>MDTE01194736.1_pt1 | contig 123429 bp, 124 predicted proteins | sample 811231 | NCBI WGS metagenome assembly MDTE01 (sample SAMN05326651, study PRJNA326480) | marine metagenome | isolation source: seawater | place: Indian Ocean: Red Sea | collected 2010 | reverse complement strand
TGCACTGTGATTAGTGCCTTTGAACCGGTCCATCCGGATCCGGTATACCCTCGGAAACTAAAAATGCCTAGGTTTTCATTAGCATTTAATGGTTGTGGATCATCGGAAATCCCCCGCGCACGTCTTTGGATATACTGTGGAGCCTCGTTGCCTGTGTCGGTGTATGAGGTTAGCATAAATCGGGCGGCTGAATTAGTCCGTTCCACATCCACTGCTTCCGCTGGAGCAAAAGTATACGTTGTTCGATTGGTTAGTCCGAGGTTCCCGCCCCGCACGATGGTTCCCGCACCCGTCAGTGCAAGTTGGTCATGAGCGGCTCCTGTGGTGGCGCGAAAGGGTACGAAATTGTTGTAGTGGTTGTATAGTCCTACCCAAGCTCTTTCGCCATCAATGCCGGCGCCGTCGGAGCCAATTGTGAGGAGTCCCCAGCTGTGGGTATAGGTAATGCCATTTGAATCGATAGTATTAGGATTAGTCAAAAAGATTGCGGTGATGTTGTTGTCATTATAGTCATAAACTTCTAAGTCAACTGCTGGAGCGAATGTCCCTATACCTACGCCTGCTGGGCCGATCTTTAGCGCATGGTTGGCGGCATCGTGCGATATGCAAAAAGGATCTCGGAGCGTGCCTTCCGCTCTTGAGTCGTCATCGTAGCTTCTAGCGCACAGTATCCTATCTCCCGCTTTGCCGCTCGCAATATTCCATTCGTGACTTGCCGTTGTATCAGTAAGGTCGTTAAAGAAAAATCCTGGCGTTGAATTTCTGACCCCGGAGTCATTATTGTCAGGGGTCGAGTTAACGTTGTTTCCTCCGCCAGTTTCTGTTCCATCCCCGGCAAATATTAACGATGATAATAAGGCTGATATAAGGATCAAAGCAGCAAGGAATAATTTCACTTTTCGCGCTCCGGTAAGTTAGAGATTAAGATGCATTGTAAGGGGTCTGATACGCTGGTTCTAGGCATTGTTGGATTTTGATCGTGCTCTCAATTGTTGGACAGAAAGGATTGAACATCGATCACCGTCTGACTTGGATCTTCTTCCATTGGAATATGGCCTAACTCTGGATGGACAATAAGAGAAGCATTCGGTAATTCTTCAATGAAGCGTTTACCCACGGCAAGTGGTATTAGTGCGTCCAAAGCACCCCAGATCACCAGCGTGGGTTGAGTTAGTGTCTGCAGCTCACCACTGACGAGGGGAGATATACGTCTCTGAGCCATCTGTTCAAATATAGCGGTTCTTGTGCCATCGCGTAACATCATTTCGAGATAACGGTCGATTAAGTCTTCGTCTAATATTGGCGCATTGTTATAGGCGCTTTTCAAACCTCTTTTGATGAAGTACTTAGGGTTAATATATTCTGCGATCCCTCGGAACCATTTCCACTCTAGAGGGGTGAATGGATTGTTGCGTCGGTTAGTCCTTTCGTTATCTTCCTCAGACCAAGGGGCAACTGAGTTTATTAGAATCATATGCGAAACCCTTTCAGGGTACGTTAGGGCAAATTGCCAAGTGGCACCGCCACCCATAGAGTTTCCACCAAGAACAAATGTATCAAGCGAAAGCGCATCGGCTACCCCTTTTATGGTTTCGTTAATACTGCGGGTGGAGTAATCATTATTTGTTACTGCGCCGGTTAACCCGTGTCCTGGTAAGTCGAGAGTGATGAGCCGGAATTCTTTTTTCAGCAAAGCAACCCAACCCTCCCAGGTGTGGAGAGAGCTGGTAAAACCGTGGATTAGAATAATAGCTCTGCTGCTAGGATTACCTTGGTCTCGATAGTGGATCCGATTACCATTGGTTAGGGTTAGAAATCTGGAGGTTTCGTTACTATATTTAGTATCGACGTCTTGGACCGGCAGATCAGGCTGATATAAAATTCCCATTAAAACCAATAGACCAATAGTAAGCGTTGTTGTTAACAGTTTAATTCTATTCATATCTTCTTGTTTAAACCGGTTTAATTAGTCTCGATTTCGTTTATTACCCTAACGAGAGCATCAGCAATTATAAGAGGGACTTCTTCCTGCAAAAAATGTCCTCCCTCGGTCCTTGTGACGAGAGCATTAGGAAAGTTGTTCATCATGTTTGGTAGTGCCTTTCCGAGAATTGGATCGTTCATTCCCCAGACGATTTCAATCGGGATATCTAAGCTACGCACATAACTCTCGATGGTTCTCATCTGTTCACTGCTCGGGTGCTCGGGTCCATCACTTACCATACGCATAAGCGCAAGAGGGGCTTTTTTATTCCCGCTTTCTGTCACCGGTCTTCCGTATAACGAGATGATCTCGGTTGGTATTGAGTTCGGTTCATTTTGCATTTGTGGAAGTCGATCAAAGATTGAAACGAAAACCTCGGTTATCAGCTCACCTATGATCGGAGTTTTCACGATGGCGTGTATTGGGGAAAGGTCCATGTCTGTTATAGGGGCGTTAAAACCGGTATTCATTACTACCGCCCCTTTTAATAAGCCGGGAGATTTAGCAAGAGCGCCCATCCCTATAGGGCCACCCCAGTCTTGTCCAGCGTAGATAAGCTCCTCTAGTCTAAGCAGCATGAGCGCATTGTTGATCCAACGGATATGATTTTCTAGGGTATGCATGTGGCTTGGTATTTTGGTTGAGAAACCTAAGCCCGCTAGTGTCGGCATAATGACTCTTACTTTATCAAGAGGAAGGGCCTCAACTATCTGGCGATATAGAAAACCGGATGTTGGATTTCCGTGTTGCAGGAAAACAGGTAGGCCCGTCCCGATTTCGAGAATGTGTATTTTAATCCCGGGTTCTACTTCGAGAAAATAGCTTTTGTAATCATCTGATATTTGATCTTTAGCATAGTTTGGTAGGGGGAATGCCTCGAAGGTTCCACTATCAAGTGAGACGGTGTCGTTGCCAACGGGGGTAATCAAGGAACCCTCCCGAGTTAAGAAACTTGAAATAACGATAGCTATGGAAAAGATGAGCAATAGAATACTTAAAGTCAGTTTTTTCAATTTCCAGCCTCTGTGCAGTCTGTGTTATAGGGCTAAATGGTATCAAATTATCATTAGCTAAATATTTCTTAGGAGGAGAGAGGGCTTCTTATCAAAACCTTCGTGATCGTGGTATAACTAACGCTAATATAATTTTTGAGCAGTATGTTATGAAAATGATTCCGGCCAGCTGGCAGATACTGATTATACTTCTTATGGGTGGTTGTTCAGCAGAGAGCCAGCAGGGCTCTCCATCAAATAGCTTTGGTCACGAGTACTGGATTGAAAATTATTCGGAAGGCCTCAGCTATCCGTGGGCTATCGCGTGGCTTCCAGACGGGGGCATGTTGGTTACTGAGCGTTTAGGGCAAATTAAGGTTATTCGCAATGGAGAAATTCATGGTGAGATTTTGGGGGTTCCTAAGGTCATGACCGCAAGTCCTTATGATGGTTTGTTAGACATAAAGTTAGATCCCGATTTTGAATCGAATTCCTATGTTTATCTGACGTACACACAGGGCAAGGCAACGGAGAGGATTGGAGCAATTTACAAAGCCCGCTTGGAAGGAAATAGTTTAGTGGGTGGAAAGACTATATTTAGGAGTACTCCAGCGGCGCCTACCGGAGGCCCTAATATTACACGGATGCAATTCCTCTCGGATAAATCCCTGTTAGTAGCTGTTGGTTCAAGTGGAAATCCCGGCAGCGGGATGGTTCAACGAATCGATGGTCATATTGGGAAGGTAATGCGAATCTATCGGGACGGAACTATTCCGGATGATAATACTTTTGCGCTTAATAACCCTGGAGCGAGGCCAGAAATCTGGGCATCTGGCCTGCGATCAATAGGAGGTTTTGCGGTTGATGAAGAAGGTCGTTTGTATGCTCTGGATATTGGGCCGCAAGGTGGTGACGAGCTCAACCTCTTGGAATCTGGCAACAACTACGGATGGCCTATAGTAACCTGGGGATTCGATTATACGGGGACGGCGATGTCCAGTAGGCAGACGGCAGCTGGCTTTATCGATCCACTTGTAGTTTGGAGCCCTTCTTTGGCGCCCTCTGGACTGGCCTATTATCAAGGAGATCAATTTCCTAACTGGCAGGGTGATTTTTTTGCGGGAGCTCTAGGGGATCAGACAATTCTAAGACTTAGGCTTCGGGACGGGAAGCTAGTTCATCAGGAGCGACTTCTACCCGAGCTTAATGAAAGAATTCGCTCTGTTTCCGTTGGTCCAGATGGCTACGTTTATGCAGTTACTGATTCGCCTAATGGAAAAATTCTTAGAGTGCGCGCCGGTGTTCCGGCGGCCGATGAACTTGCTCGGGTGGCTGAACCGTTTTCTATGCCGAAGAACACCACTATTATTCAAAGGCTGGCTTATCATGGGATCATGCAAGATGAGGAGACTAGTAAGATCGAGCAAGAGACGTACGATGAGGACCGGGCGAAATTTCTATTTTCTCAAAATTGCGCTAGCTGTCATAGCTTTGGAGATCATGAGGCTGACGGTATTGGACCAAGTTTAGATGGCTTAATTGGGCGGGTTTCTGGGACGTTCCCAGGATATTCTTATTCGTCAGCGATGAGTAACCCAGAGACCAGTGTGGTGTGGACCAACTTTACGCTTGCGGCATTTCTGACAAATCCGGATCTTTATTATCCTGGAACAAAAATGGCAGCTGCGCCCTTAAGTTATTCAGATTCGTTGCAAGTGACGAAATACTTAAATGGCGGAATAGCCGCATTTTAGCAAGCTAATATGTGTGCCGCGGTTGCTGTGTTGGACTTGAGAGCGAGGCTTATAAATATTATAATTTGTTGTCGGAAATCCGGTGAAATTTGCTACTAACTGAGTAATACACAACAGGGATTTAAAATCCCAGAATTACCCGGTGCTCCACTCAGATATTTTAACTATGGATGAAGTATGAAAAAGATCGTCAAATTAGTAGGTTTGATTGCGTTTTGGTGCGGCAGTTCGTTTGTATATGCAAATGAGTGTGCTTTTGACGTCCCGGTAGGGGATAATATGACCTTTGGGGTGACCGACATTTCTGTGCCCGCTGGCTGCAGTAATATTACGATTAATTTAAATCATGCGGGCAAGCTTCCAGCCAATGTCATGGGGCATAACTGGGTGTTATCGCTAGGACAAGACGTTCAAGGGGTGGCGATGGCTGGGATACCAGCTGGACTAGCTAACAATTACATTCCTGCGGGAGACGCAAGGGTATTAGCAAGCACTAAAGTAATTGGGGGTGGTGAGTCAACGAGCGTGACTTTTTCCACAGGACAGTTAGATAAAGGTACTGATTACGTTTATTTCTGCTCCTTCCCGGGGCATTTTGCTGTTATGCGCGGAACGCTTCGGCTGCAGTAAAACTGAAAGTAGCGGGGAGAGTATTTCCCTGCTACCTAATAAAAATATTCACTAGTTTAAGTTATAGTCTAAGGCTTAGGATAGGCGAGTCTTATTATGAGATATTATGGGGAGTCGAAGATATGACGAAGACAGTTCTTGTAACAGGGGCCGGATCTGGATTCGGTAAGAGCACCAGTATTGCTCTTGCAGCCCGCGGACATAAAGTGATCGCGTCTACAGAAACTGATGCACAGGCCGAGGCGTTAGCTCAAGAGGCGCCGGAGCTCGGAGTAGAGCGTATCGATATCACGGGTAATGATGTTGATAGAGTAAGGGAATGGGATATTGACGTTTTAATCAATAATGCGGGCATGGGCCAGACTGGCCCGATGGCGGATGTCCCCATAGATCGAGTGCGTAAAGTCTTTGAGGTCAACGTTTTTGGTACCTTGGCGATTACGCAGAGAGTATTAGCCGGTATGATTAAAAGAGGGTCTGGTCGAATCATCATGATGTCCTCAGTTGGTGGTTTAGATTCATTCCCTACGTTTGGCCCCTATTGCATGAGTAAGCATGCGCTGGAAGGTATGGGAAAGGCTATGCGCGCTGAATTAGCACCTCAAGGGATTGATGTATGCATGATTAATCCAGGTCCACACAATACGGGATTTAATGATGCTATGGCGGATACTATGTGGGAGTGGTTCGATGATAACGCACTTCAGGCCCCTAATAAGGCCATGTTTACAGCGGTTCGGGAGGCAGCCACTACCGATCAAATGGATCCGAGGGCGGTAGTAGAAAAATTAATTGAGCTAACCGAGGCAGAGACCACCGATGAGCATAACATCGTCCCTCCACAAGGGGGTGTTGACGAGCTTAGCGATGTCTCCGGCTTAAACGATTAGTCTAGCTTTAATTGATTGCTAGAACTATCCGGATGAGGCATCTTCAAGGCCAGCTAGTCTTTGCTCTAACAGATTGATTCGGTTTTGAAACGTAGCCCTTTGTATCTCTATTTGGTTCTGCTGCTGAATGGTATAGAGGGTGAGTTCCTCAATCTTCTTTAGCAACAGCATCTGGGTTTTCGTGACATTTAAGCCCTCGGCCTTAATGGTCGCTTCGCTAGGAACGTCGGGTAGGTGTCGTTGTTCCTTCACATACGCGTCCAGGTCTTTGAGTGGCATGAGTTGATAATCTTCTTCAAACACATAGTCCGGTACGTTTAGTTGTGTCCCTCCGACCTTAATGTGGCCGTCATGGGTAATCTCCATGGCTTCCGCAATACTGGTTCCCCCGTTGGTCGTGGTATAGAACTTGATTTTGGTGCCGCTTGCTGTAGTAGACCAGTTCTCGGCTGCTTGTACGAAGATGCCGGCTTTTGATCCGGTGAATCCCGAGCCGGTGTGTCCTCTGAAGCTAAAGATTCCAATATTATCTCCGCTATTTATTGCTTGAGGAGTTGTAAAGTTTCCGCGGGCTCTTCTCTGGATGTACTGAGGTGCTTCTGAGCCAGTATTGGTATATGACGTTAGCTGAAATCGAGCCGCAGCTTCTTCACGGACTACGTCGACCGCTTCCTCCACATAGTCGGCCTGTGTGTAATCCCAGACTGTACCAATACCCAGGTTCGCCCCGCCGTTGGCTCCGCCTAGCACAATATTGGGACCAACTAAAGCCAAAATCCCTGTCGCTTCCTCAGTGATGGCAAATGGGTAGTAGCCCCCAGAAGTTCCAAGAACAAAAACCTCATCACTACCATCGCTTGAACCATCGGAATTAACGACAGTTTGGAACACCCAACCTCCATTGGGCCCGTTCATGAATATAGTTGGACTACCACCACCACTAACATCACTGATGGTAAGATCACTAAAGGGAGTGGACGTACCGATTCCTACTCCTTGGGTTCCGACTTTAAGCGCGTATTCCGGGGCATCATGAGCGATACAAAACGAGTCTCGGTAGCTACCTACAGCTCTGGTGTCGTTATCATAAGACCGAGTACAGAGAAGTTTATCACCAGCTTTGCCTACCCCTAGGTTCCATTCCCATACTGCATCACCTTCATTTACGGCATCGAAAAAAATTCCGGGCGTCGGATTGCTTATCCCTGTGTCATTACCTCCCCCCGGGGGAGTAATATCATTCTCTTGATTTCCGTCTTCGAGTCCATTCCCTGCAAAGGCCAACCATGGACTGAGGAGGGTGGTTAGAACGAGTGTCTTTATCGTATTACTTAGCTGCATTAGTATTTAGCTCCATTGCGTTTTGAGGAGAGCGTGACAAAGTGAATTACTGAGCCTCCTAATAGGTTGTTGGTACTTGCTGATAATAACCAGGTCGCTCCCCATATTTTTATAAAAATATCTTTGTAATACAACACTATACCGATCCTATCTAGAGTATTTATTAAGAATTGATTTCTGTTTGCCTGATGTCATAACCCTGCGGTAAGATTGGTTAAATCGTTCTTTTTTGTCAATTACTTTTCCTATTTCGTGTGGTTTAGTTTATTTCTTAAGGATGATGTACATCGCTGCGGATAGACCCGCAGTGCTAAAGATCATGCACATAATCATGATTTGGTACCTCGCCGCTGTTAGTGGGTCGATCCCGGAGAGAATCTGCCCTGTCATCATCCCCGGCAGTGAAACCAATCCCACGGCAAAGAGTGTGTTGATTTGGGGGATCATTGCGGTTTCCATCGCAATCCTGCGCGCGTTCAGATAGGGAGTACCGTTTTCCATTTCGCTGAATAATCGCTCGCCGGCCAAGCTTACCGTATTCATGCTATTAGCGAAGATCATCCCGGCAATGGGGACGATAAAGCTGGGCTCAAACGGTCGGGTTAGCTCGACAATGAATTGACTAATGAGAACGAGAACCGCTAGCCCACTGGAACTAAGAGCAATCACTATAACGGAAAAGGCCTTTAAGCCGCGCTCGGGCAGAGGTCGCATAGCTATCCAGGCTGAGACTAAGATCATGAAAAGGATCACCAGGACTATTATGATCGGTGCATCTGTCTCAAAGATGTAAGTAAGGACATAGCCGATTAGCAGTAGTTGGACGAGCATACGAAGATTGGCGTAGATCGGTTGAACGGCGCTAATCCCAAAATGTTTCATGATGGCGATTAATACGATTACTGGGAGAAAGCCTAGTAATAAGTTTGACAGAGGGATAAGGACGACGTCGTTCATTATTTTTTTAATTTCCTAGGACTTGCTGGCTAATATCAATAAACTTATAAGGCGTTGCAACGTTTTATTAGGCTAACACAACGCGAAATTTTCCATCGTTCTTTTTGAATTTAGGTAATAGCCTATTGGTCCTTCGTTTTTATTACGTTACTGTATGTAGTTGAAGTCGCGGAGTTGGGGATAGGAATGGCCGAAGAGGACAAAAATAGCTTTCAATTGGGGTTGTTTGCAACGAATACCTGGGGTGCTTTGACCAAGACACTTGCCCCTGAGCGATGGGAGGCTAGCTGGGAGAATAACTTGGCAGCTGCTCGAATGGCGGAGAAGGGGGGGCTAGATTTTATTCTTCCTTTTGGGGTGTGGACAAGTCTTCATGGAGATGCGCCCACGGATGGACATGCCCTGGAGGTGTTAACTTGGGCGGCTGGTATGCTGCAGGCGACAGAGCGCATTACGGTTTTTGGTACAGTACATACGCCCTTTGTCCATCCGGTGATGGCGGCTAAACAATGCGTGACTTGCGATCATATCGGCGGAGGTCGATTTGGTTTGAATATAGTCTCCGGATACAACAAAACGGATTTCGAGCTATTCGGCGCGCCTATGCTAGATCATGACGAACGTTACGCTTTTACTGAGGAGTGGATGACTATTGTTAAGCGCCTTTGGTCCGAAAGCACGCCTTTTGACCATGAGGGGAAGTATTTTCAGCTGAAGGGGGCTCAGGCGAATCCTATGCCAATAGGAGACCCGAAAATCATTAGTGCAGGTTCATCCGAGGCCGGTCGGCGTTTTGCGGCAAAACATGCGGACTTTTTGTTTATGTATATCTTGCAGATAGAAGGTCTGAGTGAAGAGGTCAAGGCGGTTAGAAATGTGGAAGGCGGTAAGGATTTAGATTTATTTGGCAGTTGCGTAGTGATCTGTCGTCCTACTAGAGAGGAGGCAGAAGAATATTTTCAATATGTAGTACATGAGCATGGCGACTGGGCGGCTGCCGACTACTGGGAAACGATTGCCTCTGGGACTCAATCTATCCCGCCCAATTCTCTTCCCATGCTTCGGGAGCGAATGATCACAGGTCAGAGTATCATGCTGTTAAAGGGTGATCCAAAAGACGTAGCTCAACAGTTTAAGGCTATTCATGATGCTGGGCTTAATGGAATGGCATTTGGTTTGGTTAATTTTATCGATGAATTACCCATCATTATCGATCAGGTTATTCCAGAAATGGAAAAATTGGGTCTTCGGGTTCCCGGTACTGGATTGGTGGATTCGGCCCATTGACCGCGTTATAAGAGCTTTTAATGTTTTCCATTGGCATAGGATGTGTTATAGGTTGATTTGTGATGGATACACGAAAATAGAAAGGGAGTTAAGGAGGCTAATTTGGCTACGCCTATAAAAGAGCTCAAAACGATTGATGAGCCGTTCAGCGAATTATTAGAGATAGATACTCGGTCAGAGCATATAACGAAAGCTATGCGATTAAATAGGCCAATGGGGCCTGGTCCGGCCTTTATTCCAATCGAGCGCTATATTTCTCGAGAGTACCATGATCTGGAAAAAGAGCATTTGTGGTCTAAAGTATGGCAGCAAGCTGCTCATGAAGATGATTTTGCAAATATCGGCGATGCCCTTCCTTACGATATCGTTGATAAATCATATCTAATTGTTAGGACTGATGAAGATGAGTATAAGGCCTATCCTAATGCTTGTTTGCACAGGGGTCGAAAGCTTCGGGAGAGCAGGGCTAAAGGACTTGAAGAGATACGGTGCGCTTTCCATGGATGGTGCTGGGAATTAAACGGCGAATTAAAGCAAGTCCCGTGCGCTTATGACTATACCGATCTCGATAGAGAGGCAGAGCATTTACCGGAAATCCCTATAGGTCGTTGGGGACGTTACATTTTTATAAATCCTGACTCTAACTGCGAGCCCTTAGAAGACTATATAGGTGATTTATCTAGTCAATTCGAAGTCTTTCCTTACGAAAACCGGTATAAGCGAGCTCACGTATCCAAGGTCATTCGTGCAAATTGGAAGGTGGTTCAAGAGGCATTTATGGAGTCTTATCATGTTTTGCTTACGCATCCTCAGGGATTAACCGGCGGCGCTAACGATATGTGCACGAAATATGATGTGTTTGGGAACTATTCAAGAGCCATTCGAACTGGTGCGCTGGATGGTTCTGGTGTTCCAGAATGGGGTCCGTTGCCTGAAACAAACGGCGAGGCACTTAGACATCCGCTAAATGGTTGGATCTATGAAGATCAGGGCGATGGTGTAGTCCGCGTGACAACCCCAAAAGGAAAATCAGGGTTATTTACTGCCAAAGGAAAGTGGTTAGAGGGCGAGTTGAAAGATGCCAACCAGCATCTCTGTGTAATAGTTGGGGGAAGAAAAGTAGCCAGCGGAGCATTTGCATCTCAAAATTTAGATCCAGAGGCTGCGCAGCGATTGGCAGAGAAATTGGGCGCAGAGGCTACGCCGCGTGCATTGGCGGCAGAGGCCTTTAGAGAGTCTTTAAGGGAACTTATCCCCTCGGTTGCTGATTCGATTCCAGATGTAGAGCTTACTTCACAGCTCTATTTGACTTTGTTTCCAAATTTCCATCCGTGGGGCTCATTTAACGAGATAAACTATCGGTTCAGGCCTAATGGGGATAACCATGAGGAATGCATAATGGAAGTTATGATGATGGCTCCTATCCCGGATAATGGAAATTATTCCCCTACGCGAGAAATTCGCTATTTGGGTATTGATGATGATTTTGTTGAAGCGGAAGAAGAGCTTGGTGGACTGGGCCCAGTGTTTAATCAGGACGTTCTGAATATGCCTTTTGTGCATCAAGGTATGAAAACGACGGCGCGGTCACATACGCGTTTGGCAGAATATAATGAAACTAAGATACGGCATTTTCATGAATTGTATGGTAAGTGGTTGGATGCGGAATAAGTCATTCTTGAAAAGTGATCATGGGTTTCCGTTACTGCGTTTGATTTTGGCCCCCCTTATCCTGATCAACTTCAGTTGTGCAACTATTCCGGGTTACGAGGCCATTTTGGACTAATCGGGTATAGCAGATGAAGAAAAATTTGAGGTTGACTATAAGGAATGCCAATTAGTGGCAGAGCAGGTTCATTATTCAGATGAAAAAACCGTGGCGCAAATGTTTCTAGGACCAATCGCGAGGGGCAAAGACTGCGTGCTACGCTCTGTAAGGCATGCCTTCGAGAGCGTGGTTATATCGTTTTAAGCGATCCGTCCAATTAGGAAATAATAGTATTGAATCTTGTTAAATCCTTAGTTGGTCAGATAGATGTTGTCCTTCGCTTCTTCAAGAGCATCGCGGTAGGCGTCCATCGAGTAGGGCCATTGCGTAACCATTCGGCCGGATGGTCCTGAGCGGTAGTAAAAATCATTTCCGCATTCAGCTTGAAAAACTTCTACAGCCTTTAGGTCCTTCTGTAATTCCTCATTGAAGCTATTCATTACGCTTGCTTGCACCTCTAATGATCGTAGGCCCTCATTTTTTATTCGGTTTAGCTGCTTTATCAGGTATTTTGCTTGTTGCTCAATCATGAACAGTAATGAGCCTTGATTGGTATTGGGGCCATACAACATAAACATGTTGGGGAATCCATGTGATACGACTCCCAGATAGGCTTGAGCTCCATCACTCCAAGCATCTTGGATTGAAAGACCGTCTCGTCCTCGAACCTCGATCGTTTTAAGAAAGCTGGTTGTTTCGAACCCGGTAGCGAAGACTAGGATATCAAGTTCGGTTAATCCCTGGCTGGTGGTAACACCTGTAGGATTGATTGATTTGATGGGATCTGTGATCAGCGAAACATTCTTGCGATTAAATACTGAATAGTAGTTATCTGAAAAAAGCGGTCTTTTGCATCCAAAAGGATGGTTGGGTGTAAGTTGCTTTCGCAATTCTGGATCATTGACTTCGCTAAGTTGGGATAGGCCGTCTTCTTCCAATCCTTTTAAGATATTCTTATCGCTAAAAGTACATAATGTATTCCACTGATCGTAAATTTCTGCGCGACTTGCCTTTAGCGACACACCATCCTCTCCGAATTTTTTTAATTCTAGTTTCGAGTAAGGATTATTTGGTTTTGGGACTACCCAATTGGCCGTCCGTTGGAAAAGGAAAAGATTCTCTGCTTCTTTAGCTAGTTCCGGGACGAATTGGATGGCGCTGGCGGCGAGTCCTATGACACCTATATTCTTGTTGCTTAGGTCAACATCATGATTCCATCGAGCCGAGTGGAAGTAGTGCCCTAAAAACGATTCTCTGCCTTGAATATTGGGCCAAACAATTTTGTTCATCATGCCTAAGGCGCTAACAAAAACTTTCGATTGATATTGTTGTCCATCGTGGGTCTTTATTTCCCATTGATACGATTCATCAGACCAATGAGCTGATACTACTTCTTTATTGAAATGAATGTGGGGCAGGATTTGGTGTTTGGTTGCACATTGTTCAAGATAGGAAAGGATTTCTTCTTGCCCAGCATATGGTTGACTCCAATATGGATTGGGCTCGAATGAAAAACTATACAGGTGCGATTGGACATCGCATTCTGCGCCGGGATATTGGTTCCAAAACCATGTGCCGCCTAAGCCGGTTCCCTGCTCAAGTACCAAAAAGTTATTGAAACCAGCTTGTTTAAGTTCTATTGCTGCGCAGATTCCAGATGAACCTGCTCCTACAATTATCGCATCGAGAAGATTATGTTTTTCCTTTGGGGTTTTGCTCATTGGCTAAAATTACCTGGATCTGAGGAAAATTCCACAACTTGTTTGCAACTAATTAGCTCTCTGTATAAATTTACCGATTGAATCGTCATCTCGGAACGGCAATGTCGGAAAAACTTACCCCAGCAGAATTTTATAAACGGTACCCCGAAATGGGAACAGGGGCGGTTAGCACGGATATGTATTGGAAACCTGAAATTTTTGAAAAAGAGGTTAATGAGATTTTTAGAACGGTTTGGCATTACGTTGGTCGGGTAGAGCAAATCGGCGATGTCGGTAGTTTCTTCGTTAAAGAGTTAGAGACTTTCGGGATTTCAGTTCTTGTCGTAAGAGGGGAGGATCAATTAGTTAGAGGATTTCTTAACGCCTGTGTGCACAGGGGAAATAAGCTTGAGTTAGAATTGACTGGTAGAAAAAATATATTTGCATGTAATTTTCATGGTTGGGGTTATGGGGTTGATGGCGCGGTCACTTATATCCCTGATATCGATGAAGGATTTCCAGGACTGGACTCTGGTCAGCTTAGTTTAAAAGAATTGAAGTTAGATATTTGGGAAGGGTTCATTTTTGTTAATATCGAACCAGAGCCTAGTATTACTTTAGATGATTATTTGGGTAGACAGGGAGCAGATCTTCGCGGCTATCCTTTTTCGTCAGGCACCACGATGTTTCGATTGGGCGGTGAAGTGCAGACGAACTGGAAGTTTTTAATAGACTCGTTTTGTGAGTCCTACCATATTCATTTTTTGCATAAAAAGAGTATAGATGGACCTATGGCTGGAACTGATAATCCCTACGGACGAGCGGTAGACATTCGAATTAAAGGAAATCATCGAACGTTCTCTACGCGTGGTAATCGGAACTGGTCTCCTAAACCCATGCAGGCTCTAGCAGCTAAGTACTCCCCAGGTCTATCTATCACAGGTTCTGGTAGTACTCCGCAAAAAATGCCCAGAGGCGTAAACGAGAGTGGGTCGGAAGATTGGGCAATGGATGTTAACGTATTTTTTCCTAATATGATTTGTACTATAGGAGCGGGAACTTACTACATCCATCAGGTCTGGCCATTAGCCGCCAATAGGACGAAATACGAATTAACCGGTTATACTTTGCCGGCAAAAAATGCTGCCCATAGGTTTGGTCAACAGCACGCAATTAGCGAAATCCGAGATGTTATCCTGGAAGATTTGAACGTGCTTGAGAGAATGCAGAAGAATATGGAGACTGGTCTTGTTGATAAGATTTATTTCCATGACCATGAGATTGCTTTGCGTTATCAGCATTACACGATAAAAAGTAAATTGAACGGGACTAAGAATTTGGTTAAGGAGTCAAATCCGTGAGCATAGATAACGCTGGAGAGTTACCGGAAGAGTTTTCGGAGTTAGAGAAATGGTGCAATCAATGGTGTTTGCCAGGAACTGCCGCTCGCAATAATCAGCGTTATGCTAGTTCATTTGATGAAATAGAATCCTTTTATGATGCAATGATGGCTCGTGCTGATGAAGCCTTAGAATATATGTCGGCCTTGCAGCTAGGCACGCTTACTCGGAAGCAGGAAAATCTTTTGCTGCTTCTTCTTTCGCTAGCTGAAGTTGGGCCCGCTGTGGAATGGTATGGTAGTGCGGAAGTGGACGATGGCTATGATCCGAAGAAAGTGCCTTTAACAATTGAGCTGTCGGAATCTGAGGCTCAATGAGCTCTGCGAGGATAGGTTATTAGTGATATGAGTTATATTCCTTTACATTTTGATCTAGGTGATGAGATAAGTATGCTGAGAGATACTGTCTTCCAGTTTTCTCGAAAAGAATTGATACCTAGGGCAGATGAGATAGATAGGTCGAATGAGTTTCCTTCTGATGTTTGGAAAAAGCTAGGGGGGCTGGGGCTTCTAGGAATCACTGTTAGCGAACATTATGGTGGGTCGGGTATGAGTTATTTGGCGCACTGCATTGCGATGGAAGAAATCTCTCGAGCCTCGGCCTCAGTGGGACTCTCGTATGGCGCGCACTCGAATTTGTGTGTAAACCAGATTTACCGAAATGGCACGGAAGATCAGAAGCAGAAATACTTACCGAAGTTGTGTTCCGGAGATCATATCGGAGCATTGGCTATGTCTGAGCCGAATGCAGGCTCAGATGTTGTTGGGATGTCATTAAGGGCAGATAAACAAGGAGATCATTTTGTTCTTAACGGCAATAAGATGTGGATTACAAATGGTCCCGATGCTAACACCTACGTTATTTATGCTAAGACAAATGCGGAGCTTGGTTCGAAAGGAATTACTGCTTTTATTGTGGAAAGGAGTTTTTCGGGTTTTTCTAGAAATCAGAAATTAGATAAGTTAGGTATGCGTGGTTCTAATACCTGCGAGCTTGTTTTTAATGATTGCTTGGTTCCTGAAGAGAATGTTTTGGGGGCTCTAGGAGAAGGCGTAAAAGTGCTTATGTCTGGCCTAGATTATGAGCGTACCGTTTTATCAGGAGGGCCTGTAGGCATTATGCAGGCGTGCCTAGATATAGTGCTTCCTTACGTTCAGGAGAGAGAGCAGTTCGGTCGGCCCATAGGTGAGTTTCAATTGATGCAGGGAAAGGTGGCGGATATGTACGCTGATCTTAGTGCCGCTAGATCTTATCTTTACGCGGTAGCTCAAGCATGTGACCGAGGACGAGAATCTCGCAAAGATGCGGCAGCTGTGATCTTATTTACTGCCGAGAAGGCTACTCAGATGGCTCTCCAGGCTATACAGGCATTGGGTGGGAATGGATATACAAATGATTATCCGGCGGGAAGACTTCTAAGAGATGCAAAACTTTATGAAATTGGGGCTGGCACCTCGGAGATTAGAAGGATGCTAGTAGGGCGAGAGCTCTTAGCGGAATCTAGTTAGGAAACTCGTTTTTACGCTTGCCAGATGTTTTGTAGGAGAGACTTAAAGTTGTGATCCTAGCGGTAATGCACTTGTATTTTTGATTTCTGTGACGGCCACATGGGAATGTACTTCTCCAATATTAGAGAGCTTTAGTAATTTTCCTCGGACAAACTTTTCATAATGGCGGATATCTTTTACCACGATCTTGAGCATGTAGTCCCATGTCCCCGTCATGGTGTAGCATTCCATTACTTCAGGAAGAATTTCTACTTCGTTTTCGAAGTCTTTTAGATTTTCTCGTCCCAGGGTAGTTAGATTTACCGTTGCAAATACAACCACCTCTATCCCTAGTTTCTCTCTATTGAGCAAGGAGACTTTTTTCTCGATGAAGCCGTGCTCATCCAGCCGATTAATTCGACGCCAGCAAGGGGATTGCGAGATATTGATGCGATCAGCAATCTCTTGTGTCGTTAGCGATCCGTTGTTTTGTAGCAGGTCTAGTATTTGAGTATCGGTGTTATCTAATGCGGTCATAGTAGTGTTTAGTCTGCCTTATTGCGTTGACTAAATAATATACTAATTCCATAAAAAACGCATAAATTATCTATATATATGGATATAATAATCTAAGATGCATAAATATTCCTTTTACTCGATATTATTATATCTTATCAGATCTGCTGTTGAGGGAGGTGAAGATGGTTGCTGCTAAGCTAAGATCAGTTTCTCTAGATGACAAATACACCGTCGATACTACCCGCGCTTATCTTTCTGGGGTTGAGGCCCTTGTTAGGCTTCCTATTTTGCAGCATCAGAGAGATTTGGACCGCGGGTTAAACACCGCAGGGTTTATCTCGGGATACCGAGGGTCACCGTTGGGTGGAGTCGACCAAACCATTTCGAAAGCGCAAAGATTTCTTAAAGATCATAATATTAAATTTCAACCGGGGATAAACGAAGATTTAGCCGCCACCGCTGTATGGGGTAGTCAGCAAGTCAATCTTTTGGAAGGGGCGCAGTATGATGGGGTGTTTGGAATGTGGTATGGAAAGGGTCCAGGGGTGGATCGGAGTATGGATGCGATTCGTCATGCAAATGCCTCTGGGACCTCAAAATACGGTGGGGTTTTGGCGGTTGCTGGGGATGATCATGCAGCCAAATCATCTACATTACCCCACCAATCAGAGCATATGTTCATTGGAGCATCGATCCCGATACTTAACCCGGCAAACGTTCAAGAGGTGTTGGACTTAGGGATCTATGGTTGGGAGTTATCAAGGTACTGTGGTGCATGGGTCGCGCTTAAAGTGTGTACAGATAATATGGATTCTGCGGTATCAGCAGAGATAGATCCGCAGAGGTTTCGTATCTCAATCCCGGAGGACTTTGTTTTACCAACAGACGGCGTTCATAGCCGTTTACCTGACTCGCCTCTGGATCAAGAGCTCCGGTTAAATAAATTTAAAATCTATGCTGCGAGAGAGTTCGCCCGAGCAAATAATCTTAATAATGTAGTAAGAGATAGCGGCACTGCAAGATTTGGGATAATTACTACTGGAAAAGCTTATCTTGATGTAATGCAGGCGTTAGAGGATTTGGGAATAGATGAAAGAAAATCGGCAGAGATAGGGATTAGAGTATTTAAAGTAGGAATGAGCTGGCCACTGGAGCCAGTATCTACTCATGAATTTGCGCAAGGATTGGAAGAAATTCTAGTTGTCGAAGAAAAGCGCTCGATAATGGAAGATCAGTTAACGGGTCAGCTATATAACTGGCCTGTTTCAGATCGACCGAAGGTTTTTGGCGAATTTGATGAGGACGGAAGAGACCTGTTGCCAAATGTTTCAGAGTTGACCCCGGCAATGGTTGCTAGAGCCATAGCCTCTCGGCTATCGCGATTTTATAAGGACGACAATATAGAGAAACGTTTGCGGTTCTATGAGCAGAAAGAAAAAACTATAGCTTCTATCCAAACCAAGATATCCCGCAAACCTCATTATTGCTCCGGATGCCCTCACAGTAGATCGACTCGAATTCCGGAAGGCAGTATCGCTATGGGTGGTATTGGGTGCCACCTGATAGGGGTGCTTTCCGAGAGTAAGGATGAGCAGCGACAGGCCTATGGCTACACTCAGATGGGGGGAGAGGGGGTAAACTGGATAGGTCAGGCGCCATTTACTAGCACAAAGCACGTATTTCAAAACCTAGGGGATGGAACGTATTTCCATTCAGGATTGCTCGCTATCAGACAATCCGTAGCAGCCGGGGTCAATATAACTTACAAAATTCTATATAACGATGCGGTAGCAATGACAGGAGGCCAGCAAGTAGAGGGTGAGTTTTCAGTAGAACAGATGATAAGCCAACTTAGAGGAGAGGGTATTCAGAGAATCGCGTTGGTTGCAGAAGATTTATCTTTATACAAAAAAACCTCCTTAATTTCTGGTTTAACGATTAGTCCTCGCGAAGATTTAATTGCCCTTGAAGAGGAGTTGAGGGAAATCTCAGGAACTACAGTGCTAATATTTGATCAAACCTGTGCAGCAGAAAAAAGAAGGCGTCGCAGGAAAGGGTTGTTGGAAGATCCAAATACTAAGGTTTTTATTAACCCGGAGCTCTGCGAAGGCTGCGGTGATTGCAGTTTAGAGTCTAATTGCTTATCGGTTGTTCCAGTAGAAACTGAACTCGGCAGGAAAAGGCAGATTGATCAGGATGCATGTAATAAAGACTATAGCTGTTTGAACGGGTTCTGTCCGAGTCTTGTAACTGTTCGTGGTAAATTGAAACAGTCCTCTGTGGAGTTGAATAGCGAGAAATTGGCCGATCTGCCAGAACCGCGCCTTGCACCTCTTGCTATTCGACCATGGAATACAGTAATTACGGGCGTCGGCGGAACGGGCGTTTTAACCATAGCGGGTATCATGGCGATGGCTGCTCATCTTGAGGGGAAGGGATGCGCCACAATGAATCAAACTGGTTTGGCTCAGAAGTTCGGCGCAGTTGTTAGCCATGTAAGAATTGCCCTTGATCAGTCGGATATTAATGCGGTAAGAATTCCCGCTGGTGATGCAGATCTTCTGCTCGGTAGTGATCTTGTTGTAGCTTCTGGCGAAGAGGCCATCACTAAGCTATATACGGAGCGTTCTCACGCGGTCGTGAATGAACAATCATCGATAACAGGAGAGTTTATAACCGACAGCGATTCGACCATTCCTGTGGCTGAGTTGAAGTCCCTGATTGAATCGGAAGTTGGAGCTCAGAAAGCTGATTTTATTCCGGTAACTAGCTTGGCGAAGAAGCTAATGGGAGACTCGATTGCGAGCAACATGCTTATTTTAGGTTACGCTTTGCAGAAAGGCCTTTTGCCGGTTTCTGTTAACGCAATTGAAGAAGCAATTAGGTTAAATGGAGTATCAGTTGATTTGAATTTAGAGGCCTTACAATGGGGAAGACAGGCGGCTGTTAGTATTGGCGAAGTTTTAGAGATCGCTGGGATTAATCAGAGATCCGAACGACTTACTAAGCTCGAAGATATTATCAATGACCGTGCCGAGAGACTGGTAGATTTTCAGTCCTCAGCTTATTCCCGTAAATACCGAGATATAATCAACTCGATTTCAGACATTGAAGAGCAGCGCTCCTTGCCAGGAGAATTTAGCAAAAAGGCCGCCAAATCACTGTATAAACTCATGGCATATAAAGACGAATATGAGGTAGCTCGCCTGCACATAGATTCAAAATTCAGAAGACAGCTTAATGATATTTTTGAAGATGATTTAAAACTTAACTATTACTTGGCCCCTCCTGTTCTGGGTCGGCAAGAGGCTCCATTGACAAATCCAAAGAAAAGGAGATTTCCTGGAATAATGGGTTTATTTTTCTACATTCTTGCACGCCTAAAAGTGCTGCGAGGTACCCCATTCGATATATTTGGATACTCCGCAGAAAGGGTTGAAGAGAGGAAGACTAGGGATATTTTCGCTGAGGAGTTGGTCGATATAGCAAGTCAGCTGAATGAGCAGAACTATGAATTGGGATGCAGAATGATTGAATTGCCAATGAAGATAAAGGGATTCGGCCATATAAAATCCCGAAACCTGGAAGAGGTGCGGGTTGAGCACCAGCGATTGCTCCTCGAATTTAGAGGAGCAATCATTCCTTTAAGCTCAGCTACCAATGAGCTGCCAGATTCCAATCAAATTTAAAGTGCGTGTATGACTTAGTTATCCATCCTTATTCATTCGTTTAAACATGGCAAGGATATCCGCAGGGTATTCTGTTGGTAAGGCCGATGCTTTATCTAGTTCTTTAATCTCTTCTTCACCAAGTTCTAGATCAAGGCTGGCAAGATTGGTTTCTAGCTGTTTCATGGTTCTCGCTCCGAATATAGGCGATGTTATGCCAGGTTGATTAGCGCACCATGAAAGAGCAACAGAACTCGGTGTGGCATTTATTCGTTCGGCTATTTCAATAACTCTTTCGGCAATTGCTAGTTTCCGATCTTCGGTATAAAAATTCCCTCCAAAAGGATTTACGTCTGCTCTTGTTCCTTTTGGAGCTGCTTTTCCTTTTCTTATTTTGCCAGTGAGTATCCCGCCAGCTAATGGGCTATACGGTATAACCCCTATTCCTTGGTCTACGCATAGCGGGAGTATTTCCCTTTCAATTGATCTAGATACCAGGGAGTATTGTGGTTGGAGGCAGTCGTATCGAGCGAGACCTAACTCTTTTGAGAGAGCAACGGCTTTCATCAGTTGCCAGGCGAAGTGGTTTGAACAACCTATATAGCGAACGCGTCCAGACCTAACGCAGTCATCCAATGCTCTAAGTGTTTCCTCAATGGGTGTGGACTGGTCAAAGCCATGTACCTGATAAAGATCAATATAATCTGTTCCAAGTCGCTTGAGGCTGCCATCGACGGCATCTAATATATGCTTTCTGGAAAGGCCTTTATCGTTGGGGCCAGGTCCCATCGGGGCGAAAACTTTCGTTGCAAGAACTACTGATTGACGGCGATCAGAAATTGCTTTTCCCGTAATTTCTTCAGATACTCCACCGGCATAACCGTCTGCGGTATCTATAAAATTCCCCCCGGCCTCTAGAAATCGATGCGTAATTTCAATTGAGGTTTTTTCGTCGCAACCCCAATCTTTGTTTCCAAAAGTCATAGCTCCAAGACATAACTTAGAGACTCTTAAGCCCGTTTTACCTAATCTTCTGATATCCATTGAATTTCTCTTAAACCTTTTTGGTTGTAATATTTTTTGAATTTATATTGTAAGAGGAGTTGGTTGGGGAGCAAAGAGCGAAACAATGTTCTTTGCCTCTGGAGTGGTGTATCTTAGAGTGCAATTTTATGAGTAGTATTGAAGGTTACGTATGAGGCGTGTAGGTTCGTTAATAGTATTAGCGTTCTGTATATTTCCTGGTGTTAGCATGTCGGACTGCCGTGAAGTTGGATTTGTAGCCATTTTTGAAATCAAATCAGGAAACGAAGAACAGTTTGAGGATGGAGCTTTACATCTGGCTTCAGCAGTAAATCAATTGGAGCCAGGTGTCATTTATTATGCTCCATATAGAGGCCCGGACGGCAGATACTATTTCATGGAAAGATATAAGGATTTAGATGCAAGGAACGCGCACGCGACACATCCATCGATCCCTCAAATTTTTGAATCGATAGCTCCGCTATTGGCTGCGCCGCCCGTCGTTGAACCGGTGGAACTCCTTTGTGATTAGTCGTTTTGAAGTATAGTGTGTTGTTATGTTTAGCGTTTTGTTTGATCACACATGAATACCAAAGCTAATTAAAAAAATAACTAGAAGGTCGATAGAAAAATGATTTCCAGTAGTATTAGATTAAAAATTCAGCCCAATAAAAAAGAAGTATTTGAGTCGCTTGTATCTCAACTAGTGAGAGATATTCACGAAAAGGAACCTGGCGCTTCGGTGTATGAAGTGCGCAGAGTATTAAACGAGCCATTTACATATGTGTACTTTATGAGCTTTGTCGATGAGGTATCCCATGAAAGATATCTCAGTGCGCCATATCATACCGAGATGTCTCCCAAGGCCATGGAATGTCTAGAGGGCGACCCCATATTCGAGGATCTAGAGAGTTTTTATTAAACCAGAGATTCAAATTGATCAATTAACTCTTCGCTCAGATAGTGCTGATAACTTACGGAGGATTTCGTCATGAAGCTAGATATTGTTCAGGTTGCTTACCATGTCACGGATATTAAGCGAGCGGCTTTGCAGATGCATGAAGAATTTGGCGCCGGCCCTTTTTTTCTAAATGAGAATATAACCTTGGCATGGGGTGAGCATAGAGGCGAGCCTACTGACTTCGTGCACTCCTCGGCGTATGGGCAATGGGGTTCAATAATGGTCGAATGCTTTACTCAAGAGAACGAAGCCAATTCACCATATCGTGATATGTATGGTCCGACTGAAGAGGGTCTGCATCACACTGCAATCATGGTTGAAGATATGGATAAAGCCATTAAGCATTTTGAATCGAGAGATATGCCGTTGGTTACAAGCTGTGGTTTCAGTCCTCGAGTAGCTGCAGGTGAGGGTGCAGTAGCCGATTTTGCATTCATAGACGCAACAGAGTCCTTGGGGCATATGATAGAAATTTACCCAAAATCTAAAGGGTTACAGGATTTTTACAGAATGATTTTCGATTCATCTCAAAATTGGTCTGGAGAAAATCCGGTACGATTAATCAATCGGGGGCGTCCTTAAATATCCTTCTCAATTACTACCGGTAATACTAGGTGTGATGGGCGCGAAGAGTCATGGTAAATCGTCTGATTTGCAATTCTTAGATCTTCCTCTCTGGCAAATTCGGGTTGTATTGTCTGATTAGCGTTCCGACTAAATCTTGGGAAGTTACTGCTTGATATTTCTAGTCTAACGGAGTGGCCTCTCTTGAAAGTGTATGCTACATCCCAAAGATCTATCTCAAGATAGGTTGGCTTTCCAGGAGTTAGAAATTCTGCTCGTTCGTAAGAGTTTCTGTACCGCGCTCGAATAATTCCATCCGCTACGACAGCGCAGTAACCATTAGGCTCCACGTCCACCAGCTTTCCAGTAAAATCTGTGTCTTCTCCGTCACTTGATATCCATAGCTTGACTCGAATATTTCCGCCAATACTTAAATTCTCTGGCAGCAAATCTGATGTATACACCAGGATATCCGTTCGCTCTTCTACCATCGCTTGGTTCTGTACCCCGCTTCCGCCAGCTGCCAAAGAGAATGTTCGACCTCCTACTGTAGGCACTGGATTGCTGGGATCGTAAATATAGTGGTCAGGTCTTGATTCACCAGTCGGAAGTATGGACGTGAGTTTTCCTGCTCCATGTAGGCTATTTGCTGGACCACTACTATCCAGATAGAAGATTCTTTGTTCGCTTTCTGGAGGCCATTCTGGAGCGTTAATCCAATCCTTATTTTCGTTACCCATTATGAAATATCTTACTCTTGGGCTCTCTATTAACTGGTTTGATTTATCTTTTAACCAGTGATCAAACCACTGGATCAGTATATCGCTTACAGCCATCACACCACTTAAAGCTTTTGGACCAAAATTGCGTTCCCCAGCCCATGTTAAACGGTGTCCTTCGTATGAATTATGGTCCCAAGGTCCTATTATAAATCGATGATTATCTCTAATTTTGGTGTCCGGATGTTTCTGAAGAGCGAGATTCAGATCAAGATGCCCTTTAAGGAATTGATCATACCAAGCTGCAATATGCATGATAGGAGCCTTCACTTCGTTTATGCGTGCTACTATATCCATGCTTTTCCAATAATCGTCGTAGGCACTGTGTTCAAGGTATTTGTGCCAATAGGGGAGTAATTCCTTTTCACGGAGGATTGGTGCTTCATTCAACGGTAAATACTCCGAAAGAGTCGCTCTATCGTTGCTACTCATTTTAAGTTCTTTTATTAGTCGTGCTTTTGTCTCATCATCAAGGTTTAGTCTTGAAATAGCTTGCCCTGCTTTCCCCTGGGTGTATCCCATGTTAAAGCCCAGTTCTAAGGCGCCCCCACTGTAAACCCAGCCATCGTATAGATTCGATCCGGTAAGGTATGACATGGCTGCTTCTAGATGGGGAGGGGCCGATAACGCTGCTTGAAGGCATGTAATGCCCATGTAAGAAGAACCATAGATTCCTACTCTACCATTGCTCCAAGGCTGATCGGCTGCCCATTCGATTGTATCATAGCCATCGTTTCCTTCCTGCGAGTAGGGCGTCATTATGCCTTCTGACGCGAAACACCCGCGACAGTCTTGAATGAGCACAACATAACCGTTCTCCACAGCTATAATAGGATTAAGCATTTGGCTTCCTATATAGTGCATCATGGACTTGTTATAGGGTATTCTGTGAACGAGAACGGGATATGTTCCTTCAGTGGACGGGCGATAGATATCTGTAGCTAGTGCTACCCCATCACGCATCTTGACCATCGTATTTCTTTCGATTAGGACGGTACTCATTTTATGCTATTAATCCTCCATCTATACAAATTTCTGCCCCCGTCACGTAACTAGCTTCGTCTGACGCCAGGTATAAGGCACCATAGGCAAGGTCTTCAGGAAGGCCTAGTCTTCCAACGGGGAGATTGTTAGCTGCTCTTTCGTGCTCGCCCTTCATTCCGGTTCGAAGCATAACCGTATTAACAGGACCAGGATGAATACAATTCGCTCGAATTCCTTCTGGACCGAACTGAATGGCTGTTGATCTGGTAAAGTTTGCGAGAGCTGCTTTTGCGGAGGCATAGGCAGTGGCTCCTTTGGCTCCTTTTAGCGCTGACCCAGAGGCTATGTTAATGATGGACGCATTCCCCGTTTTGCGTAGTAAGGGAAGTGCTGCTTTAGTGCCTAGGAAAGGTCCTTTTGTGTTGACCGCATACATTGTATCCCAGAGTTCTTCAGTAGTATCTTCAATGTTTTCTGGGCTCCATATCGCCGCGTTGTTGACAAGGATATTTAGGCCCCCGAAAGTTTCTTCAGTGCGCTCTATTACATTTTGCCACTCGGATGAATCAGTCACGTTTAAGTGCACAAAGATTGCTTTGCCACCGTCGTTATGTATTCGTTCGACGACTTGTTCGCCTAGGTCAGTTAACATGTCCGTGACTACTACTGAAGCTCCTTCTCGAGCAAATAATACTGCTTCGGCTTCACCTTGACCTTGTGCAGATCCCGTAATTAGCGCAACTTTTCCCTTTAGTCTGCTCATGTTTTTCCTTATTTATTGCCGGCCTTCCATAGGCGATAGTCTTTTTGCTGCCATTTCCCAATTGATTCTCATTCTTGGGTATTGGGAATTTTCCGTTAATGTTATTGCTTTGATCTCCTGCATCGCAGTGTCGGGATCATCTCTATCGGTTTCATAAATACATACGAAGTTATTTAACGGACCTTCCGTTGACAGAGCTTGGTATCGATAAGCGCTTTGAAAAATTCCGGGGCTAAGCACTGAAGGTATTCTTTTGTCATGGTACCAATATTCAAATTCACGTATCGTTTTAATGCCATCTATCGAAACATTCTCGATAAAAATCCCATTTACCGCGGCATTTTTTGTATGTTGGAATTCTCCGCCTATACGAATCATTGGCCCTTCTTTGCCATAGATTTTTGTGTATGGTGATTGTCTATTATCATTTCGATATGGGGCTCTTTTCTTCCTTAGCTCTTCTAGTGCCATATAAGGGTCGTCGTATGAGCACTCGCTGAGGTTTGCTATTTGACGTCCTTGATGGTCTGGATCGGTATTAATGAACTGAATCATATTAGTAAAAACGCCAGCGGCCGTAATATCAGGAGTATGAATCCGAGAATACCAGTCGAGCCATTCATCTATATGTTCGACTTCACTGCATGAGGCTATTGTTAGCATTATAGAATTAGGATAGCGTCCCTCCATTATTTAATGTGTCCAGTTCTCATGATCTACTTATCTTAGCCGATCTGTTCGGATAAGAAATAAGATTTGGTAGAAAAAATTCCTCCACAAGCAAGACCATTTTGTCCTTGGTATTGCGCCAAAGACAGGCTCTGCCGAACAACTGTTCAAAGATAGTAATTGGTATGATTTCTCCAAATCTCTTCCAATTTTTCTCTTGGAATAGCAGATTACCCAAAGGCCGATTACCTAGACCCCTTAGAAATTCAGCACTCTGCGCAGTTGGTCCGGCGATAGACCGGGCTGCGATTAATGGGTTACCTCTGCAGTCTAAAGAGATATGTCTACTATAGGCTAAATCCGTTTGGGTTTTAGCATGGCCCAGAAGATCCAGCTCCCATTTATTAAGTACGGAATAGTCTGAATAATGGATTGTGAGATCCGGTTCGGCCTCTGTTAGCTGACAGATTGTTTGGGTAATTGATGTTTCCATATACACCCATTCCTTTTGCTGCTTTGGTAGCAGACTATTGGAGAGTGGCTTTGCATCGAACTCGTTGGGATTGGTCAACCAGCGAGTATTAGAACACTTTGTATTCAATACTAGATCTCTATAATGTGTTTTGCTCTAGTCCTCGTCCTTCTTGAGACGCTCTCTTTCCGTAGCCTCTCGTATAGGAATACCAGAATTATATATGTCTTGCATCCGACGCATATTCTTACGAGAGAACTCAGAATTTGAAAGAGACTGAAATATCTCTTGATCCTTCATCACTGCCTCATGCAGACCCAGGTCTTCGCTATGCGTCAACATCCGTTTCATCATAACTAAAGCGTCTGGGTGATAGGACGCCAAGCGTTTAGCCCATGAAATGGAATGGTCGATAGCTTTACCCTTAGTTACAACTTTATTAACGCCACCTAGTTCGTATAGTCGTTCTGCGGTTACCGCACAGCCATCCAGGACCATTTCTGCGGTTACAGTCCGACCAATTAGTCGGAGGAGTCGACTAGTCCCACCTATCCCAGTGCCAACACCGAGAAGTACTTCCGGCTGGGAGAAGTAAGCTTGTTCTTCTGCAACTCTCAAATCACAAGCCCAGCCTAATTCGCAACCACCTCCGGACGTATCGCCTGATACCGCAGCAATTGTAACGACATCTTTCTCGTTTAGTTCCTGCAAGCATTCAAAAAAGCCAGCTCCTTTGCCAGTCATTGGTTTTCCTTCAAAAGCGTTTGTCAGGTCGGTGAGCCAGGCGTGTTCCAGCCAGTGGCCATCAACACCGGATGCAATAACGCTAACTCTTGTTCCTGACTCTCTTGCCGTTTTCAGCGCTGTGGCCAATGAATCGACAACGGCCCAGCACAAATTATTTTGGCGCTCTTTATCGGTTACGGTTATTAACGCAACGCCATCGTGTGGGTATTCAAGTTTTACCAATTCAGACATAAGCTTTTTCCTTAGCAATTAGTATGTTTCTAAAGGCTGCAAAGATCTCTTTGTTGCATACCTATAACCAAATCGAAATTATCTACCGATTGGGTTGATCTTATTTAGCTCTAAAAGCTCTAATCTCTGCATTAAACGATTCTACGATTTCTAGCATCTCATCATATTTAGCGTTATAAGCGTTATTTACAGATAGCCTTGTTTCTTCAGTCGCATTCTCGTCCAGTTGATTGCCGATGGCATCAATGCACGCTAGTCCATCCTGCATTTCAGATGCATAGGTTCTAACCGCTGCGCTTGCAGCGGCCATATCGGTCTGAGTGGCTTCTGAGCCAATCGGTATTTCAGGAGCAGTCTCCGGGAAAGCGCATTGTGAGAAGTCTAAGCTCTCAGCTAGAGCGCTGTGTGTGCTGGAAAGAAGTAGAAAAGTTAAAAATAGTCTACGCATAATATTCTCAAAATCTGTGGAGTTGTCAGTATAGCTTCTGGGCACTTAAAAACATCAAAAAAGTGTTAAGGAGTTTTTCCAGGACTAAGTTTTATGTCAGATGGGTTCGCTCATTAATGAAGCTTTGGCTAGTTTCGTCAATCCTGAAGAAGGATGGCAAATAGCAATGGATTGCGTGGCTTGACTGGATCTAGTCGCTTCCAGATAATGGCGCGCCCTTCACATCTGTGCACGCGTAGCTCAGTTGGATTAGAGCACCGGTCTACGAAACCGGGGGTCGTAGGTTCGAATCCTACCGCGTGCGCCATATTGCCCGGCAAGCTAGCTCAAAAAGTCACGAAAACAAGCGATTCTTATGGCTAGCTGAAAACAAAAAACCTATTTAAAACAGGATTTTAGCATGCTTGACGAGTTCATCAGTCTTCTGGATAATGCCCGACCTCGCCACACTGCACCTGTAGCTCAGTTGGATTAGAGCACCGGTCCACAAAACCGGAGGTCGTAGGTTCGAATCCTACCACGTGCCCCAAGTTACCCCTTGTGTTGCGCGAGTTAAATATGATGAAAGTTCTTTCTTCTAGCTGAAGGATTAGTCCGCTCGGTTGAAGATGGTTGGCTAATTATAAGGGGTATTACAAATGGAATATCAAGAGGTAACGGTAACGTTGATAGCACAAGCTATTGAGCTGACGGTGTTGGGTATGGGTATTGTATTTATGCTTCTAACGATGCTTGTTCTCTGCACTAAGCTAATGACGAGGATTTTAGAAGTAGATCCAGCTGAGCCGTCGCCAGACGAAATGGCAGCGATTGCGGCTGCTTTTAAGATTCATTTGGAAAGGGGTAGGTGATTCCGTGAGCACAGTGTTTCCTCTTGGTATAACCGATGTGGTTTTGCGCGACGCTCATCAGAGTCTGTTGGCTACTAGATTTAGAATTGAAGATATGCTGCCTATTGCTGGAAAATTAGACGACGTAGGCTTTTGGTCTGTGGAATCTTGGGGTGGTGCAACCTTTGATGCTTGTATTCGTTATTTAGGAGAAGATCCTTGGGAGCGTATTAGATTATTGAAGGCAGCGATGCCAAAAACTCCACAACAGATGCTGATCCGCGGTCAAAATATTTTAGGTTATAGGCATTATGCTGATGATGTCGTTTCAAAATTTGTTGAGCGTGCGGCATTTAATGGTATCGATGTATTTAGAATTTTTGATGCAATGAATGATATGAGAAATATCAGGACGGCTATTCAGGCAACACTTGAAGTTGGAAAACACGCTCAAGGGACTATCTCATATACCGTAAGTCCTGTTCACAACTTGCAGATGTGGATAGATCTTGGTAAGCAAATAGAAGACATGGGTGCCCATTCAATCGCTATTAAGGATATGGCGGGCTTATTAAAACCTTATGATGCGTATGAACTGGTATCAGAACTTAAAAGATCTACGGATATCCCAATTCATATGCAATGCCATGCTACCACGGGGATGTCAGTAGCCACTTATTTAAAGGCGATAGAGGCCGGGATTGATAATGTGGATACCGCAATTTCGTCTATGAGCATGACTTATGGACATTCACCTACAGAGTCTATTGTTGCGATTTTACAAGATTCCAACAGAGCTACCGGATTGAGCATGGGGGCTTTGGAAGAGATAGCTGCGTATTTCAGAACGGTTAGGAAGAAATACGCGGCGTTCGAAGGGTCTTTAAAAGGCGTTGATTCTCGTATTTTAGTGGCTCAGGTACCAGGTGGAATGCTTACTAATCTTGAAAATCAGTTAAGGGAACAAGATGCGACTGATAGGCTGGACGAAGTCCTTGAGGAGATTCCCGAAGTTAGAAAAGATTTAGGATATATACCGTTAGTAACGCCAACGTCTCAAATCGTAGGGACGCAAGCGGTCATAAACGTGTTGCTCGGTGAAAGATATAAAAATATTACGAAAGAGACGGCTGGTGTTCTTAAAGGAGAATACGGTGCCACTCCTTCTGCCCTTAACGCCGAATTACAGAGTAAGATATTGGAAGGAGATGAGCCGATTACCTGCCGGCCGGCAGATCTTTTAGAGCCGGAGATTCTTTCCTTAACCAGTGAGCTAAAGGATATAGCGATAGATGAAAATATTGAGTTATCATCGGATGTTATCGATGATGTATTGACTTATGCCTTGTTCCCTCAAGTTGGCCTGAAGTTCTTAAAAAATCGTGGAAACCCTTCGGAATTCGAGCCTCCTCCGTCCGCCTTGAATCTTGGAGGTAAAAACAGTTCGGAATTAGCTCAACCAAAAGCCAATGCTGAGGGGAAATTTGAGTATACGGTTAAAGTAAATGGAAAACTGTTTAACGTAGAGGTCTCTGAAAAAGGTGAGGTTAGTGTTGTGGAGCCCCCCGAGGTTTCTGAGGCGGAGGGCAAGCCGGTTAAGGCGGCTTTGGCTGGAAATATCTATCGTGTTTTAGTGCGGAGTGGGGATAAAGTAAATGAGGGGGATACGATTCTAATAATTGAAGCCATGAAGATGGAGACCGAGATTCAATCCCCAAGAGCCGGAACTGTTCTTTCTGTATTGGTAAAGGAAGGTGCGAGTATTTCGGTTGGCGATGTCTTAGCAACAATAGGATAAAGATGGATTATATACTCCAATTCTGGGAGGGAACGGGCCTTTTTATTATTACATGGAAACAGGTGCTAATGCTTGGGATTTGCCTGTTACTCCTGTATTTGGCAATTGTTAAAAAATTTGAACCTCTACTTTTAGTTACCATAGGTTTTGGTGGTATTCTTGCAAATATCCCAGGCGCAGGAATAGCCGAGGCCGGCGGCATACTGCACCAAGTATATGCTGTCGGTATTGAAACAGCAGTTTTCCCACTTATTATTTTTATGGGCGTTGGTGCATTGACAGATTTCGGGCCAATGCTGGCCAATCCGAGGACCTTGTTTTTGGGGGCAGCAGCTCAGTTCGGAATATTTTCAACGCTCTTGGGCGCTTTATTTCTTAGTGAGGTTGGTCTTGTAGCTTTTGATCTTAGGCAGGCGGCAGCTATAGCTATAATAGGTGGCGCCGATGGCCCCACAGCCATATATATAGCGGGAAAGCTGGCGCCTGAGTTATTAGGGGCTATTGCAGTAGCAGCCTATTCATACATGGCGCTTGTGCCATTAATTCAGCCACCTATTGTAAGAGCGTTAACAACAGTTGAAGAGAGAAGTATCGTTATGACTCAATTGAGAGAGGTATCAAAAACAGAGCGTATTGTTTTTCCTTTGCTTCTGATATTTCTAATAGCATTTCTGCTCCCTGCCGCTGCTCCTTTGCTTGGGATGTTTGCATTTGGGAATCTAATGCGAGAGTGCGGTGTAGTAGACCGGTTATCGGATACTGTTCAGAATACTCTGATTAATATAGTTACAATCTTTTTAGGGCTGGGTGTTGGATCAAAGCTATCTGGAGAGGAGTTTTTGGCTTCAAGCACATTGAGTATTTTATTGTTGGGGGCCGTGGCTTTTGCTATTGGGACGGCATCCGGTGTTCTGATGGCTAAGGCTATGAACAAGCTGTCGTCTATTAAGATTAACCCAGTGCTTGGAGGGGCAGGGGTATCAGCGGTGCCTATGGCTGCTAGAGTGGCGAATCGCTTGGGACTGGAGGCTAATCCGCAGAATTTCCTATTAATGCATGCGATGGGACCAAATGTGGCGGGAGTAATTGGTTCTGCTATAGCAGCCGGAGTTATGATTATGTTTATTGGAGGAAGTCAGTGAATATAAATCTAAGTATAGTTCTCATCCTATTTTCAGTATTTATGCCTGCAAAAGTATTGGCGGAATACAATTGTGTTCTTGGAGCATATTCCAGTCTGGATAATGCTGAGCGGGCGGTGAATGATTTTAGAGGTATAGGAATTAAAAACCTTACGCTAGTCCCGATCATTGCTGGTGCTGCTCGTTTTAGAGTTTTAACTGGCCCATATCTGACACGCCAGTTGGCCGAAGAAGCTCGTCTAAGACTAAAAGATTTGGGATTAACCGGAGTTTGGTTGCTTCGCGAGGAACCAGTCCAGCAGTTCGATCCAATTACTAACATTATTGATCATTCATCTGCCGAGCAAGATGATGGATTGGATAAATTATCCGAGGTATCCACTACATTTGAACAGTTTGGGTATGATGTTGAGGCTCCAGCTGGGTTGCCGATGCTAGTAACTGAGCCGCCAGAAGGCTATAAGCTTAATAGGCTTGATAGGCGTTGAGTTCTATAGAGAGATCTTGTGGTTGATTCGGGTTTGCTGAGAAGCTTGTCTGTGTGGTACCCCCATCCCGATTCGAACGGGAATCTAACCCTTAGGAGGGGTTTGTTCTATCCATTGAACTATGGGGGCATAAATTGTTAGACGTCTTTATAGTATATATGAGATAGGCATTATTATTAGGTTTATGCTGCGGTGTAATTATGCTGAAATCAGTTTCCAAGCATCTTTGGGCTTACCAGGAGAACAATGGAGATGGAGGGAAAAATACGATTTAACCATATTGCTTTGACACTACCCTATGGAACGTTGAAAGCGAATCGAGCCGATTTTGAGAATTTCTACAGTGGAATTCTGGGAGCGGATGTCTTTGGCTATGGTGATTCTGACAGTACTTTAGTAATTTCGTTTGATGAGGGGTTTCCTAGCCAGTCAATCGTCCTTAATGAGGGCGCTGATTTTATGGTAGCAAAAGGTTTTGATCACATAGGTCTTGAGTACCAGACTTTTTCGGAGGTCGACTCCGTTATTGCTGAGTGCCGATACTTTAGAAGACAAGATGACCGTATCGAAATAGGAGAAATCATAAATCAGCAGGACGATGGCTATAGGTATAGAGCTTGTTATGTTCGTTATTTGTTGCCAATGCAGCTGGATATACAAGCAATTCAGTGGGACAGTGGGAAAAAGCCAAAACAGTGGAAATATGATGCATAGGTTCTGTAGCGATTTATGTAGCTTTCCTGAAGCCAGATCAAAACTTATGTCTATTAAAAATACAGAAATAGGCGAGTTTTTGACTCCTTGGGATTTAAATGGGTGTTTTCGGGATGGATGATCCTGAAAAAGAGACCAATAAGCCATGGAGTTTGAAGCTTCCACTATGGATGGTATTAGCCTTGCTCGTCTACGTTCTACTACTTGGTGTAAGCCTAGTGGGAGCAGGATTCAAATGGGTTTCTGGTGGCGCCGAAGGGGCCGCAGCAATTTTTGGGTTCGCAAATCACCCATTGGCCGGCGTGATTTTAGGGGTTTTGGCTACCGCGCTGGTGCAGTCTTCAAGTACCGTTACCTCTGTTATAGTTGGTTTGGTCGCTGGAGGTGTTCCGGTATCCATAGCTATACCGATGATTATGGGTGCGAATATGGGGACGACGATCACCAATACTATTGTTAGCTTAGGTGCTATTGGAAACGATTTGTCATTTAAAAGGTCATTCCAGGCTGCAACGGTGCATGACTTTTTTAATCTCTACTGTATCTTTATTTTTTTGCCAATTGAGATTCTATTTCATCCACTAGAACGGATCGCAGGCATTGTTTCCATTTATCTATCGGGTAGCACAGATTCCTCTATTTCAGGATTTAACCTGATTGGTGGTGCTATAAAGCCTGCTTCAGAAGCAATTCTTGAGATGCTAGCTATTTTTTCGGATGGGATCGGAGGTTCGATAACGATACTTCTAGGGATTGCTTTGATTATCTATTCAGTGATTTATCTGGGGAAAGTACTTCGGTCAGCTATGACTGGAAAGGCTAAAGAGTTAGTAGAGAATGCCGTGGGAAAAAGACAAGAGATTGGAGTTCTATCAGGCGGGTTAGTCACTATCCTGGTGCAATCTTCTTCTACAACCACCAGCTTGGTAGTGCCATTAGCTGGTGCTGGAGTTTTAACCTTGCGGCAGATCTTTCCTTTTACTATGGGGGCAAATATAGGTACTACAGTTACCGCTCTGCTAGCAGCGACATCGCTCGGTGGTGAACTGCAAGTGTTGGCGCTACAGATAGCTCTTGTACATTTGTTTTACAACCTTTTTGGTGTGCTGATGTTTCTCTATATTCCTGTTCTCACTAGGATGCCGATTAAATCGGCGACTTGGTTGGGAGAGCTTGCGGGATCTAACCGCTTATGGGCTTTTGGATATCTATTTGCGCTGTTTTTTTTGCTGCCAGGGTCCGTGTTTTTAGGACAAATGCTTTTTAAATAGTAATGCCATTGTTGTTGGAAATAAACGAAAGCGCGGGAATAACATAATGACAAGATCTATAGATTTGAGCGTTGTTATTCCGGTGCTTAATGACCAAAGCTGCTTGGAAAATCTTTTAAATACCTTAGCGAGGTATAGATTAGACAACGCTGAGATAATCGTTGTTGATGGAGGCAGCACCGATAGGACTCGAGAGATAGCAGCTCTAGCAGGTGTTCGTCTGGTTAGCTCCGAGGCTGGCCGAGGTAACCAGCTACAAGCTGGTTTTAGGGCCAGCGCTGGGAGCCTCGTCTTAATGTTGCACGCAGATTCGGGGGTTAGTAGTGACCTCTTTTATGAGATTACTAAAATTATAAAATCTCGGATAAATCGTGGTGAACAATGTTGGGGTCGCTTCAAGGCTTCTTTATTTTCTGACGTTTACCCAAGGAGTTTGTGGATTATTGCCGCGGCAATGGAAATGAGATCCCGAGCCACTAGTATTTGTACAGGAGATCAAGGGATTTTTGTAAGCAGGGAGCTTTTGCTTAAGGTGGGTGGAATTCCAGAGCAGCCGTTAATGGAAGATATCGAGTTGTCTAAACGATTACGGGCTCATATTCGTCCGGTGATAATTTCTAAATTGATTCATGCATCACCAAGAAAATGGGAGGACGATGGGCTGGTTAGAACGGTCCTTCGAATGTGGATTTATCGAGCGAGGTATTTTTTTGGAGGTGATCCTGAATTATTGAGTCGAGATTATTATAAATGAGCTACGGTGAAGGTGCTCGATGTAAGTTATGTATTTTTTCCCGATCGCCCAAGTTAGGGGGTGTGAAAACGCGATTAGCTAGGGATATCGGAGATGAGCAAGCTTTATCGGCTCATATCTCTTTAGTTGAAAGATGCTTAGAGCAGGTTACAGGCATTGAGGGATTTGACGTTGAGTTATGGATAGATGGATCCCTTAGTAATCCCTTGGTGCAAAGCTGGGTCTCGGCTTGGTCGCTGGTTCTAAGAAGACAGGGGATCGGTGATCTGGGGCTCAAAATGAGCCTGGCAGCAAGGGAGGCTCTTCAATCATCTGATTCGGTTATAATAATTGGCACCGATTGTCCGCCGATAGATTCAAGTTATTTGCGAAAAGCCAATAATTATCTTGAGATCTATGATTTGGTATTAGGTCCAGCTCAAGATGGTGGCTATGGTTTGATCGGATTTAAGCGATATTTCCCAGAATTATTTATGGATATTCCATGGGGCACTCAGCATGTATTTAGATCTACCTTGAGTAAGGCTAAAAAGTTAGGTCTCAAGATACAAGTTCTTGAGACAATATGGGATGTAGACATTCTTAAGGATTGGAAACGATTTCTTGAGCTATTGTCCTAATATGGCCAACCATTGCTCTAAGACCATTTCCTCTGGTGGGACTTAAGTGATTTAGTAAACCAAGGTTGCTAAAGAAAGATTCTATGTCGCGCTTGACGATTTGAGTTGGGGTCTGATTTTGATATATCGAAAGAATAGTGCATATAAGGCCTCTGACGATATGCGCATCGCTGTCTATTTTGAATTTAAGTGTCTTTTGATCCTTATCGAAATGGTGGGTAATCCATACTTGACTTTGGCATCCTCTAATAAGATTTTCTTCTATTCTAGATTGCGAGTCTAATTGGGGTAATTCCTTTCCTAGCTCTATTATGTATCGATATTTGTCCTCCCAGGAATCGAAAAACTCGAAGTGTTCTAGTATCTCAGTATGTGTCGGTGGTTTGTAAAACATCAGTTAAAACAACCCGAGTTCTAGCTGTGCTTCCTCAGACATCATATCTCTCGACCATGCTGGGTCGAATACTAGCTCTACGTTCACTCCGCTAACGTTGGGCACGCTACCCACCCGATTTTTCACGTCTTCGATAAGTACTGGCCCCATACCGCACCCTGGGGAAGTTAGTGTCATTGTAATATTTACGAGTTGATTCGAGTTAATATCGCACTGATATATTAATCCTAAATCCACTATATTTACTGGTATTTCAGGATCGAAAACGGTCCTTAGAGCATGTTGAACATCCTCTGGATTTACTTTCCCGTCTAAGGGCGTGGTATAGCTGAACACCGTAGGCTCCATTCCTAGAGCATCCCCGTCCTCGCCGCTAATCCGCGCCATATTGCCGTTGATTACTATGGTGTAACTTCCACCTAGCTTTTGAGTAAGAGTAACGAAAGTTCCTTCTGGAATATTAATGAGGTCGCCTGTGGGGACAAGACGCGCTATGCAGTCGCGCCTTGTATTTACTACTGTTTGTTCCACTAGGACTCTTCTGGTTCAATAGAAAAGCTTTCACCGCAGCCGCAGTGCGCGGTAGCGTTCGGATTCTTAAACTGCAGAGATGAGTTAAGCCCTTCGGTGACGAATTCTAAGGTGGTTCCTAAGACTAAGGGCAAATCCTGATTGCTTACGTAAACATTAATACCACTTCCGATGGGGAAGGGTTTATCCCCACTGCTTGGGTTATCGACATAATCCAATGTATACATATAACCATTGCAACCACTTTCCTTGATTCCCAGCCGCAGAAACTTATGCCCAGACTTAGAAATTTGTTCTTTCAAATGCTGACTGGCTGCTTTGGTAGCGCTAATCTGTTGTTTTGGTACGAATTCTTGGACTTTCATAACTATATTTTACATATTTTTCTAAATAAAGGATCTAACCTTTTCTATGCCCTTAACTAAGGATGTTGCATCGTCCATTGTATTATAAAGAGAAAATGATGCGCGCACAGTGCCTGGTAAGCCGAGTCTTTCCATAAGAGGCATTGCGCAGTGATGTCCTGTTCGTACCGCTATGCCTTGCTGATCTAGAATCATTCCTACATCCTGGGGGTGGGCTCCCTCAAGCAAAAAAGAAATAATTGATACTCTTTCAGCTGGATCCCCGACTATTCTAATGCCCTTTATTTTTCTCAATTCGGTTAAACAGAATTCGACTAGAGCCGATTCGGCTTCATATAATTGGTTACGTGTGATTGATTGTATGTAGTCGATAGCGGCCCCTAGTCCAACTATTCCTGCTATGTTTGGGGTGCCGGCTTCAAATTTATAAGGGAGCTTGTTGAATATTGTTTCCTTAAAAGAAACGTGTTCAATCATTTCGCCGCCAGCCTGCCATGGTGGAAACTGTTCCAGTAGCTTTTTCCGCCCATAGAGAATTCCGATCCCAGTAGGTCCCAATAGCTTATGGCCAGAAAACGCGTAAAAATCGCAGCCAATCGCGCGAACATCAATTTCAATATGCAGAGCAGCTTGCGCGCCATCTACTAACACAAGAGCACCTTCTTTGTGAGACAGTTCCACTATCTTTTTGAGAGGTAAAACAGTTCCTAAGGCGTTCGATACATGACTGATTGCCACGAGTTTTGTTTGTTTGCCTAGTTTTCTTCTGAAATCGTCAAAGTCGATCTCCCCGTTATCAGTTATCTTGCAGACTGCCAACTTTGCTTCTGTTTTCTTTGCAAGCAACTGCCATGGAACAATGTTTGCATGATGCTCGAGTTCACTGATTAATATTTCATCTCCTTTGCCTAATGCGGTTTCCATGCAATTAGCCACTAAGTTTATTGATTCGGTAGTTCCTCTTGTGAATATGACCTCTTCCTCATGGTTAGCGTGAATGAAGTTCTTTACTTTAGTTCTCGACAACTCAAGTAACTGCGTGGCCTCATCGGCAAGTTGATGCACGCCTCGATGAACATTTGAGTTACTTTTTGCGTAGTAGTCAGCTATCGCATCTATAACCTTTTTTGGTTTTTGGGTAGTTGCGGCGTTATCTAGATAAATGAGCTTGTTTTCTCCGAGCTGGCGCTGAAGGATGGGAAAATCATTTCGTATTGACAGGCTTAAATCAGACATTCGTTAAACTTTTTGGTGACTAATTCCGTTAATTTGCCCTTTATGCAGGATTTTATAAAAGACTGCGAAAGGATGGCAATCGCTGTTTCCTTATTGATCGATCTGCTTTGCAAATAGAATAGTTGTTCTTCGTCGAGCTGACCGACTGTCGCGCCATGAGAACAGCTCACCTCATTTGTGTATATTTCTAATTCGGGTTTGGCGTTGATGGTTACATTTTCGCCTAAAGCCAGGTTCTTGTTGTCTAGCTTCGCATCTGAGAACTTTGCCTTGTCATGAATATGGATCCGTCCTAGAAATGAACTTTGGCTTCGAGACCGTCCTATCCCGTTTATCTGTTGGATGCTTTCTGTATTTTTGCCCTGATGTTCTACTATTATGTTTTGATCGAGATGTTGATCTGGTCCGGTTACATACGCCCCTGTTACAAATGCCTTCGATTGATCCCCGGTTAGGGTGATATGTGTATCACTCCTTCTCTTGACCGAGCCCACATAATATTGCTCGAGACAGTATCTAGCCTTTTTTGCTAAGTAGACTTCACTAAGCGAAACTTCTATCGATTTATCAGATAATGCCGATCTGGCGTGGGTAACTTTTGATTCTGCTCCTATATCTATTAATAAAATGCTATTCGAAAACGATTTTGCTTCTATGTTTTCAATGATTGAGATATTTGCTCCGTTTTCAACTTTAAGGATCACTAGCTGTCCTGTTGTATTTATTTTTAGGAGCATTTCTTCAGTAGGATTAGTTCTAGCAGTAATTAGATAGCCTGATGTGCTGCTCAACGTTTTCAGAGCTGAAAGTGGAAATCGTACTGGGTCAATTTTTCCCAAGCTGGATTTTACTAACTTTAAGTCAACCACATTCAATCCTGAAAAATCTTCGATTATTAACTCGCCATTGGTGTGCTCTATGTCCAATAGTGGATGAATGACTGCCTTATTGCTGTGCTCAATATAATCGTTAAGTAATCGAGTAGCCGATGTGTATCGCCAGTGTTCTTTAACCTTGGGAGAGGCGAGCAAGCCTGCTATATCAGTTATTTGAGATTTAGTGTCAACCCATGGTTTTGGGGTCAGATCAAGGGCTTCAAGATTCGGTATAGTTATTGCTTGTTTATCCATGCATAACCTTTTTCTTCAAGCTCTAGAGCCAGAGTTTTATCCCCTGTTTTTATAATCTTTCCGTCGGAGAGGACGTGGACGAAATCTGGGACTATGTAATCAAGTAATCTTTGGTAATGGGTAATTAGCAATACCGCATTGTTTGGCTGTTTATAGCGATTTACCCCATCGGCAACTATCTTTAAAGCATCGATATCTAGCCCCGAGTCAGTCTCATCTAGCAGAGCCAGTGATGGTTTTAGCATTAGCAGTTGAAGAATTTCATTCCGCTTCTTCTCTCCGCCAGAAAACCCTTCATTGACCCCCCGTTTCAGGAATTCCGGATCTAGGTCAAGTTGTTCTGCCGCTTCTCGTGTTGCTTTCATGAATTCCATAGTACTCATTTGCGGGGTTCCATTAGCAAAATTTATACTATCAATAGAAGCCTTTAAAAACTCCATATTACTAACCCCGGGGATTTCAACTGGATACTGGAATGCCAAAAAGACTCCCTTTTGTGCGCGTACATTTGGGGCTTGGGATATTAAGTCTTGTCCGTCAAAGATAACAGAGCCTGAAGATGCCTCGTAACCCGGGCGTCCTGCCAGCACGTTGGCTAAAGTGCTTTTCCCTGATCCATTTGGTCCCATTATCGCGTGCACTTCTCCTTTGTTAATTTTTAGAGATAGACCATCCAGGATCTTTTTTTCTTGGATGACAGTACTTAGGTTTTCGATTTCAAGAAATGTCATCCAATAGCTCCTTCCAGGCTAACTTCAAGTAATTTACCGGCCTCAACAGCGAACTCCATTGGTAATTCTCGAAAAACCTCTTTGCAGAAGCCGTTCACTATCATGCTGATTGCCTTCTCTTGGTCAATTCCTCGTTGTTCGCAGAGGAATAACTGTTCTTCACTAACCTTTGAGGTTGTTGCCTCATGTTCAATGATTACATCTTCGGTTTGGGCTTCAATGTACGGAAAGGTATGTGCTCCGGAAGTCGAGCCTATGAGCAATGAATCGCATTGAGTAAAGTTCCTAGCATTAGTAGCATTCGGATTTGCTCTAACTAAGCCACGATAGCTATTTTGACTTTTTCCTGCGCTGATCCCTTTTGAAATTATTGTGCTTTTGGTGTTTTTCCCCATGTGCACCATTTTTGTTCCTGTGTCCGCCTGTTGATGGTTGTTCGTCAGTGCAACGGAATAGAATTCTCCTATGGAGTCATTTCCCCGCATTATTACGCTAGGATATTTCCAGGTGACCGCCGATCCAGTCTCTACTTGAGTCCATGAAATTTTAGAACGATCACCTTTGCAAAGCCCTCGTTTCGTTACGAAGTTATATATGCCTCCGTTTCCGTCCTTATCTCCTGGATACCAGTTCTGGACGGTTGAGTATTTAATCTCTGCATCGTCCATTGCAACAAGTTCTACAACGGCTGCATGTAACTGGTTTTCGTCCCTCATTGGTGCTGTGCATCCTTCAAGATAACTTACGTATGAGCCTTTGTCTGCAACTATGAGGGTACGTTCGAACTGACCAGTGTTTAGCGCGTTAATACGGAAATAGGTAGATAGTTCCATAGGGCATCTTGTATTTTCTGGGATATACACAAAGGAGCCATCGCTAAAGACCGCTGAATTTAACGCGGCGTAAAAATTATCTTTTGTAGGAACTACACTTCCAAGATAGCGTTTTATTAACTCTGGATGATTTTGTATGGCCTCAGATATGGAGCAGAATACAACGCCAGCTTGTGCAAGCTTATCTTTAAATGTTGTTGCAACAGATACGCTGTCAAACACTGCGTCTATTGCTATATCTTTTCGCACTCCAGCGAGAGTCTCTTGCTCGTGGAGTGGAATCCCTAATTTCTCATATGTTTCTAGTAATTCAGGGTCTACTTCATCTAAGGAGGCAGGTCCTTCAGAAAGACTTTTCGGAGCGGAGTAATATGATATCGTATCAAAATTAATTGGCTGAATGTTTAGTTGTCCCCATTCGGGAAGGGTCATTTTTTTCCACGCTCTGTACGACTCTAGGCGCCATTCGGTAAGCCATTCAGGTTCTTCCTTTTTTTTGGAGATAAATCTAACGACATCTTCGTTTAACCCCGGGGGAAGGGTTTCTGTTTCCACATCGGTTGTAAATCCGGCTTCATATTCCGAATTTACTAGGGAATCCATTGATTGGTCGGGCACTTGTCAGATCCTCGTTAATCTATTTTTCTATTGTATCGATTAATACCAGACTAAAACAGTTGGTTATTTATAAAAATAAAACTCTAGATTTCGAAGAATCTTGCTGTCTAAACTACAAATTTTTAGCTAAGAATCGAGTAAAATATTATCAATTACAGTAATCTTTATATACATGCCTAGACTTGAAAGACTTCCAGAGCCAAATATCTACCAGGCATATGGGATATATTTGCTTGAATCTAAACACCGTCTGATCCGTCGATTGAGAAAAGCATATCAGCCATCCGTGCATGGTCATAAGGCTTGGAACTCGAGCTTTTTGCTTATGGATTATTTGCAACATAATCCGATAAGAAAAGGCTCAAACGTCATAGAAATTGGTTGCGGCTGGGGGCCGGGATCAATTTTTTGTGCCAAGCAATTTTCAGCTAATGTTACAGCAGTTGATATGGATCGCGAGGTTTACCCTTTTCTAGAGGTATTGGCCGAACTCAATCAAGTTGAAATTAACCAGTTAGTTTCCAGGTTTGAACGGTTGAGCAAAAATCAACTAGGAACTTACGAAGTCTTGGTTGGTTCTGATGTTTGTTTTTGGGATGAATTAGTAGGCTCTTTGAGAAACTTGATTAATAGAGCTCTTGATTCAGGTGTTTCTCGAATTATTTTAACTGACCCAGGTAGGCCGACTTTCTATGAGCTATGTGATCAGGTCTCCAAAAAACATAGCGTAACTCTTAGTGAGTGGTACGCGGTGGAGCCACACTATGTAACTGGGGAAGCTGTCGAAATAACGTGAGCTCAGACGGCTATATCTTAGCTCGAAAGAAAGTTGCTGATTTGCTCCGATAGTCCGGAACAAGCTGAAGATTGAACTGGCGCGATGAACGGAATAGGGACTACCAGAGCAGGCATATAGCTTGTTCCCACAGCGTCGGAACTTACTTTTCCAGCGGTCCGTTTTTTCTTTATATCCCAGATAGAGGCTTCATAGGAAGAATCCTTTTCCCAGCTTAGAAAGCCAAAACAACCGCCGCCCGTGGGGGCAACTGTGCAGGCAAGGGTTCCCGAAGAGTCTGTTCGGGTTGTAGATCCTTCTACCCAAATGAGATACCTCAAATTGAGAGTATCAATCTTTTTAGCCAGGGCTGGAATGGCCAATAAGTCGGGTAGCTCGCTAGCGTTTATCGGAGCAGTTCGCGGCTCAAACCATGGAAATGCTGCGTCGATAAATTGTGCTTCGTTGATAACATAGATATCTTCTTTTTCGTTAAGATGATTGCTTATGCAAGATACAAACTGAATCTCGGTCTCATTCGCATTTGTCATTCCTCTCCGTCCTAATACTACTACTGAGTCGGTACCGCTAAGTCCTGTGCTGGATTGCCTTACTTCCTGCACGGTGGCGGTAACGCAGCCACTTGTTCCCATTATTAGTAATAATATTAAGCTTGCTCTTGCCACTGTTAACTTAATCATAGAAGCCATACCTTATCTATTATCGAGCCAATGCTTGATTTCAGGTATGTTCTGAAACTGTATTGCAAAAAAAGCCATCGCATCTCTGCAAGCATTAAGAGCAGCTTGCTGTAGAGCTGGATTATTACCTTGAAGATTGCTGTAGTTCTTTTGATTTGCTGTGCCATAGGCGGGCAGGTCCCATTCTGCTATTAAGTTGTTATCGGGTCCCATTAATATCATTCGATACTTTATCCATACCTCAAAAAAGTCGCTTCGGGTTTGTTTTGGGATTGAAAACTGAATATCAATGATGTCTGGAATTAAAATCGCGTCGTGCACATTGTTCCTATCGAACTCTGCAGAACTGACCAGTTCTGCATTTTCAAACATGCCGTTACTCAATACTGTAAACATTTCCTTTTGGGCAGGCCCTAATCGGATTGTCCATTTTCCATAACCTTTAATTGTTTCATTGTATATAAATTGATTTAGTTCCGGTTTTATATATATACCGATATGCAGGGGAGCGGTGTTCACAACCGGTGTTGGAAACTGTGCCGGGATTTCTACATGGGCTCCCCCGCATGATGATAGAAGAAAGCCACTTATGGTTGCTGAAAGCAGTTTGCTAATATTTGCGTTCATGTTCTAGAGGGCATACTTCTTTTTCCTATAGGCCTAATTTCATTCATATTCAGATAGCCCGACAAAGGTTCCATCATTTCGATATGCTAATTCTCGCATTAGAGCAGCGAATCGGTAAACTCGTTCTGTTGGATTTTCCAGATAAACCGGAAACGCTACCGCATTAATCCGAACCCTTCGATTTCCTAGTTCGTCTACAGCATTGATCTTATCAACCTGATCTACTAATGATTCTATCGAATCTCCAGTAAAATCATCCCCGAATACGTAGATACTGATTCTTTTATCTGGGGCAAAGTAAGTATTTATAGCTGCTTGGATTCCTTCTACGGGACTCGAGTTACTAAAAGGGCTCCAGTTCTGTAACCGGGTTAATATTGCTTTCCTTCTAGCCGGAGTGTCAGGGATCCATTTTCCACGATATTCCGAAAACATGTAATCACCCATATCATTCATAACCTGTATGCCTTTAAGAGAAGGATAGATAGACAAGGTTTCTTCTAGTTTCCTCAATACCTGAGGCCAAGCGATGTTATACATACTTCCAGAGGTATCTATTACAAATATAAGGTATTCGCTATCTACCGCAATTCCTCCAACAAGATCATTTGTTCTTTGGAAGTTGAGCCCCAGAAGTCTCTGCATCTCATCGGTTAGGGTTTGCTTTGCTAGAGCGAGTGTTTTCGTTTCCTCAGAATTTGATTCAGCTTCTAATTTAGTTAATTCATATTTCTCTAATAACTGTTTTAGCTCATTCTTTAAGGTTCTTAGTAGATTTAGGTTGGTATTCAATGCAATGGAAGAGCTGCTCAGCTCCTTCTCAATTTCTTCGATTTTTTTTGAAAGCTCGTACAGCTGATTTTCTCTTTGTACTATTTGCGTGTCTAGCGAGGTAATCGACTCTTTCAGCACGATTGGTTCCACGACTTTTGAGACCATTAGAAGTAATATGATGGCACCGAAACCGCAGCATATGACGTCTAAAAACGATACGCTAAACTCTTCGATTGCTCGCCTGTTCGATGTTCTCATCTTTAAGGCCAGTCCTTAGATGGGGAGAGAAACGAACCACCGCTCAATCTGGCCAAATTCCAGAATGCTGCGGATGCCATCGGATCCCCTTCCATTGGAAATAGGATGACATTTATTGGTATTTGTCTGGGTACTTGTCTCGCTGCCTTAACAAATAGATCTAATCGATTGCGACTGGTTATTGTCGTGTTTCTGCCGATTCGTTTTCCCATGGTTGGTAGGGAGTCAGAGATCAAATATACATTGTCAGGGGGAGGGTCAAGTTGGTTTAAGACATTTACTAAGTTGATCAGACTCGTGCCGTTTGAGGGAACAATATTTTTTAGTGATTCTAATGCAGAATCTAGACTCTTTGAATTATCTACTGGAATCCAGCTGAAAGAAGAATCAGAACTTAGTGAATCTGCTTTATCATTAAATCCGATTATTTGAAAGTTTCCATCAAGAGGCATTTGTGCCGCTAACCATTCAACTGTTCTGATGGTTCTTTGCCATTTTGGCGCTTTTTGCTTTTTATCTTTTGTCATGTTTCGTCTTCTAAGCACATTCACTATTGTGCTATCAAGCATGCTTGCGGAGATATCTACTGCGATGACTATATGTTTTCCTCCAACTTTAAGGCCCGTTAGGTATTGTCTGTCCCCATCGCCTGAGAACTGAAGTGCTTTCCCGCCTAGTTTCTGGTCGACATTTGATCTGAGTTCAGCTAATTCATTTTCTCTTGTATTGACGTCAGATTTTAGTCTTTCTATGTTTAGTGTTTGGTTTACGGAAAAGTCGGCTAGAGATATAAGGTCTTCACTGTTTTTATTAACCTCAGCTTGTTTTGTTTGTAACTCTCTTGAAGAACTATTTATAGAATCTGTTACATCTTTTAGCTGAACAGTTTTATTAAACAGGTTTTTCGTGCTTTCCTGCACTAAATAATCAAGCCTTCTGATTTCAGAGAGTTTGTCAGCGTTTGTGATTTTTATTTCTTTGTCAGTGGCATGATTCATGACTAGGAAGATTAGAATCACGGCGCCGAATCCGCAGGACATAATGTCTAGGAAAGAGAGTGAAAAAACGCTAAATCTTCTATTTTTTTTTGCCATTTATGACTCTAAATAGATTAATAAGAAAGTGCTGGTCCCGTCTGTTAGTTCATCTCCGGTTCGTAGAATATGCCCGGGTTGGAGTGGTTCTCCATTAACGGTAATTCCTTCTTCGTTGGATCCAGCTATAACCTGTTGGCTACTAAGTTTTATATTAAGATTTAGGAAGCCATGGATTTTGTTTATGGGCTTGGCTAGCGCTTTGTTGATATCAAGCAGATGGGTAGGGGGCTGATCGCCACTGATTTCAAGAGTTGAGCGATGCTCGGTTAACGAAGGAACAGATGTGACTAGTTTTATTGATCCATCAGCTTGCTCTATGTTTGCTTTTTGTAGGATGCAGCCTCGTGCAATAGCATGTTTAGGCACGTCAGTTATCGTAGTAAACCCTCTCATTTCTATGTAATTATCCAACCCTGGAAGTCTTGTTGCTCTTGAACTGAAAAGAATTGGTGAGCTTTTCGGTAAAAGCTGAACGAATTCCTCATATAGGAGGTTAGCTTTTTGGCACAAATCTTTTGACAGTAATGTAATATTCCATCGGTTCTCTTGGTGTGTGATGGCGAATTCGATGGATTTATGATCTAACTTATTTTTTCTGTTGCCGTAGTTGGCCATCCATGCTGTTAGCTGGTTATATAACTGTTGTTCGGTTTCAGCCGAATGCAGAGGGTCAAAACGAGTTTCGTTGATGAACCGATCTGCAATTTCCTTGGCCCACTGGTCCATTAGACTAGTAACGCTGATTGCTGGGACGTCTTTGGCATCATTTATAGCTATCGTACTATTCAGCGTTAGCTCTGTGACCGATGAATGGTGTAAATGAATGTCAATAAAGTGAACTCGTGATGGGCAATCTATTGCAGCAATGGTTGCTACAGCTGAGTCTATGAATCCAGTTACTCTTACGGATAGCTCTTCAACTATTCCTAGCAGCACGCTGAGTTTTTCGTTAGTGATGGTTGATGGTACTGATAGGATGAGATCATGGTCGCTCATGTCTTCCCCAGAAAACAAAGTTTTGAGGTTTAAATAGACTAGATCAGCTTGCGTTCTGGCTCTTGGTATTGGCTCAGAAAGCTTTTCAGTATTCAATTTTAATAGGTAGCTAGAATAGCTATGTTTCGGAAGCAATCTTGTTGCTTTTAGAGCATCGTTACCAAATAGTATCTGGTCTTCTTGAGCGACAGCTATGGCGGGAGCCTGATACCGCATAATCTCGCCTTTGTAGAGGGTGAGTTCCCAATCATTTAGATCTAAGATATAGGTCATGCCTTACGAACCTGCAGATGTTGAAGTAGCTTTTGATCGCAGTAGGTCTGGGTATCAAGGACCAATCTTTCCTGTATTAATTGCAGTTGGTGCATTAGGAACATGATAATTATACTGATGACTAGCGCAGTGAAGGTTGAGTTAAAAGCTACGCCTAGGCTAGTGGTTACACCAACGATATCTCCTTCGACAGCTCTGTAAGCTTGACCCAATGCTTCTCCAATTCCTCTCACTGTGCCAATGAAACCAATAGAAGGTATAGCCCAAGCTATGTAGCGTACCATCGATAGTTCACTATCAAGCCTATCGGATTCGGATTCGCAAACACTGCGGACTGAATCAGAAACGTCTTGTATGCTTTCGGTAGAAGCAAATCTTTGTAGAGCTGCTAATAGTGCTCTTGGAAGCAAGCAGTCTTGCTCGGCAGGGTGCATAGCCTGGATTGTGCGGCTGAATTTTCTGGTGTCTTCTGGAAGAATGCTGATTCCGTCCTCTACTTGAATAATGTTGTGTCCGAGAAGTGTTCTTTCGCGCAGCGCGTTTCTGCCTTTGTACCCCATGATAGCGAATGACCAAAACATCAAAATAAAACAGGCTTCCTGTTCGTAGTCTCTGAGAACGACATATAGAGAGCGGTCTTGCACATACGCCTCGCCTGCCATCGCTTTTTCGGCTTGTTCAAGGAGCAAGTCATCTGCAGTTGGCCTAATAACGGTGATATATGTTAGGTGCACTATTATAACTGCTAGAAAAAGGGTCCCTATTTGGTAAAGCAGTTCGAATGGTAGCTTGCGATTCATTAGTTTAAGCCTCTCTAAGATTTAGGTTAGATATCAACGGGAAAAGATACTGCAAAATCCTCAGAGATTTCTTCGGTAGGTACGAATGTATCATCATTCTCTCCTTGTATTGCTTCCTGCTTCTGGTTGCTTTCTTTGCTGATTATGGTTACCCGAGGTTGTTCTTTGGTGTTTGGTTCTTTCGAACTAGCTAGTAATTCTTGAGGGACCCCAGTCATATTGATTAATAGAATACTGGCCATGAACTTGATCATTGTGCATACCTCGCTATTCGAAACCCGACGTCTTTTCGTCCTTTTGCTCCATAATCTCTAAAGGTTCTTCGTAGATCTGTGATAGTGCCATGCATCCAACTAGAACCGCGGATCACATGATAGTCACCTTGATCTAAACCTAAAGGGTCTTTAGAGATTGCACTATCTGCTATTGTGTAATAATCGTGCACCCATTCTGCAACATTTCCCGACATGTCATAAAGACCATTTCTATCGGGGGGGAAAGTACCAATAGGGGCTGAAACTATATAGTTGTCGTTATATCCGAAAACTACTCTTCCTACTAGGTTTGCTGCTGATCGGTCTGCATAGTTTCCATGTCGTTCTGGGGGAGGGAGGCTATCTCCCCACGGAAAACGAGCTTTAGAGTGGTCAACCGCATCGGACATTGCAAATGCCCATTCTGCCTCTGACGGCAGACGGTAGCCGATAGCGTCTGCATTAAATCCAATGACCTTACCTAGTTCAGTCCGATAAAATAACGGGAGTCCCTCTAGTTCCGATAACCAATTACAGTAAAGAGCCGCTTCTTCCCACGAGATATTTACTACTGGTTGATCTTCTTCGTTCATTCTTCGTTCTTCAAAGATCCCAGAATCGTGCCCTTGGGCGAATTGAAGGAACTGTTTATTGGATACTTCGTGCTTAGAGAGATAAAACATTCTTTTCATTCTCACTTCGCGCAAGGTTTCGTTAGCTCGCCGGCCTGGCTCCCTTCTTGATGCCCCCATCTCAAAGGTATTTGGTTGTATTAGTAGAAGCTCATGGGCGTATTTTGTTGTCAGCTGTTGCGGTAGAGCCGCTTTTCTGGCTTCCTCATTTGTAAGTAGGCGGACTTTGACTTCCTTTGTCATCCCATCTGCTGGTGTTATTCGAGCTGTGTATCCAGCATAGCCATCTAGCTTGATGCTAATCTCATGTTCTGTGCTAGGGAGTTCAATCAATTGATTGGCTGGACCCTTATTCTTTCCATTTACAAAGAGGTTTGCTTCTGGTGGAACTGCAACTATTGATAACATTCCTGTTATAGGTGGGATGGTGAGGTTTACGGATCTGTTTTCATTTGGAGCAAGTGAAATCTTGCGGGTGATTGATTTGTATCCAGGCTTAAACGTTTTTATTACCTGTGAAGTGTCTGATTTTATTTGAACGGTGAGAGGAGTGGTTCCAATGAATTTCCCGTTAATGGTTACGCTGGTATTTGAAGTGCTTGCTAGGATGGTAAGTGAAGCATCCGCTTTCACTAAGTTTTGTTGCGGCAATACTAACTTATCTAGGGCATTAACCAATATTTTTTGTTTTCTTGGTTTGTGCCCGGTTAGGTGCAAAGAAACTTCGTGCTCTCCCTCCAAGATTTCAATCTGAGCAGGAGTTGTTTTGCCAGTTGGGTTGCCATTGATGTAGATCATAGCTCTGGAGGGATTGCTTCTTATGGTAACGTCTCCCCAGTTTGGCGTTAGGTCTGCAGAGAATTCCTGCTCTGTGCTTTTCCCTTCTACAAGAATTTCAGTAATAAGCGGTTTGTAACGGGCTTTTGTAACCCTTAGAACATTGCTTCCAGCGGTTAATGGTATTTTGAATAATGGAGTATTACCGATTATTTCGTAGCTACTTCCGGATTTTAATGCAATTGTTGCGCCGTTAGGCTCACTTTTTATGTTTACAAGGCCAGGTAATGGCTGAAGGTCGAAGAGGTATTCTTGGCTGGATTCTTTCGTTACTCTTAGTTGCGTTACCAATGGATAGTATCCCTCATGCTTTGCCGTGAGTTCATAGGTGCCGCTTCTTGCTAAGGTTGTCCCGGAGAGCTGAACAGTGAGGCCCCCGGTTAGGTTGAACATGGTGCTCTGTGGTTCAAAGACTAGCTTTACAGCCTTTGCTGTAAAGCTAAACCAGGCGATGATGGCAGCCATTAATAGGATTATGACAACAAGAGGCCAGAATTTAGAATAGGATTTCTTGTAAGCTCCTCCATGCTGCGGAGTATATCTCGATGGCTTAATCTGGGCGTTATTTTCATCCGTTGCTTCAATCATAGCCGCTCTTCACATTTGATCTCTATTGGTTCGAAATTTGGTTTAACTATTATTTTTTTTCTTATATCGTGGAAGCCGTTGCGACTTCCTATTAGAGTGTATTCTCCTGGCCTGAGGGCAAGAACCCGAGACTTTAAGGGACCGATATTTCCTATTGTTGTAATTGTTATATTTGTCTCGTCATCTGATAACAGAGTTACGGACAAAGGTCTTCCGTAGTAGTTAAGTAAATGACCGGTTTTATTAATCAGCTGCTGTAATTGAGGTCCTGGAGATGCTAATGTTTTTGCCCTTACTAAGGTGTTTTGGGCATCGGCGAAGCGCGGCGGGGATGAAAGCTTCTCCGCTGATGCATTAATATTAATAAGATCTGAAATTATCTTAAGATGTCGGTTGGCCTTCTTTAGCCCTTCAGTAGCTAGTTGGAGTTTGGGGTCGATCTCTAAAATTTGCTCGTACGCTAACTTAGCTTCAGCCCAAATTTCTTTTCTTTGGGAAATATCAGCTTTGTTCCGTAACACATTGATTTTACGGTTTATTAAACCTCTCTCTATCTGCTCCATTCCTGTTCTGGCGATTTCGTTGTTAGGAGAAATGGAGAGGACTTTTTCGAAGGAGAGAGTTGCTTCCTCTAGATCTCCTTTATCATATAAGTGAAACCCATCTGAAAGGTGCCGTTCAATCGTGATATCGGCGATCAGTTTTGCCGTATCATCAATGGCGTCTGACAAGCCAGCGGTTAACGGGTCAATCGATTCGATTGATCTGAACACTGATAATGCGGAGTCATACTGATCTGCTAGAAGGTGATTTTCGGCCTTTCTCCAGAGAGTGATAATTTCTGGTAATTTGGTCGCTCGGTTCAGTCCTAGTCCAACTTCTGGGCTGGTAGGCTTAATTGTCTTTGCTAAAGACAAATGTTGCTTGGCGTCCTCAGCTTTGCGCTCCTCAATTGCTTGTTTGCCTAGTCTGATGGATTTCCTGTACAAACTTTCCCCAATATTTATTAAGCTAGTCAAGGCTGCTTCAGCTTGCTCGTAGTGGTTTTCAGCTTCATCATAATCTGCCGCGAGAAAATACTCGTCTCCCAGAGATGCAAGAGTTTTTCCTTTTTCATAGGTCTCAACACCCCATTTATCAATTGACATCTCGTTTTCAAGCTTCAGCTCTAATTTAACAACTGAGGCTAATCGTTTTTGCGCTTGTTTTCGTGCCCGCTCCTGTTGTGCATCCTGGTATGGTGGTAATTGGACCTCTTTCTGTAGGGGTTTGGGCAGAGGTTCCATTTTGTTCGGCGGTGATTTGTCAGCAGGGGATTTGTCTGGTATCAGAAACAAGGCAGCAGATAATAATCCGAGTCCCGCTAAGAAAAATATGGTTAGATAGACTGTCTTGACCCCAATCTTTGAGTTTGGCTCTACTGACTCATCTGTATGGGCCAGAGGTACGGCCTTAGGTTTAATGGTTTCAAAGTCTTCGGTCATATCAATTGAATCAATTTGCCTGAGGCGCTACGAGGTCAAGATCCGATAGATAAAGCTCTTTCAGTATTTTTCTTAACTGATCGTACTGTTCTTCCACCGAGCCTTGAAGTCTTATAGTTTGGTTCTCGAGATCTAGAGTATAAGGTGATATTTCAGCTTGTGCGGCTTCACCAACCTCTTGGAGAACTTCAGAATGAATTGCTGCTTCGGCCCGTTTTTCTATGGCGCTTTTTAGGGTTACGGCACCTCCTACAACACTTACTAGCCCGGCTGTTTCAATATAGGGATTGGAGCTTTCAGTCATTGCTGCGACGCCAGCTACTATGGCGGCTAGGCCACCAATTGTTCTATTTCTAGCTTGTTTTTTAAGCTGTTTAAGCATTATAGCTTCATCATAGGTTGCTTTTCGCCATTCATGATAAGGTGGGTGAACCTGCCTGTGGAAATTCTCATAATATTCGTCCAAAGTATCTATAAATAGATATTCGCGTTCGCGGATTTTACGAACCCTGATTAGCATTGGGTCGTCTGCTGTTGGTAATCTTTGTAAAATGGATCTCCCTGATTTTTCAGTTATGTAATCGGAAAATGCTTCAGGCGAGAACTCTCTAGCAAATTGCATCTCAGCTGTTCGTCGTATTCGGATTATTTGATTTGGTGTTAATTTCTTTCGATAGGCAAGCATGTCGTTAGCTATCTGCTTGTATATTGATTGGAAGGGATCGATTGTTTCTGGGACTTCTGCGGTATAGGCATATTTGCTTGCTAGAGCTTTATACTCCTTACTAAACCAGGTTTTTCCCGTTGCATCAGTAACCCTTGTTCTAACTATAAGACTTTCGCCATCCGAGTGAATGATTTTTCCTTCTATAATTACGTCAACTGCATGAGTTGCTTGGGGGATTACGCGCACAGCACCCCAGTTACCAGTGCTTTGTAATAGGTTTTTTGCGTAATAGGGCATGTAGTTAGATTCAGCTCTTCTGATATCTGGCTGAATCAATTTCTTTACTTGCTCGTCATACTCATGCGGAATGTTTGGATCGAAGATGGTAATACCTACATCAAGTAATTCAGATTCGTCCAGCTCTGTAGATAGCTGATTTGGTGGAGTCATATCCACGACTCGCACGCTTTCTGAAACACAGCCAGTTAACGCGATAGTGGTGAAAAAGAGCAAAAAAATCCTAGACCGAACTCTCTGACATAGAGTAGATATCAGTTCTGAAAGCGGCCACCTAGAAAAAATCTGTTCTATCAAGTTTTCTACTTGCGTTTGTACTTTTGATATTCTTCCCATAATTTTTCCTTTAATGCTGGATCTTTTTCTTTCATCGCTGCGTCACGCAGCTGTCTAGCTATGATATCGTCATCCCTTGCGTCAGGGATATCAGGCGGCAGGTTGCTTCCGGTTGATGAATACCCTCGATTTGCTGTTGTGCTATTTGTGGGCATTCTATTTCCTGGCTGGTTAGCGCTGGAACTGGTTGCGCTCTGTTTTCTTGCATCCGCAGATGATTCGCTTGAGGTTTTACCAGTTTTATCATAGGCGGAAGTATTTTGTTGTTTTGCTTCGTTAGTCATTTCAATTAGTACGGCTCGTTGGGACAGAATTTCACCATCGAAATTTTCAAGAGCAGCATTTAGTTCATTCTCTAAGGGTCGATTAGAGCTGCTATTTGAAATGGGGCCCGTCCCAGAAATATCATCTTGATTCGTGGTACTAGTCGAAGTAGTTGGTAATTGATTGCTCGTTTCCCATTCGGGATCAGACTCCATAGCTCCGGGTTCCATTGATTGCGCTTTTTCATCACTTCTTGGGACTGATTTAGGAGGGATGTTGTCTCCCATTTCTGGTTTGTTAGGATCGTTTGATTCTTTAGGACTACCTGATGCATCCTTAGTTCGAGATTTGCTGGGTGGATTGGTGTCTTTCCTGGTAGTTTCCTTGGTAGATTTTTTTTGATTAGTTCTGTTACTTTTATCTGTTGGCTTCTGATTGGAGGCTCGATTTTTCGGACTATTTTGGCTTGAGGTTGGATTATTTGATGCTGAAGGTTGATTAGATTGTGTTTTTTGGGGCGTTTGTTTCTTAGATTGATTCGTAGTTGAAGAAGTAGTGCATCCGTACTGAGCTATGGAGATTGAAAAAAAACAAAAGCCAATTGTTATTAATCTACCCGCTGAAATCATTTCATTTTCCGTTAAGTTAAAGGGTGTAGCTTATACTGTCTACATGAACAAATGCTGTACAGCCTTTGATTTTATCTTTTCTAGCGTTATTTGGTCTTTTTCTCAAAATAGTTGAATTGATAGCTGTGCTGTTCGTTTTGATATTCGATGGGATTTCCGTCTTCCATGGCAGGCCTGTACCTTGCTAGCCGCATGCTTTTTCGTACTCTAAATTCCATTGGCCCTTTAGGTTCAGCTTTAGTTGTTTTAAGGCGTCTTACATAACCTGTTTTTGTGACGTCAAATTCCAGTACTATTTGTCCTTGTAGCTGATTTCCTCGACGATCTAAAGGTGGCACCTTGATCCGTTTTGGTATTGGAAAATAGAGGAGTCTAGGTTCTTTAAAGTAGTCTTCAGCATACTGCTCACCAGATTCGTTGAGTTCTGTATGCACGAAGGCGTATAGGCGCTTTGCTCTTGAGTTCTTATCCCATAGTAGATACCAATCAGCCAACGTTAAAATAGCTTCGAGTCGCTGCGAAGCACTGAATTTATCTGGTTGACTTCTATAGATTGCTATTATCTGCTGCAAAGCTTGTTCTCCAGCAGGAAAATTATTGATAGTTAGAATTGCGGACTGGTCTACATCAAATTGACCACTACTAGCTGTAGGATAAGTACTAGCCTCAATATAATTTGGAGGAAATCGTTCAAGCCGATAGCCAAGCGCGATCCCGTATAATGCGGGTAATGCTTTTTCATCATTTGATAGGCCATGAGCAGCAAGAATTGACATCGCAGACTGATACATGCTTCGGGCTGCATATACATCATTAATGGCGGTGTACCAGTTCCCTAATAGATATAGACCGTCAACCAGTTCCAGACTATTTTCTTCGTGCGCACGCTCCAAGACATTGTAAGCATATTCGTACCTGTCCGTTGCTGCATCAATGTTTTCTATGGTAGCAAGCATCCGAGCTTCGCGGACCACGATCGGTATTTGACTCTTTGAGTGCAAACCTGCATTAATTCTTTCAATATGGATAGCGCGGCGGTAGTTTTGAAGAGCTGCCCCATAGTCCTCTTGTTTTGAGTAAGCGTCACCTAAAAGTACAAGATGATAAACTAGGGCCTGATTATATCGGCCATAGGCTTGTTCGGTATCTCGTATTTCTAGCTTCAACCAATTGATAGATTCGTCTATTTCGCCTGAGTTTATTCTCTCCTCTATGTATCTAAGATCATCATGCATCTTGATACCAATTGGTATTTGATCAGGTTCGATGTTTGAATCAAAAGAAAGTTCAGGTAGTGGCTCGATAGAAAGCCCGGTATTAGGGGAAAATAAGGCTGCGATTAGGAATATTATCATTTTCCAATTTTTGGGGTTGGAAGTACATTTCATCATGAACAATTCGACTATTTTTGCCTTTTTATTGCTAAACCAAGTGTGGTATTCATAATTATCTAAGTCAAGAAGGCTAATATCATATGAGCTAGATTTCTATTAACATGGTTATGGCATGGCGGAATATGAAGACATAAATGTGGATTTTGAGCTCGATGCTCGGGGTTTAATTTGTCCAGAGCCATTAATGTTAGCTAGAAATATGTTACGTAAGATGCAAAGTGATCAAATACTATTCATAGCTGCTACTGACCCTTCAACCGAACGGGATTTTAATAATCTCTGTCGTTTTATGGGACACGAGATGGTTAGAGAACGAATGGCAGAGGGATCTCTTGAGTTTTGGATAAAAAAGGGTATTGCTTAATTGCCGAATCACTATTTCGCCTATGGATCTAATATGAATTTGTTGCGAATGAAAGACCGTAACATGGGGTTTACAGATCCTGTTAGAGCAACCATTCCAGGCCATAGGTTGGTTTTTAACAAGATTTCGGCAGAGCATCCAGGGGAGAGCCATGCCAATCTGGTTGTTGATCCGGATTGTGTGAGCGAAGGTGTGCTATACAAACTTGTGGATGAGGACGAGATAAAGCGAATGGATCCGTTTGAGAATTATCCAGTTAACTATCGTCGTGAAGTTCTTAGTCTGCCGGGGTTGCCCGACTTTTGGGTTTATTTCGCAAACCCGGAGGTTTGCAAGGAAGGTTTAAGACCGTCATTTAAATACATGCACCACTTATTAATGGGAAAACCTTTTTTATCTGAGTCCTACTTTAGCTCTTTACTAAGCGTTAGATGCATTGAATAGTTCATGATTACAGATAAGGATATAGCTCAGTCATTCAATGAGATGATTGGGCTTAAATATGATGTGAAATTGGTAGGTGGAGGAGATGAGCCTCGCTACTTGCCCTCAGCGGAAGGATCCATCAGCAAAATTATATATACCCAAAATTATATTAGGAGCGCATTACATGAGTTGGCGCATTGGGCTTTAGCTGGACAAGCGAGGCGAGCGCTTGATGATTATGGTTATTGGTATGAGTCTCCTCCACGGCCTAGAGCTCAGCAAGAAAAATTCTTCTCGGCTGAACTGCGGGTGCAGGCCCTGGAGAAAATCTATTGTGACATCTTGGGGGTAAGATTTTCAGTCAGCTCGGATAACGTTGGTACTGATTGTTCTGAGTTCTCTAACAGAGTGGCAAACCTGGCATACGTTTGGTCCAGAAATGGTTTGAGTGGTTTCAGTGAAGAGATATGGCTATTACTGCAGATCATGTCGAAAAGGGGATGACTAGCGTATAGGTATATGATGAGTGATTTTTCTGAGTTTGTAGTTATTGGAGGCGGCGCGATAGGACTAGCCTGTGCGCGAGTAATTTCAGAGTCTGGTTATGAAGTTATAGTGCTTGAGCAGAATGATTCTGCTGGTGCGGAAATAAGTTCAAGAAGCTCTGAAGTTATTCATGCGGGGATCTACTATCCGCCTAGATCTCTAAAGGCTGCTTTATGTTTGCGAGGCAAGTCATTGCTATACGATTACTGTCAGGAAAGAACGATTCCTTTTAACCGTTGTGGAAAGCTGGTTATAGCTACGGCGAATAGTGAGTTAAGAGCGCTTGATACAGTGGAACAGCAAGCCGCAGCCAACAACGTAAAACTTCGGCGCATCGGTCCGGAAGAGATTAGATCGATGGAGCCAGAAGCTTTGGGGGTGGCGGCTTTATATTCGGAGTCAACGGGTGTATTTGATTCGCATTCCTATGTAACTAGCCTATTGGGTGATGTTGAAAGGAACGGTGGGGTTATTGCTTATCGAAGCAAGGTGGAGAAAATAGTTCCTTTTAGAAACGAAATTAAGCTTTATACGGCATCGGCGGATTTGCGTTGTAATTGGTTAATCAATTGCGCTGGTTTAGGTGCACTTCAGCTGACCGGGCACTTGTCCAAGCAAAAACAACCTGATTGGTATGCCCACGGGAGATACTATTCATATTCTGGTAAGTCTCCGTTTTCCCGTTTGGTTTATCCTATTCCCAATGATGCTGGATTAGGTATTCATTACACGGTGGATTGGGCCGGAAATGGGAAATTTGGGCCGGATGTTCACTGGAATAGAAAAATTGATTATCAATTTCTTGCAAATGATGGTTTGAAGTCCAGTTTTGTTAGATCGATTTCTAGATATTATCCAGCAATTGATGAAAGAAGGCTGCGTGAAGGGTATATCGGTGTTAGGCCCAAAGTAGTTGGTCCCAATGAAGGTCCGGCGGATTTTATAATTCATGGACCCAAAGACCATAAAGTAATGGGATTGATCAATTTGTTTGGGATTGAATCACCAGGACTTACCGCTTCTCTAGCCGTAGCCGAATACGTTAAGAATATTATTCGTAGTTCTTAGCCTTGATGGTAATCTTCCAGAAAGGATTCTAGTTTTTGTATCGCAAGTATTAAATCCTCTTTTTGTGGAAGAAACACTATTCGAAAGTGGTCTGGTTTAGGCCAATTAAATCCCGTACCCTGAACAATGAGCACTTTTTCCTCTCTTAAGAAGTCTAGTGCAAACCTCTCGTCGTTTTTTATCCCGAACTTTTTAGTATCCAGTTTTGGAAATAGATATAAGGCTCCCATCGGTTTAGCGCAACTGACCCCTTCTATGCTATTTAGCATTTTCCATGCGATCTCTCTTTGTTCATAGAGCCGTCCCCCAACGCGAGTAAGCTCATCTATGCTTTGGTGGCCTCCGAGTGCTGTTTGTATGGCGTATTGTGCTGGAACATTCGAGCAAAGGCGCATGGAGGCGAGAATATTTAAGCCGTCTATGTAATCTTTGGCATGCTCCTTTGGCCCACTCAGTACCATCCATCCCGCTCTAAAACCGGCTACCCTATGGGTTTTTGATAAGCCATTCATGGTTACTGTTAGGACGTCATCTGCTAAGGAACCTATTGGATGATGTTCTGCTTGATCGTAGGTAATTTTGTCATAAATCTCATCAGCATAGATTACTAAGTTATTTGTTCTAGCGATCTCAATTATTTCTTCCAATGTTTCTTTTCCATAGACTGCACCAGTTGGATTATTTGGGTTGATGACGACAATGGCCTTGGTTCTCTTTGAGAGTTTGTTCTTAATATCGTTAATATCTGGTTCCCAATCGTCCTTCTCCACACAATTATAATGAACTGCTTTACCACCGGTTAGGGTAACTGCGGCGGTCCAAAGAGGATAATCTGGTATTGGGACTAGCACTTCATCGCCATCGTCCAGTAGTCCCTGTAAAGCCATCATGATTAGTTCGGATACTCCGTTCCCCAGGTATATGTCTTCGATCTGCACCCCTGATATATTGGCTTTCTGGCAATCCTGCATAATTGCCTTTCGTGCCGAAAATAGCCCTTTTGAGTCCGAGTAACCTTGCGCGTCTGGCAGGTTATATATGACGTCCTGCAGTATCTCCTCTGGAGCTTCGAATCCAAAAGGAGCGGGATTCCCTATGTTTAGCTTTAATATTCTATGTCCATCAGCTTCAAGCGAATCTGCTTCGTTCAGTACAGGCCCTCTTATGTCGTAACAAACATTTGTGAGTTTTGTTGATTTTTGTATTGTCTTCATGATCGTGCTTGGCCTTATACCTGGGCAATTCTTTTCGTTGATTCCAATTCGAATGGTGTAAGATTAGACTCTATTTAACGTGTTGTCAGTTCGCGTGTATATAGTACAGGGTTTTATTTTAGGAAAGGTATATTAATGAGCAAGTTAACTAAGTCAGAAGCAGAGTGGCGTCAACAATTAACACCTGAACAATTCCATATTACGAGAGAGGCTGGGACTGAAGCGCCGTTTAGTGGGCTCTATTGCGACACTAAATCCGATGGGGTTTATAAGTGCCTATGTTGTGGTGAGATTTTATTTGATTCGCGAACCAAGTACGATTCTGGATCAGGCTGGCCTAGTTTTTTTGAGCCTGTTTCGGAAAACGTGGTGGTCATGAAAGAAGATAATAGTCTTGGCATGCAGAGGGTAGAGGTATTGTGTGCAAATTGTGATTCTCATTTAGGTCATGTTTTCCCCGATGGCCCGCGACCTACGGGACTTCGTTACTGTTTGAATTCGGTTTCTTTAGAGCTTCAAGATAGGGATTAATCGGAAGATAGGTGGATACCATGATTAGTCCCAAACTGAGAAAATGATGCATCCAGGCAAGATCGCTGAGGCTTTCCCTGATAAAACGGCTTATTTTATGGCCGATAGTGGGGATCGAGTAACTTACAAAGAGTTGGAAGAGGCATCTAATCGAGGTGCTCATTTATTCCGCTCTCTCGGGTTGGAGAGAGGAGATCATATAGCAATCTTAATGGAGAACCATGAAGCGTTCTTTAAGATTTGCTGGGCGGCTCAAAGGTCAGGGTTGTACTATACTGCTATTAGTTGGCGGCTTCAGCAGAACGAGGTTCAGTATATAGTTGAAAATTCTGGAGCGAAGGTTTTCATAGCATCGACCACTACGCAGAATGTAGCAGCACCCCTTCTCAATAGTATTACCTCAGTTGAGAGTTGGTTATGTGTTGGTGGAGATATACCTGGCTTTTCTAGCTGGGAGAGGGCTTTGATCCGTATGCCAGCATCTCCGATTGATGATCAGTCTGAAGGACAATCGATGCTTTATTCGTCTGGAACGACTGGATATCCAAAGGGTATTAAGAAGCCCTTACCGGAGGAGTCTTTTGGAGAAGTAGTTCAGCCAAACCTTTTGGGACTCCTTTACGGAGCTAACAGCGAATCAATTTACCTATCACCGGCCCCTCTTTACCATGCAGCCCCTCTGGGTTTTACGATGAGTTGTCTAAGGCAAGGTATAGCTGTTGTTGTTATGGAGCACTTTGAGCCAGAGTTGGCATTAGAATATATAGAGCGTTACCAGATAACGCATAGTCAATGGGTTCCTACTATGTTTGTGCGGATGTTAAAGCTTCCGGACAAAGTTAGAAAAAGATATGACTTAACCAGTTTGCAGGTTGCGATCCATGCTGCTGCTCCTTGTCCGGTGCCGGTGAAGGAGCAGATGATTGAGTGGTGGGGCCCTATAATTCATGAATATTATGCTGGGACTGAAAGTAATGGCTTTGTTCAGCTGAACAGCACTGAGTGGCTCATGCACAAGGGGTCTGTTGGCAAACCTTTAAATTGCCAGATTCATATTTGTGATGAAAATGGAAAAGAATTACCGATAGGCGAATCTGGGTTAATCTACTTTAGTGGAGGAGGGTCATTTGAATATCACAATGATCCAGTAAAAACTGCTGACTCCCATCATAGCGAAGGTTGGAGCACGCTAGGGGATGTGGGGTACTTAGATGAGGATGGATATCTGTATCTTACTGATAGAAAGCACTTCATGATCATTTCGGGAGGCGTAAATATTTATCCTCAGGAAGCCGAGAACGTTTTAATAATGCACAAGTCTGTCATTGATGTTGCTGTTTTTGGCATTCCAAACGATGAATTCGGTGAGGAAGTAAAGGCGGTTGTACAACCGACTAGTATGGCTGAGGCGACTCCCGAGCTAGAGACCGAATTAATAGCATTATGCCGAGAGCATCTAGCGCATCTCAAATGTCCAAAATCCATTGATTTTCGAGAAGAGCTACCTAGACATCCTACGGGGAAGTTATATAAAAGGCTTCTTAAAGATGAGTATTGGGCCACACATTCTGGGAAAGTGGTTTAGCGGTGTATAAGGAGATTTGCTGGAGAATATTGATCTGTAAGCAATCTCGCTTTTTTGTTCCACTTGGGTTTATTTTGTATTAGCGGTTGGTAAAGGGCCGCATTGACATTTCTGGACAATAGCCAGTTGTTCAAATTGTCCGATAATTTATCAAGATTAAGTGATAATTTATCTCCGCTTTTGGTTGCAACTATTATCCTATTACCGCGTTTCTCAGATTGGATAGTAATGAAGTTTGGAAATACGCTCGCATACGTTGCACTTTCGTGTTCTGCCAATCGGCTAGTTTCAAAAGTATTTGATATTACTGTTCCATCTGGGGATAGTACTCGGCGGACTTCATATAGAAATTCTTGGGTCAGTAAATGCTCTGGGATGTAATCGCCGTTGAACGCGTCTAGGAGTACAACGTCAAATTGTTCTTTGTTCTGGATGGCTCTCTTTATGAAAACTCGACCGTCTTGAACCTGTATTTTTGTATTGCTTGAAGCAGTGAAATAAAAGTATTTTTCCGCCATTTTCAGAACTGCTGGATCAATCTCAACGATGGTAATTTTAGTTTCGGGGTAGAGGTCTGCGGTCGCGAGGGGGATGGTCCCACCTCCCATACCTATCATCAAAATAGACTTGGGTTTCTCTTGGGCGGCGAGGGTGGCCATCATTATCCTCACGTACTCTAAAACAAATTGGTTTGGGCTTTCTGTATCTATACATGACTGATTATTTTTTTTTCGGCGGATAGAGAATTTAAGACATATTACCGAGTCTTTTTGGTCTATTAGTATGTTGCTATACAGCGACTTTTCTCGATGGATAACGCGTGCTTCTGATGAAACAGGAATTAACAGAAAGATTATTAACGATAGTGTTATTGGGATCCTCATTACGTGTTCTTCCTTCCAGCGACAGTGCCGACTGTCCCGAGGAGGAGTAGTGTGAGAGTAAGAAGATTTAGGATTGTCAAAATCTCAAACCAAAGTACCAAATAGAAGGATGTGATTAGTGTTCCTAGTGCGCTACCTAGCGTGGAATAAAAGTAAAGATTGCCAGCAGTTTTGCCCGAGCTATGAGTTGTTTCGACCAATAATCTAACCGAATAGGGAGAAATCATACCAAGAATTACAGTAGGAATAGTAAAAAGAATTATGGATGCTATTAGCGATCCATACCTAGGGTCATGTATCGTCTCAAAGACATATTGCATCACTACTTCGCCAAAAATGGTCAATGGATACATTGTGATTGCTGCAATAAAAAAAATATAAGAGAAACGCTTGATTGAAGGTTCTTTGAGCGAGAGCCTGCCACCCCATAGATATCCGAAAGAGAGCGATAACATAAAGATAGTAATTATACTTCCCCAAACATAAATGCTGCTCCCGAAGTAAGGAGCCATGATTCGCCCCCCTAGTAATTCAAGTGACATGATGACGAAGCCGCCGGTGAATGCTAGTAGGTATATAACCCGGTTAAGATTGTCTAGCTGCATACACATGGTTCCCTTGAGTTATATTATAGTTGTCCATCTAGAGGATTTTTTGTAGGGTTTTCGATTAGTGTCCTTTCCATTTGGGTGCTCTTTTTTCTGCAAAGGCTCTCGGGCCCTCAACGAAATCAGAGCTTTCAAAAAGTGTTTTGACTGTAGCATATTTTTTAGACATAGAATCTTCTAGTGATGATGTGTCTAAACTGGCGTAGGCTACTTCCATGCTGGCGCGTATTGAGAGTGGGGCGCACTCGCAAATTTGTTCAGCCCAGGCCTGGCTTTCTGCATCCAGCTCGCTATGAGGGACTACGGCGGTTACGAACCCCATTTCATATCCTTCATTTGCTGGAACATGCCTGCCTGTAAGAATCATACCTAATGCCTGCTTTGGACCTATTTGTCTAGGTAAGCGATTGAGCCCTCCAGCAAGAGCTGCAAGGCCTACCTTAGGTTCCGGTAAAGCAAAGGTGGCTTTATCAGATGCAATGATTAAATCGCATGCGAGGGCTATCTCGAAACCTCCCCCCATAGCAACACCATTTACAGCGGCGATAACCGGTTTGTTTAGGTTATATCTATTGGTTAATCCTCCAAAGCCCATCGGAAAAGGAAGTTTTTCTCCTCCTTCCGCCTGATATTTTAGGTCATTTCCAGCACAAAATGCTCTTCCACTTCCTGTTAGTATTGCCACCCACATGTCTTCATCCGCTGCAAAGTCGTCAAAAACTGTTCCTAGCTCTGAGTTAGCTGGTGGGTGCAGTGCATTCAGCCTTTCAGGTCTTTCTATAGTAACGAACATAATGTGGTTCGACTTTCGAACGCTGCAGTACTTTGTCATGAAAATAATCCTCTATTTAAGTGGGCTGTATTATTATATTTGGTTAGAAATGGTTTCTGTAGAAAATTTAACTCTGTAATACTGCAATTAGAGATATGGTATTTCATCCAGGCTGTAGGCGTTTGATCAAGCATGTGTGCTAGGGCTACAGCGATTGCCGCTCCATGACTAACTATTAGTATTTTTTCTGAATGTTTTCGGCGTATAGCATGTAATAGTGATGAGAACCGCCTATTTACGTCGTTTAAGGATTCCCCATTTGGGGGTGAGAAATCAGGATCCCGTATAACTTTTTCAATAAAGTTATGTTTCTCTTGTAGTTCTAGAAATGGAGTTCCCTCCCAGTCGCCAATGCCATATTCTCGGAGATCATCCTCAATTTGAATCTCCAGACCAAGCCTTGTCCCAATGTACTGGGCTGTTCTCTTACATCTTTTTAATGGACTGCAATAAATTGCAGCTATATCGTTTATTTTAGATAAGTGAATTGCGGTTTTTAGGGCTTGCACGTTGCCTTTGAATGTAAGAGAGCTATCGGTACTTCCATGCCATTTACCTTTTCTATTTGCCGCAATTTGTCCATGGCGCACGAATGCTATTTGGTTCATATAGGCCATTCCTTCAGATTGATGGGTAATAATTTCGTCTCTCACGGAGTATTTTCCATATGATACTTTGTTGCGAGCTGGCACACTAATAATTGGAGTGCATTAGATATATGAAAATAGGAATAAAGAGTGATTTCCTGCCTTGGTTACTTGGTTCGATAGCAGTAGTTTTAGGACTTATAGGATGTGAGTCAGATGATGGGTATGCTTCTGTCGGAGGCAATGCCATGGGAACTAGCTACGAAGTAGTGGCTGATTGTCCAGTCGATATTGCAGAAGTTATAGGTAGGGAGTTAGAGTTTATTAACCAGCAGATGTCGACCTATCGAGAGGATTCGTTAATTTCTTTATTTAATAAAAGTAGCACAGGAGTTTGGTTTTCAGTATCGGACGACTTTTTTCAAGTTTTGGAGTTTGGATTAAGGCTTAGTGAAAATTCGGAGGGTAGTTTTGATGTTACCGCTAAACCCTTAATTAATTTGTGGGGATTTGGATCGGTTAAACCTACCGGGGTTGTCCCTGATGCATTAACAGTAGAAGAAATTCTTGCGAATCATGTAGGGCATCAGTTTCTGGAGACTAGAAATCCACCAGCCGTAAAAAAAAACAGACAGGTATCTCTGGATTTATCGGCGATTGCTAAAGGGTATGGGATCGACCGAATTGCAGAAAGTCTTATTAGCCGGGGGTGTTCTGATTTTTTAATTGAGCTGGGTGGAGAGATTCGCACACATGGGCTTAATAAATTTGGCAAGCGATGGAGGATAGCGATAGAAAATCCATCTTCGATATCAACGAGTCCAACTGCTGTGATTTTGAATCTTAGTGGGTTGGCGGTGGCGACTTCGGGTCACCATAGAAACTTCATAGAGCTTGATGGCGAACGGTTTTCTCACCTTATTGACGCTCGTACTGGATTTCCTGTCGCTAATTCGTTTCTCTCTGTAACGGTGGTATCAGATACCGCAATGTCGGCGGATGGTTATGCTACTGTCATCGCGATATTAGGAGAGGAAGCGGGTTTCGATTTTGCTGATAAAATCAATTTGGCTGTGTTTGCGATTTTAGAAGGCGAAAATGGAGTTCAATATCGCTATAATGATAACATGCTGCCTTATCTCGACATTCAATGATGCGGGGTTAGAATTCTTTGCTTTCTGCTCGAATCGGTTTGAAATATGCACTTTTTCGTAGAAGCTCGTTATCGTTTGTGAGCATAACGGCAGTCATTGGCTTAGCGCTAAGTGTTGCTATTCTTTCTGTGGTGATGGCTGTTATAAATGGTTTTGAAAGAGAGTTTAGAGACAGAATACTTGGTATTGTTCCTCATCTTGAGATTCTCGGGACAACCCCTTTTTTATTTGCCGAAGAGCATATTATTCAGCTGAGAAATATAGAGGGAGTAGAAGGTGTTACACCGATCATTCGCACTGCAGGGTTGGCGTCAGTATCTGGCGCCACCAGAGGGGTCCTTATAGTGGGAATTAGCCAAGAGAGTTATCATACCGTTTCTGACCTGGGTTCATATATCGAAGGAAGCATTCCAGTTGCAGCAGGTGGTTTCAGTGTTGCTATTGGTGCTGGAGTGTCTAAGGATCTTGGTTTGTCGATTGGGGACCGGTTAAATTTGATTGTCCCCATTGCAAGCCGTACGCCTTTCGGATTAGTGCCTAGACAGCGACAGTTTCAAGTTACAGGTGTAATTGATTCTAACTCGATGCTCGATTCTAGGGCCGTATACATTAATCTAGGGGATGCTCAGAAATTCTTGAGGTTTTCAAAAGGAGAGATTGATGGATATCAGCTTAGAGTAAAAGATATATTTTCAGTTAGCGGTATAGGGCATGATGCTATTGATGTTTTGGGAGATAGGAGGTTGTATCCTCTTCCATGGACTACGAGTTATGGAGCATTGTATAACGCTATAGGTGTTCAGAAGAGCATGATGTTTGTTCTTCTTTCCCTTTTGATTGGGGTAGCAGCATTTAACTTAATATCAACTCTTGTCATGGTTGTTGATCAAAGAAAAGGCGATGCAGCGATTCTTAAAACCATGGGGGCGGATGACTTTTTTTTGTTGAAAGTGTTTTTTAGTCTAGGTGCTCTTATTTCGATTTCAGGTGTGGGGATCGGACTAGGATTAGGTTGGTTCGTTTGCCAATTATTGCCGTGGATATACTTAACGCTAATACCAGAGCTTATGGGCGAATACTTCATAAATTATTTACCGGTACAGATTATAGCGCGCGATTTAATCCGTATAGCCGCAGTCGCATTTCTTCTTTGTTTTTTAAGTACACTTTATCCTGTTTTAAGGGTGGTTAGGCAGAAGCCAGCAGAGGTGCTTTCGCATGAGTGACTTTGCTATACAGGCCCAAGCCATAAACAAGGCTTTCTCACAGGGGTCATTAAAGATCAATGTGTTAAAGGAGGTGAATTTAGTAGTTAAACCTGGGGAAATGGTAGCGATTGTAGGAAGGTCGGGGTCAGGAAAAAGTACACTGTTACATCTCTTGGCCGGACTAGATGACCCTGATCATGGCTCCATATTGATAGGAGATCAAGGCATGGATGGACTTTCTCCTTCTGGACGGGCTAGGTTGCGAAATAAACAAATGGGCTTTGTGTATCAATTCCATCATCTGCTGGCAGAGCTGACTGCTCTTGAAAACATCATGGTTCCGTTGCGATTACGTGGCATGTCGATAAATAAGGCAAATAAGCTCGCATCAGATATGGTCGAGAGTGTAGACCTTGCAGATAGAGCATCTCATTTGCCGGCACAGTTATCGGGGGGCGAGAGACAAAGGGTGGCTATCGCCAGGGCTCTTGTCGGTAATCCGTTGGTGGTGTTGGCTGATGAGCCAACTGGAAACCTCGATCGTCAAAATGCGGAACTTTTTTTTGATTTGATCTGCAGACTAAGTCAAGAGCAGGGAGTTGCTTTTTTGGTCGTCACACACGACGAGACTATTTCCAAGCGAATGAACAGGAGCCTTGAGCTACGAGATGGAGTCCTGCTTTGAGATACGCCTTTTGGATAGCTTGGAGGTATCTCTGGAGTGGTGGGAGAAAATTCGGTTCATTTATAAGTTGGGTATCTGTTTTAGGAATGATTTTAGGGGTTTGCGTTTTAACGGTAGTTATCAGCGTGATGAATGGGTTCGAGGGCGAGCTACAGGATAGGTTGCTGGGTTCGGTGCCCCATATGATAATAGAAGAGCCTGTTTCTGACGAAATATTGGAATTTGTTGGTAGTAATTCTAAAGTTGATCAAATCCATTCCTTTTTTATTGGGGAAGGAATGGTAACCGATGGCTCTTTTACTCAGGCGGTTAGTATTTACGGTGCGAGTGAAGATTGGCTCAGCAGTAACCCCCGTATAGGAAATAGCTTTCGAGTGGGCGGTTTGGATGCCCTTTTGACGTCGGAGTATGGCCTTGCTATTGGCGAACCTTTAGCTGCCGCATTTGGGCTGAATCATGGATCGCAAATTGAGCTTTACGTGATGGAACCGACTGATTATGGAATTCAGCCTCATATTATAGAGTATAGTATTACTGGTGTTTTTGAGGTTGGGGCGGCCTTGGACTATTCGATAGTAATCGTACCACTTACTAGTTTAACCAGAACCCGTCCTAGCTATTCCGGTTCACTTGGGTATAGGGTAGATGTTTATGATCCTATGAATGTCGTCGAGCTTGCCAGAGAATTACAGATTCATTTCCCTGAGATAGACCAGAGTACTTGGGCTGATGCATACGGCGATCTATTTTCTGCTATCGATCTAGAGAAAAGAATAATGTTTGTGATGATTTTGATGGTGGTTGCTCTTGCTTCATTTAATATTATTTCCGGGCAGATGATGCTGGTTTCGGAGAAGCAGTCAGAAATAGCTATACTCCAAAGCCTAGGTGCCACACCCATGACAATTATGAAGATATTTCTAATTCAAGGCTTGTTGATATCGATTATGGTTGTAATCGTAGGTTTGTCTTCTGGGATTATTTTATCAGCATATGTTGACCCCGTTTTCAGCTGGATAGAGCAATTGTTCGGATTTAATTTTCTTGCGGGCACATATTTTCAGACAGTACCATCGGTGATAGTAGGAGAGGACTTGCTAACTATTGGCCTTTTATCGAGCTTAATCTGTCTTTTGGCCTCATGGTTTCCGGCGCGAAAAGCTGTCACTGCGAACCCTATAACTGGTTTGCATAAGGCTTAGACTCCTCAAGCGTGCGGAGGATGACGGTTTCTCCACCGCCTAATTATACTAAGTCTCCAGAGTATCCTAATGGCAAAAAAACCAGTTATTCCTGCAACCCAGGCGCAAATTATAGATCCGACAAGGAGAGGATAAACAATCGTTTCTATATTGGAGGCAAACCATTTCCAAGTGAGTTCTATGGATACGGCTTGGGTTTCAAGGTCTAGCATTAAAGACCCTAAGCGATATGAAAAGTATAGCATGGGAGGCATTGTGATCGGGTTCGATACCCAAACCCAAGCAATGGATAGGGGGAGGTTGCATCGAAAGATTATAGATAACGGAGCAGCTATGATCATTTGGGTCGGTATTGGTAGGAAGGCACAAAATAAGCCGATAAATGTCGCTGTGGATGCGGATCTCCTATTTAGTTGCCAAAGAGCAGGTTCGCTTATCCATCTTGCAAGAGGTTTTAGGGTTTTATAACTGCTGATTACTTCTGGTTTGGGAATTATCTTATTGATGCTTTTCCGCATTTGATCTCGATTTTCATTTATTGAACAGCTGCTGGGCAGTTGAATGTAACCGTAAGTTCATAGCTTTTAAAGGTCCATTGTACGGAATATTATCGCGGTGTAGGGTTGCTGTTGGACCGCAGGCTGCTGCTTGACGGAACATTGGTTAAATTCCTATCAGAGGTCTAAACTAAACCCTTGTTTTAGAGGATCCAAAATGATCAAAAAGTGCTTATTTCCTGTAGCAGGCTACGGAACAAGATTTCTGCCGGCGACGAAGGCTATGCCAAAAGAAATGCTACCAATACTAGATAAACCGCTAGTCCAATACGGAGTGGAAGAGGCTCTTGCTGCTGGATTAGATGAAATTGGATTCGTCACAGGGCGGGGGAAGCGCGCAATTGAAGATCACTTTGATACTAGCTTTGAGCTAGAGCATCAGATTGCCAACACAGCAAAGGATAAGTTGCTCGATGATACACGTAAGCTTATTAGTTCATGCGTTTTTTCTTACGTTAGGCAGGTTGAGATGCTTGGGTTGGGCCATGCTGTTCTAAGGGGTAGGGCTTTAATAGGCGATGAGCCCTTTGGTTTAGTCCTGGCCGACGACCTATGTTTTGGAAATAGGGATGGAGTGTTGAGTCAGCTGGTGAAAATATTTAAAGAGCATAGGTGTAGCGTAGTGGCGATTGAGGAAGTTGATTGGGCAGAGACTCAGAATTATGGAGTGATCTCTGGAGAAGAGATCGAGGAGGGGGTATTCCTTGTGTCGGATATGGTAGAAAAACCGGAGAAAAATCCGCCTAGCAACCTTGCGATCATTGGTAGATATATTTTAACGCCTGATATCTTTGCTATCTTAGAGCGCACTAATCCTGGTGCAAAAGGAGAGCTACAAGTAACGGATGCTCTGCGAACACAATGCCGTGAGGGAAAAGTAATAGCTTATAAGTTTAAGGGGCGCCGCTTTGATTGCGGCTCGGTAACAGGGTTTGTGGATGCTACCAACTACTGTTTTGAAAAAAGATATGGGTCATAGCTTTTTTATTTTTAAGCTAGTTATCGATTTGTTTTCATCTGGATGAGCGCTATGCAGGCCGAGAAAGATAGGAAAATTTATAACCGTCTGCTGAGTTACGTTAAACCATTCTGGTTTGCCTTTGTTGTATCTATTGGAATGTTTTTGCTTGGAAGTGCGTCTGAAGCGTATTTTGTACGGTTATTCGGTGAATTGGTTGACGGGTGGGGAGCAAGTAATAGTAATGTTGGACTTGGCATTCCAGTTATTATGCTGTCATTAGCTGTTTGCAGAGCTATAGGCGAGGTTGGAGGAGAGTCGTTGCTCAGCAGGATATCTTTCTCGGTTCTACACAATATTAGATGCCAGTTGTTTGACCATTTGCTAGTTATGCCTAAAGCATATTTTGATGAGGCTACGAAAGGTATAATAATTGCTCGGTTTACCTATAACGTTGCGCAGCTGCGCGATACAGGGACATATGCTCTCAAATCAATAATTCAGGATGGTGGCAAAGTGTTAGTTTTCTTTGGTGTCATGTTCTATCTAAATTGGAAGCTTACCCTAATCTTTCTTGCTGCAGCTCCAGCAGTAACGATTCTTGCTATTTTCACTAGTCGTCGATTCAGGAAGATAAGCAAGAGAATACAGTCTGCTATGGGAGACGTATCCCATGTTGTTTCCGAGGTAATAGCGGGGCATAGAGAGATACGAATATTCGGAAAGAGGGGGTATGAAAGCAGGAGGTTTCGAGATGCCAGTAAGGATAATATGCGGCAAAATCTTCGGCTGGCTATGACAAAAGTTGGTAGTACGCAGATCATTCAGTTATTTGTTGTTCTTTCACTGACGGTTCTTATTGGTCTTCTGATCCAGCCAGATATAGGTGAATACTTATCTACAGGTGATATTGTGACCTTTCTTGGGCTTGCTGGACTTCTTGCCAGGCCAATTAGACGCTTGTCCGATGTTAACGCTAGGCTTCAGAGAGGCTTGGCAGCGGCTGAGGACATATTTTTCCAGTTAGACAAAATTCCAGAGCCTGATTTTGGGGATGTAGTCTTAAAGCATGCGAAAGGTGCTATTGAGCTACGAAATGTTTCTTTTAAGTACCAGAACAGCGGCGTATGGAACTTAAGAAATATTAGTCTAGAAATTAAACCCGGCGAAACTCTTGCTATTGTTGGGAGATCCGGTTCCGGCAAAACAACACTGGCGAGCATGATTTCGAGATATTACGAACCAAGCGAGGGGGCTCTTTTTCTCGATGGGGTTTCGTTACAGGAATATGAGTTGGATGTGTTGAGGGATCAAATTTCAGCCGTTGATCAACCGATTACTTTGTTTAATGGATCGCTTGAGCACAATATCCTATATGCTAGTGCTGACGATTCCGGACGGGAGAAGCTTGCTAAGATTCTAAGTGAGACTAAGATTCTTGATTTCACAAAGTCGCTTCCCCGAGGTATGCAAACCGTAATAGGGGATAATGGGTTACTTCTTTCTGGGGGGCAAAGACAGCGTGTTGCAATTGCCAGGGCTCTGCTTAAACAGGCGCCAATTCTTATATTGGACGAGCCAACATCAGCTCTTGATCTAGAGACTGAGAGAAATATTCATGAGGCACTTGCTGCTGTAAAAGGGTCGACAACTACGATCATAATCGCACACAGATTAGCAAGCGTGGAGCAGGCAGATAGAATCGTAGTATTAGACTCCGGAAAAATTGTGGAAAGTGGTAATCATTCGGATCTTATCCAAGCTGAGGGAGTGTATGCGGAGTTATATGCTCATCAGTCGGACAACATTGATCCGAAATAGTATGTGTATGAAATGCCCATAAGATTGAAATCAAGGGGGGGAGAGTCTAGGCAATCCGGCAGTATTGCTTCGGAGTCCTATACCGAAAAGAACCATTGGTATAGCGGCTCGAAATGGCCGTTATGTTTTGTGTGGATATCTTGGGTTTATTTCTTGGCTATTAAGGCTAGATATGGATTTTTTAAACTAATAGATCATCTAAAATGGCGCGCTCCTGTTCCTGTAATTGTTGTGGGTAATATAACCGTTGGAGGAACGGGAAAAACAACATTTGTAATCTGGCTGGCTAACTGGTTGCAAAGCTTTGGATTAAAGCCAGGTGTTATTAGTAGAGGTTATGGAGGGGCAGTTACAAAGATTCCAAGTTTTGTTGATCCGACTAGTGATCCAAGTGATTTTGGAGAGGAGGCCGTCCTGATTTCCAGTCAAACAGGATGTCCGGTAGTGATTTCTAAGAACAGAGTTAAAGCAGCTAAATATCTTCTTGGTGGGACAGATGTTGATATTATTCTTACTGATGATGGACTTCAGCACTATAGCCTTTCAAGAGACCTGGAAATTGTATTGATCGACGGCATTCGTAAATTTGGCAATGGTTTCCTCTTGCCCGCAGGTCCTATGCGGGAACAAAAAGCAAGGTTGCGCACGGCTGATTGGATTATTGTTACGGAAAAATACTGGGAAGAAATAGGAGATCAAACCCTCATGCAGATTGAGCCATTAGAATTTATTTCTTCTGATGGCAAAACTAGGTTATCAGTAAGTGATTTTGTTCATTTATTTCCTATGGTGAATGCAGTGGCAGGGATTGGAAATCCTGGACGGTTCTATAGAACTCTAGTCGCATTGGGGCTAAAGGTTGCTTTATTAAGAGAATTGCCAGACCACCACAGATATAACGGTACTGAACTGGTGTTTCCGGACAATAGCCCTATAATCGCGACTATGAAAGACATGATAAAAATCAATAGTTTAGACTATATCCCTTCGAATCTTTGGTATCTCAAGGTATCCGCTCAGTTCGATTCATCAGCCGAGATAAACTTAAAATATTTTTTGCAGAAACTAGGACTTTCCATTGGATGAAGTAGATTTTCACGTTGTTATACCGGCAAGGATGGGTTCCAGTCGCTTTCCCGGCAAACCACTTATAGATTTAAGGGGAACACCTATGATTGTGCGAGTAGCTGAGCAGGCAAGAAGATCCTTGGCTAGTACGGTTACTGTAGCTACCGATAATCAAAGCATTGCCGACATTGCACGTGATGCTGGTTTTAGAGCAATTCTGACCAGCGGAATGCATAAGTCGGGTACTGATAGAGTGATAGAGGTGATCAGAGGCGGTGAGTTTTCAGCTGAGGATATAATAGTCAATCTGCAGGGAGATGAGCCGTTGATGCCTCCTTCGTGTATTAGGCAGGTGGCATTGAATCTGGTGAAGGATTTGGCTGTAGATGTCTCTACATTATGTCAGCCGTGTAAAACGATGGATGAGGTTAACCATATAAACACGGTGAAGGTCGTACGTTCCCTAAGAGGAAGGGCTCTTTATTTCTCTAGGGCCGTTATTCCTTCTAGGCAACCTTCATTGTCTGAACAAACTGAAAGCATGGTAGCCACCGATTATCAGCGTCATGTAGGAATATACGGTTATCGAGTACGAGTTTTGAAGGAAATTCAGTTACTTCAGGAATCGTCACTCGAACAAACTGAGTCACTTGAGCAGCTCAGATTTCTAGAAAATGGGCTAGTAATAGGTGTGGAGGTTGCCTCAGATAATGTGCCCCATGGTGTCGATACACCGGAAGACGCGAATCGGATAAAGGAGATAATCAAGCAAGGTGCAGACCTTTGATTCTAATTAACCATTTTTTGACAACACGTCGTGCAGATAATCTATTTCAATGGGCTGTTTGTGGGATATCCTGGAAACAGGAACAAATTTCCATGTTTGGAAAACGTATAGCTACACCGCGCCTTATTGCTTGGTTTGGAGATCCCGGATGTGTGTACAGATATTCTGGTATAGAGCACAAGGCACATGGTTGGCCGGCGCCTTTGACTAGTCTTAAGAAAGACATTTCAATAAGGTTTGGTGCGAGTGTTAACTTTGTTTTGCTTAACTTTTATAGAGATGGTGATGATTATATGGGATGGCACTCTGACGATGAGCCGGAGATGAAAGATCCCGTTATTTCTCTCAGTCTAGGGTGCGATAGAGATATACTGGTAAGGCGCTATGAGGAAAAATCTGCTAAACGGATCCTCCTTAGGCATGGCTCTCTTTTTGTTCATGACTGCCAGTTAAAGCATAGCATTCCAAAACGTAAAAACGTTAAAGAGAAAAGAGTTAGTATGAGTTTTCGATCAATCTCCGCCGATGGTAATTTATGCAAGGGGCTATAGATAATGGATTAGGCTTAGCGGTAACCAGCGAAAATCTATATACGATAAATAGTGAAGTGGATTTGCGAGGAGCGTTACCTTTCTCTGAATCTCCTATTGTCTTAGGCGACGCCACTAATGTCATTTTGACTTCAGATCTTAAGCGGCCAGTGCTTTTAATTCGCAATCGAGGTTTAGATATCGAATTTTCCAGTAAGTCAGTTATGATCACTTGTGCTGCTGGCGAATCTTGGGACGGTTTAGTACGTTCTTGCCTAAGCAGATCCATATATGGTTTAGAAAATCTCTCTTTGATTCCTGGGACAGTCGGTGCCGCTCCTATTCAGAACATTGGCGCATATGGGGTTGAATTGTCAGAGTCTTTTGTAAAGCTGTCAGCTATGAATCTATCCGATGGAAGTATTACAGTATTCAATAAGAAGGACCTTGAGTTCGGATACCGGGACAGCATCTTTAAGCGCGACGATTATCATCGTTATGTTATTCTAAACATAACCTTAAAGCTCTTAAAGAAGCCAAAAATAAATGCTCGATATCCTGAGCTGCAGCAAGAGTTAAGCCTTAAGGGCCCTGTAAATCCTCAGCCAGTTGATGTTGCGAGGGCTGTTAGACGGATTAGACGACGAAAACTTCCTGACCCTAAGGTATTCGGGAACGTGGGCAGCTTCTTTAAGAATCCCATAATATCGGCAGCAGTAATGCGAGAGCTAAGAGCCGCATTTGATGAAATTAGGATATACAAGGATCCGTATTCGAAGGATATTAAGGTGTCGGCGGCCCAGTTGATTGATCTCGCCGGTCTAAAAAAGGCGTCTGTTGGATCAGCTCGAGTATGGAATCATCAGCCGTTAGTTCTATACAATGCAGGAGGAGCTACCAGCAGTGACTTTGTAGGTCTAGCCAACCTAATCGCCTCCGAAGTTAAAGAATTATTTGGCATCGAATTACAACTTGAGCCAACAATTTATTTTTAGTGAATCAAGGCTACTTAATTACCCCATCAGCTTTTAGTTTGGCTTCTCTTTCCCGGCGTTTTACTTCTCTAGGATCATTATACGCTCTGGTTGGAATATTGGTTTTCTGCTGTGCAGATTCGGGAGAGGGAATTTCGTTCACTGTTAATTCTTCTGCTCCTCCCGTGCCTGCAATGGTTTTTTGATCATTTATAGCTTCTTTGTCTTGCTTTTCATCCACATTGGATTGGGTTTCTCCGGCAAATAGAGGCTCGCCGTTATTCTGGCCGCCTTCTATTTCATTGTGCATCGAATTTGTTTCTAAGTCTTGAGCTTTTCTCTCCACGATCTTTTCGTTTGATTCTGTTTGATTAGCAAGAGGCTCTTTTTTCGGATCCTCACATTCTTCCGTTGGTGTCGATTGATTTGTATTAGAGCTTAATTCATGCCGATTCCGACGAGGCAGTCTTTTGCTTTTTTCAAGTTCTTCCGTAGAAGGCTTTCTTCCCGTTTGTTGGGAATCCATTTTCGGAGCTGAACTCGAACTCTTGACCTGCTTGTCGGAACGATTTGGTACATTATCACGTGTTCGGGCCTCAGGTTTTGTATTAGTTTTTTCCTGTTGTGTTCTATGTTTCCTATTATCTGAACTCCTTGATGTTTTTGCTATCGGAGGTTTAGTTTTATGCTTTTGAGACTCGTGTTTTGGCCTTGGCTTTCTTTTCGAGTCTCTTTTCTTTTGAGTCTTCGGGCTATTAATATTCTCAGAAAATAGTGCATTCAATACTTTTCTCAAAAAACTTGTTTTATCGGTTTGTTTATTAGTGTTTTTTGACTTTTTGTTAGTGGTAGTAGGGCGATTCGCACGTTCGACCCCTGATACCGCTGCTTGTGCTGAAGCTGGAGGTTGGTTCTCTTTTATTGATTCGTCCTGGTGGAGTACATCCTCGAGTAAAATATCATTTGTAATATCCGGTAAATCTTCAACCTGATCTTTTCTAAACCTTCGGACCTCATAATGCGGTGTCTCCAGGTTACGATCAGGAACAATTAATAGGCGGGATTTACTTCTGGTCTCAATTTCAATGATTTCGGTACGTTTTTCGTTCAGCAAAACAGACCCTACTTTGGTTGGTACAATTGCCCTAACGATGGCGCTGTTCTCTTTTAGGGCTTCTTCTTCCATTACTCTGAGTATCGCTAAGGCAGATGATCTAATATCTCTTATTCTTCCCTGCCCGCTGCATCTTGGGCAAACGATGGTGCTTGTTTCCTCAAGGGATGGCCGGAGTCTCTGTCGAGACATTTCCATCAGGCCAAATCGTGATATCCGACTGGTTTGCACTCTAGCTCGATCACCCTCTAAACAATTTTGCATTTTGGATTCGACGGCACGTTGAGATTTTTGATTGGTCATATCAATAAAATCAATAACCACTAATCCTCCGATATCTCGCACTCGGAGCTGGCGAGCTATCTCTTCAGCGGCCTCTAAGTTCGTGTTTAGTGCTGTTTCTTCAATGTCTGCTCCTTTGGTAGCTTTCGCAGAGTTAATATCTATCGATACCAGTGCCTCTGTTGGATCGATAACCAGGCTTCCTCCGGACGGCAACTTTACGGTATGTTGGAATGCGGATTCAATCTGAGTTTCGATCTGATAACGGCTGAATAGCGGTGTAGAATTCGAGTAGAGCTTTAGGCGATCCTGATAGGTCGGCATCACATCGTCAATGAAAGCCTTTGCCTCTTCATAGGCGTCTTTTTCATCGATTAGAACTTCATTGATATCGTTGCGCAAATTATCCCGTATTGTTCGAAGTATTATATTGTTTTCCTGGTACAAAAGTTTCGGATTAGCTGCCTTCGCAGCTGCTTGATCAATTGCTTCCCATAGTTGCAGAAGATAATCCAAATCCCATTGGAGGTCATCTTGAGTTCTATCTACTCCAGCAGTTCTTATGATTACCCCCATTCCGTTTGGCATCTCGAGGCTGCTGAGAGTTTCTCGGAGCTGTTCACGCTCCTCTCCTTCAATCCTGCGAGAGATTCCGCCTGATCTTGGATTATTAGGCATCAGTACTAGGTAGCGCCCTGCTAGACTAATAAAGGTGGTTAGTGAGGCGCCCTTATTACCACGCTCTTCTTTCTCCACCTGCACTAGAATTTCCTGGCCTTCTTTTGCTACTTGGGTGATAAGCGTTTTTGAGTCGGCCCCTGATCTATCGTATGAATTTCTGGCAATCTCTTTGAGGGGCAAAAAGCCATGTCGTTGAGCGCCAAAATCCACAAAGGCAGCTTCTAGGCTGGGTTCAACTCGCGTTATTTTTGCTTTATATATACTTCCTTTCTTCTGCTCTCTGCCTCGAGTTTCTATATCAAGATCATATAGTTTTTGTCCGTCCACCATTGCCACCCTAACCTGTTCAGCCTGGGTTGCATTAATTAGCATTCTTTTCATTTTCATTCCTCTAGCTTAATTGCTTATCTAGATAAGCAATTGTTGCGATCTTGCCGTCTGAGGCGCGGAATATTGCTGGAAATGACGATTAACTCGTGTGGGGTTTAATACTTATTTACGTTTTATTATGACAACTTTGAGCTTAAAAACTGCTATCAATTTTGTTTATGTTGTCTGTAATTTAGGTCTTCGGTATTCCACTCGAACCTAGCTTTTCTCTAATATTAAAACGTAGTTTTAACTCGCTTTAAGATTGTATTATTTATCCCACTTTTTCTAAATCTTGTCTTCGACAAGATTTTTTATTGTTCATTTTTCTTTGATCGGCATTTCTTGCCTTATATTTACGAATATGATGCAAGATCTTTATTATTGTTCTTTTACTTAGTTTTATTTACCTGAGTTCTTTATTCCGCTAGCAACTAGATATTAATACTTAATTAAAGGCTGCTAGGTTTTATGTTATTTCCTTTTCTCTTAAACTTATTTAGGTCAGTGGTTAAGGTCCTTTGATCGTTAAAGTGTTAATATCCTTAACATGTGTTATTAAACCTAACCTTAGGCTATATAGCTCCAAATAATCTGCTTTGGCTTTCACATTCTAACATTCATTGCTAAGTCCTTCAAATAGCAGGAAATAAAATGAAAAATAAAACGATCAGTCATGTGCAGTATGTTGAGATTGCTGATGATGCAGGGCAGCGTGTTGATAACTTCTTATTTAGATTCTTGAAGACTGTGCCACGCACACGAATATACCGTATGTTAAGGAAGGGTGAGGTTCGGGCTAATGGGGGTCGGATTCGGCCAACATACCGATTAAAGAAAGGTGATTTGATTAGAATTCCACCTATCTTTTTAGGCCCCACGAGGGAGGCACCATTAATATCCCAAGAGTTAGCTAAGCAGATTGAGCATTCGATTATATATGAAGATGATTATCTAATCGTTCTGAATAAACCCCAAGATCTGGCCGTTCATGGGGGAGGAGGAGTAAGTCATGGTGTCATCGAGCGTCTAAGATTTTCTAGGGATATGACTCAGCTCGAGCTCGCTCATCGCATAGACAAAGCAACTTCTGGATGTCTTTTGGTGGCGAAATCTCGCCCTGTTCTTAGGGAGATTCACGCTGCTCTAAGGGATCGAAATATCGAGAAAAGATATAGCCTCATTGTAAGCGGTAGATGGAATCCAAAGGTCAAAACTATAAGGCAATCATTGTACAGATTTGTTTTGCCATCTGGTGAACGACGGGTTAGGGTTTCACCGGACGGGAAGGCAAGCCGGACTGATTTTGAGGTGCTTAAGGTCGGTAATCGGGCTACTTGGCTCTATGCTTTTCCTCGCACTGGTCGTACACATCAAATTCGAGTCCACGCTCTTTGGGCCGGCCATCCGATTTTGGGTGACGAAAAGTATTTAGGAGAGGACGCGGAATCTTCAAAAGCAGACGAGGGGCTATGTTTGCATGCAGATCGAATTAGGTTAGCTTTCAGAGGAAAGGATTATGACTTTAGGGCTCCTCTGCCTAATCGTTTTGATTTAGTTTGGGCTAGGTATTCCCAGGACTGACACTCCTTCTTCATAAAGCAGGTCGCAAAGATCGATTAAGGGGAGGCCGATTATTGATGAGCTATCTTGACACTCTATTGATTTTACTAGAGCGATGCCTAGACCTTCTGACTTAAAGGAACCTGCGCAGTTGTAGGGCTCTTCTTTATGAAGATAATCAGTTATTTGGTCGCTGGTTAGCTTCTTGAAAATAACTGTGGTTTCAGACCTTCGCTCCGCAATACGGCCCGTCGATGAATTCACCAAACATACGCTTGTAACGAAAACCAACGTATTCCCTGATATCTCTTCGAGCTGGTTAACGGCTCGGCTATAGTTGCCCGGTTTTCCGAGTATTTGTTCGTTAAGGACTGCTACCTGGTCACAACCAATAATCAGTGATGATCGATGGCTCTCAGCTATAATTTCAGCTTTTTCTCTCGCCAAACGTTGAACCATTATTTTTGGGTTTTCTCCCGGTAATCGTGTTTCATCAATATCAGGAGCTAAGGCTTTAAAAGGAAGTTTTAGTCTCAATAGCAAAGAGGCTCGGTACTCGGAGCTTGAGGCTAGAATAAGGTCAGTTATTCCTTTTGGAAATACAATATTTTTGTGAGCGCTTTCTCGTTTTAGATTCATATGCATGACTACTATTTACTTTACAGAGGGAGATAGGGTACCTATGATTGCGCCAGCTATGAAGACCCATGATGATAACCTCTTAAATTATAGAGATTTAGCTCGGAGAGAGGCTTCAATCGATCGCTGTGTTACCGAGGATTTGTTGCCTCGTTGCAAGATATTTGGGAGTGATACCTGGAGGGTTAATGTTAATCTGCAGTTTGGTTTTGACGCTGACGGCAATGTAAAGGTGCAAGGCGAATTTGAGGCCGAAGCTAAACTTGAATGCAAGTATTGTCTGGAGAAGGTTCCGGCAGAATATAAAGGCGAAATCAATCTTTGCTTGGTTGAAGATGATGAGTTAGCTGCAAGTCTTGCATCTCATTCAGACGTTGTTTTGGTAGCTGGGGATGAAGCATCAATAAGTGATATCATAGAGGATGAAGTACTAATGAGAATACCGGAAAAATTATGTTCTGATGCGTCATGTAACAATGCAGTTTCCATGGATTTCCCAGCTAAGGAGCAGGATGTCCAGGATGGCAGTAGTCCATTTTCAGTTCTTAGAGATTTGATTAATTAAAGGAAAAAGACGAGGAATAGTTCGATGGCAGTGCAAAAAAATAAGCCAACCCGCTCAAAGAGGGGTATGCGTAGATCTCATGATAGCCTTAAGAAGCCTTCTTTATCGATTGACCCGACTAGCGGTGAAACACATCGTCGTCATCACGTTACGGCTGATGGCTTTTACAAGGGAAACAAGGTTGTTGATAAAGAAGTCGAAGATTAGATTTATACCATGTCTATAGGAATTGTTTTTCCGGGGCAGGGCTCCCAATCCGTCGGTATGTTAGGTGATTTAGCGATTGAATATTCGCAGATTGAAGAGCGTTTCGGGCTGGCAGGTGAATCCATTGGCCTTGATCTCTGGGATATAGTTAAGAGCGGCCCTGAAGAGAGATTGGCGAGTACAGAGATTACCCAACCAGCCTTGCTTACAGCTAGCGTTGTTATTTATGAGTTATTAAAAAGCGAAGGAGGGATTAATCCTGCAATTATGGCTGGGCATAGCTTAGGGGAATACTCGGCGTTGGTTTGTGCGGAGTCGATTGGTTTTATCGATGCTGTACGCTTGGTCCATCAAAGAGGCCTGTTAATGAAGGAGGCTGTTCCTAATGGACAAGGCGGAATGGCTGCAATATTGGGTTTAGATGCCAGCTTAGTAGAGGAATGTTGCGATAGAGCTGAAGGAGTTGTATCGCCCGCAAATTTTAATGCACCTGGCCAAATAGTCATAGCAGGAACTATAAATGCGGTAAAAGAAGCGGCAGAGCTATGCAAGGAAGCAGGGGCCAGAAGATCAACTATTCTTAATGTCAGCGGACCTTTTCACTCGAGCTTGATGGAACCTGCGCGCGACGATTTTGCAGAGTTTCTCGGGGACACCCCTTTGAGCATGCCCTCGGTTCCTGTTGCTCACAATGTAGATGGAAGTGTAGCGAAAAGCGTTGATGAGCTAAAAAGCAAGTTGATTGCTCAGTTATCGGCCCCAGTTTGCTGGGAGGATTGTATGGCTGCGATATATCAATCTGAAATTACGAATTTAATTGAATGTGGGCCTGGTAAGGTATTAACCGGTTTGAATAAAAGGATCAATCCTTCGATAGCATGTCAAAATGCTGGAACAGTAGAAGGCTTAAGATCCATTGTCGATCAGTTGGCGTAGTATGAAAAAGATTGCATTGGTAACGGGGGCTAGTCGAGGAATTGGTTTCGAAACAGCCAGGCGATTGTCGGAGTCCTTCTACGTGGTAGGTGGTGCTACTAAGCAAGAAGGCGTTGATAGAGTGAATGAGGCACTTGGATCATTAGGGGAAGGAATAATAATAAAAGTTGATGAAGATGATTCTGTTAAAAATGCATTCGAATATTTGGAGGGCAAAAAGTTACTTCCGAGTGTTGTTGTCAATAATGCTGGTATCACCTCAGATAATCTTCTAGTACGGATGAAGCCAAATGAATGGGATTCAGTTATTAATACGAACCTAAACGGTTTATATCGCATTGTGCGGCCCTGTCTACGAAAAATGATGAAGGAAAGGTGGGGGCGAATAATTAATATAAGTTCTGTTGTAGCTTCTACAGGGAATGCCGGACAGGTTAATTATGTTGCCAGTAAAGCTGCCATTGAAGGATTTACGCGCTCTTTAGCGATTGAGCTCGCCTCTAGGGGGATAACTGTTAATGCCGTCGCTCCTGGTTTTATTCAAACTGATATGACCTCTAGATTAAGTGATCAACAACAAGAAGATTTGATAGAGAACGTTCCTATTGGAGAGATGGGCAAACCATCTGATATAGGTGAGGCAGTAGCGTTTTTTGCTAGTGATGGGGCCGGTTATATCACAGGAGAAACCCTCCATATTAATGGTGGGTTGTATATGAGTTAATAAATAAACCTATGAATAGGTTCTTGAATTGACTTATCGGCATATATAAAATGCGCTCCGCACTGCATTCGCGGAAGCTAATATGGAGGCACCTGCACAATGAGCAGCGTAGAAGAACGAGTAAAAAAATTAATTTGTGAGCAATTAGGCGTGCAAGAAGATGAAGTACAAGATAATTCCTCCTTTGTAGAGGACTTGGGGGCTGATTCTTTGGACACTGTCGAACTGGTAATGGCACTTGAAGAGGAATTTGAAACTGAGATTCCAGATGAGGAAGCCGAGAAAATTACCACCGTCAAAGAGGCGTTTGACTACATATTGGCGCATCAATAACCTACACCTTAGCCATATAAAACAAATACGAAGTAACTTCTGAGTATTTGTTTGGTGAAAAAAGGGGGGGGATACATGTTAAAGCTGAATTCGGAAGTATTATGAGTTCTCAGAGGCGCGTAGTAGTAACTGGATTGGGGATGGTTTCTCCAATAGGTAATGATACACCAAGTTCATGGGAGAACGCTCTCAGGGGCAAAAGTGGAGCTGATTTGATCGACAGTTTTGATGCATCGGATTTCTCGGTGAAGATATGTGCTGCCGTAAAAGATTTTGATCCGACCGATTACGTAGACAAAAAAGAGGTTCGAAGAAACGATCCATTTATCGTATATGGTGTGGCTGCAGGAGTTCAAGCTATAGAAGATGCTGGGCTCGATATTAATCCGGTTGATGCTAATAGATATGGAATAGCGGTTGGTTCCGGTATTGGTGGTATTGGCACGATTGAAAATACTGCGGTGACTTTAGATCATGGCGGCCCTAGAAAAGTGTCGCCGTTCTTTATTCCTTCGGCAGTTGTTAACATGATTTCGGGTCAGTTATCTATTCGATATGGATATACCGGGCCAAATATAGCAATTGTTACTGCTTGCACTTCTGGAACTCATAATATTGGATTTGGGGCAAGGCTAATAAAGTATGGGGACGCTGACGTGATGGTAGTTGGCGGAGCGGAATATGCAAGAACGCCAGTAGCAGTCGCAGGCTTTGGCATGATGAAAGCTTTGTCAACTCGTAATGACGACCCGCAGGCTGCCTCAAGACCGTGGGATAAAGATCGAGACGGATTTCTTCTGGGTGAGGGAGCAGGTGTATTAGTCTTAGAGGAATACGAGAGAGCCAAGAAGCGTGGGGCAAAAATATATGCCGAGGTTCGAGGTTTTGGTATGAGTGGTGATGCTTTCCATATTACTGGTCCGGCGGAGAATGGAGCTGGGGCAATTCTTTCAATGAAGAATGCTCTTAACGATGCTTCTATGGATATCGATGAGATCGATTATATTAATGCGCACGGCACCTCCACTCCTCTTGGTGATGTTGCTGAAACTGTGGCAATAAAACAAGTTTTCGGTGCGGACACTAAAGTTCCCGTGAATTCCACGAAATCGATGGTTGGGCATCTTCTGGGGGCAGCTGGAGCTGTTGAATCAATTTTCACGATCTTAGCGATTAACAATGGAGTTTCGCCACCGACAATTAATCTGGATGAGCCTGGGGATGGTTGTGATCTCGACTATGTTCCACACCATGCTAGAGAGTTCACTATAAAAGCGGGGCTGAGTAATTCGTTTGGTTTTGGTGGGACAAACGGCACACTGATATTCAGTTCTATTTGAGCGGCTTGCACGTTTCTTACTCTATTAAAATATATATTTGGCTGTAATGTCATTAAAACGAGCCTTTATTATAGTCGTCCTTATTTTAGGTATTGGTGGGATATGTTCCGGATATTACTTCTGGTCTATTCATCCTATTGGCATAGGAAATGGATCAGCTGAACTTGTTGAGTTAAGAGTTGGAGAGCCACTGTCGGTTTTTGCTGCTCGTCTAGAAGATCGCGGCTTAATGAGAGGATCAAGGAACTGGTCAAGAATTGCTCAGTTGGTTGGCATGGCAACCCAGTCCCAGGCGGGCGAGTATTGGGTTTATCCGTCTGATACCAGGAAAGAGCTATTAAAACGGATCGTTAGTGGCGATGTTGTTACTTATCAGATCAGAATAATAGAAGGATGGACGGTAAATGATCTTCTGAGCCATCTACGTTCCCAGGAAAACTTAATTCTTCAGATCCGAGATAACGATCCCGAAAACTTATTAGAAGTTCTTGGCATTGTAGCAGAGTCTGCTGAGGGAATGTTCCTTCCGGATACTTATCAATTTGTTAAAGGAAACACAGATATAGATATTCTTAGAAGGGCATACGATGCAATGCAACACGAACTTAAAGATGTGTGGTCTAAACGAGCTAATGATCTTCCATATGAGACGGCGTATGATCTTCTAACTGTTGCCTCTTTGATAGAGAAGGAAACTGGAATGGATGAGGATCGAGCAAAGATAGGGCAGGTTTTCCTTTCACGGCTGAAAGAGGACATGCGCTTGCAGACTGATCCGTCTGTTATTTTTGGCCTCGGCGCTGAATTTGATGGAGATTTAAGGAAATCAGATTTGAGGCGCGATACTTCCTACAATACCTATCTTTATAAAGGACTCCCTCCTAGTCCGATTTCTTTACCTGGAAGATCATCCTTACTGGCTGCAGCTAAACCCGCTGGAACAAATTATCGTTACTTTGTGGCTAAGGGTGATGGCAGCAGCCACTTCTCGGAAACACTCGCCGAGCATAATGCCGCGGTTACGAGATACCAACTTCGACAGCTAAAGTGAAGGAATCGTCAAGACAGCAAAGAGGGTGCTTCATCACTCTCGAAGGTGGGGAGGGGGTCGGAAAGACTACGAATCTTGGGTTTATTGCTAAGTTAATTCGGGAGAATGGAAATGAGGTATTATTAACTCGAGAGCCAGGCGGGACGTTTTTCGCTGAAAATATTAGAGCTCTTCTTCTCGAGAACCGAGGTCAAGATATTAGTCCGTATAGTGAGTTGTTACTAATTCTTGCGGCGAGGCACGACCATATTATGCATGTTATTGAGCCGGCTTTGTCTAAAGGAACATGGGTTCTTTGCGATAGGTTTCTTGACGCGACTTATGCTTATCAAGGGGGAGGCAGAGGGATTGATATCGAGACCATCAACTCATTAGAGAAAGTTCTGAACGTCGATGTTATGCCAGATTGCACTATTTACCTGGATGCTCCGGCAGAGCTTTCATCGAAGCGTATAGCCGATAGAGATTTAGATCGGATAGAACGTGAGGGACAGCTATTTTTTACAAGGGTGCGTGAAGTATATTTGGAGCGAGCAACGATGAATCCCAGAATAAGGTTAGTCGATGCGAGTAGAGAGTTGGACTTGGTCCAAGAGGAGATTAGTAAAGTTTTTTCTGAGTTTCTCGAGACAGTTGAATGAACCATACTCCTCCTTGGATAGAGCAATATTTTAAAAAATTTGATCAACTAATTCGTATGAAACGCTTGCCGCATGGATTATTGATTTCGGCAGCCGTCGGGTGGGGGTCGGATTTACTAGCGGAAAAGTTATTATTACGACTGTTAGGAGAGAGCTTAGATAGAGAGATTGGTAGTTTGGCGCACCCTGATATGCTAATAGTGTCTCCTGCTGGATTAGAAATTAAATTAGATTCCATCCGTGAGGTGATCAATTTTTCATATCTGACCCCTCAAATAGCTGAGCAAAAGGTAATATTAATTAAGGATGCAGATTGTCTTAATGTATCAGCTGGCAATGCTTTGCTCAAAACCTTAGAGGAACCTCCTCTGGGCACCTATTTGATTCTCTGCACCACGAGTTACGAGCGACTTCTGCCTACGATACGAAGCCGATGCCATCGTTATCATATCCGGTCGGATTATGAAGAGGCGTATAAATGGCTCGCTGATAGAACTGATGTCGCTGTTGCCCCTGAGGGTCTAAGCAATGTTTTGCGGATAAATGGGCCTCTGCAGATATCTGCGGAAGGGCAAGTTGGACCAGACACCGTAACCAAGGTTATTGAGATTCTTAATAACAAGAACTCAATGAGTATGGTTGATGAGCTCCTAACTGTCGACATGATAGTATTGACTAGTTCATGGTACCGAGTTTTGCTTGATATGATTACTAATCAGTTGAGTCATCAGCAGGATGTTAATCATATGCTAGACTTCGAAAAGGAGTTAGGATGGGCCAGAACTCAGTTAATAGGGAGCAATAGCGGTAATACTAAGCTTTTGCTGGAGCGTTTGGCCGCCAAATGGGATGTGCTGAAAGCTCATCAGTGAAATTAGGTATAGCAAACCACGTATTTTTATCATGAAAGACGGATTGAAAACCGATTATGCTTATTGATTCACATTGTCATCTAAACTATTTAGATTCACCGGAACTTGCTCTGAAACAGGCGCGGAGCTTGGGGATAGATGGCTTTCTGTGTGTTGGGGTCGATAAAACTGGAGCAGATGAGGTATGTTCTCTCGCTAATCTTCATTCGGATGTTTGGGCAAGTGTTGGCCAGCATCCCAGCGCGACCGAGAAACAAGATGAATGGATACCTCAGTATCTGGCTAATACTACCGACATCTCTAAGATCATAGCGTTAGGAGAAATGGGATTAGACTATTACCGATGTCCAGATGATAGGACTGAGCAGAGACGTCAGCAAAAGTGTTTTGAGTACCAACTAGGGCTAGCGAAGAAGCTTGATTATCCGGTAATTATTCATACTAGAAATGCGGAAAAAGATACGGCTGATTTATTAAGTCGGTTTGAAGGCGTGATTGGAGTTATGCATTGTTTTACTGAGTCTTGGTCCTTGGCCGAGTTGGCTCTGGATTTAGGTTATTACGTTTCTATTTCGGGAATTGTGACCTTCAAAAATGCCGATGGAGTAAGAGACGTTGCTAGTAAGATCCCAAAGGATCGATTGTTAGTGGAGACAGATAGTCCTTGGTTGGCTCCGGAGCCTCATCGAGGAAAGCAAAACCAACCAGCTTTGGTAATAGAGACAGCCCAATTTTTATCTGATTATTTGGATTGGGAGCTAGATGATCTAAAAAAGACTACAACTAATAATTTCTTTGATTTGTTCCAAAGAGCAAAGTTCTCGCCTAGAGTGTCCTATTAAAAAAATCTAATATTAGATTAAATCGGTGCACCATCACTGAGGTTTCTTGAAGCGAATGCTTTGAATCCGGATAAAGCATGAGCTCGAAGGTTTTGCCAGAACTTTGAAGCTTGCTTAAAAGTTCATTGGTATGAGCAAGCAGTACGTTGTCATCGCTCATCCCATGCATGATAAGCAAGCTGCCAGTAATATTTTCAGCATATGTGAGCGCAGAGCTATTATTATACGCTCCCGAATTTTCTCTGGGTGTTCCAAGATATCTTTCGGTGTAATGAGTGTCGTATAACTCCCACTTAGTCACCGGCGCTACCGCAACTGATGCTTTGAACAAGTTTGATGCCTTAGCAGCACACATAATTGCCATGTACCCGCCGTAACTATGGCCAAATACTCCGATGCGGCTCATGTCTACCCAGCTAGTTCCTTTTAGTTCTTCGCAACCTCTGATTTGATCTTTAACTTCTTCTTCTCCAAGCTTGCCGCTTAGAACATCTTCGAATTCTTTTTCTCGATTAGAGGACCCTCTATTATCAAGCTCAAATACTCCATAACCGAGTGATGTAAAAAGCTGTATCTGTAGGGAAGGCCATTCATTCTTTACTCGTTGGACTCCTGGTCCTCCGTAGACCATGACTATGACGGGGCGTTTGTCATGGATTTCTTGAGGGGGTGTTAGCCGGTAGTGCAGAACTGAAGCGTTATCCTCATTTGGCCCGATTTTGCCGAGGAAGCTGTAGGAGTGACTATCAGTATATGGGTAGTACGGATGGTCTAAGCCGACCGTCTCTTTTAAAATAACATTTTCGAGTTTCGGAGATCCTTTTATATGGAGTTCTAATTGCTTGTCCACCGCGCTGAATTTGTCGCTGTAGCAAAGACCGATATCGTCCATAGTAATCTCATGCCAGCCCGGGACATCTGTTAGTTGTTCCGTTCTTGTGGGTTTGTTTTCTGGGCTTAGATGCAAGCAGTACAAGTGGTTTTCCGTTGGAGTTGCTCTCCATCCGTCGTAATAAATCTTATCGTTTGTTACTAGCAGTATTGTTCGCACGCGTCCTTTTTCTCTCGATAACTGAACTAATTTTTTATTCTTTAAAAGATATATCTGATTTCGTCCAGATAGCTCGGAGGTCCAAATTATTTCTTTATCATTTTTCCAGGATAGATCATTGTGTAGATTGATCCAGGTAGCACTCCTTTCTGTAAGAATTGTGTCTAGGTTGCTAGTAGTCGGATTGAGTAGCTTTACTTCAAGTGTCTTTTGGGTTCTATCTTGAATTTGAATGGCAACATGGGATGTCCCCCAATTAATCCGTGCCAGATAATCCTCGGGTTGCGTTTTATAGTCTATTAATCTCTGGGTTTTAGTCTCGATATCGATCAAATATAGTTCCACTAGCGGATTTTCAGTGCCCGCAAATGGATAGGAATGCTCGGGTGTTTCCGCATTACTTTTTCTTGAGTGATATATCTGAACTTTTTCAACTTTAGAATTATTAGTTTTCGTAAACAGGATCATCTCTTCGTCAGGGGACCACCAGTAACCTTCATGTCGATGCATTTCCTCAGCAGCGATAAAATCGGGGGTGCCGTAGCTGATATCAGGATTATCATTAGCATCAGTTAGCTGGTGTTCTTGTTTCGTTTTTAAATCTAATATAAAGAGATTGTTTTTCCTTACGTAGGTTAGATACGTTCCTTTCGGTGAGAATTTAATGAATTGTTGTGAGCTCTCTTCTAATGTAATTCTCTTTGGTACATTTGAATCACTAGCTATTAGATAGCCATGGCCTTCCGCGCATATTAAGAGATCTTCGCTGTTAGGCTTAAAGCTAATATCTGAGATCCCATGGCTAAAAAAACGTTTTCTCTCGCTTTCAGCTTTTTCTGATTCATTTCTTGCGTCTGATGAGGAATGAAAACTTGAACCTTTAATCCAAAGATTTAATTGTTGGTGCTCGATATCATATTTCCACAAATCGAGGCTATTTGGATTTTCTGCCGAGGACTTCAGGAAAACGAAGAAGTGTGAGTCAGGTGAAAACAATTGTTTTGAGATGAGTGGTGGACTGATGCCAGGCGTTTCAAATAGTTTGGTTGGCGTTATAGTTCTGGACCCCATTTTAATTACTTAGACCGTTTTATTGTTGTTCTGACGCTTGAGAAAATGCTATGCGGGTAAGATTTTCGATGCCGTTAGACTTAAGTAAGATATTATCCTCAATTCGTATGCCACCAAATGGTACTAGCGCGTCAACAAGATTCCAATTTACGTACTTTGATTGCTTGGTTCCTTTAAGTTCTGCTAACAGCATCGGAATGAAATATATACCTGGTTCAATGGTAAAAATCTGATCTTCTTCGACTGTTCTAGTTAGACGCAATGATTCGTAGTATTCTGGTGGATGCTCTTTATTCCCATCGAGATCAATTTGATGGCCTCCGACATCATGGGTTTGTAATCCAAGAAGATGACCCAGTCCATGCGGTAAAAATGAGCGAGTAATCCCGAAAGCTAAGGTTTCTTCCGGATCGGATTTTACTAATCCAGCGGCTAGCAGTATTTCCGCTAATTTGCGGTGCATTTCATCGTGTAAGTCAAGGTATTTAACGCCTGGAGTTATCTGGGATATTAATTGTTTTTGTGCGTTGTTTAGGGAGTCTATTAAGCCTTCAAAAATTTGAGTTTCTGCCTTAGAGTTTGGTTTTACATAGGTTCTGGTTATATCAGCAGCATAATTATTGCTTCTTGCGCCCGCATCAATCAAAAAGCTTCTGAAAACGGGCGGTGGGGTTGGTTCATAGTATTGGTAATGCAGTATTGAGCCATGCTCATTAAGAGCGATTATATTGGGATACGGTAGTGACTCTTCTGTTTGTCGCGATGCCTTTAAATATGCTAAATGAATATCCATCTCCGAGGCTTCAGAATAAAAAGCGTTCTTGGCTGCTAGATGTCCCTTTACGCCCATAATACTCGCTTGTTTCATAGCAGCTATCTCAAAAGGCGTTTTATAGGCTCTGTAGTAATCCAGTGTGGTTATTAGGTCAGTCGGATTTATCTGCTTACCCGAGCTTTCTAGATCCTTCTCGGGATTTCCGATGTGAACTATAAAGTTGTGTCGATTGATTTGTTGCTTTACCTCTTTGATCAGTGTGTTCTGATCGTTAAATATGACTACGTGTAGCTCTTTTGAATCCTCCCGGGGTGGTGACGCAGATTTTTCCCAATAGCCTGTTTGTTGGAGAAAATATAACTTCGCGCCATCAGTGGTGCTAATCGTGAGGATGCTTCCTTGACAGGCATCGGTATGGAGCCACTGAGCTATATGTGGGTTCGCTCTAAAAGTGCTAGCTTGATCATCAAATAAATAATATTGAGGATTACCAGCGTGAACGATCGCAAGATCAATGTTGTGACGGGCCATACTAAATTCCCACCTTTTACCAAGCGTTGCTAGGTGATCCTTTAGGATTTTAGAATTATCATGTGTCATATGGTGGTATTATACGCTGCTTTTATGATTTGGCGCTCCTCGAAACGCCAAGATCATGTTAGATTGTAGCAGTGGGAGTAATCAATAATTAGTGGAGGGTTCGATGGCTGAGTACGCTTATATAGCTCCGGAAACGGTGGCTGAAGCTTTAGGTGTTCTTTCAGAGCATGATAAAAAAGGACTAAAGGCCCAAGTTTTAGCCGGTGGAACTGATCTTTTGGTTCAGATGAAATCAGGAGATCGCGATGGACGGACAATTGTGGATATTAAATCCATTGAGGAAACTAATAAGATAGAAATACACGATGACCATACCTTTATTGGAGCAGCTATCGCTAGTGCGGCTCTAAATGAAAGAGCAGATTTGAAAGATCTTTTTCCTGGCCTGATTGGCGCTGCTGATCTGATAGGGTCAACTCAGATCCAGGGGAGAGCATCAATTGGAGGAAACCTCTGTAATTCCTCGCCAGCAGGAGATACGATTCCAGCGTTAATTGCAAATGCTGCGATTTGTATTATTGCGAATAAGGATGGTAACCGGGAAATTCCCGTTGAGAAGTTCGTCACTGGCGTGGGAACAAATGTTTTGGGCAATGACGAATTTCTTGTAGGGATCAAAATGGCCAATCCTCCTGCAAGAACTAGTGATGCTTACTTGCGTTTTATTCCAAGGACCGAAATGGATATCGCAGTGGCCGGAGCTGGAGTCGCTTTAACGTTGGATGATGACGGGGTCTGTATAAAGGCGAGAATCGGGATTGGGGCGGTGGCTCCAACAGCCCTTTTAGTTCCAGAGGCATCTGAAGCCATTGTGGGATCGAAGCTGGATGATGATGCGCTTAGATCGGCAGCGGAAGCATGCGAAAGAGCTTCGTCGCCAATATCGGATAAAAGAGGGACGGCAGATTATCGAAAAAAAGTCGTAGGTGTATTATGTAAACGAGCGGCATTGATCGCTCGTGGTAGAGCTGCCAGATGAGTCAGGCTGTTAAATAAGGATGAATTTATGAGTAATATGATGCAGGTTCAGACAAGTATAAACGGAGAGACCAAGGATTATCTCTGCGACCCTCAGGAAACACTGCTTGATGTGTTGCGTAATCGGTTGTCTCTTACTGGCACTAAAGAAGGCTGTTCCACAGGCGACTGCGGCGCTTGCAGCGTGCTGGTGGATGGTAGGTTAATGTGTTCATGTTTGGTTTTAGGTGTTGAGGCTGAAGGAAAAGAAATAACTACTATTGAGGGTATTTCAGAAGGCGACGGATTACATCCTATTCAAGAAAAATTTTTGGAGAGAGCAGCTTTGCAATGCGGGATATGTACTCCCGGGCTGGTCGTTGCTACCAAGGCTCTATTGGAGAAACATTCAAATCCCGATGAAGAAACAATTCGTTATTGGTTAGCCGGAAACCTTTGTCGGTGTACTGGTTATGACAAGATAATTAGAGCGGTACAGGATGCTGCTAATGAACTGAGCTACGAAGCGTAAAACTCGGAAAGAGTAGAATTAAGGAGAATGAAATGGCTGAAGCTGTAGACTATAAAGTGATTGGCGAGCGTAAGGTCCGACCAGATGGAGTGGATAAGGTTACTGGAAGAGCTCAGTATGGAGCTGATTTAAGTTTGCCTAATACCCTGATTGGGCGAGTTCTCAGAAGTCCTCACGCGCATGCCAATATAAAGGCGGTAGATTTAGAGCCGGCTTTGGCAATCAAAGGAGTATATGCAGCCATTACAAGCGCCGATTTCGCCAGTCCCGACGGTGAAGTAGGAGGTGAAGCTGGAGGTGATGCTAGTGACATGGCAAAAAATGTCATGGCAAAAGGAAAGGTGCTTTATCATGGGCATGCAGTGGCAGCTGTAGCGGCTTCTTCTGCGGCTATTGCTGAGCAAGCTCTAGAAGCAATTGTAGTTGACTATGAGGTTCTAGAGCCTGTTCTGGATATTGATAAGGCAATGCTTGAAGGAGCTCCACTGTTAGATCCAAATTGCTTTACGCAGAATCTTCCAGAAAAGCCAGAAAAACCATCTAATATCGCCTCTGTAATGCAGTTGTCTGGAGGAGATACAGAAGCAGGCTTTGAATCGGCTGATGTCATTGTTGAGGGTGAATATAATATTCCAATGGCTCATCAGGGTTATATAGAACCCCACGCATGCACCGCGACCGTTAACGAGGCTGGTCAAGCTACGGTTTGGTGTTGCACGCAAGGCCATTTTGAGTTCCGTTCGATGACTGCTGCCTTGTTAGATATGAATATTGCCGACCTTAAGTTTGTTGCTTCGGAGATCGGCGGTGGTTTTGGTGGTAAGACAGTGGTTTATTTGGAGCCAGTTGCCGTATTGTTGTCCAGAATGGCCGGTCGACCAGTGAAGATGACTATGACTCGAGAGGAAGTATTTAGGGCGACGGGGCCAACATCGGGCACGCACTGTAAAGTGAAGGTGGGAGCGAAGAAGGACGGGACTTTAACTGCTGCAACAGCATGGTTAGCGTACGAAGCCGGAGCGTTCGCCGGTGCTCCCATGGGCCCGGGCGCTATGTGTATTTTTGCGCCATATAAATTAGAGAACTTTAGCGTAGAGGCTTTTGATGTCTTAGTTAACAAGCCAAAGGTAGCTGCTTATAGAGCGCCAGGAGCTCCACAGTCGGCTCATGCGATGGAGATTGCGATGGATGATCTTGCAAGACGATTAGACATTGATCCGATTGAACTACGTTTAAAGAATGCTGTAGAAGAAGGGGATCAAGCCACCTATGGACCTAAATTTCCTAGAATCGGGTTTAAGGAGTGTTTAGAGGCAGCTAAAAATCATCCGAACTATAGTTCTAAACTACCCGATGGCGTTGGAAGAGGAATATCAGCTGGGTTTTGGTTCAATGTCGGCATGCAATCAAGCGCAGAGGTTCACGTAAATGAAAATGGAACAGTTACTTTAGTTGAAGGAAATCCAGATATTGGTGGTTCTCGTGCTTCTATGTGTATTATGGCAGCGGAAACCTTAGGCATTGAATATGAGAATATTCGAGCCATGATAGGCGATACTGAAAGTACTGGGTTTTCTAATGTAACAGGTGGTTCTAGAACAACGTTCGCAACTGGTATGGCTGTGGTAGAGGCCTGTGAGGATATCATTGCGCAATGCAAAGCTAGAGCTGCTGTAACATGGGGGGTTGATGAAGATCAAGTGGATTGGCAAGACGGGCAAGCTATCCCGGCACCGGGAGTTAATGCCGATCTTATTCCGTTAAGCTTGGCCGATATAGCTTCTTCAGCACACAAGACAGGAGGTCCTCTACTTGGAAGAGCCTCTTTGAATGCGCAGGGCCCTGGACCATCGTTTGCTGTGAATATTTGCGATCTTAAGGTCGATTCGGAGACTGGAAAAGTTGATGTAATTGCTTTTACTGCTATACAAGATGCAGGAAAAGCAATCCATCCAGACTATGTTGAAGGTCAGATGCAAGGAGGCGCCTCTCAGGGATTGGGTTGGGCTTTAAATGAAGAATATATCTTTGATAAAGATGGTGTGATGGAAAATGCAGGATTTTTGGACTACAGGATTCCTGTGGCGTCCGATTTGCCAATGATTGATTGTCATATAGTGGAAGTTCCTAATCCCACTCATCCATATGGGGTTAGAGGAGTGGGTGAGACGCCTATTGTTCCGCCGCTAGCTGCAGCAGCTAATGCTGTTCGCGATGCTACTGGGGTCAGGATTAATGATCTGCCGCTTTCGCCACCAAAGGTATTAAAAGCACTAGATGACGCAAGGGATTAGTTTGCTCTTGAATCTGAAAACAGGACATAGAGGCGCTGCAGAAAATGGCCAAGGTAAGTTTCGCTGACCATTTACTTCAATACACAAATGGCGTGAAGGAGCTTGACCTTACTGTAGATAGTTATAGAGAGCTTCTTGCTATTTTGGACAATCGCTTTCCCGGATGTGTGTCTCAGATAGATAAGTGTGCCGTCGCGATTGACTCTCAAATCTATCAGGATGCCTTTTCCCAAAGTATTGGCCCAGATAGTGAAGTATTTTTTATGCAGCGGATTGCTGGCGGGTAGAGAATATTAGAATGTTATTCCAGTGAGATTGCTTAATTCTGAGATTGCTTCGCTAACATCTAAAACTTTAATTGTTTTAATACCAAGTTTTCGTGCAGGTTTGAGATTGACTCCTAGGTCATCTAAGAAAATTGCTTCATTTGGAGATATGCCGAGACGTCTGCAAGCTATTTCGTAGATTTTAGGATTAGGTTTGCGAACACCTTCTTTGCTGGATTCGACTATAATATCAAAGAGATCCATGACGGCATCTATCTCTTTTGCTTGTTCCAGATCTGCTGCCATTGATGCGCCATGACCAGATTTAAGATTATTGGTAATACAACCAACCTTTAAGGTTTCTTTACATTTTTTGAGGACTGAAACCATCTCGGGTCTTAGCTTTCCAGTAAGTATGGCGACAATTTCCTTGCCCTTTATCGGATAGCCTTGCTCGCTTGTCTCATTTAAAAAGAGCTTATCGAATTCATTCATACTGATTTTATTGGATTCGAATTGAGCCCAAGCATTATCATTCGGGTTTGTTGCATTTATAGACCTTATAAAATCCAGTGGTACGCCATTAGCTTCTTCAAACTTGTTGAATGCATCAAAAGGACTGGTGGTTAGAACTCCTCCAAAATCCCAAAGTACAGCTTTGATAGCCATTTTTTTCTCCCTTTTGGTGTCCCCTCTATCTTAGTTGAAAAAAGGCTAAATTTACTAATTGCTTTTATGGATTGGGTATATGCTGATGGATGGAAGTCTGCTAGTTTTCATTTATCTTCAAGGAGGATTGGTTTTATGAGCTTGAAAGGTGATGTTGTTATTGTTACCGGATCTTCTTCCGGCGTTGGGGCTTCGACTGCTCTACTATTGGCTGAGCGAGGCTGCAATGTGGTGATAAATTTTTCTAGCAACAAGGATGGTGCTTACGAGGTTAAGGAGCGTTGTGAGGCCAAGGGGGTCGAAGCGTTGGTTATTCAAGCCGACGTTGCAGACGACAAAGATTGCAAAAAACTAGCAGGATCGGCTATAGAAAAGTGGGGGAGGATTGATGGTCTTGTTAATAATGCCGGGACCACGAAATTTTGTGCTCACGATGATCTTGATGGGTTAGATAAAACAGACTTCTTAGATATCTACTCCGTAAATACCGTTGGTCCATATCAGATGGTAAGAGCCGTGGCTCCTAATATGAGACAGCATGGAAAAGGCGCGATTGTTAACGTTGCATCGGTCGCTGGGGTGATAGGAATAGGCAGTTCAATTGCTTACGCGGCATCAAAGGGCGCTTTGATAACATTAGGATTGTCGTTGGCTAGAGTATTGGGCCCAGAGATTCGAATAAATACAGTTTGTCCTGGATTTATTCAGGGGGATTGGTTGAAGGATGGAATGGGGGAAAAGATCTATGAAGAAAGCAAACAGCGTTTAGAAAGTACTACGCCTCTTAGACTAACTACAACTCCAAATGATATTGCTAACGGGATTATATATTTCCTAGAATCTGCAGGGGTGATAACGGGTGAGACTTTAATGCTTGACGGAGGATTTCATCTTAATCAACTCGCATCTGGTCGTCGTTAAGTTGGAAAAACTAGTTCGAGAGACCATTAAAAACTTGGTCTGTCAGCTAGCTGATCTTGGCTGAAATCGAAGTAGAAGGAGCTTCCTTCACCAAGGGTGCTCGAGACGTTCAGGTTAGAATTATGTCGCACCAGGACGTGCTTAACTATTGCCAGGCCTAGCCCGGTACCGCCTCTTATTCGAGCCTTAGAGAAATCAATTCTATAAAACCTTTCCGTTATTCGAGTAATATGTTCTGGAGGTATGCCTATTCCCTCATCCGTTACGGAAAATCGTGCTCCAATGCCCTCGATAAAATCCCAAGAAATTTTTATGGAACCCCCATCGGGACTGTATCGGATAGCGTTCTGTATCAGGTTTGAGCAAGCACTGTGTAGCTCATTTTCTACTCCCAAGATTAATTTATCGGTGCTTACTTCGGGGATGAATTGATGTTTTTCCCGGCTTAGTCCTTGGCCGTCAGAGGCGAGTTGTTCAATAAGCCTCTTCATGTCTATCGGCACTAGCTCATTTTGAGATGGTTTTGGGGCAGCTTCCAGACGAGTTAGTAGTAACAAATCATCTACTAAGGCTTGCATTCTATTGCTAGGAGACTCCAATTTCTTTAGGACCTCTCGGGTTGTTTCAAGATCTAGGTTATCGTTTAGTAATGCCTCGAGGTAACCAACAATTACGGTTAGAGGTGTGCGTAATTCGTGAGAAACGTTCGCTATAAAATCCTGCCGCATACTTAGCAGACGGTTTAATTGAGTGACGTCTCGTATCAGAACTACGGCCTTTGTTTGATCTAGAGCAATATATCGAGCTTCAAGCCGAATAGTTTCGTCTAAGGGTGATGGAAATTCTGTGATATTGTCTGAGATTTCCCCTTTCGTAAGTGCGACAAACTCCGATTGTTCGACTAATGCAGCGAGGCTTCCTCCAAGGTTTGTGCTATTGATACCTAACAGGCGCTTGGCTGCTCTATTGTATCCAGTGATGTTCCTATTTTCGTCAAGCACAATGCTGGCATCAGGAAGTGCATCAGAGACTTCTCTTAGGGTTTCTGCCTCCTTTGAAAACGATGGGTTGGTACTGGATTTCCCGAGTCGGTCTCTTATTAGCAACCCTATCCGCTGCCATTCTTTGTTTGATAGATTGGGTTTTTTGAAAGGTCGTTTAGCCCAGGATTTGAAATTGTGGATATTTCTCTGTTGGAGATAAATGAAGCATATTAGTGTTATGAGGATAGCGTATGGAAAGGATTTGAAAATAACATCAACTAATATGCCGGCAGCCCCGAGTAAGAGGAGTATCTGCAAGTCTTGCCCAAGTTTGCGCATTTATTTAGTCATATTTCGATGCAAAACGGTAGCCTATGCCTCGAACAGTTTGTATTAAATTGTGCATACCGAACGGCTTTAAAATCTTTCTCAAGCGAAGTATATGTACATCCACTGTTCTCTCCTCTACATATACGCCTCTTCCCCACACTCTATCAAGCAGCTGTTCCCGATCAAATGCCCTTCCAGTGTTGGTTGCAAAAAGTTCTAGTAGCTTAAATTCAGTTGGCCCAATCTTGATGGCCTTGTCTTCGATAAATAATTGATGTGCGGTCAAGTCGAGACGAAGCCCATGTATTTCAATAATTCCGTCTTCTGGTCGTCCTGCTCGACGTAGTAGAGCTTTTACTCGGGCAGCTAGCTCGCTAGGAGAAAAAGGTTTGGTAACGTAGTCGTCCACGCCCGAACTAAAACTCTTAAGCTTATCTGACTCCTCTCCGCGAGCAGTTAACATAATAATTGGAACGTTAGCAGAATAATCATCTTGGCGGATTTTTCTGGCTACTTCTATCCCGCTAATTCCTGGTAGCATCCAATCAAGCAAAATAAGATCGGGTAATTTTTCATTGACGAGCTTTAATGCCTCTTCTCCAGATTCTACTTCAACAATTTTGTAGCCGGATCTAGTTAGACTGAAAGAAAGCATCTCCCTTATGTCAGGCTCATCTTCTACTATCATTATAAGATTTGAGGTCATTAGTTTAATCGAGTAATTACTAAAAAGGTTATTAAAGCTTATTGGGCTTACAAATCAATATAATTGTTAACTGTTTCAAATAATTTTTGTCTGATTAGTAACTGTCAATTCTATTAAATAAGATTTGACGTTTTGACTTACAATTTCGTTAAATTAAACAAGGATGTAAAAAGGGGCATTTGGAATGGGTAAGGATAGTGAGTTACAGGCTGACGATGGCTTCTCTTTGGGGGTCTATGAGGCGTACCCTGATGGAAAACCTAAAGGGTCTATAGTTGTTCTTCAGGAGATTTTTGGGGTTAATACTCATATAAGAGAGGTAGTAGATCGTTTTGCTGACGCAGGTTATTTTGCGGTAGCGCCTTTTATTTTTGATCGTGTTGAGAAAGGGATAGAGCTAGGATATTCCGAAGATGATATGGCAGTTGGTATTGAAATAGCTTTCCAGAAGCTTAACCAGGCTGATGCTATTTCAGATATTCAAGTGGTGATTGACCGCGCTAAAGAACATGGCAATGTTGGGCTAGTGGGTTTTTGTTTTGGGGGGTTACTTACTTGGCTGAGCGCTTGTAGACTTGCGGGACTTAGTGCTGCTGTTTCTTACTATGGCGGCGGAGTAACTGAGCAGAAAGATCTATCTGCAAACTGCCCAGTAATCATGCACTTCGGAGAGTTAGATGAACATATTTCTATGGAATCGGTAAAGGTTTTTGAGGAGCTTCATCCAGAAATACCAATATATGTTTATCCAGCAGACCACGGATTTAATTGCGACCATAGGGCAAGTTATAACGAGGGGGCAGCTAAAAAAGCAATGGGTAGAACTTTAGATTTTTTCGAAGAAAATTTATAAAGAATAGGGTAGTTGATTCGCTTCGCGCTTGACTTCCTAGAACTGTTTGTTGATGCTTCGCCTTCGGAGTAGGGGAACGTATCCTGGAGATAGGTCAAAAACTATACTTAGACATGGTTATAGATGTATGAAGGGAGATAGACCTCTGAAGTCGGTTGTTGAAACCCGAGGAAATGTAGTATTGGGAAATAATGAGGTAAATGGTTTTCTAATTAGTGTTTAGGCGCTAGCATAGGATCCATTATTTAAAAGAGTCTTTATCTGAATTTGGGTGTTCGCGTTATAAGAAAATAGAGAATCTGCGTTTAACAGATCAAATTGAGAAATTCTAACAATCCATTAGGAATTCGTATGAAAAAACATCGTATCCATAAGTTTTGGGTGCCTATAAGCCTAGTTGCTATCATGTCCATCACGGGGAATGCTCATGCAACGGCACTCAGTGACATTTATGTGGTTTCGGATCGAATAAATGAGCAAGCTAGAAAATCGCAAGCCAAAATCGATTCTCTTACCGCGGAAACTAGAAAGTTGCTATCAGAGTACAAAACTGTACTTAAAGAGATTGAGGGCTTGCGCGTTTATAACCGCCAGTTGGAAAAGCAGATAGCGAGCCAGGAAGAAGAAATGGAAAAACTTTCCACTTCAATCGATCAGGTAACGTTGATCGAACGGCAGATTACTCCATTAATGCTACGAATGATCGACGGACTTGAGCAGTTTGTTAATCTCGATCTTCCTTTTTTGGTGGACGAACGAGTGGGAAGAGTAGAGCGGCTGAGAGATATGATGGAGCGGGCTGACGTTGCAGTATCAGAAAAATTCAGTCAGATTCTTCGGGCTTTTCAAATAGAAAATGAATACGGTAGAACGATGGAAGCGTACGGGGATACGATTAACATCGAAGGCGCCGAAATAAAGGCAGACGTGCTAAAGGTTGGCAGGGTGGCCTTAGTTTATCAGACGCCTGACGGTGAGGTGACCGGTCGGTGGGATTCGGACGCGCAACAATGGGAGGAGCTGGATGATTCGTATACTACTCCAGTTCGAAATGGAATTCGTATGGCTCGCAAGCAGCTATCAGTAGACATGCTTCCCTTGCCGGTTAGAGCTCCAGGAGGTGCGGAGTAATGAAAACGATGAACTTAAAGTACTTTTTAGCGGGATTGATTTCTCTACTTTTCGTTTCTGTAGCTAACGCACAAGAAACATCTGATGAAAGCGCTGAAGATTTGGTAGTTAATCAGGCAAACAGCTTGGAAGAATTGCTTAGACTAGTTGATGAGAGAAGGATAACTGAGTCTAGAGATCATTCGCGTCGTGAGCAGGTCTTCGCGCGTGAACGGTCTAGACAGCAGAGTATGCTTAACGAGGCTAAGGCTGAGCGGCGAAGAGAGGAACAAAGGTCAGAGCGGTTAGAGACTCGATTCGAAGAGAACGAGATACGAATAGGTGATCTTCAGGAACAATTGGACAAGCGTCTAGGTTCTCTGAGAGAGCTATTTGGAGTGCTGCAGCAGGTCGCTGGGGATACCAGAGGTGTTTTTGAAGGGTCAGTGATTTCTGCTGAAATACCTGATCGTGGTGAATGGCTTGGAGAACTAGCTGCCAAGATGGGTACCGCAAGTGAGCTTGCTACTATCGATGAAATGGAAACTCTTTGGTTTGAACTCCAGAGGGAGATGATTGAATCTGGAAAAGTTACCAGGTTCCCAGGAACTCTTATTAAGCTTGATGGGGAGCGTGAAGAAGTCGATGTGGTTAGAGTGGGGGCGTTCGGTTTGATCGCTGATGGGGAATACATACAGTACGATATCAATGATGGCAGTTTGACCGAGCTCGCGAGACAACCGGCTGGCAGATACACCAATTCTGCGGAGGATTTGGATGAAGCTGATGCTGGCGAGATAGTGCAGTTTGCAGTCGATCCGACTCGTGGTTCTTTGTTGTCATTGTTGATTCAAGCAGCAACCGTAGGTGAGAGAGTTGGTTCTTTCTTTGGCGGCATAGCGAAAGGAGAGTGTTACCTGCCATTTTGTGATGGCCAAGGTGGTTATGTAGGTTCGGTAATTATTCTTGGGGGTATCTTTGGTGTTCTGTTGGCTCTAGAGCGACTGGTAACCCTATATTTGGTCGGAGCTAAAGTTAATGCTCAAAGAACATCGAACGTTACTAGTGATGATAACCCTCTTGGGAGAGTGCTTAAGGTTCACGATGAGAATAAAGGAGTAGACGTAGAAACATTAGAGCTCAAACTGGGTGAAGCCATAATGGCAGAAACCCCTAGTTTGACTCGAAATATAACGCTTCTTCAGGTTATTTCGGTTGTAGCGCCACTGGTTGGCTTATTAGGAACGGTTATCGGGATGATTTTGACGTTCCAGGCTATTACCTTATTTGGTACCGGTGATCCAAAGACCATGGCTGGTGGTATTTCTACGGCCCTAATGACGACGGTGCTGGGATTATGCGTTGCTATACCAACTACGTTATTGCACTCGATTGTAGCTACTCGTAGCCGTTCCGTGATACATGTTCTAGAGGAACAAAGCGCGGGCATAATTGCAGATCATGCAGAGCAATCTGGCCAGGCATTAGGTTAATTAGATATGCTATATGATGCGTACTTAGCTATCGCTGTATACATGGAGCAAGGAGGTAATGTTCTATGGCTTATTGGGGCGATCACGTTTCTAATGTGGACGTGCATATTTGAGAGGGTATGGTATTTCCGATCTGAACATTCGGTATTTATGGATTCTTCTCAAGAAACCTGGCAGCAGAGAGCAGAAAGACAAAGTTGGTCAGCACATCAGATTAGAGATTCATTGGTATCAGATGCAGCAGAGAAAATTACTGGAAGCCTTCCATTAATACAGACCTGTGTCACTTTATGTCCTTTGTTAGGCCTGCTGGGGACTGTTACGGGGATGATATCTGTGTTTGATGCGATGGCAACGCAAGGAGGAAATGCTAGGTCTATGGCCGCTGGTGTTTCAATGGCTACTATTCCGACTATGTCTGGAATGATAGCCTCTCTGTCAGGTCTGATTGGTAGTACGATTATTAAAAGGCGTATGGATTCAGAGATTATGCGTTTTGAAGAACAGATTAGTTTGGATTACTAGGAAAAAGCTGCGGAGGTGTGATGCGTAGGCAATCTAACCGCTTTTCGAGGACTGATGAGGAGTCAGATATCAATCTGACTCCTATGCTCGATGTAGTGTTTATTATGTTGATATTCTTCATTGTTACAGCAACCTTCATCAAACAAGCTGGAGTGGATGTGTTGAGACCAGATGCACAAACTGCTGAACAGAAACCAACAGTTAGTGTGCTAGTTGCCATAAATGGAAATGGTGATATTTGGATCGACAAAAAGAAAGTTGATGCTAATACTGTGAGAGCTCACATAGAACGGATTCATGCTGAAAATCCAAAGGGAGGACTGGTCATTCAGGCTGATCGGGATGCTAAGTCCGAGAAACTAATGTCTGTATTAAATGCAGCTCGTGGAGCTGGTTTAACAGAAGTAGCGATAGCAACGGAGGCATAGGGCGGCGATGGCAATCCGTTACGTAATAGGTGTGGCTCTTGGGGCATTAGTGACCTTGACACTTTTTTTGATCATGCAGGCTTTGATAAAGAGTGATAAGAGTCCGTTTGATGAGGGTATTAAAGGTCGTATTGTAGATTTTGTTCGTTTGCAAGAAGACGAGTCTATAGAGACCAAGACGAGAAAACCAAAGCCACCACCACCACCCGACGAGCCTCCACCGGATATGCCAAAGCCTGAGTTTGATAATGCTTTGGAATCGCAAGGAGTTGATATTTCAGCGGCTAGCCTGGACGTCAATCTAAATATTGGAGGAATCGGTGGATTTAGTTCAGATGGAGAGTACTTACCTATCGTTAAGGTTGCTCCTGTATACCCTCGCAGAGCACAGACACGCGGAATTGAGGGTTATGTCATCTTAGAATTCGTTGTTACAAAGACGGGTTCTGTAAGGGATCCAGTAGTAATTGAGGCAAAACCACCAGGAATCTTTAATAGAGCTGCTCTCCAAGCTGCTTTAAAGTTTAAATATAAGCCAAAAGTGGTAAACGGAGAGCCGATTGATGTGGCTGGGGTTCAGAACAGGATAACCTTCGAGCTCCAAGATTAGAAAGGGAGGGCCTATGATTGGTTATGTGAAAAAAGTAGTGCTGGCTATAGGACTGTTTAGTCTAATCTTTATAGCTGATTCCTTGCCGAATCTAGGAATTAAAGAAGCTTATGCTGCGGAAGAGAATCAATCCAGCAGAAGAAAAACCCGGCGCGTTCCAACAATGAGTGAATCAACCTATAAGAAGTTAGCGGAAGCTCAGGAACTGATTGATCTGAAGGAGCTAGGGCCAGCAGCTAAAGTTCTTCAGGACATGCTAACGAGTCGCAGACGCCCCCTAAATGGAAATGAGACAGGCCAGGTTCATAACGTATTAGGGTTTTTGTATTTTTCAATGGAGGATTATGAGCGAGCTATTTATCACTATGAGATTGTTGCCAATCAAGGAGATAAAATTCCCGAAGGTTTGGAAGTAACCACGCTATATACATTAGCTCAGCTCAGCTTTGTGGCGGAACGTTATCAGGATGCATTGAACTATATGGAGACCTGGTTGGAAAAGGCTGAGAATCCTGGACCGGACCCTCATATCTTTATGGGACAGGTTTACTATCAGATGGAAGATTTTCCCAGTGCAATAAGCCAAATTGAAAAGGGAGTTGCAGTAGCTCAAGAGCGACAACTTGAGGTAAAGGAAAATTGGTGGTCATTGTTAAATTATCTTTATTATGAGCAGGAAAATTGGGACAAAGTGCTAGAGATTCTTTCGATTTTAGTTCGTGATTTTCCTAAACGGGAATACTGGATTCAGTTAGCGGGTATTCATGGACAAGAAGGGCAGGAGAAGGAGCAGCTTGGAGCGATGGAAGCTGCTCATGCCGGAGACTATCTTGAAGAAGAAAGAGACTTTACAACCCTGGCAGGGCTTCTAATGCAAGCCGAGGCTCCTTACCGGGCGGCGAAAATCCTTCATACTGGAATACAAGAAGGAGTCATAGAAAAGACAGCTACAAATCTTAGAAGTCTGGGTCAAGCATGGCAGTTATCCCAGGAAACCAAAAGGGCGATACAACGTTTTGAGGAAGCTGGAAAAGTGGCTGAAGATGGCAAGATATATGAGCGTTTATCTGCCTTATATTTAGATAATGATGAATTTCCAAAATGTGTTACAGCAGCGAATAATGCTCTAAGAAAGGGAGGGCTCAGGAAAAAGCAGAACGTCTATGTAATTAGGGGGATGTGCGAATATAACCGTGATAGGCTCACTACGGCTCGAAAATCGTTTGCATCCTGCAGGAGAGAGTCTAGACGAGCGAAAGACCAGGGTAATGGCCGCATATGCCAACAATGGATGACATACATAGACAGGGAGCTTGCACGCAGAAGGGCGCTAAAGAACGCATCATAGAACTGCCCCTGATAAAGATATTCTATTCTGGCTAAGTTATTATGGTCTTGTTCAAGACCACACTTAGAACGGTTTGCACAAAATGTTCACAGGAATAATACAAGCTCTTTGTCCCGTTATTAAAGTTAGCGATAGCGCTGGTATTAGAAGCTTGCGCGTGGATTTAAACGAGCTTGCACAGGGGCTCGAATTGGGCGCATCTGTTGCCATAAACGGCGTTTGCCTGACTGTTACCGAGATAGACCAGAACTTTGTAGATTTTGAGATCATTGAAGAAACTTTATCGCTTACAAATCTTGGTTCCCTTACTTGTGGTTCTTTAGTTAATACCGAAAGGTCGTTGAGTTATGGGCAAGAGGTTGGGGGGCATGTTGTATCAGGCCATATAACAGAAGCTGTTGAGATTATTCGTATCGATGAGAAGCCGCAAAATAAGCTTATCGCTCTTAAAGTTCGGAAAGAATTAGCCAAATATCTTTTTGATAAAGGGTTTGTTGCTATTGACGGAGCGAGCCTGACTGTTTTTCATGTTGATAGGGAAGCTAGCATTGTTGAGATCGCGCTTATTCCGGAAACGATTAGACGAACAACTATCGGGTTCCGAGTTGTTGGGGAGTTTGTCAATTTAGAGCTTGATTCACAGACCGTGGTAACGGTTGATAGCGTTGAGAGAATTTCGCGGTCAGCCCAACATATTGCTAACACATAGTTGTTGATGACGGACATGTAGTCCAAGGCGTATACTCAACTTGTGACTGAACAACAAAGTTTTGTAGATAAGGTACTGGCACGCTGGGATGATTATGATTCTCGGGTTTGCGTTGGTCTTGACCCCGATCCTAGTAAATTTCCAGTAAAAGTTAATAATGTCGTTGAGTTTTGCAAATCCGTTGTGGATGCGACCGCTGACTATGTTTGCGCGTACAAACCGCAGTTTGCTCACTTTGCAGCATTAGGAATGGAAAACGAATTGTCTGAATTGATCGAATGGATTCATGTTGAACATAACGAAATTCCAGTGATTCTAGATGCAAAAAGAGGAGATATAGGCTCTACGGCTGACCTTTATGCTCGAGAGGTCTTTGAGCGGTACTGTGCGGATGCAGTCACGTTAAACCCGTATTTGGGTATAGAAAGCATAGAGCCGTATCTTCAGTTTCCTAATAAAGGAATTTTCCTGTTGTGTCGGACAAGTAACCAGGGGAGTGATTGGTTGCAGAATTACCCAGAGGACAGTCCAACTTTTCTCCGTATTGCGAAAAAAGCCGCAGAATTATCAGAAGTTAATAATGTTATGCTGGTGGTTGGAGGAACGTATCCCGCAGATCTTGAGAGAGTTAGGCAAGTGGTCGGTGAGATGATCATACTTGTACCTGGCATAGGGGCTCAGGGGGGCGATCTAGCAAAAGTGCTCAGATCGGGTGGAACAAGGCTTATTGTTAATTCATCCAGACAGATTATCTATTCTGGTTCGGGTTTGAATTATCAAGAAGATATAAGGAAAGCAGCGAAGAGATTCAGGGATGATATCAGGGCCGGTATAGCTGCACTTTAGATTTAGAATTTGTGAGTATGGTAGGAGTAAATGAAAAGTTCGTTTAAGTGGGATGACCCGCTATCGTTGGATGGTCAGCTTTCCCAAGAGGAACTACTGATACAGAAATCTTCACGAGAGTTCGCTGAGGATAGATTGATGAGCAGAGTACTCGAGGCGAATCGTAATGAATATTTTGATCCCGAAATTATGACCGAGTTTGGAGAAATGGGCATGCTTGGAGCTACCTTGCCAGCTAAATACGGATGCGCGGGGGTTAATTACGTTTCCTATGGTTTGATGGCGAGGGAGGTGGAGCGAATTGATTCAGGATTTCGCTCGGCAATGAGTGTGCAATCGTCTTTGGTTATGTATCCGATTTACGCCTATGGAACTGAAGAACAGCGTGAAAGATTTTTACCTGGTTTGGCCACAGGGGATATAATTGGATGTTTTGGTTTAACTGAACCCGATCATGGTTCCGATCCAGGTGGTATGTTAAGTACAGCGCAAGAGGTAAGTGATGGGTATGTCCTAAATGGAAGAAAACTCTGGATTACTAATGCTCCGATCGCAGACCTGGCAATCGTATGGGCTAAGTTAGATGGGGTTATCCGAGGCTTTATTGTTGAAAGAGGACTGAAAGGTTTTACTACGTCGCGGATAGAGGGCAAGATGAGCTTGAGAGCCTCGGTGACCGGCGAGTTAGTTCTTGAAGACGTATTAGTTCCAACGGCAAATATTTTACCCGAAGGTATTGGATTAGCTGGTCCATTTGGTTGTCTGAATAAAGCAAGATATGGAATTGCCTGGGGGGCTATGGGCGCAGCAGAGTTCTGCTGGCACGCTGCTAGAGATTATTCTCTAACTCGGATTCAATTCGGCAAACCTTTAGCAGTAACTCAATTGGTGCAGAAAAAATTGGCTGACATGCAGACTGAGATTGCTTTGGGACTCTGCGGTTGCTTACAAATGGGAAGACTTATGGATAGTGATATTTTAGCTGTAGAGACAATATCGCTGATGAAGAGGAACAATTGTGGAAAGGCGTTGGAGATAGCTAGGGTAGCAAGAGATATTCACGGTGCTAATGGCATATCGGATGAATATCACGTAATTCGTCATGTAATGAATTTAGAGACCGTTAATACTTATGAGGGAACTCATGATATTCACGCTTTAATTCTGGGGCGCGCTCAGACTGGTTTGCAGGCATTCTCCGCTTAACTGAGCTTTTGCGATAATGAGCAACCTGCAATCCTGTCGATCATGTCGGCGTTTGGTTAGAAATCTCCAGAGTGTCCGCGAGAAATTCCCAGGCTACCATTGTAGGCCTGTTGGTTCTATTGGGCCGGAGCGTGCTCGATTATTAGTAGTTGGTCTGGCTCCAGGTCTTCATGGTGCTAATAGAACTGGGAAGCCATTTATCGGTGATTCAAGTGGCGATTTTCTTTTTCAGGCATTAGAAAAAGCTAATCTTATAAGTCGTAGCCAGGATTTCAGATATAGATTTGATAAAGTTAAGATTACTAATGCTGTCAAATGTTTACCTCCTGAAAATAGACCTACCATGGCCGAAATTATCACGTGCAATACTTATCTGGTAGATGAGTTAAAACTCCATTTCAATAAAAATATGAGAAAAAATCGCTGCGTTCTGGCGCTTGGGAGTCTGGCTTACAAGGCAGTCGGTTTGGCGATAAATACCAGGCTGCCTAGATTTCAACATGGAGAAATAACTGAATTGGAAGAAAAATTTTGGCTGTTAAGCAGCTATCACCCAAGTAGAATTAACACTAATACCGGTAGACTTACTGCTGCTATGTTGGATGATGTAATGGAAAGACTGGTTGATTTATTAACCGTTCCTTAAACCTTTTCGATTGATATTGATTGCCGAATGCAAAAGATAACACTGGAACAATTCGATCATAAGAGTTTTTTGGCTACTGTAACGACGAAGCCAGGTGTTTACTTAATGCTAAGTGATAACCAGAAAGTTCTATATGTTGGAAAGGCGAATGACTTAAAGAAAAGGTTATCGAGTTATTTTAGAACTAATAGTTTGAGCGTAAAGACGGCTGCATTGGTTGAGAAGATTCGCGCGGTAGAAACAATAGTTACTCGGACCGAAACTGAAGCTTTACTTTTAGAGCAGACGCTAATAAAAAAGGAACGTCCTCCATACAATATTCTCTTTCGAGATGATAAGACCTATCCTTATATTTACCTCTCCGATCATAAGGATTATCCGGAGCTTAAACTTCAGCGCGGGAAGCCGAATAAAAAAGGGCGATATTTCGGGCCGTACCCATCTTCATCTGCAGTCAGAGAAAGTCTCAGCTTACTCCAAAAGGTTTTTGGGATTCGTAATTGCGACGACTTGGTTTTTAAAAATAGATCAAGGCCTTGTCTTCAATATCAAATTAATCGATGTACGGCTCCATGTGTGAGCAAGATAGATGCCATGGAATATGCTAAGGATGTGAGATTGGCTACACTCTTTTTGGAGGGCAAAAGCGCAAATGTTATTCAGATGTTTAAGAAAAATATGAACGAGGCATCTGGGATGAGGGAGTATGAGAGAGCTGCAAGATATCGAGATCAGATCTCGAAATTACGCCAGGTACAGGAAAGCCAATATGTTCATAGGTCTGCAGGAGATGTGGATGTGCTAGCTCTAATCGACCGCGCTGGAGTTTATTGCGTGCAAATCATATTTATTCGCGATGGAAGATTATTAGGCAAAAAGAATTGGTTCCTTAAAAACCACTTGGCCATGCCGCTTGAAGGGTTGATGGAAGCTTTTCTATCCCAGTTCTATTTGGCAGGTATAGAAAGAGATATGCCGAGGAGTATTATCGTTTCTCATAAATCAGAAAACGCGGAGCTTGTTGCTGGAGCTATTTCCGATATAGCAGGGCGTCAGATTAAAATTCTATCCAGTGTTCGGGGCGAAAGAGCTCAATGGCAAAAATTAGCTCAGGAAAATGCAGAAGTAGCGATAGATTCCTATATTGGAGATAAAAGAAATACCTATGAAAGGTTTCGGGCAGTACAGGCTTTATTTGGATTAGAAGCTGTTCCAGAGCGGATTGAGTGCTTTGATGTTAGTCATACGATGGGCGAAGGAACCGTAGCCTCATGCGTGGTTTTTGATTTAAACGGTGCGAAGAAATCGGACTACCGGAGATTTAATATATCTTCTGAGGTTGAGGGGGGAGACGATTATGCTGCTATACGGGAAGCAGTTATGCGAAGATTTAGGCATCTAAAAAAGAATACTTCAGTTGTACCGTCGATTATTGTAATTGATGGCGGTATTGGTCAGATAGCTAAAGCTAAACAGGTTTTAGAAGAATTAGGGTTAAAGGATATCTTATTGGTCGGAGTATCTAAAGGTCCAGGCAGAAAGGCTAGATACGATGAGATTATTATAGAGTCCGCGGCTCAGCAAAGGGATCTACCTGATGATGCTAGACTGCTATTCCAGCAAATAAGAGATGAAGCTCATAGATTTGCAATTACAGCACATCGTGGTCGCCAGAGAAAAAAGATTAGTCAGTCAGTGATAGATAGCATAACCGGTGTTGGTCCTCGGCGAAAAAAGGAATTGTTGGAGCATTTTGGTAGTCTTAAGGAAATAAAGCGGGCCAGTTTCGAAGAAATATGCAAGGTCCCTACTATAAGTGTGCAGATAGCTGCTAATATTTATAATACATTTCATCAGGACTAACAGTTGAGCGAATCCCTGTTTCGAGGCAAAGATGAGTAAAATTTTTCATTTAGGAAACCTCCCTAACTTATTAACCTTGGGCCGTATTGCTCTTATTCCACTATTTGTTCTTGTCTACGTCTTGCCGGTTAGTCCAGCGTATTCTCTTGCTGCCTTGCTGTTTGCACTTGCGTCCTTAACTGATTGGCTAGATGGTTACTTGGCCAGGAAGTTAAATCAAAGTACTGCTTTCGGAGCATTTTTGGATCCAGCGGCCGATAAATTGATGGTTGTTACTGCTCTCGTCATGTTGATTGGCCACCATAGTAATCTATATCTAACGATACCGGGCTTGGTGATTATTGGACGCGAAGTAATGATAAGTGCATTAAGAGAGTGGATGGCTGAGTTGAATCGCAGAGGGCTGGTTAAAGTTGGCATAATCGGACGGGTTAAAACATTGCTGCAGATGCTAGCAATTTTGATACTTGTAGCGAATCCCCCTAATTTAGATCTTCCCTGGCTGTATATAGGTTATATATTGTTATATATAGCAGCAATTATGACGCTTGTTTCCATGATTTCTTACCTGAAGGCTGCATGGCCTTCACTTTCCGATGGTCTTAGAACTAAAGACTAGGCCTCGCGCTAAAGATAAATCCTAAGTAGAATGAGCCAGTTCGATGGCTCGGTGGCAGAGTGGTTATGCAGCGGACTGCAACTCCGTGTACGCCGGTTCGATTCCGACCCGAGCCTCCACAGATTGTTTAAGGACTTTCAGGGAGATAAATAGCTTTCTGAGACAGTTTATTCCATTAAAAGAGGGGGTTACGCGAGCTTATTTTTGTGTAAAATAGAGCTGCTAGACTTTAGAAGGAGTTATCCGTGGCAGAAGCAGAAGTTTTAAAACCGAATGTTACCGTTCCTGAGGGGACGTTACTTGAAAGAGTTGAGGCCCTTAGGCCTGTTATAGAGGAAGGTGGAGATGAAGCGCAAAAAATTAGGCGTGTTCCCGACGAAACTATAGCGAAATTGGTTGAGTACGGGTTTTTTCGATTTGCAATTCCGGAGGAACTTGGTGGAGAAAACGCAACTATTATAGAGACGATCGAAGTTTTGGAAGCAATTTCCGCGATTGACGGTTCAGTTGGGTGGAATGTGATGCTTGGATCGGAAATCAACGCTATGGCAGCCGGCGGAATGAATAAGGAGCTGGCAAAAGAGGTATATATTGATAATCCTGGCGTAATTATGGCTGGAGGTGGTGGGCCTGGCTCAATGCCATCAAAAGCTATAGAGCAAGAGGATGGTAGTTATAAAGTTTGGGGACAAACGACATTTATCAGTGGCTGTCATAACGCTGAATGGATTTTTATGGCTGCACCGGTCTACGCTAGTTTAGAAGATGAAGTTCCGCTAATGACGGAGGAAGGAATGCCTCGGTTTAATATGTTTATGATTAATCGAAGTGAGTTAGAAATCATAGATACTTGGGACGTGGCTGGACTGAGAGGTTCCGGTAGTCACGATGTTAAGGCAGATGGAGCCGTGGTTCCGGCACGTTTCGCTGAAGCAACACTGATGACCTTGCCCGCTCATTATCCGAATCCTGCGTACCGCGTTCCTGTTCCGCTTAGGTTGGCTTATAATAAAGCTGCGGTAGCAATAGGCATTGCTCGTGGAGCTCTTAATACGTTTTCGGATTTGGCGAAAAATAAGTATCCGATGATGAGTTCTTCGACTCTTGCGAATCGGCCAATTGCTCAATATCGAATGGGGGAATGTGAGGCAAAACTTAGAGCTGCTAGATCTTTCTTTTTTGAGTCGATGCAAGCAGTACACGATGAACTTGTAGCTGGTTTAGAGCAACCATCGCCCGAAAATACTTTAATGGGACGATTAGCGTGTACCTATGCAGCAAATGCATCGATGGAGGTAGTAGATGTTATTCATAATTCCGCGGGTACTAGCGGAATGAGGATGTATAGTCCTTTGGAGCGTAAATTACGTGATGCGCATGGTGCAGCGACACACAGATGGGTAGCTCATCCTTTATACCAAGATATTGGTAAATACTTCTTGGGTGTAGATCCAGATCCAGAATTTTTGGGTTTAGGAGATGCTGGTCCTAAGTAAGAAGCAGATACTGGTGAATAAAAAAGAGCTCATAATGAGCTCTTTTTTTATGGTTGTATTTGTACTTTTATTGATTTTTGGCTTTTATCATAGGCCGTATTAAATGCCTCTTTCGCACTAGTTAGTGGAAAGCGGTGGGTAACCAGTTTGGATATAGATTGTTGATAAGTTGGCAGTAGTGAAGAAGCTAGAGCGAAGTCGCCTTGAGGTTCTTCGTGAGCATAGCAACTGGAGCCAACCAATCTAAGTTCCTTAACCATTAGTAAGAATGCCGATATAGGGGTTTCCCCTGAGAAAGCTCCCAGAATTGCAACGGTTCCACCTGGTTTTGTAAGACGTATTGAATCATTCAAGGTTCTGGCGTTCCCTCCGACTGTTTCTATAGCATTATCTATATATCGAGAACCAAGTTGATTAACCGCTAGTTCGGCATTCTCGTATACCCTGGTTGCTCCTAAACTAGCCGCAAGCTCCCTTTGATGGGGATATTTAGCTATCACGTGTATTTCGTTAGCTCCGTAGTGTTGAGCAGTAATGATGGACATTAGTCCTATAGCCCCACCACCAAGAATAACAACTTTGCTCCCAGGTTTAACCTCCGCTAATCTAGTACCTCTTAAGCATACAGCCAGAGGTTCGCATAGAGCGATAGTTTCAAAAGATAGAGATTGATCTACTTGGTACAAACTTTTCTCCGGAACTACTATCAGCTCGGACAGCCCGCCATCCCTTGTTACGCCAAAGATTGCTAACTGTTCGCAGTGGTTAGGCAAGCCTGACTTGCAGTAGTCGCAATTACCGCATGCATGTGATGGTTCTATTGCGACTTTGTCACCTAGCTTGAACTCAGTGTTAGCACATTTTGATTGGACTATTCCGCTCAGCTCATGTCCCGGGCGCAGGCCTCTTTTTGCGCCCATTCGCCCATGAAGCATATGTAGATCTGTTCCGCATATACCAACTGATCCGACTGAAACTACGACCCAACCATCTTTCAAGACTGGTTCTGGTGATTCGATTATATTTATCTCACCCGGTTCCCCAAAAATCGCAGATCTCAATTTTGCTGCTACTCCTATTCTAATGGTGCCTGGGGCCGGAATCGAACCGGCACGGAGTTTCCTCCGAGGGATTTTAAGTCCCTTGTGTCTACCAATTTCACCACCCAGGCCTGTATTTCGATATCTCGTTTACAAGGATAATGATAAGTATTACCTTTTCAAATAGCCAAGAGTGACTTCATTATCTCTTAGGCTATATCACTTTTAGGCCTCCAGGCTAGGATTCTACCTGCCTCTGAAAAGCCTGAAAGGCAGATTCTGCAAAGCCATCCGGAACCGTAATTCTGAAACCCATATGATGTACATTCTCCACACCGATAGAAATAAATATCTTTCTCTAGTTTTCCATCTGTCTTTAGCTCAAAGAGCTCTCCTGCAGGATTTCCACAATATACTGAATATTTCAGTCGGTTAGATACCTTCTCGTCGATATTTAGCTGTCCTATTAGATCTTCATGATACGTGGAGAATGCCTCTGTTACCGATGAGTGGTCTGAACCTTCAGGAATTATTAAGAATAATAGGTTCAGTTTCGGAAGAAGATAGTGCAGTACTGATTCCGGATAAGTTTGTCTGAAAATACTGAGATCAAGTGGATTTTCTATGTATTCGATTCCATGCCGGGTAAAGCTGCCGTTGAATAAATCGCGGTTCCCTTCTTCCCTGATTGATTGTTCTTGCATTCCTAGTTATTTGTCTCAAGCGCTAAAAGATTGGTGCCCAGGGTGAGAGTCGAACTCACACGTCCATAGGACACTGGAACCTAAATCCAGCTTGTCTACCAATTCCAACACCTGGGCCTTTATTTGGCTAATCTATGGAATAGTTATTCTACAAGAGTGTCATACGGATTGTCAGCCTGTGTATTAGTATTGGCCTTATTTCTTCCAGATTTATCGAGCAAAAACGTCTTTAATAATATAATGTGAATACAATAGATTACGAGAAATCCTTAGGAGGATTAAAATAATAGGTACGGACGTTTAACAGGAGCTAAAGCTGTGAATTATGAACAGATCATCTTAGAAAAAACGGATAATATAGCGACGATTTATCTGAATAGACCGGAGCGATTAAATGCGTGGACTGGTCGCATGGGCGCGGAGCTTTCCAATGCAGTCACTGATTGCAATAATGATGCGAGTATTGGGGCAATCATTATTACTGGCGTCGGCAGGGGGTTTTGCGCCGGGGCAGATATCGAGACAGTATTTAAGGCCGGTTTGGATGGAAATTCTGCAGAAAATGAACATCCGCCTGAAATGAACTGGGTTCAGCTGTTAAGGCAGTCAAAACCAGTTATAGCTGCCGTGAATGGTGTTTCGGTCGGAATTGGAGCCACTTGTATTTTGCCGGCAGATATAATCATTGCATCGACCGAAGCTAAATTTGGAATGGTCTTTGTGAAAATGGGGTTGGTTCCTGAATTAGCAAGCTCTCATTTTCTGGTGCAACGATTGGGCTTTGGGCGTGCGCATGAAATGTGCTTAACGGGACGTTTGTATTCTGGAAAGGAAGCTCACGAAATGGGGTTGGCTGATTATGTTGTGGAGCCAGAGGATCTTCTACCAAAGGCCGTAGCTCTTGCCGAACAAATGGCATCGAACCCGTCAACGCAAGCTAGATGGATAAAACAGTTATTAACTGAGAACGGGAGCGAGACTGACCTCCAAGCAGTAATGGCTAATGAGAGTAAGTATTTAGATAAAGCGACATCATCCCCTGAACACAGGGAGGCTGTCGCAGCATTTTTAGAGAAACGTCCTGCGGATTTCGCCAATCCCGTAAATAGGAGCTAAAACTTACCGTTTAATAGGAGCGATATTACATAAAGTGGATTACTTGATCATCGGTATATCTTTAGTCGTTAGCATACTGCTATTAACGTTACTGCTTTATTTCTGGAGAAGATATTCTATTGATGGCGTAAATGATTTTTTTGCAGATAATAATCGACAGAGTCGTAACCAGTTTGTAGAGGAAAGAACCGAGATCTTAACCAGGCTTGAGATCTCGGAGCGCGAGAGAAAAATTCAGTCAGAGACCCTAAGAGTAACGAATGAAGAGCTATCAAAGCAAAAAATTACGTCTTCAGAACTTAGAATAAAACTGGAAGAGCGCGAAAAGGCATTTAAGGATAAAGAGCGACAATTAGAGAAACTCCAGGGAGAATTGACTAAAAACTTTGAGCTCATTTCTAACCGAATTGTTGAAGAGCAGGGGGTAAGGCAGAAAAAGGGATTACACGATCTTTTAAATCCTTTCCGTGATCAGATCGGAGAGTTCAGGAAAAGATTGGAAGAGGTCCATCATGAAGAGACCAAGGACCGCGCTTCCCTTATGACCGAGGTAAAGACGCTTCAACAAGCAAGCGAAAAGGTAAATGAGGAGGCTGGAAACTTAACACGAGCATTAAAAGGCGACGTAAAAGCTCAGGGTGATTGGGGGGAAGTAATATTGGAGCGCGTGCTGGAGCAATCCGGATTGCGGCTTAACCACGAGTATTTTCTTCAGGTGACTAAGAGATCAGAAGAGGGTAGTTTAAAAAGGCCCGATGCCATCGTACGTCTGCCGGAAGGAAAAGAAGTCATTATCGATGCAAAGGTCTCGTTAGTAGCTTATCAAAATTATCAAAGTGCGGAGACTGATGAGACTCGTGAAAAGTCGGTTAGAGAGCATCTTGTAAGCCTTCGGGGACATATCAAAAGGCTTTCCGAGCAGGATTATGAGTTACTACCTGATGTGAGATCTCTGGATTTCGTCCTATTATTCATTCCTATTGAGCCTGCATTTAATCTTGCGATGCAGATGGAACCAAGCTTATTCAACGAAGCTTATGAAAAGAATGTATGCGTTGTTACTCCGACTACTTTGAATATGACCCTTAGGATAATTGAGGGGATATGGAGGGTAGAAAATCAGAATAAAAATGCCCAAGAAATAGCTAAGCAGGCCGGAGGTCTTTACGATAAATTCAGAGCTCTAACGGAAGACATGGAAAATCTTAGCAATCAATTGAGAACCGTGCAGCGAACTTATGATTCGGCTTATGGGAAAATAGTTTCTGGGCGTGGTAATTTGATTCGTCGAGTTGAGCGTTTAAGAACTTTAGGGGCAAAGGTTAAGAAGCCTATTGCTGAGAAATTAATAGACAGTTCTTCTAGTCATACGGATGAGAGCTAAGCAGAGAATCTGGGATCTCAAATCTTATTGTTTAAAGCGTAGCGGTTAAGTGCAGTCTGCCCTAGACTGCAGATATACTTAAAATGAAATCCATCAGGAAGGTTTGAATGTCCCGCCGACGTTGCACAAAAATTATCTGCACCATTGGTCCCGCTACAGCTGATTATCAAACGCTGAAGGCGTTAAGTGATTCTGGAATGAATATCGTTAGAATTAATATGTCACATTCTGATCACGCCTCCGCAGCCAAAATAATTAATTGGATTAAGACGCTTAATCGGGAGGTTAGGGATCCAATCGCGGTTCTGATCGATACTCAAGGGCCAGAGATTAGAACAGGAGATCTTTCCCATCCAATAAGGCTTAAAAAAGGCCAAATAATAAACGTAGTCACGAAGAAGAATGTAAAGGATTTGAGCGCTGTCTTTGTAGACAACGCAGAATTAGCAGAGTTATTAGAGGTAGGAAGCCGCTTGACTATAGATAATGGGCTACTGAACTTTGAGGTTTTAAAGAAGGCTCCTGGAAAACTAGAATGTAAAGTACTTGACGGAGGCATTCTAAACAGCAGAAAGCATGTCAATCTTCCAGGATTACGTTTGGCCCTTCCTGTTATAACACCAAAGGACAGAAAAGATATCGACTTTGCGATCGAGCATGATGTGGATTTCATTGCGTTATCGTTCGTTGGTACAGCTAATGATGTAGAAGAACTGCGTGATGCATTGGGCCAGAAAGTTAAGAATATAAAGATTATAGCTAAGATCGAGGACCGCCTGGGAGTTAAGAATATTGAAGAGATAGTCCATGCTTCTGATGGAGTAATGGTTGCAAGAGGTGATCTAGGGATTGAGACCAATATAGCCGAACTTCCTAATATACAGCGCCTCATTGTTCATGAAACTGCTAAACAAGGTAAGCGTTCAATTGTTGCGACCCATCTCCTGGAATCAATGATAGAAAATCCAATTCCTACCCGAGCGGAGGTAACTGATGTTGCGAATGCGATATATGAAGGGGTCGACGCAATTATGCTGTCTGGCGAAACTAGTATAGGCAAGTATCCGAACAGATGCGTCCAGCAACTACATGAAATTGCGCTTCAGTCTGAGCGTTGGCCGGGATTGGGGTTCGAGAGAGACCTGATGGGTTTGAGTGATAAGCAGCATATAGCTACCAACGCGGTAGCATTGGGAGAGAACATTGGTGCAAAAGGTATAGTCGTTATAACAAGAAGAGGGATTATGGCGGATCTAGTGACAAATTCTCGGCCTCAAAGCGTTTCGGTCTTTGCTTTTACTAATCATAGCCAGACCAGACGGAGATTGGCGCTAAACAGGTCAGTTCAGAGCCATAGAATAGCGTTTTCCCGTGAGCCAGAGAAAACCCTTCAGAGAGCGTTAAGTATTCTTAAGGATAGAGAAGGTTTTGTAAGAGGGCAGAAAGTAATCGTAATTTCGGATGTCTTGGCCGAGAAGAATTCAGACGCAATCCAACTGCGGTCGATCGACTAATTTCAACTCAAGGAATTTGCAAGTAGGCGCGCTGATATAAGAATAAGTAGGATAGCGAAAATCCTTCGGAGTATATAGGGGTTAGTGCGATGGGCGAATCTAACCCCGAAAGGAGCAGCTATAAAGGTGGTTATCGCGATTGCTATAAAGCTTGGGAGATATACATATCCGACTAACCCACTATTGCTTGGTGTTAACAGTGAGAACTCTGCAGCAACGTAATAGCCGATAGTGCCAGCTGAAGCAATAGGTAGTCCTAAGGCACTTGATGTTGCTATAGCTCTATGAATTTCATGATTATAGTAAGTTAATACGGGCACTATAATATTTCCCCCACCAATTCCTGCGAGTCCGGATATCAGCCCGGCAAATAATCCAACTACGGATTTCTCTATAGCTGAAGGGATTGATTTTAATGGTCTTGGATTCCATTGAGTAAGCATTATCGTGGATACACCCAATAGAAAGAGACCTATAAGAAACCGGAAGATGTTGGAGGAAAGTTGTGACGCAATAAATCCAGAGCTAATTCCACCTAAAATCACGAATAGGAAGAAGTTCTTGACGGTTTTCCAATCCACCATATTTCGGCGAGCTTGTTCTATTGCGGCACCAGCCGAGGTAAAGATTATGCAGGCTAGGGAGGTGGCTACAGCTATTTGGGCAACGAGATCCTCTGGGAACAACCCCCATAAATCAAATAGCAGTATTAGGGCGGGAACGATTACTATTCCACCTCCTATTCCTAGCAGCCCTCCTAGGAATCCTGCGATAAGTCCTATGAATGCCGAAAGGCTATAGAATAAAATTGTTGTCAATTTAAGTATTGTTTCTTAGTTGCAAGTAAGTGTACTTTATCGATTATGTTCTACCGAAATTCAAGCCCTAGACTGCTATTAATCTTACTACTTCTAAGTACTGCGCCAAATGCTATTGCGAAGAAACTTCTTTTGGAGAATGGTGATGTCTATGAAGGTGATATTACAGAAGAGATAAAAACCGGCGTGGGGCGGTATTTGTGGAAGGATGGCAGGATATATGAAGGCGATTTTCTAGACAATCGTATGCATGGCTTTGGTAAGTATGTCTGGCCGGATGGGAGGACTTATGAAGGCTCCTTTTCGAGGGATCAACGGCATGGCTATGGGCGTTTTGATTGGCCTAATGGAGAGATCTATGAGGGAGAATTTTTTTATGATGATAGGCATGGTTCTGGCACGCATAGCTGGGCTAATGGAGATAAATATTCCGGAGAGTTTAAGCGAAATAAGAGAAATGGGATGGGAACGTTTACATGGAGCTCAGGAGAAATATACGAAGGTTTATTTAAGGATAATACGATAGATGGGTGGGGCGAGTTTAAATGGCCAGATGGTAGAAATTACACTGGGGAATTCGAGGCAGGGATTAAGAGTGGTTTTGGTACTTTGAGATGGGGTAACGGTAATCGTTATGAAGGAGATTTTGTTAATGATCTTCGATCAGGAATCGGAGTGTTTAAATGGAGGGATGGTACTATCTATCAAGGACAATTTTTGAATGATGAGGTGCATGGGTATGGAGTGAAAAAGGATCCTAGTGAAGGCTTGGAGCTCCAATACTGGCAGAATGGCTCTCTTCTTCATACGAAACAAATTGCAGTAATTGAAGCCTGTTCTCTTAAGCTTAATAATGTTCAATGGATGTTTGATGGTGATCGGTGTGTGAACGGCATGGCCCATGGGGACGGGTTGGCGGTGAGTATCGAAGGAGATTATCTTATCATCCATGGTAACTTTTTCGTAGGCAAATTGGTAACAGGTAATATTCTGACTCTAAAAAACGAGAAGCAAGTTAAATGATTTCTGGCTATGTAGTTGAAGAGGAATTAAAGAGATCTACTAGGTCTATCGTTTATCGTGCTATCGATGAAAATACTCTAAAGCCGGTGGTATTAAAACACTTCCCGAATCGCACGAGAGAGGCATGTTCTCCGAATTTCGAATTATTACGAAACCTATCAAACCTGCATATACCGAGTATAAAGGCAGTTAAAGAATTCGAAGGAACGGTCTTTATTTTTGAGTATATTGCTGGAGTAGATCTGGACGGCCTGCTGAAGGTTGGTATTGATGTTCCCCTTTTTAAGTCCATTGCTTCCGATATAAGCGTTGGGCTAACCGAACTGCATAAAAATGGGTTAGTACATGGTGATATTAGCCCCAGTAATATTCTTATAGGACCAGATAACAAGGCATCTATTATTGATATAGAGGGTGCGACGAAGGTTGGGTCGGAATCGTATTCTATAGACGAAACCACATTTTTGATGACTCAGGAGTACGCAAGCCCTGAGCAGTTTATCGGTAGTCCGCTCGATCAAAGATCGGATATTTATAGCTTCGGCTGCCTTCTGTTTAAGATATTAACGGGCCGATCACCATTCTTTGAAAGTTCTAGGGATTATTATAAAGAACGTCACCTCTACGATCCGGTACCCCGGCTTCCTATGCATGTGAGTAGTTTGCAGCATATTATTGATAGGTGCTTAGAAAAAGAAAAAGATGATCGATACCAGACGATTGATCAGGTTTTAACTGATGTGTTTGCGGTTTCTGAAGCCTATGAGGTTGGTGATATTGTTCTGAAATCATCATTGATTAGTACTGAGGAGATAAAAGCTATTCAAGGGGAGGCCCTTTTGGGTGCTGGAGAATCACTTCGGTTAGATCCGAAAAGAAGGCTCTCTGTTGAAAAGCAGAGATTTCGTTTTCCATTAGTTGCCAGTTTTCTGGTCTTTCTTTCTCTTGTATTAATAACTACATCTTTTTTTAGGCCTGATGTAATAGAGAAAATAGGGCAGTCAATTAGTCTCCAAGATAACTCTGAGCTAGAATCAAGATGGAACGTGGCGCAGTCTTTGAGCGAGGATTCAAATCAGAGTCCAATTAGCATAATAGCTGGTTATAGAAGAGTATTAGAGGTGGATCCCTCGCATGCTGGGGCTCTTTCTGAAATATCTCAATTAACGTCTAATTGGGTTGAAGAGATCAAGCTTGCGCTGAGAAATGGAGACGTTGTAAGGGCTCAATCTAAGTTGTCAGAATCTGTTATTGCTCTACCCGAAGAGAAAAAGGTATGGGATGAGCTGGGTAAAGAAATAGAGAGTCACGGGCATGTATTACGATTATTGAGCAGCACACGAAAACTGCTAGAGGCGCATGGGTTATCAGATATACCAACAGCCACCCTGGCAATACAAGCGTATCAGGAAGCGCTAAGAGTTGCGCCGGATTATTCAGTCGCCGCCGACGAGCTAAATAAGTTAGCCCTGCACTACGCAGAGCTTGCAGAGACAGCGGCTATTGAGGGTCAGCTAGATAATGCGATAAATTTTCTCGAGCGAGCGATAACCGCTAATCCTGGTTTGCCCGAGCTTTCGGGGGTGCGTGAGACCATTCAACAGGCCACAACGTTGCAGTCAGCTATCCAGGAATTATTAAGCCTTGCTTCTAGTTATAGGCAAACTGATGCTCTGGTAAGCCCGGTGGGTGCTAATGCTGCAGAACTATACCATAGGGTTCTCGCCGCTGATCCCAATAACGTTATAGCTATTCAAGCATTAGACGAAATAGTTTCCCAGTTATTGATGAAAACAAATGATTTACTAAACGAGGGCGACTTGCAGGGAGCTACAACAATTGTTGAACGATCAGTAGCTGCCGGTTTAGATAGTTCGGTAGTTAATAGCATGAAAAGCAACGTAGAAGCGGAAATTCGACGCCGGGACCGTATTGTCTTTCTAATAGAGCGAGCTAAAGTGCTCTTAGCGTCAGGCTATATAACTGAGCCCCAAAACGAGAATGTTGTATCGGTTGCAAGAGAAATTGCACGAATTGATCCTGGCAATACTATTGCAGAAGAGATGCTTGATAGGGCTGCTGATATACTAGTTCAGGTAGCCGAAGAAGCGTATGCCTTCAATTTGTGGGAGGATGCCAAATATTATTTAGAGCTAGCACTTACAGTTAAACCAAATAGTCAGGCCGGAAGAGACCTATTAATTAACTGGAATATCAATTCATAACAGCATGATTTATATATAAATTAAATTAATTATTTTGTAGATGAAGGAGGGCCTTAATGGGTACCAAGATTCCGTTTAGGAAGGAGCTAGAATTTAACTACGGTGAATTAATCACTATTGCGCCAAATATTCGACGAATTATAGCCAATAATCCTAGTCCGTTTACTCTGTATGGTACCGGAACTTATGTGCTAGGAACTAATAATGTAGCTGTTATAGATCCTGGACCGATGGATAATCAGCATATTGAATCCTTAATACAGGGGTTGGGTGACGAAAAAATAAGTCATGTCTTTGTGACTCATACTCATATGGATCATTCACCGGCCTGCGCTATTCTTCGTGAGTATAGTGATGCAGATACTTTTGGGTTTGGTCCGCATGGCTTTGGGAGAAAACTATCAGAAGAAGAGGTTGAGGAGGGTGGAGATAAAGATTTTAGTCCCACTAAGCCCGTAAGGCATGGAGATATTATACAAGGTGATGGGTGGAGTGTTGAGTGCGTACATACCCCTGGGCATACCTCGAACCACATGTGTTACCAGCTTATAGAGAACAAGGCACTATTTACCGGTGATCATGTGATGGGTTGGTCAACTAGTATTATCTCGCCTCCAGATGGAGATATGTCTTCCTACATGGCTAGTTTAGATTTATTGCTTGAAAGAGAGGATATTGTGTACTGGCCAACACATGGCCCTTCTATTGAAGATACCAAGGGGCATGTAAAAGCTTTTATAGAACACCGAAAGGAGAGGGAAAGGCAAATTGTGGATTGTGTCAGAGGTCGAGGGATTAAGCTGATCAGACAGATGGTCCCAGAAATGTATCAAGATACACCAACTTATTTGTATCCAGCGGCAGAAAGAAGTGTCCTAGCGGCTATAGAGCATCTAGTTAACCGTGGCGATATTAATTCTGATTCCGATCCAACCCTAGATAGCGAGTATTACTAGATTGATAGTGTTAATAGAAAGTGAAAAGAACCGATATATCAGAACTTAAGCAAACAGCTGCTAGCTCGAATAATCTAGTATTTTTTACAGGAGCAGGGCTAAGTACTGATTCCGGTATTCCAGACTTCAGATCACCGGGAACGGGTTTATGGAATAATATTAAACCGGTTAAGTTCAATGACTTCATAAAGGATAAACGGCTACGAGAGGATTACTGGGATAAGCGCTTTGGGTCGGACTCTCCTATTGAGCTTGCTGTTCCAAACTCAGGACATGAAGCAATTGCCCGTTTAGTAAATAATCGTATTGCACTGGGTGTAATTACGCAGAATGTAGATAACTTGCATCAGGATTCGGGAATTCCTCCAAACTTTATTGTTGAGCTCCATGGGAACTCGACTTATGCCACCTGTTTGTCCTGTCGAAGGAAAATGGAGCTTTATGAGTTAAGAAGACGCTGGCTCGCTGGTGAGGAAGTATCTTTATGCGATCTGTGTGGTGGAATCATCAAGGCTGCAACTATATCTTTTGGACAAGATATGCCGCGTGAGGAGATGTCTAGAGCTACGTGTTTAACTGAGACTTGCGACCTAATGATCGTGGTGGGTTCATCCCTAGTTGTTTATCCAGCTGCTGGTTTTCCACAGTATGCGAAGGAGAGGGGAGCCTTGCTAGCAATAATTAATAATGAGCCAACTCCTCTTGATGATATCGCAGATATAGTCATAAATAGGCCAATTGGAGAAATTTTGCCTTCGTTTGCAGATAACTTGCTAGAGCTAGCGCAAAAGTAAGATGGTGATGATTGCTGAGCTTGATAAAAAGAAACTGTTAAGTG
>MDTE01051173.1_pt1 | contig 125225 bp, 138 predicted proteins | sample 811231 | NCBI WGS metagenome assembly MDTE01 (sample SAMN05326651, study PRJNA326480) | marine metagenome | isolation source: seawater | place: Indian Ocean: Red Sea | collected 2010 | reverse complement strand
GGACAGAAAAAGGGGTTCCTTTACATCCTGAGGTTATTGATTGGTTCAAAGATATTTGTGCTGAATTACAAATACAGTACAAATTAAACTAAATTTCTTTCCAAAAAGGTTCTCTTAATTTTATTTTATCTAAAATTTTTGGATTAAATTTTTCTAATTCCCAACCTTCAGGTTGAAGGGTTTTACGTTTCCAGTTAATCCGATCAAGTACTTTATTATTAGAATAATATGCTAGTAATGTCATTTCTAGAATATTATTGAAAATTTCTGGTATATTTTGTTCTAATTCTTTAAGAACTATTTCTTTATTTTCGTAATCAAGAGATTCAAATCCCCCTGATGCTCTACAATTTGGATCTAGTCTTATTGCATTAATAAATTTATTGTATGAAGAAAAGTATTTATTGTATTTATATAATAGTTCTAATATCTTTTCATCTGTTATTAAAAGGCCAGCTGAAGGCAAATCGTCTACTTCAGGAATAAGTATATTCATAACTTTTTTTAGTAGTGATAATTTAGATTTATCTATATGTTCTTGATTTTTTGACATAATAATTAAGATTTTAAATCTGTTCTAGATTTTATAATATAATTTGAAGTTTTTAAAGCAATAGCTTGAATTGTAGGTGTTGGATTAACTCCACCACCTGTAACAAAAACCGATCCATCAACAATAAATAAATTTTCTAAATCATGAGATTGACAATTTTCATTTACTACTGAAGTTTTTGGATCTTTACCCATACGAGCAGTTCCCATTAAGTGCCATCCAGCTTCAGAGTCATGTTCTGATTTTATTATTTCTTTTGCTCCGGCTTGTTTTAGTACTATCTCAGCATTTTTTAATCCATGGTCTAGTAATTTTCTAGAATTTGCACTAACTTTATAATGTATTTTTGGAGAAGGTATTCCGTTAGAATCTTTTAAAATTGGATCCAATTCTACATAATTACTTTCTTCAGGTAAATCATCTCCACAAATGCCTAAACCTAAAGATTTACCAAATTTATTTTCAAATTCTTTATGATGATTCTTTCCCCAATTAACGCTTTTTGATACGTGTATTGGACCACCCATACCTCTATTCATTTGGAATGTATAACCTCTATAAAATCCTCTTTTTTTATCTGATTCATAAAATTCTTGGCTCATTATTATTGTTGCAAGAGGTCCTTTGTAAGTTTCTTTAATATTATCGAATATTCCTTGTGCATTAGCATATACATGAAACATTAAATTTTTTCCTACTTGACCTGAAGAGTTAGAAAGGCCATTTGGGTTTTTATTTGAGGAGGAATTTAATAAAATCCTAGGTGTCCCTATTCCATTCATTGCTAAGATTATTCCATTTGCTGGTTGAAAATGTTCATTATTATCTTTATCGTAATATAAAGCTCCAGTAACTTTTCCTTTATTGTTAGTTGTAATTTTGCTTACTCTTGCCTTTACCCTTAACTCTGCTCCATTTTTAATCGCATATGGTACATATGTAATATCAGTACTAGCTTTTGATTGTCTTGGGCAACCGTGTCCTAAAGGACCACACATATTACATGCTTTTCTTCCTTTATAATCAATTGAATTTACATTAGCATCTGATGGCCACCAATGCCATCCTAAACTATCAAAAGCATTTGCAATTAATTCTCCATCATTTCCTAATGGTAGAGGAGGCATTTGTCTTTTGGATCTTTTAGGGTTTGCAGGGTCTCCATTAATACCAGAAACACCCATCATTTCATCATTTTTATCGTAGTAAGGTTCTAAATCCCAATAATTTATTGGCCAATTATCCGCAATTCCATCTATAGATTTAACATTAAAATCTGAAGGATGAAATCTAGGAATATGAGCAGTCCAATGTATTGTACTTCCTCCTACTGCATTGTACATTAGAGGATTAATATCAGTGTTTTCGGTGTTTATTGGGTAATCGCTAGAATTTTTTCTTATATTAGGGTTGTAATTCCAATCGTTTAGAGCTAATTCTTCCCAATTAGGATGATTTACAGGATAAGTGTCTGGTTGAATCCTAGATCCTTGTTCTAAACAAACTACTTTAAATCCAGCTTGTGATAAATCCCACATTACTGCTGCACCTGCTGCACCCGCTCCAATAATTAATATGTCTGTGGGATCATGTTGTATAATCATGAAGTTCATACTACTATAAATAATCTAAAATTAGGAATTTAATTAATAGTGAATTGATCATTTTAGTAATAAATAAATATAATTATAGGGATTAAAATTTTTTGGAGAAAATTTATGTTTAAAGGTGCTACCCTTGCTTTTTTGATTATGATTGCTGGCATTCCAATTCCTATAGTTCATTTTATTATAGTCCCTATAGGTCCGTTTCTAGGTGGTTTTTTTGGCGGAGGAATTGCAAGAGCCGATGAAGGCAAAATTATAACATTCGGTTTTTTAGTAGGGGCATTGATGTTTATTCCAGTGATAGTTATTTTAATATTTCGGTATTTATTTGGGATAAACGAAATTATGGGTTTTAATTTTAAATTTGTATTAATAGCAGGTTTAATACTTATTCCTTATACCTGGTTTGGAGTGACAATAGGTGCACTAATAAGTTATTTAGTGAGAAAAAATTAGTAAATACTTTACTCGGGTAGAATAATCACTGGAGAATTTGATTTTTTTAATATTTCGTATGAAAAATTATTTTGATTTATTCTATTAATCCCTTTTCTACTATTAGAGATTGTAATAACCCAATGATTACTATTAGAGTTTTGGATTGAATTTATTGTTGATGAAACATTATTTTCTGTATTTGTAATTTCATAATTAATATTGTTCAGTCTAATTAATTCTAAAAGTTTAGGATTTAGTGTATTTTTTTTATTTACAAATAATATTTTTGCTTTTGACCCCGTTAAAATACTGATAATTCGGTTAATATTTTCTTGTGAAATATTTCTGTTTATTGTTGTAATAATTACATTTGGAGAAGAAGGTTTAATCGATTTTAAGTTTAAATTATTGCTATTAATGACTAATATAGGTAAATTTGTTTTACTTAAAATTTGGTCGATTAGGTTATTAGTAAAAAAACGTTTAATTTTAGATTTAATTTTAGTAGATATAGCTAAAATTCCGATATGATTACTTTTTGATCTGGAAATAATCATTTCGGATTCAGAACCTGTACTAATTCCCCATCTAGCCTTTATTCCTTGAGGAGCTATCGTATCTATAATTGCTTCCAAATATGATTTTGCTAGTATTTCTCCTCTATCATGTTGAGCATCTGGATAACTGACATTTCCTGTTCTTTCTACAGCGGCGATAGGATTTTCTGGTAATACATGTAGTAACATTATTTCTCCATTAAACCATCTAGATAACATAGATGCATAAGGAATGGAAGTTTCAGATTCAATTGAACCGTCCAGAGGAAGTAATATTCTATCTAAATTTAAGTTCTTTATTATTTCGTTATTACTTTTATTTATTTTTAAAGATTCTTTCATAATTTATTTAATTTGATATTGGGCAGGTAAAATCATTCCCCCATTCTCTCCAAGAACCATCATAGTTTTTTACCATTTCTAAACCGATTAGTCTTAAAATCCAAAAAGTATGAGCTGCTCTTATACCTCCTTGACAGTAGGTAATAGTTTTTTTATCAAATGAAAATCCATGATTTGTTAGGATATATTTTATTTCTTTACTGGTTTTTAATGAAGGAATTTCTCCGTTTGTATGGAAATTTGTCCACTCTATATGAATAGCACCAGGAATGTGACCCCCTCTGGGTCCTCCTCTTTTATTTTTTCCTGTCCATTCATCATCACTTCTTACATCTAATATTTGAATATCATCATTTGTTATAGATTCTCTAACATACTCTTTCTTTGCTATTAAAGAATGAATAATATTAATATTAAATTTTGATGAATTATATTCTGAAATAGTTTGAGTTATATTTTTATCTTCTTTTAACCATTTTTGATAACCGCCGTCCAACATTTTAACTTTTGTATGTCCATAGTAATTTAGTGCCCAAAGTAATCTTAAAGAATATAAGCCAGCTGATCTATCGTAAGCTATTACTAGTGTTTCATTATCTATTCCTAGACTACACATAGTTTCAGAGAATTTATTTGCATTTTGTATGTGGACTCTATCTTCTAAAGATGTTTTATAATAATTATCTATAACATTCGTTGCTCCAGGTATGTGACTAATATTATATTTTTGTGAAGAATCAGTATCCACTATTCTGATGTTTGGATCATTTAGGTGTTTTTCTAACCAGTCCGTAGAGACAAAAATATTATTCTCTACATACCCTCTTTCTTTTGAAGGGATAAATTCATTCTTATTCATCAAAGATATCTCCTATTTTGAGTTTTACAATTATACTCCATTCAAATGCAGAAATTTTTTTTCCACCAACTTCTTTTATTTTATTGATTTTCACTTCGCCATTTTTACAAGCTATTTTAATTCCATCTTTTGAAATATCTAAAATAGAGCCATATTTTTTTTTATGATTTGATAAAAATAATTTACTACCATATAAATAAATTTTATTAGATTTAAATATTGTGTGTGCACCAGGTTGTGGATCCGCTCCTCTAATTAAGTTATGTATTTGTTTATACGATGAATTCCAGTTTATTTTTGTATCTGTTTCTTTACACCATCCTTGATAGTTTGAATTCTTTTCTTCTTGATTTATTTTAGGAGCTTCTCCATTTTTTATTTTTTTTATAGATTCTAGTATTGCTTTAATTCCCATTGGGAATAATTTATTGAAATATAATGTACCTACAGAATCATCTTCTGATATTTTCACTTTTTTTTGCATAAGAATAGGTCCTGTATCTAAACCTTTATCTGGCCAAAATATTGATATTCCAGTTTCATCTTCACCGTTTATAATCGCCCAGTTAATTGAACTAGGGCCTCTATGCTTAGGTAATAATGAAGGATGATATTGTATAGTTCCGAACTTTGGGAAAGAAATCATTTCTTGTGGAACGATATCTGTAACATAAGCCATTATGCATAGATCAGGCATAAGATCTTGAAATTTATTAATTGCTTCTTTACTTCTAAGTTTTTTAAATTTAAAAAACTTTATATCAGATTCAATACATGCTAATTCAATCGGATCCAAATCAGTATATGGTCCAAATACTCCTAAAACTTTATAATTTTCTTTTATTTTATTTAAAACTTCTGCACCAAAATTAGATTGGCCGATTAAGACTATTTTCAATAATTTTTCCTTGAATTGATAGTTATTAATAAGATTCTAAATCTTTTTATCAAAACTATAATAGTATATGGGAATTTGTTTTTATCAAGATTTTATAATTTTATTAATAAAGGATATATTTTGGATACCAATTTAGAAGATTTTCAAAAATGGTTTGATAAAGGTTTAGAATTTGCAAAATTAGGATTTCCAGATAAAGCTGTGGAAAATTTTGAGAAAGCTGCATGGATTGATTCCAATCACTATGATGTTCAATTCAATTTAGGAACTGCATATTTATCTATGGGAATGTTTGAGCAAGCATTGATAAATTTTAATCGTGTTATTGAGATGAAATCAGATATGCCAGATGCTTATGGAAATAGGGCGATAGTTCATGCTGCTCTTTTTGAAGATAAATTATGTGAATTAGATCGAAATGAAGCAATAAAATATGGTGCTCCTCCTGATGGTTTGGCAGCAGTTATTTCTCATGTGAAATCGATTAGAAAAAAAGGAGAATAATATGAAAATCGAAGAAAAATTAAAGGAACTAGAAGGTTGGTCTTTAATAGATGGTCAATTAGTTAGAGAATTTATTTTTGACTCATTTTTAGATGGAATAAATTTTATTGAAAAAGTTAGTGAAATTGCTGAAGAACAAAATCATCATCCTGATATAGATATAAGGTATAACAAAATTATTTGTAGAGTAATGTCTCATGATATTGGCGCTATAACTGATCGTGATTTTTTATTAGCAGGAAAAATTAATCATATAGTTTAGATATTATTTTTTTTAGTTCATTTTCTCGAAGATATCTACGAATAGTGTTAAATGAGTTAATGATTTCTTGAAAAGACTTTGGGTCGTCTAAATTATTTGAAAATTCTAAATGTTCCTGTAAAAAAATAGCTTCTGCTGAAGATAATTCTGAATATTCATTATGTTTATTTAATATTTTTTTATCTAAGCCATTATTAGTTAAATTAACATAAGATTTAGCTACTATAAAATCTCTTCTACTATGAATAGATGTCCCTTCTGGTGAATCAATAGGGGTATTTATTAGGTTTGAATTTAGTAAGAAAAAATAAAACTGTTTTTCTATATTTAGTTCATTTATGAATTCTTCTACGGTAAAATTTGTTTTTAGGACAACATCATCTGATTTAACTTTTACTTTACTTTTTCCATCAAATATTTTTTTTATTCCATTCAGAGTAAGTCCCTGTTTTTTAAGTTTTTTTATTTCTTTAATTTTTTTTATATTTGATTTAGGATAAAGTGATCTAGTTTCGTTTATCTTAATAGGTGGATCTAATAAACCAAAATTGTAGTAGAAATTTATTGTAGATGTATTAGTTTCTGTTTTTTTAGATAATTCACCTATAAGGATCGTTTTTTTTGGATTAAAAGTTTTCATTTATTTTAATTATTCCCACTTAAATGTTTTTACAGCTATTATTAGAGCTATAAATAACCAAATTATTAATCCTAATATTTCACCACTTATATCTATTAAAGAAAGACCATCTAAAGATACTGACCTAATACTATCTGCTAAAAATGTTAAAGGGAAAAATTGAGCTATGTTAATAACCCAATTAGGCATAACGGATAAAGGAAAAAATACTCCAGATAAAAACATCATAGGTAAAGCAATTAAGTTAGTTAATGGAGCAGCCATATTTTCATCTGTAGCCCATCCTGATATTCCCAATCCCATTGCAAGAAAGACTAATCCCCCTATTAGTGAAATTATTCCAATCTCGATCCATACTAATGGATCACCCTTACCAATAGATACCCCTAAAATTATTATTCCGATCAGAATTATAAGATAGGTTTGTATGATTATTAGAATTACTCTAGTAATCATTTGACCTATGATGAAATGGGATGAGCCTATTGGAGTAACATTTAGTCTTCTAAGTACACCAGAAACTTTAAATCTTATAAGAGTAAAAACTACAGAAAATAGTCCTGTCTGCATTATTGCCATAGCAGCAATTCCAGGAACTAAAAAACCTTTAAATCCCTGTGCATTTGTTACAATGTTTTTTTCAGTTATAGAGTAAGAAGATTCAATTTTATAATCTTCTGGTATTCTATTATTTTTGTTAAATAAATCTGTAATACTATTAGTTATGATAATTTTAATTGCAGATTTTTCTTCAATTTTATTTTTGTCATAGGATACTTCGATATCTGAAATATTATTCTTAAGTCCGAAATTTTTTGGAATAATGATGAAACCATCTATATCTCCATTTATTAATTTGTTCTCTAAGTTTGTTTGTATATCTATATCTATTTCTAAAATTTTTTCTTTTTGAAAAGAATTAAATGAATTAATTAAATCTTTTGAGATTTGATTATTACTCAGATCATTTATCCCAAGTTTTGGAGGATTATATCTTTCAAAATTGAACATTCCAAAAATAAGCATTATTGTTACAGGAAAAACTAATGACCATATAATCGCATGTTTATTTCTATAGTACATTTTCATAGATGCGAGGATAATAGCAGAGTATATTTTCATTTACTAATCTCCTCTTAAATTCTGACCAGTTAAATCTAGAAATACATCATCAAGACTGGCTTTTTTTATAGTACGTTTTGGTTTGAAACCTTTATCAATTAATTTATCAATTAAATTTCCAGGAGTATCTAAAGCTACTATTTTACCCGTATCAATAATTGCTACCCGATCACACAATTCTTCAGCTTCTTCCATATAGTGGGTAGTCATAATTATTGTTGAACCTTCTAATCTAATTTGTTTAATTAAATTCCATACATGTCTTCTTGCTTGAGGATCTAAACCTGTGGTTGGTTCATCTAAAAATAAGACTAATGGATCATTGACTAAGGCAATTGCAATAGATAATCTCTGTTTTTGCCCACCAGATAATTCTTTATACTTTGAGTTTTTTTTCTCAATTAACTCTACTTTTTTAAGTAAGTCGATTGTTTTTGTTTTATTTCCATAAAGTTTTGAATAAAAATCGATAATTTCATATATATTAAGATAATCAAAAAATGCATTTTGCTGGAGTTGTACACCAATAATTTTTTTGATTTGTTTATTATCTATAATAGTATTTAATCCATTAATAAATGTTTCCCCTTTATCTGGTTGTCTTATTCCCTCAATTATCTCCACAGTGGTTGTTTTTCCTGCTCCATTTGGTCCTAACATACCAAATACTTCTCCACTTTTTACTTCAAATGAAATTCCATCAACAGCATTTATTTTTCCGTAATTTTTTGAAAGATTTTTTACTTCTACTATATTATTTGTATTATTTTTCAATACTTTCTTCTTTTAATAGAAAATCTGTTAAATTTATGAAATCTTTTGTAGTAATACTACCACTAAATCTGTTAATTACTTTTCCGTCTCTATCTAATATTATCCATGTCGGAAAAGATGTTAATCCAAACGCTTTTCCTGCTGAGCTGTCTTTGTCATCAACTAATGTAGGTACTGGCCAAACTCCTTTATCTAACCATGTATTAGGCGGATAATTCGGTCTTGATTTATCTATGCTTGTTGCTATAGAAAAAAAGTTTAAATCATCTGATACTGGATTGTCCTTGATCCAAGGCCCAAGCATATCAACCTCTGCTTGACAATGTGAACACCAATGAGCAAGGAATAAAATTATTGTAGGTTTACCTGCCGAAGAAATTTTTATATTTTCTTGAATAAAAGATTTACCTGATACTATAGGAGCATCTAAACCGATAACCGTATCTAAACCACTTTTAGGTAATTTTTCAAGTTTTTTTCCTGAAATTTCAATTTCAAAATCTGAATGATTGAAATTATCACTACTACAACCTACTAAATTAACAATTGTAGATAAGATTATTATAGTTAGAATGAAAATTTTTTTTTGGTGATGCAAATTTATACTTCTTTCTTTATCCAATATCCATAAATAGAAATCATAGTAATTACCAAGAAAGCTGTAATAGCCATCATTGGTATTGAAATATATCCATAATCCCAAACCCATCTTTCAGTACATGGGATATCAGAATAACAGATTTCTGATTTAGAAATATTAATTTGTAAAAGATAATGGTAACTAGAAATTAGTATTCCTGAAATAGAGAAAATAGGAATCCATTTGATAAACGATTTATCTTTTGTAATTGAACCTATTAATAATAATGGAACTATAGGATACATAGCTATCCTTTCAAACCAACATAATTTACATGGTGTGAAATTATCAATTTCAGAATAATAAAGACTGATAATAGTAGAAATAAAGGCTACTATAAATCCTAAGATTGAGTAAGAAAAAAACCTAAATTCATTAGTTTTTATCCTAGATAATTTGATTTTAAAAATCTTCTTGAAAATTAATAGTAATAATATGATAACTATTAATATATGAGAGATTAAAGTAGAGGTTGTAAAAATAATTGTTATAGCGTCCGTCAATTTATTTTATATCTGTTTTATTTTTAGATACGATCATTAGTAGTGATGGTAACACTAGTACAGAGGCTGAAAAAGCCATAATTATCATTATTGCGGTAATTAATCCATATGATGAAAATAATGGCATTGGTGCTTGAGACATTACTAAAAAACCTCCAATTGAAGATGCGGCTGACGCTGCTAAAGCCATTCCAGTGCCCTTAGTTGAAAATTTAAGAGCTTCATATTTATTTGAATTTTTATTTAATTCTTCTCGGAATCTTTGTGTCATATGTATAGAATAGTCAATACCTACACCTATTGATATTGCTCCTATAGTGGCTGTAACAAGATTTAAACCATAGCTCATAAGATACATAGTTCCATACAACCATATTACAACTAATAAAATTGGGATAACAGTTATTAAAGAATATCTAAAAGATCTCATAAAGATCATCAATAATAAAAATGTCCCCAGTGTTGCAATAGGGATAGATAACTGTAATGATTTAGTTGTTGCATCTAATCCTGCTTTTCTAGTAAATGGTGATCCAGTTATTCCATAATCTATTAAATTTGGAGTGTTTTTAATTATTAGGATATCTTTATTTAGAGACTCCCATGCATAAGTCGTTTTTTCTAGTGATCTAGTTCCAGGAATAGCAAAAGAAATCTGAGTATAAAAATAATTATCTTTAATTCTTAAAACATCTTGAACTCTATTTTTAGTATAAATTAATTCACCGTTATTATTGAAGATTCCTTTTTCTAGAGCATAATTAAGAACCTGTTTTATTTGTTCGTCATTATCGGGTATGCCATTTAAATCTTCATCTGTAATCTTTATACCTGTATTTACTAAGATTTCATTTTTTGAAAAATTTGATGAAGATATGATTTCTAATATAGATATAATATGTGGAGGGAAAAATGTTGGTGATCCATTTAAGTTTCTCCCAATAGATTCATTTTGACTAAGTTTCAATAATAGATCTTTGATATCGATAAAAGTTTTATCATCTCCAAATTTACCTTCTATATATATAATTCCTGGCTCTCCTCCTTTTTCCCCTAAATGTAAATCAGTTTTATCTAAACCTTGTACTATATTAGAATCAGGATCAAAGAAATCTTCGACATTAAATGTAGCTTCTAGTTTTACTGCATACCAACCAAAAAATATTGTAATGAATGTAAATATAGTTACAGTTATAAATTTATATTGTGCAAGGCCAATAATAATATTTTGTAATAATATAGAAAAATTGTTTTGTTGAGAAGAATTTTCAGACAGATCCTCTTTAGTAACTTTTTCTCCTTTTGATGTAAAAAGTATAGGTAAAATTACTGCACTACAACCAACTGAAATCAAAATCACTGTTCCTAAGATTAAGTTCAAGGCTATCATAACTATTATTGCAGAACCTGTACCTATTGCTACAAGAGATCCAAGAGAAAAATTAATTAATTTTTCAATTTTTTTATTTTTCCAATGTAGTGTTATTTTTTCTGTTATTTTGGCAAAAGCAAGTGGGACAATAAAGCCTAGAATAAAAAATGCAGATGTTACAGCTATAGCCGCTGAAAAACCAAAATATTTCACTGATTCAATTTCTGAAATACTATTTGCTAAAAAAGCAATATTATTAGATAAAAATGCGAGGATAATTGCTGTAATTATTCCTGACATTCCAAAAATATAAGATTTTCTTATATTGATTTTTTCTTCTTCCTGTATTCTACGTATTGTGTGAACAGCAAAATCTACACCAAATGAAATCATAGCTATGGGTACAATCATATCAATGGTTAATCCACCTTTAATATTAAATAGAATTGATAAACCTTTTAACCAAATAATTAATATTCCTATACCAATTCCAGTTAGCGTTACTGCCCAATATGATCTTAAGGCTAACCCCATAATTCCTAATGCAACGATTACAGTGAAAGTGATATATATAGCTGATTGAGTACCCTGTTCCTCAGACTCTAAGTTTACATCTATCGCAATACTCCATAAATTATAGGTATTTTGTTGCCCCCTTAGGAAATCTTGTATTTTTCTATCTAAAACTTCTTTATTAATTGTGGATTCGTCAGAACTTATTCCAATAGAGTATACGCCACCACCTAATTTTTCATTATCGCTAAATACGTTAATAAATAATGCTGGAGATATCCACCAATCAATTTCTTCTCCAAGTACGATTATTTTTTTACTGGTTGATTCAATAGAAATAGCATCAGTTATGATGTAAGAGAATTCAGTTTTCATAATGGCATCAATTGCAAATTTAACTTGTTCTTCAGTAGCTTCTAATAATGATGTTTTTAATTTTGGATGAGTAACTAACATACTTTCTACTGCTGCTGCTACACTAAAGATTCCTGGTACTTCTTTATTTGTGAGGGGGTTAAAATATTTATATAAGAAATTAGTTTTTTCTAAATTATCAGGAGTAAGCTGAAAGCTTTTATCAGCTTCAATAAGTTTTTGTTCATTTATTAATAATTCCCTTAAAACATCAGGTGATAAAGCATCTCCATTTTTTGCTTCAAGAATAGCAGTTTGAATGTGTGTTCTTGGAGAAAAATTTTCTCCAATTTTATCCATAAGGTCAAAAATTTTTCCTGATGGATCCAAGCTAGCAGCCGGTGGTTTTTCCATTAAATAACTTGGGACAAGTAATAAAAGAGTAAATATACCTACTAATAAAAAAATTAAATTGGATTTAACCAAAGCCCAATTAAAAAAATTGTGTGTAGAATAATTTTTCATAAGTTTATGAAATGATAAAAAAAAATTTATACTTATTATAAATTATAAATGTTATAGTAATGTGAACATTTATTTAATATGGAGAGAGCTATTGAAGTATGTAAATTTTGGTCTATCCAGTATGAAAGTTTCAAAGATTGCTTTAGGGCTGGGATTTAGAGGACAGTATGATCCTGCAGAAGGAATAAAAGTTATCAATACAGCTATTGATAATGGAATTAATATTATAGATTGTGCGAATGTTTATGGATTTGGTGATGATAGAAAAAATATTGGGAAGTCGGAAGAATTATTAGGTAGAGTCATTAAACATTCTAGAGATTCATTAGTTATTACTTCTAAAGTTTCTAGTGAAATGGGAGATGGTCCTAATGATTATGGTGGGTCACGGTATCATATTATTAATCAATGTGAAAAATCCTTATCTAGATTGGAAACCGATAGGATAGATGTTTATCTGTTACATGCAATTAATCCTGATTCAGGAATGGAAGAACAATTTAGAGCTTTGGAGCATCTAATCAATCAAGGAAAAATTTTGTATGTTGGGGTTTGTAATTATCAAGCATGGGAGATTATTAAAGCTATGGGGGTACAAGCTTCGATTGGTGCCCAACCATTAATTACTGCTCAAAATCCATATAATTTACTTAATCGTCAAATTGAACTTGAAATGTTTCCTATGGCTAGAGATACAAATGTTGGCATTATGGCTTATAGTCCTTTAGGTGTTGGTTTATTAAGTGGAGATTATATTCCTGGACAACCTCCTCCAAAAGGTTCTTTATGGGCAACAATCAGAAAAAATTATTTTAAAAAATATATGAAAGGGTATGTTTCAGATACCATTTTAAAATTAAAAGAAATATCTAAAGAATTAAATTTAACTATGTCACAAGTTGCTATAGCTTGGGTTTTATCTCATGATGAAATTACTTTAGCTATATCAGGATCTGATACTGTTTCACAAATTAAAGAAGTTTCAAAAGCAGCAGAAATTGTATTATCTAAAGAGCATTTAAATCAGTTAAATTTTGTTTCAAGGAAGCTTACTTTAGATTTAGATACTTATTTAGGGGAAGGTGATTTTGGAGATGATTAATTTATCATTTAAAATAATAATCTCCTTTCAAATATTAAATATAGGTAGTAGTATTACATCAACTAAGATTAATCAAAAAAATTGTTAAGAATGGAAAGATATGATAGTTGACGTACATACTCATTTGCCCACTCATATGAGTGAAGTTCCTCCAGATCAAATATATACAGAAGAAACTATGAGATCGGGAGAAACGGTAAGGCTAACAAACAGTATAGATGATTATTTAAGCGATATTGAAATTTTAGATAAAGCTTTTTTATTTGGGATTGCTCCTAGACCTTGGGCTGATAAAAATCCAGAAGAAATATTTGGTGCAGGAATAGGTTGGGATGATTCCTTAAACCATAACGATGTAGCACATATAACCGCTCAAAAAGCTCCAGATAAGATTATTCCTTTTATGAGTCTTCACCCTATGGATCCGAATTGGAAAAATGAATATGATAGATGTGTAGGAGATTTAGGTTGTAAGGGTATAAAACTAGGTCCAAATTATCAAAATTTTGATCCAAATGGTGTTGAAGCCTTCCAATTATTTTCAAGATTAGAAGAAGATCAGATACCAGTAATTTTTCATCAAGGTACGAGCCCAATGCCCGATGCTCCTCTTACATATGCTCATCCTCTTACAACTGATAAAGTTGCTATGGCTTTTCCTGAACTCAAAATAGTTTTAGCACATTTAGGACATCCATGGCAGGTGGATTGTCTTTCAGTGGTAAGGAAACATAAAAATGTTTGGGCTGATGTATCTGCTCAATTTTATCGACCTTACTCTTTTTGGCAGGGCATGCGTTTGTTTTATGAATGGGGTTGCACCAGTAAAATCCTTTTTGCTTCGGATTGGCCAGTTACTAAACCTGAGGATAATATTAAACATTTAAGACTTCTACCGAAATTTGCTAAGGATCATAATCTACCTACAATTCCTGAAGACGAAATAGAAGGTATTATAAACAGGGATGCTTTAGATATTCTTCAAGTAGATTAAATTAAAAAATGCTCAAATTACTGATATTTATTTTTCTAGGAGTGATTTTTTGTGTTTTCTGGATAGGAAGAAGAGAAGGAATTAAATCTAAAAAAATAGAAGAAATTGATTCTGATGAAGATTTTATATAGGAAAAAAATTTTTTACGGTTGGTATATTGTTGGAGCATTATTTATAGCTAATTTCTTAATGCAAGGTGGAGTAAGAAATGGTTATGGTATTTTTGTTGAAACTTGGGAAAAAGAATTTGTTGCTAGCACTGCATCGATATCACTTGCAGCATCTATCGGTTGGTTGATTAATGGATTATCTCAACCTATTTTAGGAAGATTGGCTGATATTTATGGAGGAAAAATAGTTGCACTTATTTCATTAATTGTACTTGCAATTGGTGGAATGGGAATTGCACTTGCTAATGGAGTTATTTATTTAATAATTAGCTATGGAGTTGTAATTTCTATAGCTTCAGCTGGCCTATCTCCTGCAACTGTGGGTGTTGTAATTGTTCGATGGTTTAATAAACGTAGAGGCACAGCTTTAAGTATATTAGCTGCGGGAGGTTCGGCTGGAGGGTTAATTTGTGTACCTCTAATGGCATATTTAATGTTAATTTATAATTGGAGAGTAGCTTGGGTAGCCATAGCTATTTTGGGTCTATTTTCTGTTCCTATTATTTGGATTTTAGTAAAAAATCATCCTAGAGAATTAAATATGAAGGCGGATGGAGAAAATATAGAAAATTCTAACGACTCTGATTCAAATAAAATTAATAAAGGGGTATTGTTTGTTGAAGATTGGAAAGATTCATTAAAAAGTTGGCCTATTTGGCAATTATCTGCAGGCTATTTTGTTTGTGGAATAACTACATCTTCGATGGGTGTACACTATATTAGATGGGCTGTTAGTGAAGATGTTTCAACTAATACTGCTGCATTAGCATTTGGAATATTAAGTGCAGTGAATGTTATTTCAGTTATTATAGTTGGTATTTATGCCGATAAATTAGAACGAAGAAAAATGTTGGGTTGGGTTTATTTAGTAAGAGGTTTTGCGTTCGTAACTTTAATAATTTTCCCAGGTTATCAGGCTGTATGGATTTTTGCTTTATTAGGAGGAATGTCTTGGTTAGCAACTGTACCTCTTACATCGTCTCTTACGGCAGATATATATGGGGTAAAAAATTTAGGTGTTCTTTTTGGTCTAGCTACTCTTTCTCATCAAATCGGAGGGGCATTAGCAACTTATTTATTCGGTTATGCATTTGATTTATACGGTGATTACAATATACCTTTTCTGATTGGTGCTATTACTTTATTGGGTGCTGGTATAGTTTCTTTTGCCATAAAAGAAAAGAAATTTTCATTAAGATATGTTACTAATACCATTTAATAATGTTTCCTAAAACTATACTTCATCATCCTGATCCTATAGATAACGAACTTTGGGTTCAAATAGAGAAATTTATAGAATCTTTACCTTTACCATCACCATTTATTATAGTGTTTACTATGATAACTGTTTTGATATTAATCGGATTTATACTAGTGCTACTAGGTATTAAAAATAGAAATTAGAAATAATATTATTAATTTTCTAATTTGTCATACTCAGATTTAAGATCCCATCTAAGTTCGTCTTGTGGATCAATTTTAGAAGCCCAATCTTCCATAATAGTTTGTTCGTTTTTTAATACTCGCATATGATTTTGAATCCAATTAGGATCCCATCCTTCAAGAATATTATCCATTAGAGAGGATTTTATTCCTGATAATGATTTATCTTTCCATAGATTATTTATTTCTAAAGGGTCTTCCTGAAGATTAAATAATTCTGGATCGTATCCATGATAATAATTTAATTTCCAATTATCTTTTCTTATCATTCTATTTTGAACTCCGCCTGATTTAGCATGTATATCTATACCTCCTAAATTTGCTGAAAAAGAACGACTAGTATCAGAATCATCCATACAATATTCAGAAAAAGCAGTATTTTCCCATTTCTCACCATTATTATTTAGCATGCTTAACATCGATTTACCATGAGATCTTGGTAGTTGGGGTGCTCCTGCTATATCTAGTAGTGTTGAATTTATATCAAATTGATTTATAACATTATCTAAAACTTGACCTTTTGGTAATTTTCCAGGCCACGAAATTATTGCTGGAACTTTAACAGAATTTTCGTAAAAAGTTTGTTTCCACCACAAACCTCTCTCTCCAACTTGTTCTCCATGATCAGAGGTATAAATAATTATTGAATTATCTAATAAATTATTTTTTTTAAGTGATGATAAAATTTTTCCAATTAAAGCATCTGTTCTGTCACATAGTGCCCAATATGCAGTTCTTGCTCTAAGTATTTCTTCTTCAGTAACAGAATTAATTCCAGTTCTATCTCTCCACCATTTAATATATGGATGACATTTTTCTAATGATTCAGCCGGAATCGTCGGTAAAGGTACTTTACCTTCATATTTAGCAAAATCTTTTTCTCTAGCTACAAAAGGTTGATGCGGTAACATTAAACCGATAGAGATATATAAAGGAGATTTTTTTTCTGCATTAGTTTTTCTAATATCATTTAGTATGGAATCTGTTCTTTCTGCTACTTCTTCGTCATGAACTTCATAAGCATTTTGTCCTTTACCAGATTTTTCTAAACTTGATCTATTAGGACCAGTCGTTCCACTTAATGCTCCATGGTCAACTTGTCTAGGACTTCCAGGGTAATTTGGGCTATGGTCTCCTACGAATCTTTTAGCAAATCCATGATACTGATCAATACCATTAAAATGCATCCTTCCAATTTGAATAGGATTGTAACCGACAGATCCTAGAGAATGAGCGACAGTTGGAAATGCTGAATTAAGTGTTTGATCGTTGGTCCAAACTTGTGTTTCATGAGGGAATCTACCAGTTATAGAGGACATTCTTGAAGGAACACATATTGGAGATGCACAATAGGCATTTTTTATTATTGTTCCATTTTCTGCTAATTTATCTAAATTAGGAGTTTCGACAACTTTATCTCCATAAGCACCAATGACAGCTGGATTATGTTGATCTGATTGGATCCAAATAATATTTGGAGCATTTTCTTTTTTATTTTCCATAATGTTTTATCCTATGCTTTTGCAGTATGTCCACCATCAACTGTGAGAGAGGTTCCGGTGATCCATTCAGATTGATCAGAAGCAAAAAAAACTGCTGCTTTTGCTATATCTTTTGGTAATCCGAATCTTCTCAGAGGAATGGTTTTTTTATAATCATCGATCATTTTTTTTGTTAGATAATCTTGAATTGGAGTTTCAATAGCTCCAGGACATATTGCATTTACAGTAATATCATTCGGAGCTAATTCAATAGCTAAATCTTTTACTAAATTTATTAATGCGGCTTTACTAGGTGGATATGCTGGTCCTAATCCGCCTCCAAATGAATGTATAGAAGCAATTTGAATAATTCTTCCAAATTTGGACTTCTTTAGATGGGGGATACAACTTTTAGCTGTTAAAAATTGACCTCTAAGGTTTACACCAATAACTTTATCCCAATCTTCAATTGATAAATCTTGAGTTGTTCCTGGAATGTGTATTCCTGCGTTATTTACTAAAATATCTATTTTTCCATATAAATCAATTGTTGAATTAATGAGATTTTTTACATCATTTTCTGAAGAAATATTTGTATTAATAAAAGCAGAATCTCCCCCCAAAGATTTAATTTCTTTATCGACAGGAATCGATTGATTTGATTCAAAAAATTTTCCTTGTTTAGGTTTGGTAGAAATATCTGCTACAACAACTTTTGCTCCTTCTTTAGCAAATTCTAAACAAATACCTTTTCCAATACCTGAACTACCACCGGTAACAATTGCAACTCGATTTTTAAGATTCATTTATATTATTGGATACTCCAGTTTAGATCCTACTACACCAGTCATTATTTCTGTAATATGCCCTCTTCCAAGATTTGCACTTAGTAAGATATCTCTATTATTTCCACAAAAGGCTATATTTGTTGGCGATGCAAGCATTGTGTGTTCAGGATCTTCAACTAAAAGTTCTAAATTATCTTTTGTATCTAGTTTGTATATTTTACTAGGGATATAACAAGAAATATAAAGGTTACCATCTTCATCCCATGCTAAACCATCAGGGACTGTATCAGGAAGATCAACAACTTTTTCTGCTTTCCCGGCAGTTCCATCCTCATTAATTTTTATTCTTTCTACTCTTGGAGGGTTTAAACTAGCGATTACATATAGATATTTTCTATTTGGATGTAGGGCCATACCATTAGGGAATGATGATATTTCTTCTGACCAAACATCAATTTTTCCATCTTTAGAAATTTTTACAATTTTACCATCGTCTTTTTTCCATCCTCCTGAATCTGATACATATAGATTTCCATTTTGATCAAACACAGGATAGTTAGCTAATTCAAGAATTGAAGAATTAGAATTTTGATACGATGATGTTTTGCCAGTAGGTGTTACTTTAACAATATCTGGTCCGCAACAGCAATAAACGTTACCATTTCCATCTTGTGCCAATCCTCCTACGAAAGCTCCTGTATTTCCAATTTCTGAGAATGTTCTGGTTTTTGTGTCGATTTTATACACTTGTCCATCTTCGCCTCCAGCATAAGCTTCTCCATCTTTACCTGCTGCGATACCTTCAGGATGATCAAGACCGCCTCCAATAAATCCTCCAACGAAATATTTTAAATCTTCATTATTTATTATTGTCATTTTGTCGCCTACTATTTTTTATTCTTTAATTACTTATATATTAATCCCGATTCCAAAACCATATTAATTCCCATATCTAAGTATCTTTGTTTATCATTTAAATTAAATGAACGAACACAAAGCTGAGTATCTGACTTTGAAAGCAGTTTTTGTACATGTTTTAAACAATCTTCATCAGTTTTTAAAGGGTGGTTAGGATTAGCTTCTAAATCAAATGCCAAATCATTTGGACCCCAAGAAATTACATCTATACCTTCTAAATTTCCAATTTTATCTGCAGAAATTACAGCATTAAGGGATTCAATTTGCATCCATAAAACACCATGTGAATTCCACCATTTTGCTGCTTCTAATCGATCTAAATTTTTTTCTGACAAAAATTTTGGTGGTCCTCCCCAACTTCTTTTTCCTTTTTGAGGGAAATAGAAATTATCTATAGCATCTATTACAGTGGAGAGGTTTTCTACTTGAGGTACTTCTATACCAGAAGGACCTAAATCTAAGAAATTTCCAATTAGGTATGTTAATTTTGTGTTTTTGATACGGAAATTTACAGGTATACCTAGTTTATTGGCATTTTCACAAAAAGCTACTAATGTTTCTTCATTAAATGCACTATGTTGACTATCAGTACTTATAAAATCAAAATTTCCTTTATTTACGAACCTTTCTATTTCATCAACAGTTGATGTCATAGGTATAGAAATACCAATGATTTGTTCTTTATTTTTTATACGTCTTTTTAATTTATAAGAACCATGTTGACTCAAGATAAATTCCCTTTTTTTAGATTTTAATTCTTAGAATGATACACCTTAAATAATCGATCATGAAGGGGTAAATGATGAATATGAATATAATGATTCAGATTTAAGTATTTTTCCATTTTCTACATCATTTGGAGTTGTCCAAATGTTTGAAGGGAGATCTAGTATTACTGAAAAACGTTTTTCAGAATTTATAAACCAACTGGTAAATCTCTTATATTGAATTCCATCATAAATATAAGTATTTTCAAACTCATATCCTTTAATTTCTTTGTTGCTTGATTTTTCATCTCTAAAAATCATTCCTTCATTGTTAGTTATCCAGTTAGTTGCACCTAACACACGCCCAAGAGTCCAATCACTAATATATTCATCTATAGATGAATACCCTTTAGCATCGTTTACAATTATTTCTATTGTAATTTCCATTTGACTACTATTTCTAATTATTACTGTATCTAACGCTGAAGGAGTCACAGCATCTTCATTAATTTTCCATCCTGGTAAAACATCAATATAATAATTTTGACCGGGATTATATATACCGTTTGGAGCAAGAGGATCTTGAGTTATAGTTGTAGGGGCATCAGATCCCTTAAAACCATCTTTTAATTTAGGGATAATTTTATTTATTGTAATATGTGAAACAGCAAAAGCGAAACCTTCTGTAATTATGTCGCCTCCACTTGAAGGTGTACTATGTATTTTGTAAGTATTTATTCCAGCTAATGTGCCATCTTTTAAAAACATAGGCCCTCCTGAATTACCTGGATTTATAGCCGCATCGGTATGAATTTCTTGTCGATTTTTTTCTTCTGAAAAAAGATTCCCAGATATAATTCCAGTAGAGGCTCTTACTGTATCTACCCCTAAAGGAAAACCCATAATTATTACTTGTTCACCAAGTTGTATATTTGTTTCATTAGAAAATTTTGTAGATTGAAAAGATTCTTCTTCACATCGGCAGTTAATTCTTACTAGAGCTAGATCTCTTCCGGAGTCATATCCTAGAATAGTTCCATCATATGAATTTGTATGAGTTTCTATAGTTAAGGTTCCTGTAGAATCAATTACATGATAATTTGTCAATATTAGAGCAGATTTATTAATTTCAGATTCATTATTAGACTCTATAATTACTCCAGATCCTGAAGATTGTCCTTTTATCACTTTAACTACTGATGGCCTAACATCTTTTATGACATTTGAGATTTGTATTATTGGTGTTGGAGTAGGGATTGGGGATGGTAAAACTACAGGAGTGGGAGTAGAAATTGGAGTAGGATATGGTATGGGAGAAGGTAAAATTATAGGTGTTGCAGTTGGTGCAGGTGTAGCGGTTGGGACAAGTGTGGGCTCAGGTATGGATGTTGCGGTAGGTAATGGGGTATTTGTAGCTGTAGGAATGGCAGTAGGAGTGATTGTTGGAGTTGGAGTAAAATTAGCTATTTTTGTTGCTTCAAGATTTTTTTGTTTATCTAAATAACTAGTTACAGTTTTTGCAATCAGATCATCAATAACTCTCGTAGCATTTACTTGAACTTCAACATTTGCTTTTATAGTTGCTTCAATATTGGGAGTAGGTTCTATTTCTTGAGAACATCCATATAAAAAAACACAAACAGAAAACAACACTATAAATAAGATAATCTTCTTATTAATATTTTTTATATGAATCACTATGGATTTAGTCTTTAAATCTTTCGTATTTTTCTTCAGTTAGTAATTCGAAAAACTCGATATATTGATCGACAACAAATTCTCTGGCTTTTCCACCTATATCTAATGCTTCTTTAGGTATTTTATTTCCTCCTCGATAAGGAGATTGTATATTTTCATCATGCCATTCCATCACAACAATATTTTTTGTTCCTGGAACAGTCCCACCATTAAAATATATTTTCGTAGGCCCTCTTTGACCTGATTTTTTATAAACGTTTGCTTGTTGATAAACTAATGCTGCTACTTTTGAAGCCATACCGGGTTTAGTTTCATATATTCTTCTAAGTACATACATATTGATAACCTTTTGTCCATTCTAATTTTTTTAAATATACCTATATATATATGATATTCTTGTTTACCTATAAAGAGGAATACTTAAATTATAATTACAATTATTAATTTTTTATTTTGGAGTGATTTATGAAAAATTTAATGAAGGCGGCATTATTTGATGGAATAGATAAATATATTATAAAAGATATTCCAATTCCAGAAAAATTTAATGATTCTGCTCTTATTAAAATTATGCAAACAGGTATTTGTGGCTCCGATTTGCAATTTCACAGAAAGAATAAAAAAGAAAAAAAATTATTACCTAGTGGGCATGAAGTAGCTGGAGAAATTGTGGAAATAACTCCTGGGCAACACAATCTTTCTGTAGGAGATAGGGTAGCAATAGAAGGTATAGGTGCAGGTAGGGCATGTTTAAAATGTTTTTATTGTAATAATGGTCAGTGGAAACACTGTCAAAATCAATATAGAGACACTGGAGGTGGATTTGCACAATATATGACTAGAAGGCCAACAGGTTTGTTCAAAGTTCCGGATAATGTTGATTGGTTAGATGCAGCATTAGTTGAACCTCTTGCTGTAGCAGTTCATGCATTTAGATATGCAGAAATGAAGCCGAAAAGCATTGTAGGTATAGTGGGAGCATCTACCGTAGGTTTAGCATGTGTGGGAGCAGCTAAATTTTTAGGAGCATCAAAGGTTATTATTTCTGCAAAATATAAACATCAAGCTGATGCTGCAAAAAAAATGGGCGCAGATATAATTACAGGTGTTGAAGAAGGAGAATTTGAAGAAATTTGTAAATCTCAAACTGATAGTAAAGGAGCTGATCTTGTAGTAGAGTCAATAGGTGGGCACCAAACGAAATCCTTTACTCAGGCTGTTTCTAGTACGAGAGCTCAAGGTACGATGTTATATTTAGGTGGGGTTAAGGTGCCGTTAGTTTTTGATATGTTTGAACCTTTTCTAAGAGAAGTTAAAATAATTAGTTCTCTTTGTTATGGAATCATTGAAAAAAGACATGATTTTGACGTAGCTATAGAAATCCTGTCGAAGAATTATTTTCCTTATAGAGACATAGTTACTCATACTTATAATTTAGAGGATATACAGAAAGGTATTGATATTGCTACCAATAAAGATTCAGGATCTATTAAAGTACATATTAAGCAATGGTAGCCCCAACGGGACTCGAACCCGTGTCTCCACCTTGAAAGGGTGGTGTCCTAGGCCGCTGGACGATGGGGCCAATAACACTCGTTAAATAATTCTATATCTTTATAAATAGGATAGATATTAAAAAAAACATTTATCAACATTTATTAAGGATAAATAGCTAATTGTTCCAATCCTGTTTCTTCAGGGATATTCAACATAATATTCATATTCTGTACAGCAGCACCAGCTGCGCCTTTAACTAGATTATCTAAAGCAGTAATTACTACCACAATTCCATTTTGTTGATTTACGTGAGGATAAATAATACAGTTGTTATTTCCCCATGTTTGTTTTGTTGTAGGAGGAACTTCAGAAATTTTTACAAATGGAGACTCCCTATAAAAATCCCTATACAAATCCATAATTTCTTTTTGGTGAATATTTTTTATTAACATTGAATAATTTGTTCCTAAAATACCTCTAGTCATAGGTATAAGGTGTGGTACGAAAGTTACTTTCACTTTTTGTTTATTAGAAAAATTATTCAATTCCTGTTCTATCTCAGGTTGATGCCTATGACCTGATAGTCCGTATGCTGTAGAATTTTCGTTTATTTCAGAATAACCAAATTCTAGTTTAGATGTTCTGCCTGCCCCTGATATTCCTGTTTTAGAATCATTAATTATTGTCGGTTCAACGATTTTTTCTTTTATCAAAGGAGCATTTGCTAATATAGCTCCAGTCGGAAAGCAACCTGGATTTGCAACTAAATTAGTATTTTTTATTTCCTTTTTATAAATTTCAGGAAGCCCATAGATTGATTTATTTATATTTTCAGGACAAGGATGTTTTATATTATAAGTGGATTCCCAAACATCAATATTTTTAAGTCTAAAATCTGCAGATATATCAATAATTTTAACTTTATCATTAATTAATTGTTGTATTTTTTCTGCACTAGCAGCGTGAGGAAGAGCAGAAAATATTACATCTGGGTCACCGGATATTTCATCAGAAATATTTAAATTAATATCACTTAAATGAGGATAAACTTCACCGATTTTTTTCCCTGCTGAACTTCTCCCCGTTATTGAAGATATTTCAACATCTGGATGATTATGCAAAATTCTTGCAATTTCAGAACCTGCATATCCAGTAACATTAATTATTCCTATTTTAGTTGTCATTTATTAATCTTATAATAAATTTTATTTTGAGTATACTGAATACATCATATGGCAACAGACGGACAGTATGAAGTTAATGGGCATATGGAACATTTAGGATTATTTGCTTTACATATTTTTCTTCCGTGTGTAATTAAAAGTATATGAAAATCAAATCTATCTTCTGGAAGTATGATTTTTTCCATAATTTCATGAGCTTTTTCTGCAGAAGTATTTTTATTTATATAACCTAATCTTTTTGAAATTCTATGTATATGGGTATCTACTGGGAATGCTGGAAGTTTCAATGCAAACGACATGACTACAGCAGCAGTTTTTGGTCCTACTCCAGGTAAAGTGATAAGCCATTCTTTAACTTCGTTAAATGTCATGTCTTTTAATATTGATAAATTATATCCACCTGTCCTAAGATATATTTCCTTTAGTATTTTTTTTATTCTTATAGATTTTTGCTTACCAAGACCACCAATTCTAATTATTCTTTCTAATTTTTCGTCTGTAGATTTAGCAATTTCATCCCAATTAATATATCTAGATTTTAAGTTTTTGAAAGCTTTTTCTGCATTTATATCTGATGTATTTTGAGTAAGAACTGTGAAAATTAATTCATCTAAGGTTTCCATTTCATCACGCCACTTGAGATCGCCATATTGCATATAAAGTAAATTTTTCACTTTATGATAATTAGGACTCTTATCAAATTTCATTTTAGTAAGATCTCGTCCCAACATAATCAGATAATAATTTCAGAGATTCTAAATTACGATTATTAGGTAGAGAGAGTAATATTTTTTGAGTTTCATATATATGTTTATCTGCTATTTGTTTAGTTTTTTCTACAGCACCAGTTTTATTGATTTCATTTATTAAATCAGATATCATTTCTTCTCTGATTGATTGTTTTGATGATATAAATTTATCAATTAATTCTTTACTACCATTTTCATATGCAATTATTGCGGGTAAAGTTATAACTCCTCCTAATAAATCATTTCCTGAAGGCTTTCCTAATGTTTCAGAATTAGCAGTGTAATCTAAAATATCATCATAAATTTGATAAGCCATTCCCAGATTATATCCATAATCTCTTAAATTTATAATTTCTTCATCACTACCGCCTCCTAAAATTGCCCCACCTAAAGATGCTGTGCAGAACAAAGTTGCAGTTTTATTATATATTCTTTTGTTATATAAACTAATACTTGTATTTGTTTTCCAAGTAGATAGAATTTCGTCAAGTTCCCCAAATGCTAATTCGGAAATAGTCTCAGCAAATCTTTTTATAAGGCGAATATTTCCTGTTTCACAAACATACATAGCAGAAGTAGCAAAAATATGATCACCTAATAAAACTGCAATATTTCTGCCCCATAAATTACTTGCCGTTGCGTGTCCTCTTCGAGTATCTGCCTTATCAACAGTATCATCATGAACAAGTGTAGCTATATGTAATAATTCTACTGCAACAGCCATATTTATAATCAATTTAGTAGAATTTTCTCCCCATAATCCTGCAGTAAGGAGTGTAATGGCTGGTCTTATACGTTTGCCTGGAGCAGAAAAAACATGTTCTAATTTTGTCTCTATATTTGAAGCGTTCTCAGGTACTTTTTCAGATTCGTTAATAATTTCTTCTATTACTAGATTCAAATCATCCTCAATTGGTTCATATATTTTTTCTTGGATTGATTTATCTGACATTTCTATTTCATTAAACGATCGTTTTCTTCTTTTATTATGTTTTCATCAAGTTTCTTAAATAATGTTTTTGGAGGGTTTATAATTATTTTTTCTGGTAGTTCTTTTCTTTTCCACCCATCTGATAAAGTATCATTTTTGAAATTTAACATATTGTGTATTAAATCTGATGTGTTTGGTAAAAATGGATAAAAGACAGTTCTAAGAGTAGAAATTATATTTATTCCAATCCATAGACTATTAGAAGCCTTTTGTTTGTTAGTTTTAACTGTACTCCAAGGTTTTTCTTGATCTATATATCTGTTTCCTATCTGAGCTAAATTCATCGCCTGTTGGAGTCCTTGTCTAAATTTCCTATTTTCTAAAGACTTGAATACTTTATCTAAAGTTTGATTACAATGGTCTAGGATTACATTATCATTATCGCTTAATTTATCAGGGGCGTTTATAGAATCAAAATTCTTATGTGAAATAGTTAAGATTCTGTGAACTAAATTCCCTAGTGTTGCCACCAGTTCATTATTATTTGCAGATAAATATCCTGCCCAAGTAAACTCTGAATCTGAAGTTTCTGGCATTATAGACGCTAAATAATATCTTAAAGGATCAGGATCATACCTACTTAGATAGTCAGTTAACCATATAGCATGGCCTTTACTTTTAGAAAAATCTAATCCTCCTAGATTTAAATATTCATTTGCTACAACATCAGTAGGAATATTATGATCTTCATAACCTAATAATATTGCAGGCCAAATAATTGCATGGAATGGTATATTATCTTTACCTTGAAAATAATAAGTTTCAGCATTTTCATTTAACCAAAATTCTTCCCATAATTTTTCATCACCTTGATTTTTAGCCCATTCAACTGTTGCTGACAAATATCCAATTACTGCCTCAAACCAAACATAAATACTTTTATTTTCATAACCATTTTCAATAGGTACAGGTATGCCCCAATCAATATCTCTAGTAATAGCTCTATCAATTAAACCTTCTTTTAACATTCCTAGAGATTGATTCTTGACATTATTTCTCCAAGATTTTTTACTAGAGATCCATTCTTCAAGAGTTTTATTAAATTTTGAGAGTTTAAAGAATTGGTGAGTTGTATCTCTAAATTCTGGAGTTGAATGATCTCTAATTGATTTAATATTTATTAATTCTATTGGGTCTAGAGTTCTTCCACATTTATCACATTGATCACCACGAGCCTTTTCATATGAACAATGTGGACATGTTCCCTCAACAAAACGATCAGGTAAGAATCTTTTTTCAGTAGTCGAATATGGCATTTTTTGAGTATGCTCATAAAGTAAGTTTTTTTCTTTCAGTTTTAAGAAAATTTTAGTTACTATTTCTTTATGATTTTCAGTGTGTGTATGAGTGTAAAGATCATAAGAAAAGTTCATTTTTTCTAGAGAATTTTTCCAGATTTTATGATATCTAAATGCTATTTCAGATGGTTCTACTCCTTCATCTGAAGCTTTTAATGCTGTTGGTGTTCCATGCATATCGGAACCTGAAACCATTGCTACTTTATTTCCTATAATTCTATGAAATCTAGCAAAAATATCTGCAGGGATATTCATCCCAGCAATGTGCCCTAAGTGGGGTTCATCGTTTACATATGGCCAAGCTACAGCTACTAATATTCTTTTGGACAATTCTAAAATTTATCCTTTTATAAAATTTTTTCTATCAAAAATTTAATTATAGACATTTTATTACTCTTTATCTTTTCTTGATTGTAGTTCTAAACTATAAACTCTACTTCTTTTGATAGACAACATTGATGTAACATGATCGACAATTTTTCTCCCACTCATTTTATTTAATCTTGCATTATGTATTTCTTCCAGAATAATTTCATCAGATAATTCTTCTATTTTGGAATCTTGACCACTGATTATTATTGTAAATTCACCTTTTGGTTTTGAAAATTTTTCCCGTGCTTCAAATGAAGTTCCAATAAATGTCTCCTCATGTATTTTGGTTAATTCTCTACATATAAATATTAACCTATCACCAAGTATTTCTTCTAGATTTTTAAAAGTTTCTGAAATTCTGTGTGGACTCTCAAAAATTATTATTAATCCATTAGTAGAATTTATTTTTTTTATCGAGTTTTTTCGTTCATTTTCTTTACGTGGTAAGAATCCCAAAAAAGTGAATTGATTAGAAGGCCAAGGGCATATAGAAAGAGCTGCAGTTATAGCTGAAGGTCCAGGGATAGGAGTGACCTTATGTCCACTTTCGATCGCTTGCTTAACTACTTCATTACCAGGATCAGATATACTGGGTGTTCCTGCATCACATAATAAAACGGTATCACCTTTAGATAAAAAATTTGTAACTTGTTTAATTTTTGAATTGGGGGAGAATTTGTGTATAGAGATTATATTTATGTTATTTTTATTATTCTTAAATAATTTTTTACTTACTCTGGTATCTTCAGCTATAACATATTCAATATTATCTAAAATATTTTTTGCTCTTTCAGATAAATCTGCTAAATTTCCTATTGGAGTTGATAATACATACAATGTACCCATATTAGAAAATTAATTTAGTATTGATTGATCTATCAATTTTTCTATTGCAGCATCATGTTGTTCATCTGCGTGATAAGAGCTTCTTACTAGTGGGCCTGATGCTACATGCTTAAACCCTATTTTTAATCCAAGTTCCTTTAGGTCTTCAAATTCATCTGGATGATAAAATCTTATGATTGGATGGTGTTTTTTTGTAGGTCTTAAATATTGTCCAATAGTTAGTAAATCACAATTTGAATCAACGAGTTCATTCATAGTAGAAATCATTTCTTCTTTAGTTTCTCCTAAACCTACCATCATTCCAGATTTGGTTGGAATTTTAGGGTTTATTTTTTTTACATTATTAATTAAATTCAAAGATAAATCATAGTTTCCTCTCGGGCGAACTTTCTTAAAAACTCTTCTGACGGTTTCAATATTATGATTTAATACTTGTGGTTTAGCTATTATTACTTTTTTAAGAGAATCAAAGTCTCCTTCAAAATCCGGAATTAGCACTTCAATTTTACATTTAGGAGATAATTTTCTAACCTCTTCAATAGTTTTAGCAAATATCCCTGAGCCGTAATCATCTAAATCATCTCTATCAACAGATGTTATTACGGTATATTTTAAGTTCATTTTTTTTACAGTACTAGCTACCCTATGAGGTTCTAATAAATCAATAGTGTTTGGCCACCCTGTCTTGACATTACAATAAGAACAAGCACGGGTACAGGTATCACCTAATATCATAAATGTTGCAGTTCCTCTGTCCCAACAATCACCAATATTTGGGCAAGCAGCTTCTTCACAAACCGTATTTAGGCTTGCTCCAGAAATTTTAGATTTTAAAGATATAAAATTTTCGCTTCCGGGGGATTTTACTTTAAACCACTCAGGTAATTTACGTTTTACAACCAATTAAATTTTCCAATATGCATTAGTATTATTATGTAAGATAACACAAAATCAATCTTGGGTCATAATTATATAAATAAACTGTTAAGTACATTTATATTAAAAACATAAAAATAAGTGAATTCCGAAAATACTATTTATAAAGAAAATGATTTAGTTACACTCAATATTAAGTCATTTAATAAAATGGGGTTATCAATTTCAAATTTAGACGGTAAACCTGTTGAGATTTTAGGGGGGATACCTCAAGAGAAAGTAGAAGTTAGGTTATTACGTATTTATCCTGACAAAATTATCTCTATTGTAAATAAAGTAATAGAGTCCTCTGAGTTTAGAGTAAATGCTCCATGTGTGAAATTTTTAGAATGTACTGGATGTCAATGGCAACATATTGATTATAAATATCAGTTAATTTTAAAGAAAGAAATTGTTATTGATGAATTAAATAGGTATGAAAAATTAAGTAAGGTTTTGGTTAATTCAACATTACCATCTATCCATGAACTTAATTACCGTAATCATTCTAGATTTACAGTTCGAAGCAAGAATTCTCCAGGAGAAGTTGGGTTTATTAATTCCTCAACAAGAAAATTTGTGAAAATTAGTGAATGTTTATTAATGAACAGAAAAATTAATTCTATTCTTTCTGAAATTCAGGATAATATGGATGGGTTTTCTCAAGTTTCTATTCGCGGATCTGATAAAACTGATTCATTTTTAGTACAACCTAACTTAGTAGAAAAAGAATTTTCTTTTGAATCGGGACAAACACATTATTTAGAAAGAATATTTGATAGAGAATATAATGTAGCTTCTCCATCATTTTTTCAGGTGAATATTGTACAACTTGAAAATATTATAAATATTTCAAAAACATTACTTAATTTTGATGGGTCAGGTACTTTAGTAGATGCATATAGTGGTGTAGGTGTCTTCGGCTCTCTTTTTTCAAATTTTGTTGAGAAAGTAATATGTATTGAAGAATCTGCTTCAGCTATTGTAGATGGGATAAAAAGTAATGGAGACTTGAAGAATATACAATATATTCAAAAAAAAACAGAGCATGCTTTATTAGAATTTAACGAAGAAATTAAATATCTAATTCTAGATCCACCTAGAGTGGGTTGTCATATTGACGTACTGAAGGCTGTGAAACGTATTAAGCCCTTAAAAATTCTTATGATTTCATGTGATCCAGTATCAATGATGAGAGATTTAGATATTTTAGTTAGCGATGATTTTTACAGTATTGATTCTATAACCCCAATTGATATGTTTCCGCAAACAAGACATATAGAATGTGTTGCTATTTTAAATTTAAAGAATGTATAAAAGAAAATTATTTTTATTTTCATCGTCTAATAGAAGATTAGAGTTGTTTCAGAAAGCAGGAATAGAATTCATACAAAAAGATCATCTAATAAATGAGAGATCTATTGATTTGAAGAAATTTAAACCTATATCGTATCCCAAAATGTTAGCTATTGAAAAATTAAAATCTCAGAAAGGCAACAATCAAGATTTATTAATTGCTGTTGATACGTGTGTGATTTATAAAGATGCAATAATAAATAAACCTTCGAATATTGAAGAAGCTAAAATGAATTTACAACTATTGAAATCTAAATTTCATATGGTTGTGACAAGTATTGTATTGAAAAATAATAATCAAATAATTTGTAAATCTAGAATTTCCAAAGTTAAATTACGAGAGTTTTCTCAAGAAGAAATGAATAAATATATTCAAAGTAAAATTCCTTTTGATCGAGCTGGAGGATATGGTATACAGGATGAAGATTTTTCTCCTGTAGAATCTTATAAAGGATGTTATTTAAATATAGTAGGGTTACCATTATGTACATTAGAATCCATACTTTCGAAATTTGATTATAGTATTAATATTTTGGATTGTAATATTAGATGTAAACAGTACAAAAAATCGGAGGATTTAATTTGAATTTTTTGGGGATAGGAAGTTTAGAATTGCTCGTTGTTATGATAATAGGAGTTACAGTTGTAGGCCCAAAAAGATTAATTTTAGGGGTTAGAACATTTAAGAAATTTTTAACCAAGTTAAAGGAACAAAGAGATTATATTACCGAGTTAATAATTGATGAAGAAAATAATATAAATGAAGCTATTGAAGAAAATATTGAATTAATAAATCCAGTTCCTATAAAAACAACAAAAAAAGATAAAAAAACATCTAAACAAGATTCTGGGTATTCTTCTGAGGATAATAACAATGGCAAATGACAGGGCTGTTTCTATTGTTTCTCATTTTTCTGAAATTAAAAGAAGAATAATTAGGATTGCAATAGTTGTTATACTTTCAACAATTATATCTTTTATTTTTTATCAGCCAATATCAAAGTTTGTTCAAAAACCAGCTCTTGATGCACTTTCTAAAATTTCCCCTGATATTCCTGCAACTTTAGTTTTTCTAGATGTTTTTGAAGGATGGTCTGCTATAGCTAGATTATCTGTGTTAGTTGGTTTTAGTTTAGCTTTTCCATATATTATGTTTGAATTAGTTATGTTTTTGAGACCTGGACTTACAAAATCTGAAAGAAAATATTTATATAGTTTAATTCCAGGAGGGACGATTTTATTTTTTATTGGTGTAGCGTTTGCTTATTATATTTTAATTCCTCCTGCAGTTCATTTTTTGTTTTCATTTGGTAGTGATATTGCTACTCCTACTCCAAGAATAGGATCATATATATCTTTGATGTCTTCATTGGTATTCTGGATGGGATTAATTTTTCAAATACCAATAATTATGTTTTTGTTAGGCAAGGCTGGTTTATTGAAGTCCAAATGGGTATCAAAGCAAAGAGTATGGAATATATTATTTGGATTTATACTTGGTGCAATAATTACTCCCACATTTGATCCTGTAACTCAAACTTTAGCGGCATTACCCGCAATATTTTTATTTGAAATAGGGCTTTTGTTAGTTAAGATAACCGAAAAAAAGAGGAAATAGAAGAATTATTTTTTTTCTTTATCATCTTTTTTATCTGAGCCAACTGAATTTCTAAATTCTTTTATTGCCTTACCAACTCCAGAACCTATTTCAGGTAGTTTTCCGACACCAAAAACAATTAGAATTATTACCAAGATAAGTATTATTTCTAACGGACCTATATTCCTTAGGAAACCCATTTTTTTCTCCATAAATATTTGTTACTTAATGAATGATACAATATTTATAATATTTTACTCAAAACAAACAATCATAATGAGACTTTTCAATTACGAGAAATTATCTAGGTCTATGTATTCACATAATATAGATGTCATACTAGCAGGCACTAAACCAAATGTTGAATACCTTACAGATTTTGAATGGATGAAAGGGTTTAATAAGGACAATTTTTTATTAGAAGATGGTGAAAATTATGCAGCTTCATTTGTTGGTCTTCCTATCGATGAAAATACTGGTCCTTTTTATGTAGCACCATCTACTCAAACAGGTTATCCGGAAAATTATCAGATGTGGATAAAAGACATTCGTTATTGGGGCCCTGTTTTTTTTGTTTCAGGTTCAGAAAGTCAAATAGATTCTGCTGATAATCCTATAGAAAGAGTCGCACAAGTATTATATGAAAAAAATCTCGATAAAGGTCGTATAGGTGTAGAATGGCGACATCTAGAAATGAAATTTGCAGAAGATTTACGTGAATTTTTGCCGATGGCTACATTGGTTGATGCAGAGCCTATTTTATGGGATTTGAGAATGGTTAAATCTGAAGAAGAAATTATTCGTATAAGAAAAGCTTCAGATATTACAAGTGAAGTGATTAATTCTATTTATGAAGAGGTAGCCTTCGAGGGGATGAGCGAATGGGATTTGGAACATTATTTAGGTGTAGCTTTTGCTGAAAGAGGATCTCGGCATCTTTGGACAGATATTGGTTTCGGTCCCAAAGGGGCCAACTTTGTTGGACCTACTAACCAGCTTCTAAAAAAAGGAGAAATATTGAGAATAGATGCTAGTGGGTGGTGGAATGGTTATGTATCTGATCAATCTAGGTCATTAGCATGGGATGGAGAAATTTCTGATGAAGCAAAAAAAGCACATGCATCCATTTTAAGAATGAACAAGAAATTAAGAGATTCTGTTCGCCCAGGTATTTTACCATCAGATTTATATCTATTAACAATGAAAATGTTTGAAGAAGAAGGTTATGAATCACTAACTCCTCAAGCTGGACATTCATTAGGTAGAACTGTTCATGAACCTCCATTTTTAGTAAAAGGATCTAATAAGCCTTTGGAACCAGGAATGATTGTTGTTGTGGAGCCTACTATGAGAGTTCAAGGGGTAGGTAGTATAAATATAGAAGACACTACATTAGTTACTGAAGATGGATGTGAAAGTTTAACTTCTTCTCCACGTGAATGGGACGCATTTTTATAGTAATTTATTTTATTTAAGCATTCTCCAAACTGCTTTTACTTTTCCTATAATTTCTACATCTTTTGATTCAAGTAAAATCGGCCTGAAATCTTTATTAGCCGGTTCTAAACGTACGTTATTTCCTTTTTGGAAATAATTTTTCAATGTTGTTGTATTGTCTTTTATTATTCTTACAGCAGCCATCTGACCATTACTAACTATTTTTGTATGTTGCATTATGACCAAATCACCATCAGAGATTAATGCATCAATCATGGATTTACCTTTAACTTTTAATGCATAAATATTACTTGAGTTTCCAGCAATAGATTGTGGTAATTCAATATGTTCTTTACTGTAAATTTCAGACCATGATTCTTCATCTGGTAGTGGGAAAGGTTCTCCAGCTGAGATAGTCCCAAGCATTGGGACAGAAAAAATTTCAGTTATATTATGATTTAAATTGTTTGTACCATATTTAGGTAATTGTGAATTGTGCTGAGTTAATCTTAAGCTTCTAGAAACCTCAGAATGATTTTTCAAAATTCCAATTTTTTTTAATTTTTCTAAATTGTATTGTACTACTGAAGTCGAACTTATTTCACATCCTATTTGTATATCTCTTACACTAGGAGCATAGTCATATTCTGCAAACCATTTTTCTATAAAGTCGATTATTTTTTTTTGGCGAACACTTAGTATAGTCATAATTATTTATTTTATTTGTACTTAGTAAAAAATATCAACGTTCTTAATAAATTACAAAAATATCTGTCGCAATATTATAAAAATTAGTCATGTTGATGTAAATTATCACTTTCAAAAGAAATCACTTCTAATGATTTCGGTGGTCCTTCAGGTTCTTCTGATTCACCGAATGCAACATAATGTGGCACAGGCTGTTTTAATACTATAATTCCAGCTCTTTTAGTAGATAGCGGTTTATGCCCCCCAAACCATATAACAGAAGGGCCATCCACTAAATTGACTGGACCATTTTTTATAGGTCTTAATACATTTTCATCTATTTTATTTGTTCCTGGTGTAGTTATTCCCCATTTAAGTAATCCTTTGTATTCTGAAGGTAAAACAAACCTCCATTTAGGGATTAATCCTTTCCAAGGCATAATTTCAATAGCTATAGTGTTTTCTTCAATAAAAGGGTGAATGATTCTCCAATTAAATCGTGAAGGATTATTTTGATGAATTTCTTCTTTAGAATTAATTGGATTTAACCTAAATTTTTCGTTAACTAAGACTTAGTTTTATTATTAAATTTTTTCATTAGACGAGATTTTTTTCTAGCAGCATTATTCTTATGCAATACCCCTTTAGAAACTGCTTTATCTAAAGCGGAAATAGCTGAAATTACAGTATCTTTTGAATCAATTGAGTCTAATGCCATTTTCATTCTTGATTTGGTATATGTTCTTACTATTTTATTGTTTGTAGCTCTTTTTTTTTGTGAGCGTAATGTTTTGGCTGCGGGCATATTTCATAACCTAATAAAATTTAACGTCTTATTATTATATTCTTAAATATAATTATTTACTTGCAGTAAAGTTACTCGTTTATTCTAATTACTGATTCAATACCCGGTATAGCTTCAAGACGGGAAAATAATTTACTTAATTGTTGGACACCTCTTGTGTATACTGTCATTGCAATATTTACTGCGTTTGAACCTTTGTTTTCTGAAGAAGTTATTTTATGAATATTAACACCTTCAGATGAAACAACCATTGTTATATCTCTAATTAAGCCTACTCTATCATAGGCATTTACAATTAATCTAGATGAATATGTAGTGGTATATTCTCCCCAATTTACATCAACTATTTTCTCTGGTTTTAAAGAATATTTGGCATTATTACATGATATTTTATGAACAGTAACATCTTGATTTCTAGTTAGATAGCCAATTATTTCATCTCCATGAATAGGATTACAACATCTACCTATTTTAGTAAGAAGATCTTGTTCTCCGATCACCACTAAAACACCAGGTTGAAGAGATGGGTTGTTATTTTTTATTTTATTTTCTGTGCGGTCTATAGCTTCTGCTATTCTTGTAATTGGTATTGTTCCTGATCCTAATGCTTCTATTAATTCTTTCTTTGTGGTGAAATCCATCTTTTCTGCTATTTCTGATTCAGATAGATCTATACTTAATCTAGTCAATTCCTTATTTAATATTTTTTTACCTTCACGTTCAATTACATTTTTATTTTGTTTATTAAACCATTGTCTTACTTTAGTTTGAGCCCCAATAGAAGATAAAAAATTCAATTCAGGATTTAGCCAATTTATATTTGGACCTTTATTATTACGAGATTTTTTAATTTCTACTAAATCTCCATTTTGAAGTATTGTATTTAATGCTACTATTTTGTTGTTTATATAAGCCCTTGTAGCATTATGTCCTAATTCAGTATGTACACGATATGCAAAATCTAATGGTGTTGCACCAATCGGCAAATCAATAACGTCTCCTTTTGGAGTATACACGAATACTTGATCACTTAAAATATCTGTTTTAACTGAAGACAAATACTCTTCATCTTCTGTAAATTCTTGTTGCCATTCTAAAATTTGTTTCAGCCATGTAATTTGTTGTTCAAAATTATTACCATTAGTTACGTTTTGTTCACCTTCTTTATATGACCAGTGAGAAGCGACTCCTTCTTGTGCTATCTTTTCCATCTCTTTAGTCCTAATTTGGATCTCCATAGAATAGTTACCTGGACCAATAACTGAAGTATGTAGTGATTGATACATATTCTCTTTTGGATTGCCGATATAATCGTCAAATTCACCTTGTAAAGGTCTCCATTTCGAATGTACTATTCCTAAAGTTTTGTAACAATCATTTATATTATCGGTAAGAATTCTTAAGGCAAATAAATCATGAATTTCATTAAATTTTCGTCCTATTTCTTGATACCGGTTAATTTTTTTATAAATACTATATAAATGTTTTGCTCTACCATATATCAATGATTTAATATTAGATTTTTCTAATTCTGTTTTTAATGATTCTACAGCAGCGTTTACATATCTTTCTCTTTCGAGTCTTTTTCTAGCTACTAGCTTGGAAATCATTTTATAATTTTCAGGATTAAGATATCTGAAGGATTCATCTTCTAGTTTCCATTTAATTTCATTCATCCCTAATCGGTGAGCCAATGGGGCATGTATATCTAAAGTTTCTCTTGCTATTCTTAATTGCCTACTAGCAGGTAAATATTTCAGAGTTTGCATATTGTGGAGTCTATCGGAAAGTTTAATTAATACAACTCTTACATCTTTTGTCATAGCAATTAGTATTTTTCTTAGAGTAGCTGATCGAGTTCTTTGAGGTGTATTAATTTCTATCGCCATTTGGCTACTTTCATTAATCTTATCTATATTTTTTAATTTTGTTGCACCATCAACTATATTTGCTACTTCACTACCAAATAATTTCTCAATTTCATTGTATGAAACGTTACAATCCTCTATAACATCATGCAGTAATGCTCCTTTGATAGTAGTAGTATCTAATTTCATTTCTGCTAGATTTTGAGCTGTAGCGATAGGATGTATTATGTAGGGCTCTCCTGATATTCTTTTTTGATCTTTATGACTTTTTTCAGCGAAATCTAATACGTCATTTATTTCTTCAATTTGTGTAGGATTTAAGTATAATTCCAAAGTAGTTTTTAATTTATTTTTTGGAATATTTATTTCAGTTAAAATTTCCATAAATATTTAATCAGATTCAAAAAATTTTACTATTTCGTCTTTATAGAAGTTTTTTATAGGAATTTTATACCCATTTTCATCTATAAACAATATTTCTGTGTTGTTTGTAACTTCCCCAATTTTTTTTAATTCAAATCCTTCTTTCTTTAATTTTTCTATAATTTTAAAGGAATTATTTTTGGATGTCGTTATTAGTAATGCTCCTGATGAGATCAAACCAAAAGGATCTAATTTTAATTTATCACAAATTTCTTGTGTTTCATTTAGAATAGGAATTTCATTTTTTTTTATTAGTATTCCTTTTTTTGAAGCATTTGCAATTTCATTTAATGCAGTACAAATACCTCCTTCTGTGACATCATGCATTGAAGTGACTAAATTAGTAGAGGAAGCTAGAATTGCTGGTTCAACTATTGAAATTCCTGGATTTAGTATTAATTTTTTTGCATTATTTATCACTGATTGATTAATTTGAAGAGACTTTAATTTTTCTGAGTAATTTTCTGCTAATATGCTTGTCCCTTCTATACCTATATATCCATAAAGTAAAATATCATCACCAATATTAGCATCCGAAGTTTTTATAGCTCTTGATGTTTCTATTTCTCCAATCATAGTACCAGATATGATTGTTTGTGATAATCCTTTAGTTATTTCTGTATGCCCTCCAACTATAGTCACATTTATTTGATTTGCTGCTTCATTTAATTTTTTAAATGTTTTGTAAATACTTTCTTCTGAAGTGTTTTCAGAGAACAAAACAGTCGCTAAAAACCATTTTGGTAATGCTCCAGAAGTAGCTATATCATTAGCATTTATTTGTAAAGAATATTTTTCTATATTTTCGTCTACAAATGTAATTGGGTCAGAGGTAAGGATTAATGTTTTACTACCAAAAGAAATATGAGCTGTATCTTCACCTATTTCTGGTCCAAGTAAAACTCTAGGATCTTTATTATGAAATTTTGAAATTAATTTATTAATTACTGGATTAGGTATTTTTCCATTTGATAATAACATTAGTCCATTCCAGGGACTATTGGTAATGGTTTTCCCGAAAGATATTTTCCGATTACATTTTGAAATTCTTTTGGAGCGACACTCTCAAATTCTATCCATATGTCCCCGTAGCCTTTAATCATATTTTTATTATTTTCGCAAAACCAATCATAATTTTTATCTTTTTTATCGAAATTAAAAACTATTTTAAATTTAGCTTCACAATTTGATTTTTTTATTAGAGGGATTTGAATATTTAATAATTCAGAGATGTATAAAATTTCGTTTTTATCAGTAATTTCTCCTGCAAGAACAGGGATTTTTTGTTGATTATTTCTATAAATTTTTATTGAAATGGCTTTTTCAAATAGGTTATTTTTAGAAATATTTATACTGTCTGTCATATTATTTTTAACTTCAGTGCAGTTAATTGTTAGTTCTCCTGTGGAGTCTGAATGATATTCCCATTTTTCTTTATCACTTTCTAATATATAAATAAATCCGTGATCAGGAGGGGTAAATTTTTCATAATATATTCCTGGTTTTGGGCAATTCATAGATTTGTCTTTCCAGAGAGTTTTTGTAACTGAAGTAAGGGTAATTTGTTTTGAGTCAATATTTTTTTCAAAAATCAGTTTAGCCATTTCATTTGTATAAGAAGATGGGGGCTCTGGAGTATTTGTTACTGTTGGAGTACTAGTGGAAGTTGGTTTAATGATTTTATTTTCTGTTATTGCGATAGGAGTATTTGTAGGGGTGGGAATAGGAGTTATTGTAGGAATTGGAGTGGGATTATTAATTTCTGTAGTGATATTTGAGGTAGGTATTTTTTCTTCTGATTTATTGAGATTACTTAAAGTGCAAGATCCTAAAAAGCTCAATATAAATAAAATAGATGTAATAAAGACAATAGATCGCATTTTAAAAAATTATTTCGAATACTTTCCTAAGAGTAGACATGCATTTTGACCTCCAAACCCAAAACTATTTGATAATGCTATATCAACCTTTTTTTTCCTCTTAATATTTGGGACATAATCAAGATCGCAATTTGGATCCTTTTCACTATAATTTATTGTAGGGTGAATTATAGAATCATTAATAGTTTTGATACATGCAATAGCTTCCAAAGCTCCTGATGCTCCTAAAGAGTGTCCAATCATTGATTTAGTAGAGCTTATTGGGATTTCCTTTGAAAGCTCTTTAAAAACATTTTTTATTGCTAATGTTTCTATACGATCATTTGTTGGGGTAGAAGTTCCATGTGCATTTATATAATCTACTTGTGAAAATGAGATATTTGCATATTTGATAGCATTTTTCATAGCTAATGAAGCACCATAACCTTCATTGTGAGGTTGTACTAAGTGAAATGCGTCAGAAGATACTCCCCATCCTATAATTTCTGCATATATATTCGCATTTCTTGTTAGAGCATTTTTTTCACTTTCAATAATTAAAATTCCTGCACCCTCGGAAGGAGCAAATCCATCCCTGTTTGCATCAAAAGGTTTAGAAGCTTCCTTAGGATTTCCTTCCCATGTTGATAAAGCATGCATAGTACTAAATCCTCCCATGCCCAATTCGCAAATTCCAGCTTCTGAACCACCTGTAATTACTATATCGGCGACACCTCGTTTAATTACCTCTACGGCCTCACCTATCGATTGAGTTGAAGCAGCACATGCCGTTACACAAGTATTTGTGTAACCAGTAATTCCCCATATACGACTGATATTTGCAGAAGCCATATTAGGTAACATCATAGGTATATAAAAAGGGCTCATCCTCATTACCCCTTTGTTATTTTTTATTTCAGATTGTGTATCGGTTTCAGGGAGGCCTCCTGAGCCAACTCCCATTAAAATCCCTACTCTGTTTGGGTCATAGTCATTGATATTTAGTTTAGAATCTTTAAGTGCTTGATCAGCAGCATGTATAGCATATTGTGTGAATCTAGCCATTCTTCGAGATTCTTTATTGGATACAATATGATCTATGGAAAAATCTTTTATTTCTCCAGATACTTTACAAGGGAAGTGATCAGGTGATACTAAAGAAATTTTATCTATCCCTGAGATCCCATTTTTTATATTTGTCCAAAATTGATTGACGTTATTTCCTAGGCAGGAGACTAATCCCATACCCGTAATTACAACTTTCATATCTATTTTCTTTTGTCTTAAGATATATTTATTGATTAATTATAGAATTCTTTTTTAACTTTTTTAATAGTTTCAATAGTTTCTGCGGCTATAAATAATGATCCAGTAGATATTATTACTTCATTTCTTTTTATTATTTTTTTTCCCATAAGATAAGGCATTTTCTATGTCATTGAAATCAGCAATAATATTTTTTTTGTACTTTTTTAGAATTTTTTTAAGTTGATCAACTGGTATTGATTTAGGGTGTCTTGATTTTGTTAGAATTATTCTTGGATTTAAGTCTATAAGAATTTTCATTATAATTTTTGGGTCATGACCATATCCAGCACCTAAAATTATAACGATATTTTTTTTATTTATTCCTGTGTAATTTATGGTTTTGAGTAAAGCTTTTGCAGCATTTTCGTTGTGTGCTCCATCAGTAATAATTAAATATGGAGATTTTTTTAATACCTGAAATCTTCCTGCCCATTTAACTTTAGGTATAGACTCAGTTATAGAACTTAAGTTAAATTTAGTATTTATATCTGAATATTTCACTAAAGTAGCTAAAGCAGTCGATAGATTATTTATTTGATGCTCACCAATTAGCGGATATTCTACATTAAATTTTCCTTTTGTTGTATTAAATAAAATTTTTGATCCGTTAATGCCCATATTTTGAATTTTAGATACCGTTACTAATTCAGATGTTTTTTGTAATGGTGCTCCAATATTTTGAGCATATTGTACTAGCCCCTTCTCTACTTTATCTATTTGATTAGAAATGATAACTGGTATATTATTTTTTATTATTCCTGCTTTTTCTAAAGTTATTTTTTCTATATTATTTCCTAGAACGCTCATGTGATCCATACTAATTTCAGTAATCACTGAGATTTGGGGGGTAATGATATTAGTAGAATCTAATCTACCACCCATCCCTACTTCTATCACTGATATGTCTACTTTTTTTTTCCTAAAATAATTAAGAGCCATAACATTTATAGCTTCGAAGAAAGATATTTTTAGATTTTCATCTTTTGACATTTTTAAAATAATTGGCCAAATATTATTTAATTCATTTGCAAAATCTTTTTCTGGAATTGAACGATTATTTATTTGTATTCTTTCAGTAATTTTATGCATAGATGGAGATGAAAAAAAACCTACCTTTAGATCTGATCCTATTAAGCATTTTGAGATTATCGCTGAAGTACTTCCTTTCCCGTTAGTTCCAGCGACATGTATGAATTTTTGGTTTTTTTGAGGATTATTACAATAATCTAATAATTTACTAATTTTAGATAAGTCAAATTTTATACTTTTTTGAACGTTGGGAAAATTTTCAAAATTTCCTAGGAACATTAATTTTTTTATTGAATTTTCGTATGTTATATTCATAAAGGTTATATTATTCAGATTTTATTTAATTAGGGGAATATTTATTTTGAAGTATAAAGAACTTTTTTCAGATATTTTATTTAACAATCGTTCTGATTATAGTGAAATAAGAATTGAAGAAACAGATTCAACACGTTTAGTTTATAAAGGTAAGGAATTAGATAATATTTCACAGAATATTAGTTTTGGTGGAAATGTTAGATCTGCATACAAAGGTGGATGGGGATTTTCAAGTTTTAATTTTTTGTCAGATATAGAAAAAGATTTAAATAATATTCATACAGAAGCCTTTCTTCAAGCTAAAAGTATTGGAGATTCAAAAACTAATTTAGCAGAAGTTGAACCTAATATTGATAAAGTAGTAAATTCTTCGGGAAAGAATCCGAATCTTGTAACCATTAAAGAAAAAAAAGAATTATTGGAACATTATATAGGGTTAATTTTTTCTTCAAATAAAATTTCAAGTGCAGACGTTATATATGGAGATATGAAAAGAAAAGTATATTTTGGAAATTCTGATGGTACATATATTGAACAAGAATACTCACATGTAATTTCAAGAATTGCAATTCAGACTAGGATAGGAGACGATATATTGGAGTCTGGTTTTTCTATAGGTTCTTTAGGAGATTATGATCTTGTTGAGAATTTAGAAGATTTAGTTTTGGAACATAGAGATAAGGCAATAGGTTTATTGAAATCTAAAACTCTTTCTGGAGGTGAAAAAACCGTAGTCCTAGATCCTATATTAGCTGGTGTTTTTGTGCATGAAGCTTTTGGACACTTGTCTGAAGCTGATAATGTTTACGAAAATAAAGAATTAAGAGATTTAATGTTTTTAGGAAGAAAATTTGGTGGAGAACACTTAAACTTCACTGATGGTGGATTAATTAATTTTGATAATAATCCTTTAAGAGGATCATATAAGTATGATGATGAAGGTACTCCTGCGACAATTTCACCTTTGGTACGAGAAGGTGAGTTAGTTGGAAGGCTCCATTCAAGAGAAACAGCAGCAAAATTAGGTGAAAAACCTACTGGGAACGCTAGATCTATAGGTTATTCTTTTCCTCCTATTGTTCGAATGACAAATACTATTATTGAACCTGGAAAAGCAACTGTAGAGGATTTATTTAATGGAATTAAAGATGGTATTTATGTAAAAAATTGGCATGGAGGTATGACTCAACATGAAATGTTTACATTTACTTCTGGAGAATCTTATATGATTAGAAATGGAAAGATTGCAGAAGCAGTTAGACCAGTAAAATTATCAGGAAATTTATTTACAACATTAAAGAATATTGATGGAGTAGCAAATGATTTAGAAATGAATCAAGGTGGAGGATGTGGTAAATCAGGACAGTCACCATTACCGGTATCAAATGGTAGCCCACACATTAGAATACAGAATTGTCTAATATCATGATAAATGAAGTAATTGATAAATCAAAAAGGATATTTGATCAATATGAAATATATTCGATTACAAGTGAAAATCATCCTATTTCTTTTGAGTCAAATAAATTAAAAGAAATTACAAAAAAACAAACTTCAGGATTTGCTATGAGGGGGATAAAAAACAATCGAATAGGATTATCTTCCACTACTAACCCTTTAAAATTTGATCAACTTATTGAGAATGTGAAAAATTTATCTTATTTCGGATCAAAAACCGAAATGGTTTTTCCTTCTGGTTCAATATACAGTAATATTCCTATTTTTGATGAATCTTTATCTTCAGTTAGTGAAGATAAAATTATAGAGAATATAAAATCTTTTATAGATAAACTATTAAGTATTTCTTCTAATATATTAGTGGACTCTAAAATCGGTTGGGTGATTGGAAATACTAGGATAATTAATTCTTCGGGTTTTGATAATAATTATGATTATTCTGAATCTTATTTTTATGCTAATGCTAATTTAATTCGTGGTGATGATATGCTAAATATCTGGAATGGATGTTCATCTCATACAATGTTATCTGAAGCCGAATTAGATAAGTCATTTTTTAAAATAAAAAGAAATTTAGAGTGGGCTAAAAACACATCAAGATCTGTAAATTCTAATGGTGAATTACCGGTTATTTTCACTCCAGAAGGTTTTTTAAGCACTTTTTTAGGTCCTTTGTTAGAAGGTTTTAATGGTAAAAATTTTCTAAATAAAACCTCTCCAATTATTAATTTATTAGGTAAACAATATTTAGATAAGAAACTTTCTATTAGAGATAATCCACATTCAAATGAATTAACAGGAAGTAAGCCTTTTGATGATGAAGGAACTCCAACAAGAATAATTGATTTTGTTCAGAATGGTATTTTAGGAGAGCCTTATTATGATTTACAAACTGCTTCTCAATTGAGCTTAAATTCTACTGGGTCAGGAGGAAGATCTATATCTACAAATTTATATCCAACTGTTTCCAATATAGAAATTGATAATGGGGATGAAAATTTCTCAGATTTAATTTCGAATGTAAAAGATGGAATAATTGTAGATAGTTTACTTGGAGCAGGACAAGGGAATGAATTAGGTGGAGAATTTAAGGCTAACTTATCTCTTGGCTACAGGATTATTAATGGAGAAATCGTTGGTAGAGTAAAAGATACAATGATTTCTGGAAATGTTTATGAGTGTTTATCGAGAATTGAATCTATATCTAAAGATGTTGAAAATGTTTATGGTTCTGCAAAAATTCCAGCCATAAAATGTACAGGAGTGAAAATAGCATCTTCTAACTAAATATTTATTTGGTATTTTTAAAAATTAACTGTGCAGCTCCAAGAATAGATACTTCTTCTCCAAGGGTGGTATATTTTATAGGTACATTTTTTCTATATCTTGGAAGAGCGGTATGAGATACAGTTTTGATAATTTCATTAAATCTATGTTCTAATCCCCATGCTACACTTCCACCAATTACTAAAATTTCTGGTTCAAAAATATTTAATATTGAAGACAAACCTTGTGAAATATTTTCTATAACATCATTAACTATTTCTTCGGCGAAAGCATTTCCTTGTTTGGCATTGAGTATGATATTTTCAGGAGAGAAATTACTGAAACCTACTGAATTTTTATCAGAAAGATTTTTATATTTTTTTTCAGCTAATTTTGTTATCGCAGGCCCCGAAGCATTACCTTCAAAACAACCTTTACATCCAACATTACATTTAATACCATCTGATCTGACTAAAATATGACCCATTTCACCAGCTTGACCGGTGGTGCCTGTGATCATTTTTCCATCAGCTATTATTCCTCCACCTACTCCTGTAGATATGGTTATATATATTAGGTTTTTTATATTTTTGTTTTCTCCTAAACTTGTTTCGGCAAGTGCAGCTAGAGTGGCATCGTGTCCAATCATTACTGGTAAAGGATGAAAATTTTTCTTAATAATTGGTATAAGGGATTTATTGTGCCAAGTCGGTAAGTTTGGAGGAAAATTATATTTTCCATCCAAAGGATTAATTGGACCTGCAGAAGAAATTCCAATACCAGTAATATAATTTGTAATTTCTTCTGATTTAGGTATCATATTATTAATAGTTTCTTGAATTAATTCTGATAATCTTTCCGCAGCATTTTCAATTCCTTTTTCCGGTAAAGTGGATATTGAAGATATATTAGAACCTGATCCTTCTATATCAACAAGACCTGTTCTAATATTTGTTCCGCCTATATCGACAGAAATCACAAATTTATTCATTTGGTTCTATAGATTTCAGCATTGTCTAAAGGTTTATATCCAATGGTAGATTTCGCATGTTCTATATCCCAAATCTTCCATAAATTATCGGAAACACCATAAAAAATTTCATACCCTTTTTGATTTATTAAGCACATTTCTATCATATGACTAAGGTCTCTATAACTAACCCAGGTGGACAAAGATCTAATATTATTCGGTTTGTTCTCAGCGTTAAATGTTCCTATTCTTAGGCATGATACATCCATATTATAATATTCATGGTAATATCGACCTGTCGCTTCTCCGAATACTTTACTAATGCCATATTGGCTATCTGGTCTTATAGGAACTTTATGATCTATTAATTTGTATTTTCCTGGAGATAAATTTTTATAATTACCTTTTACTATATTAGAATATGGGATATCCATTTCAAAATTTCCTACTGCGTGATTTGAACTAGCGAAAATAATTTTTTTTATTCCAATATTTTTTGCTGTTTCAAATATGTTATGAGTTAAAGAAATATTATTAGATAATGCTTTTTCCCATGATGTATGAACAGATGCATTTGCAGCTAGATGTATTATTGCATCAACATTCTTAATACTATCTGCTATGTCATTAATATTTAAAGCATCAGAAAATATAGTTGGAATATCAGGAGATTGATTATTTTTGGTAATATCTAATCCTATGAAATCAAATTTATCTTTCAATAGTTTGATTATATTTGATCCAATTAGTCCTGAAGAACCTGTTACTAAAACTCGCATAATGTTTTTAAAAGTAAATATTTAATTTCGCATTAAAACTTCGTAATTTCTTTATAAGGATTATTTTATCTTATAAAGAATAAATTGTTAAAAAAATTTTATAAATTACCAAAAAAAATATAAATATTACTTTTATATCGTCTAAAGAAATTTTTTTCATCGAAAAACTGCGACATTAAAAATTAGATATAAAGAACATATGTTCTATGGTTATGATTACTAATTACTAACTTATTAAATTTAGGGAGTTAAATTATGGAACAAGAAATGAAAATAGCTTTTAGAAACCAAGCAGAAAAAAGAACAAATGCAGTAATTGAAAAGATAAGAATATTGACGCAATGTTCTAATAGAAATTCATTTAATTATGATGACGGTGATGTTGAAAAAATGTTTGAAGCTATTGATAATGAATTAAAGATATCTAAGGCAAGATTTACATCTAAATTTTCTTTTTAATTTTAATATTAATATATATACTAAATTCTATTAAATTATTTTACTATTGGGCAAGAGAATATTTAGTAAAGGATATTTATTATCAAAAAAGCTGATGTATTAGTAATAGGTTTAGGAGCTCATGGAAGTTCAACTGTATATAATCTTGCTAAAAATGGAATGAGTGTAATTGGTTTTGATATGTATAATCCACCCCATACAATGGGTTCATCTCATGGGAAGGCAAGAATCATAAGAAAATCATATTCTGAAGGTTCTCATTTTGTACCATTATTAAATAGATCATATGAATTATTTTTTGAACTTCAAAATCAAACTAATTTAGAAATAATTCAAATAATTGGTGGATTAATGATTGCCAAAAAAGGAGCTAATTCTTTAGAAGGTATTAAACATAGTTCAGAAGTTCATAATTGTGAAATCGAAATACTAACTAGTAACGATATTAAATCTAGATGGGAAATTTTTAATCCTGAAGAAGAAATGGAGGGTGTTTTAGATTTGATGGGTGGTGCTGTTTTTCCAGAGAATGTAATAAATACAAATTTAAATTTTTCCAAAGAATATGGAGCTGAATTACATTTCAATACAAAAATCTCAAAATGGATTTCAGATGATAATTATGTAACCTTAAAAACTGAAACAGGAGATACCTATTATGGAGATAAGTTAATAATTTGTTCCGGTGCTTGGTTACCTAATTTATTAAAAGATATTAATTTACCTTTATTTGTTGAAAGACAGATTTTGTTTTGGTTTGATCCGATTAATAATGCGGAAAAATTTTTACCACAAAATTCACCAAATCATTCATGGGAGTATGAAGATGGTAAGATGATTTATATTCAACCAAATTTTGGAGATGGAATTAAGGCTGCCATCCATCATGATGGATATGAAGTAGATCCCGATAAATTGGATAGAAATAAGATTAATTTAAATGAAGAAAAAAAATTACGAACTATAATGAAATCTTATATCCCTGATTTAGATGTTGATTCCGTTAGATCTGCAGTTTGTATGTATACAAATACTCCAGATCGAGAATTTATAATAGATTTCCATCCAGAATATAAGAATGTATTAATATTGAGTCCTTGTTCTGGTCATGGATTTAAATTTTCTCCTGTAATTGGAGAAATAGCGTTTAATCTAATAAATAATGGTAAAAGTAAATTTAGTATAAATTCTTTTACCATTGAAAGATTATTATAAAATAAGAATTTTCTGGAGGTATTTATGAGAATAGGAATAATCGGTGCTGGAGGAATCGGAGGAGTTGTTGGAGGTTTGTTGTCAAATAGTGGATATGATGTTACTTTAATTGATCAATGGCATGAGCACGTAGTAGCTATTAAAAATAATGGTCTTAAGGTTGAAACGCAAGAAAAAACATACAATACATATCCTAAATCTTTGTCTATATCTGAATTGCAAAATATCTCAATTTTTTTTGATGCTTCATTTATAGCTGTTAAAAGTTATGATACTGAATGGGCCACCCAATTAATGAAAATATATACTAATCCTAAAACTGGATATTTTGTTGACTTTCAAAATGGTATAAATGACCATAGAATGGCTTCCATTGTTGGAAAAGACAAATCTTTAGGTAGTGTAATTACTATTGGTGCAGCTTGTTATGAGCCTGGAAAAGTTATTAGAACAGATAATTATCATCTCGGATTTAAGGTGGCTGAACAAGATGGTTCGATTTCTGATCGACTTAAAGATTTAAAAAATATCCTTAGTAATGTTGCTGAGACAGAAATCTCATCTGATTTATGGGGAGAAAGATGGTCAAAACTAATGGTCAATTGTATGGCTAATGCTTTGGCTGGTTTAACTGGATATTCTACATCAGAGGTTAGAACAATACCTGAAGTTAGAAGAATTGGAATACAATTAGGTGCTGAGGCTGCTAGAGTAGCTTTAGCAATGGGTTTTAAGTTACATTCAGTTCTTTCACTTTCCCCAGAACAGATTATTGACGCTTCAGAAGGAAAAAATATTGAAATTGTTGAGAATTCTTTGAGTGAAACAGCTAGAAGATCAGGTTCTGCAGGTAGACCGTCCTTTGGTCAGGATGTATTAAAAAAAAGAAGGACAGAAATTGAATTTCTCAATGGTTATGTTTCTGAAAAAGGTAGAGAAGTAAATATTCCAACACCTTTTAATGATGAAATAATAGATATAGTAAATGATTTAGGTATAGGATTTGATCCAGATCCAAAACACATTGATAAACTTATAAAGATGTTACCTTATTAGATTATTAGAAAGGGAATTAAATTGACTTTTAAAATGGGTTTAATTGGTTGTGGTGGAATGGGAAGAAGACATATTTCGGGATATGTAAAATTACGTCAACATTTTGATAATGTTGATTTAATTTCGGTATGTGATTTACATGAAGATGTAGCAAATCAAGCAGTTAGAGTAATTCAAGAATCTGGTCTAAAGAAACCTAAAATATATACAGATTACAAAAAATTAATTGAATCCAATGATTTAGATGGTGTAATAGTTGTAACAAGTACTCCTATGCATCATAAGATTGCTATATACGCTATGGAAAATGGATTACACGTTATAACTGAGAAACCGATGGGTATAACGATGAAAGCATGCAGGTTAATGGAGGATTCTGCGAATAAAAACCAAAGGGAAATAGCAGTAGCAGAAAATTATAGAAGAGATCCGATTAATAGATTATCTAAAGCATTATTAGATGAAGGAATTTTAGGTATACCATATTTTGCTTTAGATTTAAATATTGTTAGTAGTCATAGATCAGTTATGCATAGTACTGTATGGAGAGCAAAAAAAGATCAAGCAGGAGGTATTGTATTAGACGCAGGGGTTCATAATGCAGATATGTTACTTTATCTTATGGGAGATGCTGATACAGTTTATGCGGAGACTAGGATTTTAGAACCTGAAAGGACCCTAAATGATATGGGTGAAGTAGCTCCACAACTAGCAAAAATGTACAAACATAGACGTGAACCTGGTTATAACACTGGAGATCTAGTAATACAAGATGCTGTTGATACTGGATTTGCATTAGTTAAATTTAAATCAGGTGCTATAGGGCAACTAAGTATCACAGATGCTTCTCATGGGCAAAAAGCATCGATATCTACAATTACAGGGAGTAATGGTACTTTATATAGGACTGAAAGTAGATCAGGTAATCCAATTAAATTAGTTTTATTTAATGGAGAGGAAATATCAGGGGATAAAATTTTAGATTTAGTGCCTAATTTCAAATTAGACGAATTGACAACCAAGTTATGGGATGGGAATTCATTAATTGCTTCATATGATTTAGACTTTCATGAAACCGATGCTAGGATATTGGCATATGAATATATGGATTGGATTCTTTCTATACAAAATGGAGGAAAACCTGAAGTAGGTATTCCTGAAGGTAAAAGTGCTATAGGTTTAGCTTATGCAATAGTCGAATCTGGACTAACTGAATCTAAAATAAAAGTCTCAGATGTTATTTCAGGTAAGATAGATAATTATCAAAAAGATATAGATATATCACAAAATATATAGTTAATCCGGTGAATCTGAATTACCAAATAATTCGACTATTTTTTTTATAGTATTTCGATCCATTTTTGAATTTATAGATTTTAAATTATCTAATAGATGATTTTCGTTTGATGTTCCTGTGATAATTGTTGAAACACACTTCTGTGAACCAGCAAAGGCATAACCTTGAGAAATAATATCGTTATTTTCTGAGTTATTGTCATTTAAAGAATTCAAATCTTCTAAAGTTCCAACAATATCCGGTCGATTTTTTCCCCAATCATTAAATCTTTCATTTAGTTTTGAATTTTTAGTTAAGGTTATTCTAACAGGAGCCATATTAAGGATTCCAATATTTTTTTCTTTAACTATAGGGAAAACATTTTTTGCAGCCCATTGATTCATGATTCCATATTTTAGCATCATTGTATCCCAAACTTCAGGGTGTTTATTTAATGCTGTTACCATAGCTGTATGTCTAGGTTCAATCACCATATTTTCTGTTATTCCAATATATCTAATCAAACCTTCTTCACGAGCTTTTATTATTGAATCTAAAAAACAATCAGTTATTGATTCATAGTTTTTTTGTAATAAACCATGAAATTGAAAAATATCTACATATTCAAGATTTAATTTTTTAAGGCTCCTCTCCAAAGACTTACGTGGGAAAGAAGGGTTCATTAATTGATCTATTGAATCTCCTCTAGATTTCAAGTCTTCAATTCTTGTAGATACTTTAGTAGCTAAGAGATAAGAATCTCTATTGATACCTTTTAATGCATTACCTAATAATTCTTCACTATTAGAATAAGCTGGAGCTGTATCAAATAAATTTATACCATGATTTATGGCAATATCGATTAATCTTTTTCTACTTTTATCTGTTCCTCCCGTTTTCTGTCCAAATTGAGAAGGCCCACCTGTTCCATATGATAATAAAGAAACTTTCTCTCCTGTTTTACCAAGTATTCTGTATTCCATAATTTATTTAGTATTCCATTATGGCTCTACCTAAAATTTTTCCATTTTTTAGGTCATCACATGCTTCATTTATTTGATCAAGTTTATATCGTTTGGTAACTAATTCTTCCAAAGGAAATTTACCTTCTTTATGCCATCGTAAAAACATATTGAAATCTTTGTCAGGGTATGTAGCTCCTAGAGATCCTCTGTATTGTCTTTGATGGAACATAAAATGTGATGGGTCTACAGTCATTTCTTTTCCTGGCATTCCTATCATTACTGCCATACCACCAATATTATCCGCTCCAGGACCTCCTCCTCTTACGGAAGGTAATATTTGTTCATTTGTTATTTTTAAACCTATTGCATCAAAAGCATAATCAGCACCTACTGAAGTAATTTCATGTATTGCTTCTATCGGGTCTGTCTTGAGAGAGTTAACAGTGTGTGTAGCACCGAATTTCTTTGAGAACTCTAATTTAGAGTCGTCAATATCTACGGCAATGATAGGATATGCTTCTAAAATTGAAGCCATTTTTATAGAAGAAATTCCTACTCCACCAACCCCATAAACTGCAACTGATTCATTAGGTCTTACTTTTGCTGTATTTAAAACAGCTCCGGCACCGGTTAAAATAGCACAACCAACAATTGAAGAAATGTCTTTAGGATTATCATCATCTATTTTCACAACATACCCGCTCCAGACAGATACATCTTCGCACCAAGTAGCTTGCGGTCCTTTTAAGGGTATTTCATTCCATGTCATATTACCAGGTTCAGGTACCCATCTACCTACTATTGGATCTCTAGGGACCCACGTAACTATTGTTAGGTCTCCTTCTTTTAAATGAGAAACATTTTTACCAATTTCTGTTACAATACCTGTACCTTCATGACCTAACATAGCAGGAGTAGGAAATTCAGGATTTTCCATTTGATGTAATTGTGAATGACAAATTCCACTTGATAGCATTTTTACATTAACATAATTTTCTTTTGGGGATGAAATTTCAATCGTATCCACTGTTAGTGGTTGTCCGGTATTTGTGTGTATAGCAGCTCTACTTTTCATAGCTTTATCCTTAGTATTTTATAATTTTATATCAAACTTCTTATCAATATTGAATAACTAACGTGATAATATCTCAAATATATTTATCTTACATTTATTGATTGCTGTAAACAATTCTGGAGTAGGTGATAATTTTGTAAGTATTTCTTCAATTTGTTCTTCGGTAATATATTCCTTAAGGCAATTGATTTCATTTATTTCTAATATTTCCTCAATTCCTGTTTTCGAATTATTTTTTTCTTTATCTCCATTATTTCTTTCAGATTCGGTATTTATTAATTTTTTTGGAACTTTTTGAGTATTTATATTTTTTATAGAGATAGTTGTTTCTTCTAGATTTATTTCACATTTTTTTGTTGCTAAAGTTAATTCGATAATATGGTTATCGGAAAGTCCTTGACTTGATTTTTCAAATAGATTTTTTATTATTTCACTATTCGTGTTTTTAAGAATACATAAACTTTCATCTATTGTGATTCCAATTAGTTTTAGTTCATTATCAAAATATCCACAGGATAAAAATTTTTCTAACACTGATGGTGATAGTTGATTAATAGTATAAGTACCTCCTATAAATTTTAGAGTTTCATCAAAATTTATTAACCCTAGAGGACCCAATTCATTTATAAAGCATTCAATTTTATCTATACCGCCCATAGAAGAAGTAATTTGACCATAATTACTTTTTTCAAATATACTTCTTTCATTTTTGTTAAGGCAAAAAACACTTTGTAAAGTTATGAGATAAATTTCTGGAGGAGGATCTTTAGCAAATAGATATATAAATGAACTGTTACCTACTCCAACATCTTTTATACAACTTTTAGTTTTATCTGTTAGTTTTCCAGAGCTAAAATCTAATAGGCCAATAATAATTCTTTCTTTTGAATCATATGATAAACATTCGTCTGAATTTTTAGCTAAATCATTATCAATTAGATATTGTCCTGGTGGAGAGGTGATAAGGTTTATTATTTCTGTTTTAGAATTAAATATCTCTGTTAAACAATTTATTTCAGGAATAGGAATTTCTGAAATAAATTGTTCAGGATTATTCATAGGATCTATACTTATTATTTTTGTGTCAGGAGTCGAAGTTGGTACAGGGGTAGCAGTCGGTACTGAGATGAATGTAGCTATAGGTATGGGTGATGCTATTACAGTTTCCATAGCATTTGGAATATCTGATGTAACTGAAATAGTTGATTTTGTATTTGAATTTTTACATGAAGCTATAAATACGATAGAACATATTAATAATATTTTTATCAAATACCTAAAATACAAACTAAATTTCCTTGACCTTTACAGAACAGATGTTCTATAATAGAACAAATGTTCTCCATATATTTTTTTATGATTAAGAACTTCAAATAAATAATAAAGTAATTTTTTTGATTATTATTTATTATCGAGATAAATTTTCAATTTTTGAAATAAATTTACAAAAGAGGCCACTATATGCAAAATTTTATAGATGTAAACTTAAAAAAAGTTCGCTCAGACACTCTTCCAGAAAATACTAACTATAAAGATAACGGGTGTGATATATCAAAATCTTGTCTTGATTGTCATCTTACATTATGTAAATATGATAATGATGAATATTCAGCAGGGAAAAATAAACTAAATAGAGACAAAGAAATCTACCAATTAAATTCTGAAGGCAAATCTATAATTGATCTTTCAAAGCAATATAATCTTAGTATACGTACGATACAAAGATCTATAAAAACAGGAAATAATATAATAAAAAATCAAGATAAATCTGAGGAAGATATTTTACCTTTAAATTTATTACCAAAAATTACTTTTTATAATCCAAAAATTAAGAAAGAGTTATTGAGAAATTATAAATAATTTAACTATCTATATGCTTTTGTAGTTCTGTAGTTCCATGGAAAGAATCTCCTGAAACTAAATAAAAAGCTCTTTCAAGAATATTTGTAGATCTATCTGCAAATCTTTCTATATTATGAGATGCCCACATTAAATATGTTGCTTTTTCTGCTTTTGAGGAATCATTTTTTACTATTTCAAGTAATTCAGTAACAATTTTCTCGTTTAAACTATCTACTTTATTATCAAGTTCATTAATTTCAGTTGCAGTTTCATTAAGATTTTCCATCTCTTTTTTCATGAAGATATTAATTGATTTTTTTAACATATCTACTGCTATATTTCCCATTTCAGGTATGTCTATTAATTCTTTCAGAAGAGGTTCAGGCCCCATCATTATGTTTATTTTTCCTATCCCCTCAGCGTAGTCCCCCATTCTTTCTAACTCGTTAGATATTTGTAAAATGGTAATTATACGACGTAGATCCGAAGCAATTGGTGCTTCTTTTCTTATAAGATCTACACAAAATCTTTCTATTTCTACTTCTATTAAGTCAATCCTATCATCCAATTCTATTACTCTTTGAGATTGATCAATATCTCTATTTTTTAATGCCTTAACTGACCTAAGTAGTGCATCTTCAACCATCCCAGACATTATGACGAGTTCACTTTCTAGTATAGATAATTCTTTATCAAATTCTTCTCTTGCCATAATTTATTTCCTTATAAATATTAACCAATTCTGCCTGTAACATAGGCTTCAGTTCGTTCATCTTTAGGGTTATCAAACACCTGTTTATTTTCTCCATATTCAATTAATCTGCCTATTCTTTCTTCTCCTGACATCATTACTAATGCATAATCTGAAATTCTAGCAGCTTGTTGCATATTATGAGTAACTATGATGATGGTTACATCTTTGGAAATTTCTTTTATAAGATTCTCAATAGATTGTGTAGAAATTGGATCTAGAGCTGAAGCTGGTTCATCCATTAAGATTATTTCAGGATTTACAGCTAATGTTCTGGCTATACATAATCTTTGTTGTTGCCCACCTGAAATACCCAGTCCTGAATCGTTTAGCCTATCTTTAACTTCATCCCATAATGCTGCTTTTCTTAATGAATTTTCAACAACTTCATCTAAATTTACATTTAGACCATTTACTCTTGGTCCAAATGCAACATTATCGTATATGCTTTTTGGGAAAGGATTAGGTTTTTGAAAAACCATACCTATTTTATATCTAATTTCAGTAGCATCAACATTATTATCATAGATATTTTGATCTTCGAATAAAACATTTCCTGTCACTTTAGCATTTGGTATTAGGTCATTCATTCGATTAATACATCTAATTAGTGTGCTTTTTCCGCAACCAGAAGGTCCTATAAGAGCTATAACTTTCTTTTCAGGTACCGAAAAAGTTACATTTTCTATAGCTAATGAATTTCCATATTTTACTGATAAATTATTTATTTCAATTATTGGATTAGTAAAATCAATTATTTTTTCTTCGCTAATTTCTTTACTTTTAATTTGATTATTATCGGTACTCATTATTGATCAATTCTCTATAATTTAACTATTGAATGCGATTTTACTAAGTTTTTGTTAACGTTTTGAAAACAAAATACATGTTTGATATTTATACATTATGAACAAAAAATATTCCATATTTAATATGTCTTTTAGTGATTTAGAAACTTTTTTAGATAATTTAGGGGAATCCAAATTTAGAGCAAAACAAATATGGAGATCTGTTTATCATGAAGGGAAAGAATCCTTTTTTGACATGACTAATATCAGTAATAATTTACGTTCATCATTATCTGAAAAAATATCTATTGACTTATTGCGTACAAAAATTTTTCTATCATCCAAAGATCTTTCAACTGATAAGGCTTTATTTGAGCTAGAAGACGGAGAATTAATAGAAACAGTATTAATGAGATATAAAGAAGATGGACATAGGAATTCTCGTAAAACAGTTTGTATATCTACTCAAGCAGGATGTGCGTTAGGTTGTACTTTTTGTGCAACTGGGCAACAAGGTTTCAGGCGGAATCTTACTTTTGGAGAAATAGTAAAGCAAGTTCTATATATGAGGAAATTAGCTTTATCTGAAGATATGGATGAAATTGCAAAAAACCTTAGAAGTAAAGGTGAAATACAAGGCGTAACAAATATAGTTTTTATGGGAATGGGAGAACCATTAGCTAACTATGATAATACAATTTCAGCAATTAAAATATTGAATGATCCATTAGGGCTAAATATTGGGGCAAGGCATATTACTGTTTCTACTGTAGGGTTAGTTCCTCAAATATTGAAACTTTCAGAAGAAAAATTACAAATAAACTTAGCTGTTTCTTTACATGCAGCAGATAATGAGACTAGATCAGCAACTATGCCTGTCAATAAACGTTATCCGATTGAAGACTTAATAAATGTATGTAAGAAATATGTTTATAAAACTGGTAGAAGGATATTTTTTGAATATGTATTATTATCAGAACATAATGATTCAGAAGAACATGCATATAAATTAGGTAAATTATTGTATGGTATTAAATGTCACGTAAACTTAATTCCTGTTAATCCTACTACGCAGGGAATATACAACCGAACAAAATCTACTACAGTTCTAAATTTTCAGGAACAATTAAAAAGATTTAATATACCTTCTACCATGAGAATAGAAAAAGGTATTGATATAAATGCCGGATGTGGCCAACTTAGATCAAGGATTGAATTATAATTTATAATTATTTTTACAACAAAGATAGGAATTATTATGTCTTATTTAGAATGGCCTGAAGTTTATAGGAAATTGGGAGTTAAGCCTGTCATTAATGCACAAAGTTGGGTGACAGTACTGGGAGGTTCTATAATGAGAAAAGAAGTATTAGAAGCTATGAATGATGCATCTAAGGTTTTTGTAGATATGATAGAACTCAATAAATCTGCAGGAAAATTTATAGCGAAAATTTGTAATTCTGAGGCAGGATTGGTTACTAATGGTTGTGCTTCTGCGCAAGTATTAATGTCTGCAGCTTGTATGACTGGTGAAGATGACTATAAGGTTGAAAAACTCCCTAATACAGGAGGCATGAAAAATGAAATAATTATATTTAAAGGTCAAAGAAATAGATATGATAAAGCATTTGAAACTTCTGGGGCAATAATTAAGGAATTTGGTACGGAAGAAGGTGCTACGGAAGAAGATTTGATTTCCACGATTTCTAATAAAACCTGTGCTATAGCATACGTAATTATGCCCTTTTATAAACCAGGAATTGGTTTAGAAAAAACGATAGAAATTGCACATAAAAATTCCATACCAGTGATTTTAGATGCAGCTGCAGAAATACCACCTAGATCGAACTTACATAGGTTTATAAATATGGGAGTTGATATGGTTGCTTTCTCAGGAGGTAAAGGAATTGGTGGACCTCAATCAAGTGGAATATTAGCTGGTAGAGAAGATTTAATAAATTCAGCTTTTAAGAATTCTCTCAATCTTCATAGCAATATAGCTTGTGTGGGAAGGCCGATGAAAGTTTCAAAAGAGAACATTATAGGTTTAGTTACAGCGTTAGAACTATATTTAGATAGTAATGAAGAAGAGGAGTATGAATCGTGGAAAGAAAAGTCTGAATATATTAAAAATCAGCTAAAAGATATTCCTTATTTAGATATAAAAATAGAAAATACTCCTACAGATAGACAAGGTACTCAACCTGTTTTATATTTTCATAATGATTGGAAAGGTAAATCTCCAGAAAAAATTAGAGAAGAAATGATTAATGGTGATCCACCAATATATTTAGGAGTAGGTGGATCTAACTTGTACGAGTATATGGGGGAAATAAACATAGTGATGACAAATGTTATGGAAGGAGAAGAAATAATAATTGCTGATAGGCTTAATAAACTACTTAGGTAGTGAAATCTTACTTTTCAATACCTTTCATATTTCCTGCATCATTTATAGAATTCCATTCATCTAAGAAAATTTTATTCCATTCATCCGATAGTTTACTTTTTATCATATCTTGAAAAACAGGCCAAAAAACGATTATTCCATCTGCTCCATCTCTTAAAGCTTTATATGCAGTTTCTTTTGATCTTACTAGAGCCGCTGTAACAAACGGTCTGTTATCCCAATTTTTGAATACTTTATTACATTCTCGAATTAATTTTGTTGGATCTCCATCTACATCATTAAATGGTTCGCAAAATGGCAGAATATGAGTGGCTCCTGCCTGGGCAATTGCAACTGCTTGGTTAAGAGTAAATACTGTAGTACAAAATGTTGGAATTCCTGACTTTTTTAATTGAATAAAAGCATCTAAAGCGAAAGTAGTTGCTGGTATTTTTAAAATAATCTGGTCAGACATTTTTGTGAAGTTTTCTCCTACAGATAAAAGTTCTGATGATGAGTGCCCATCAATTTCAACTGCAATTGGTTTATCTGTGATATCTATATATCTTTTTATTACATCTGTGAGTTGACCATATTTTTTTGTCATCTCATTTAATACGATTGTATTTGTAACGATACCTACAGCTCCACGGTTTAACCATATTTCTAAATCTTCAGGATCTCCTGCTACCCATATAGAAGGTCCATTTAATTCAGATTGAGCATTTTTTGGGTTGGTAAATAGTGGGTTATTATTTTTCATTTTTATTTTGCAAAGCATCTGCTAATACTTCGGTAAGATATTTTGCATTTACTCCTGTTCCATCTTCAATTTGTTGTTTACATGATATACCAGTAATTGTAGATATAGACGATTTGGGAGCCTTTCTAATTGCTGGAAAAAGTCTTTCTTCACCTATTTTAATTGAAACATCATAATGTTCTTTTTCAAAACCAAAAGAGCCAGCCATACCGCAACAGCCAGCATCAATTAATTTTGCATTATAACCACTAGGTAAATTTAGTGCCTTTAATGCAGAATCTGTTCCAGATAAGGCTCTTTCATGACAATGTACATGTAAATTTATATCTTCAATTTTTGGATCCCAGTTGATTTGTTCTTTATCATCTCCACTTGTTTCATTTAAAATATCTTGTATTAAAAATGTGTTTTCGGCAACAATTTTTGCCTTTTTATTATTTACTAATAAATCTGGGTAATCATCTTTAATAGCAATAATACAACTGGATTCACAACCAACTATTTTAATTCCTTTTCTGACGAAATTATATAAAAGATCAACATTGTATTCAGCCAGAATTTTTGCCTGATCTAACATCCCTTTTGAGATAATCGGCCTTCCACAACATTTTCTATCAACAATTAATACTTTAAATCCTAATGCTTCCAATAATTGTGTTGCAGCAATACCTGATTCTGGATGGTTGAAATTCATAAATGTATCATGAAATAGCACTATTTCCCCTCTAGAACCAGTGGTATTAGGATTTCTTTTATTGAACCAACTTTCAAAAGTTTTTGATACTACTTTTGGAGTCATTCTTCTTTTATCTAATCCTATTACATAATGTAAAATCATTCTCGAAGGGTATGACCTAACTAAAAAATTTATAATTTTCGGGAAAAATTTTGAGGTTAATGAATTTATCTTATGAACATTAGCTATCATTTTAGACCTAAGAGGTATTTTATGAGAGGAGTAATAATTATTCAAAAATTCATATTTAATCTTAGCCATGTCTACATTAGAAGGACATTCTGATTTACAAGATTTACATTCCAAACATAAATCTAAAACATTAAACATTCTTTTTGAAGATAACTCTTCAAAAGGTAATGCCCCAGATATTGCGGCTCTAAGTGCATTTGCTCTTCCTCTAGTTGAATGTTCTTCTTCTTGTGTAGCATGATAGGATGGACACATTGCACCACTATACATTTTTCTACATGCTCCAACTCCATTACATTTTTCTATAGCACTACTAAAATTAGTTTCTTTTGCCCAATCTAATTTTGTTTCAAATGTTTTGGTTTTATATTCAGTTCCATATCTAAGATTTGAGGTCATAGGTGGGGTATTGAAAATTTTTCCGGGATTCATAATCGAATTAGGATCGAAAGTTTTTTTAACATCGCTGAAATATTTAACTAATTTTTTACCGAACATTTTTTCTGCCCAAGCACCTCTCACTATACCGTCTCCATGTTCTCCAGTATAAGCTCCACCAAACTCCAGGACTAAATCAGATATTTCGTCTGCAATAGAATGCATTCTTTTGATACCTTCTTCATTTTTTACATTAATCACAGGGCGTACGTGCAAACAACCAACAGAGGCATGTCCATAATATCCAGCTTCAGTTCCATTGGATTTTACTATTTCATCAAATCTCTTAACATATTCAGGTAATTTTTCTGGAGATACAGCTGTATCTTCAACGAATGGTAGTGGTTTAGCATCACCTGGAATATTCATCATTAATCCTAAACCTGCTTCACGCATACTCCATACTTTAGATTGATCTTCAGTTTTTTCTAGTGTAGTTATTTCTTCACATAAACCTAATTTTATAATTTTTCTTTCAAGTTTTTTTATTTTTGATAAAACTTCTTCCTGATTATTTCCTGATATTTCGACTACGATAATATCTGTAGGATTTCCTCTCAAAAAATCTATATTTTTAGCAAATCCTAACGATTGTCTTGCTTGTTTTATAATCATTTCTCCAATATGTTCAACTGCTGAAGGAGATTCAGTCAATATCTCTACAGTAGCTTCCATCGCGTTTGATATATTATTAAAATGAAAAACAGATAAAATTTTGTATTTTGGTATTTTTACAAGATTTAATTTTGCTTCTAATATGGATACTAATGTTCCTTCTGATCCAACTACAATTTTCGATAGATTAACATTTTCTCTTTTTTCTATTAGGTCTAAATTATAGCCACCTACTCTTCTTAAAATTTTAGGAAAATGTAATTTAACTTGTTGCGAAGCTTTTGAAGAAATATCTAATATTTCTCTATATATTTTTCCTTCAAATGAGTCAAGAGATAGTTTATTTTCTAAATATTCTGGTGATATTTCAGATAAATTAATTTGTTCTCCATTTGATAGTACAGTTTTCAGTCCAAGTACTTGATCTACTGTTTTACCATATATTATCGAATGTGAACCACAAGAATTATTACCAATAGCTCCACCTATATTTGCTCTTGCTTTAGTACTAGGATCTGGAGTAAAGAATAATCCATAGCTCTTCAGTTTTCTATTTAAATTATCAATTGATATCCCTGGTTGAGTAATTACAAATTTCTCTTCTGGTGAAATTTTTATAATATTATTTAGATATTTTGAAAAATCTACTACGATACCATTGTTAACGGTTTGACCAGACAATGATGTTCCTCCACCTCGCGGAGTGAGAGTCACTTTGTTTTTAAAGGCGAATTCATGAAGGGCAATGACATCCTCATAATTTTGTGGAATTACTACTCCTACTGGATCTATTTTATAAATAGATCCATCAGTTGAATACATTTGTCTTGAATAATCATCAAAACGTATTTCACCAGAAATATATTTTTTTAGTTCATTTTGTATTTCTATTGATGATGTTGTCATAATTTATTTTTATTCGGTAATAATATAGATGCTAATATACTAAACAACAAAATTCCAATAATTATTCCCATCGAAATAAACACGTCTGATTGTGGACCAACAATATGGCCATGATGTAAATGTTCGAAAATCATTTTTGAACCAATGAAAAATAATATAGTTGCTAGCCAAAATTGTAAAAATCTAAATAAGTTTACCATATTTGCAATAAGGAAAAATAGTGGCCTTAATCCTAAAACAGCCATAGCATTAGAGGACCAAACAATGAAAGCATTATCGGTAATTCCAAAAACTGTTGGAATTGAATCGACTGCAAATACTATATCAGTAGAAGCTAGTACTAATACTGTAAGAAAAAATGGTGTAGCTATAATTTTTTTTGAATTAGATCTTATAAAAAATTTATATCCTTGGTATTTATCAGAAACTTTCATGAATTTAGAGAATATTTTTACTAAGATATTATTTTTAGGATCTGGATCTTTATTTTTTTTAAAAGCTAATTTATATGCAGTAAAAATTAAAAATATTCCTAAAATAATCATTACCCAACCGAACTTAGAAATTATTGCTACTCCAACAGCGATAAAAATAGCTCTGGCTATAAGCGCCCCCACAATTCCAAATGTTAGAGCTCTCATTTTTAAAGAATCTGGAACAGAGAAATAATTAAATATAATTATGAAAACAAATAAATTATCTATACTAAGAGCTAGTTCAGATAGAAAAGCGGTTGTGTATTCAATGCCTAATTCTGTATTACCGTATAAAAATATCCACAAGCCTACGAGTGCTGCTATTGATTTCCAAAAAACAGTTAAAAGTCCGGCTTGTCTAAATTCAATAACCTTTTCTTTTCTTGACAATATTGCAAAATCAAAAAAAAGTAAAACGGCTAAAAAAACATTAAAAATTAACCATATATATAGTGAGTCAAACATTTTTTATCTTTTTATAGGTTAAATAATGACTCTTATAATGATAATATTTTTCCAAATCATCTATACGGTGAATTATAAAATATTTATGATGTTTTTTCGACTTTATAAGTTATTTGACCATTTGGTGTAGATACACTTACCTCATCACCAACTCTACGACCTAATATTGCTTCACCTACCGGAGATCCTATTGAAATCTTTTTTTGTAATGGACTAGCTTCTCTAGGTTCAACTAATAGATATTCAATTTCTATTTCTGAATCTGATTGTACTAATAAAACTTTAGAACCTACTTGTACTCTATTTTTATCAGATTTATTATCAATTATTTCTGCTAATTTTAAAGTGGATTCTATTTCTCTAATCTTTGACATTACCATTCCTTGACTTTCTCTTGCAGCTTCTAAAGGAGCATTTTCACGAACATCTCCATCTGCTGCTGCTCTTTCAATATCCCCTGTCAATTTTATTCTTTCCTTTTGTAATTGACTAAGTTGTTTAGTCATGTCGTTATAACCACTTTGAGTCAGATTTACTTTTTTATCAGCTGTATTTTTAAGCATCTTTGTTCTTCTTGAACGTCTTAATCTTAAATGTTGAGCAAGATTAACTTCTGTGAAATTATTTATAGCAAGGTAAGCTAGAAATTTTTTGACACTTTTTAATCTTTCTGGATCAGGTTGTGCTGTTCTTCTTATAAAATCTTCAGAATATTCACTAATTTCTGAAGGGATAATACTCTTAATGTCTCTTTCTCCACCTATGTGCCTAACAAATCTTCCTATTTCAGATTGAGCAGCATTCTTTCTATCTTTTTTTAGTGATTTTGAATCTTTATTCAGAAAAATTTCTTGTACGTAATTTTGGAAGAGAGTTTTTACAGAGTAAGGTATTTCTGTAGATTCATTTTGAATTTCTTTAATATCATCAGACATATACTGACTCGCTTTCCAAGATTTAATTTCCCTATGTATAAAAAAAACGAATCTATCAATTCTATGATTTTTATTTTAATATGTCTTTAGCAGGGGGATTTTTTTTGTATCTATTTTTTAAATTAAGACGTATTATTGTTATATAATATTTTCCGTTTAGTAATATTTCCTTTTTTATTCTTATGATAAATAGACAATTGAAAGAATCTTTATACAATGCCGAAAAGAACTTATCAACCTAAAAAAAGACGTCGTGCTAGGGTTCATGGCTTTCGATCTAGGATGAAAACAGTAGGAGGTCGTGCTGTACTAGCTCGTAGACGCCAAAAAGGTCGAGCTGTTTTAACAGTTTAAATAATTTTATGAATTTAAATAGGTCACAAATGATGCGTAGACCTAGTGATTTTGAGAAAATCTTTTCTCAGGGAAGTAGGCATTCATCTACAATAATGACAATTTGGATTAAGCCCAACAAACAATTTGATAGTATTGTTGGATTTTCTGTAAGTAAAAAAGTTGGGAATTCCGTTAAACGTAATTTAATTAGGAGAAGGTTAAAAGAAATAGTAAAAAAAATTTTACCTGATCAAGGATGGATTATATTTATAAGTGCTAAGCCTTCAATAGTAAATCGCACATTTAACCAAATTTTTTTTGATCTAAAGAATATTCTTACAATTAATGGAGTGCTTTCTTAGTTATATTAATGAATCAATTATTAATAAAAATCATTTATTTTTACAAAAAAATAATTTCACCATATCTTAGTTCTCAATGCAGGTATTCTCCTAGTTGTTCTTCTTATGCTTTAGATGCATTACATGAATATAAAATATATAAAGCTACTTTTTTAATTTTCGTTAGAATAGCTAAATGTAATCCTTTGTTTTCAGGAGGGTATGATCCGGTAAGAGGTATAAACTATAGAGGTGAAGTAAATAATGGAAAAAATAATGAATAAATATTTTTTCATACTATTGATTTTTTCTTCTATCTTTTTATCTAGTTGTATGAATGATCTTAATCCTGAAGGAGGCTGGTCTCAACCAATAATTACAAACGATAATATGGTTATTGCTAGTAAAGATGGATATTTACATAAAATTAATTTGGATAACGGTTTTTATAATCCAAATTGGAAATATCCTAGAGATGAAAATTTAGGTGCAATTTATGGCTCTGTTAAATTATATGAGAATATAATATATGGTTCTTCATATACTTGTAGAGGAGGAGATTGTTCTGGTAAGGTTTTTGCTGTTAATGAAGAAGATGCAATGCCATATTGGGGAGGTCAATATATACCTGTTGATGGCAGAGTGGTAGGGAATATAGCAGTACTAGATGACATGTTATTAGTGGCTTTGGGTCCTAAGAATTCAGAGTTGAACGATAGTCCAAAGGGGATATTAATTTCTATTGATCGTAAATCTGGTTTTACCACTTGGGAAATTCCTTTGGATGGAGAGTCTTGGAGTGGTATATATATAAATGAAAATAAAAAAACCGCATATTTAGGAACCTTAAATGGATCAATATATGCAATAGATCTAGAAGATTTAAGTGAATATAGTATTAATCCAGAATCAAGAATACTTTGGACATATAATACAGGTAGAGCAATTGCAGGCGGGTTGTTTATCGACGGTGATTCCATAATATTTGGAGATTTTGGTAATAGAGTAATTAAATTATCTACTCAATCCAGATTTTCAGGTATAGATTTTCCTGCAAAGCAAGAATGGGTGTTTGAAACCGATAATTGGGTATGGGCTGCTCCAATTATTGATGAAGATATAATATATGTTTCTACATTATCTGGACATGTATATGCAATTGATAATGTAAATGGTAACCAAAGGTGGGAGGTTGAATTAGATACTAAAGTAATAGGTTCTCCTGTAGTTTTTGACAGGAAAAGAGGAGATGTAACTCAAAAATCTTTAGCTGTTCCTTCAGCCGATAAAAATATTTTTTCTTTATCTTTATTTGATGGTAAACAAACAGGAATTTTTTCTACGGATTTACCAATTAAATCATCTCCAGTTTTATATGAAGATTTGTTGTATGCACATACCTTAGATGGAAAAATATTTTGGTTTTCTACTTTAGATATGTCATTAAGAGGTTGTACAGATTTAATAGAAGGTAAATCATGCTGAACCATTTAAATAAAAGGTGGAATTTTTAATATGGAAATTTTTGGACTTTTATGGACAGAAATTATTATGCGACCTATGATAAATAGTCTCGTATTTTTTTATTATTTTCTATTTGGCAGTTTTGGATTATCAATTATCGTATTTACTGTGATTATAAGATTATTAATGATTCCTTTAACTGTTAGACAGTATACACAAATGAAAAAAATGCAAGTTATACAACCAAGGATGAAAGCATTACAGGAAAAATATAAAGACAAAAAAACACAAGAAAATAGACGTAAATTATCTCAAGAAACGATGGGATTGTATAAAGAGGCAGGAGTTAGTCCTATAGGCTGCCTTGGTCCAATGTTTATACAAATGCCTATATGGATAGGTTTATACAGAGCAATTATAAAAACAATTCCCCCAACACCAGAAGGATTATCGGATTTATCAGTTTTGATTTATTCTTGGAATCCTGGTATATCATCCATACCTCTCAGTAGCATTTTTCTTTCTTCTATTGATCTTGCAGATCTAGTTTCTTCAGCGGTAATGCCATGGAACTTTGGACTACCCATTTTAGTAGGTGCATCTATGTGGTTAATGCAAAAGATGACCACTGTTCCATCGACTGACCCAAGACAAAGGCAAACTAATCAAATGATGCTATGGATGATGCCAATAATGTTCGGAGTGTTTACTTGGCAATTTCCTTCAGGATTGGCAATTTATATTTTATTCTCAAATTTAGTTGGGATAGTTATACAATATTTTATTTCAGGTAAAGATATGTTTAAAAATTTTTCTTTCATAAATCTTGGACAAAATAATAATATTGAACAAAATACTGATATTGAACAAAATGATTTAAAAACTACTAGTAAAGAAACTAGTTTAAATACAAAGGATGGTGATAATCATGGTGAAGATATTCACAGGAAAAGACGTAGACGAAGCAACAGGCGCGGCTCTTCAGGAAATAGGCGTAGAACTGGAAGATCTTGATATAAAGGTAATAAACCCTGGAAGATCAGGAATTTTAGGATTTGGAGGAGAACATGCCGAAATTGAAGTTTCTCTTTCTAATGGGGAACCTTTTGCTGATGAAGTTATTTCTAAAAACAAAGTTTCCAAAAAGATAAACCGGAATAGAAAGACACGTAAAAATGATTCTTCTTCTGAAAAAAATAAAATTTCTGAAAATAAATCTTCCAATAAATTTGAAAGTAATAATAAATATGAAAAAGATGAAGAGGCCGAGAAACTTATTGGTGAATTATTAGATTATTTTCTAGGAGCAATGGGAGTTGTTGCTGAGACATATATTCGTGAAGAAGAATCAGAATCTTTAATTTTTGAAATTGATGGAGAAGATTCAGGATTGTTAATTGGTAGGAGGGGTGAAACTTTAAGATCATTACAATTTTTAGTAAGAATGATTTCTAAGCGACAACTGGAAAGACAAACAAATGTTTATATTGATATACAAGGCTATAGAGATAGAAGGTATCGTTTTATAAAAAATTTAGCACATAAGACTGCCAAAAGAGTGATAGATCTAAATGAACCAATTGAATTGGATCCAATGCCTCCAAATGAAAGAAAAATAGTACATCAATATTTATCAAGGAATTCTAGAATAGTTACTGAATCTCGAGGTAAAGGTAATAGAAGAAGAATCACTATTTTTCCTGAAGATTAAATAGTTGTATAATTCTCCTGATTTTATTTCTTTAGGTTTACTTTCTTTCGATATTAATGATTACGGAGATGGAACTTATTTAAAAAATCCTGGTGGAGCCGTTGCTTATTCATCTAAGTTAGCTTCAGATCATCAAATGAATCCTGGTATTGTAACTTCTTGTGGAAAGGATTATGACATAGAAATTTTATTACCAGATACCAAAACAATTATTTATCCAAGTGAAAATACTACAACATTTATGAATACTTATAATTTGGAAGAAAGAAATCAGGCATTATTATTACATTCTAATAAAATACCTCAACAGATAATTCCTAAAGAATGGAAAAAACCTAAAATTTTTTTTGCTGGTCCTGTTTTACATGAAATTCCAAAGGATTCAATTAATTGGTTTCAAGCAGATTTTTCATATATAGTTCCTCAAGGTTGGTTTAGAAGATGGAGTGATGATGGAATTATAGAAATAATTAGCCATATGGCAAATAACGAATTTAATAAGAAATGGGATTTAATGGTTTTATCTGAAGAAGAATCCAAAAATTTGTCTAAAGAATTACTTTTAGGCTGGGCAAAAATAATTTGCATAACAAAATCATCAGATGGAGCTAATATATTTTGCGATAATGGAGATGAATTTAATATTTCTGCAATTAAAGTACCAGATGTTGTGGATCCCACAGGTGCTGGAGATATTTGGGCTGCTGCAATGGCAATAAAACTATATTCTGGATCTTCAATTATTGAAGCTGGAAATTATGCCTCTGCAGCAGCGGCACTTTCAATAGAATCCTATGGTTTTTGTAATTCTTTTAGATCTTCAGAAATAATAAATAAGATTTCTAAAATCGATTAATTTATTTTGGGATAAATAATCTTTAGGTAGATTTATCTAATAATGTAATTAAATCCATAGTATTTTTACCTTTAATTTTATTATTAGATGCAATACCTTCATCCATCATTTGGACGCAAAACCCGCATGAAACTAACAAAGTGTCAGCGCCAGTTTCTATAAAGTCTTCGATTCTTTTATGATTGATCTTTTTACCTTTCTCCTCCATCCAAATTCTACCTCCCCCTGCTCCACAACAAGCACTTTGATTTTTATTATTTTCAATTTCTACGAAATTTAATCCTGATATTGAACTTATTATCTTTCTTGGCTCTGAAATTAATTCATTATGTCTTCCTAAGTAACATGAATCGTGATAAGTGAATTTTTTTGAATTAAATGCTATTTTAGGATTTAACTTCCCTTCTTTAATTAATTCTCCTACAAACGAAGTGTAATGTTGGACTTCATAGTTTCCACCTAATTGAGGGTATTCATTTTTTATATTATTAAAACAGTGAGGGCATGTAGTTATAATCTTTTTTATACTATATGTTTCAAAAGTAGAAATATTCTCTTGTGCTTTCATTTGAAATAGATATTCATTACCCATTCTTCTAGCAGGGTCACCTGTACATGTTTCTTTATTTCCTAATACTGCAAAATCTATTCCAGCTTTTTGTAATACTTTTGCCATAGATCTAGTACTTTCGATTCCTCTTTCAGTCATAGATCCAGTACATCCGACCCAAAAAAGTATTTCAGCTTTTGGATGTTCATCTATTGTTTTAATATTGAGACCATCCATCCAAGATGTTCTAGAATATTCTGTACCTTTCCAAGGATGACCTCTTTGTTCTATATTTTCCAGTACAGTTTGTGCAGAATCTGGTATAGATGTTTTTTCTAAGGTGAGATACCTTCTCAATTCTACGATGGTATCTACTTGGTTAATATTTACAGGACAAATGTCTATGCATGCTCCGCATGTTAAACATGACCAAACAACCTCCTCTTCAATTATTTCATCAGTAATAGCAGAATTTGATGAGATTAAATTATCTTCCATATGTTTTCTCATATCCTGCATTACTTTTCTAGGAGATAAAGGCTTTCCAGTATTCCATGCAGGACACATCTCTTCACATCTCCCACAATTTGTACATGAATCATATGCCATTAATTCGTTCCAAGAAAAATCTTTAAGTGAACGCGCTCCAAAGGATTCAAGATTTTCAAAGTTTCCCATTGGTTTTAGTTCACCTGTTTTTCTGAAAGATCTAAAAAACATGTTTAGTGGAGTTATATACATATGTGAGATATGACTAAATTTAATAGCTCCATATGATAATCCTGCAGTAAATAAAATTGCATGAGACCACCAAAAAGATTTATGGAGTATCTCCATTATAGGAGTAGGAATTTTTATTAGAATTAAAAATTTAGCGAATAACCAACCAATAATTGACCATTTAGCATTTACGGGATTATATAAATCTGAAGATGGATTAAGTTCTGTAGCTCCTATTCTTAGTCCTTCTAGAATAAAACCAGATAATATTAAAAGTGATAGGATACTTAGTATCATAGTATCATCCAACATAGTATTCAATCTTGATGGTTTTATCACATACCTTCTCCAAACAGCCATTCCAATTCCTATAGTAGCTATTATTCCACCGATATCCCAAATTAGTCCTAATTCTACTCGGTAGGGAGCAGTAGGGAAAATAATTCCAAAATATTTATGGAAATTAAATTCAATTGCTCCAATAGTAGTAGCTATAAATAGAATAAGAAAACCCCAGAAAATCGACAGATGCATAATTGTTGGATACATGTGTCTTTTTCTAGAAAATTTTTTATGTGTTAATAATCCTATTGAAATTTCTTTAGAGAATCTGGATATTCTTTTTAAATATTTTTTGTCTTCTAATGTTTTTGTTCCTATTTTCCATAATTTTATTCTTCTTATTATTCCGTAAGAAATAAACGCTATACAAATAGGCGCAGAAAGATAAACTAATATACCAAATAAAGGATATCCGATATTCCAAAAGTCGGGTCTACCTGGTAGCTCAAACATTATTTAAGGTCACCTAGCATATAATAATATTAATGATGAAGTTATTAACCATAAAATAATATTAGCTAATAGAGGTAAATCATTAACAAATATTTCTTCAGGTTTTTCACCAATTTGTTTTTTCTGTATTAAATAAAGATACCTAAATATTCCATAGTAAACAAAAGGGATAGTCAACATCATAGAATTATTACTTGGTAGATTATTATTAGGTGAAAGGTAACTGAAACTATATAAAGTGTAAGCGAATAAGGTAGCTGTTGCTACAATATTTATTAAATTATCTAGAAATGGAATAGTGTATTGTTCCAAAGTTTTTCTAGTACTATTAACGTTATTTTTCATACCTAATAACTCACCACGTCTTTTTGACAGAGCTATAAATAAAGCTCCAAGTCCAGTTACTACATATAACCATGATGATACTGATAATTCTAGAGTTTCTATATTCCCATTTATTAAAATTTTAGATTGATTTATTGCTATAGAACCCGCTACAGCTCTAAGAATAAAACCTATAGCTATAGTAATTACATCAATTATCACAATATTTTTTAGGATGATGCAATAACAAATATTTAATATAGTGAAAGAAATACTTATTGAAAGTAATAGTGGATTTGTTAAATAACAAATTAGATTACCTAATAAACAAAACGTTATAGCCCATATTCGTGCTGAAAAAATAGAAAGATCACCTTTAGGAATCGGTCGATGTTTTTTGAAAGGATGTTTTTTGTCATTATTTATATCAATTGAATCATTTAGGAGATATACTGATGCGGATAGTAAAAAGAAACCTAACATAGTGTAAATAGCTTTTAGTAAAATACTTAACATACCTGATAAATCTTCTAAGCTGAACCATATATTTATTGTAAAAAAAAGTGGAACTAGAACTAATAAATTTTTTAATGATTGTCTTATGCGGAGCGTTTGTATAACAGCTAAAATTTTTATATACATATTTAAATGTTATTGATTTAATTTGTTTTATTATTACATTATTTTATTACTTTGAAAAATTTTAATCTTCGTTTACGTTTGGATCAAACTTTATATCTTAGAGGCTTTGTAGATACCTTAGAAGAATCGTTACCTTTGGTTATGTCAGGTAGAGTACTACTTCCTGATGAAAAACATTACCCTAAGGTTGGCCAAATATTATCTTTTGATGCAAATATTCTTTTACTAAAAAATAAATCCTATGTCTCTAGAGGAGGAGAAAAATTACAATATGCTATGAATTATTTTGGTTTTTCAGTAAAGGATTTTATTTGTTTAGATGTAGGTGCTTCTACAGGAGGATTTACGGATTATTTACTGAAAAACGGTGCTGCAAAAATTTATTCAGTAGATGTAGGAAAAGGTCAATTACATAACAGTTTAATTATGAATAAGAAAGTAATATCTATGGAGAAAACTAATGCTAGAAAATCATTCTTATTACCTGAAAAAGTTGATTTAATTGTGATTGATGTTTCATTTATTTCACTAAAATTAATATTACTTTCGGTTATCTCACATTTAAAAAATAATTCTAAGATCTTGGTTTTGTTTAAACCTCAGTTTGAACTAAATAAAAATGAAGTTCCCTTTGGGGGAGTAGTAAATAATAATCAATCTATTTCTAAAGGGGTGGGAAATTTTATTAATTGGTGTTTCAATAATAATATTAAAATTAAGGGCTTATGTTACTCAGGAATAAAAGGTCGATCGGGCAATAAAGAAATATTTCTTTTGCTAGATAATTCTTAAAAAAGAATATTATCGACATTTTTTTTTTTGTATATTTTCACACCTTAAGTAGAATTGTGATAGATAATATTTGGGTATTTGATGAAATCAAAATTTAAATCTACTTTTTCGGTTATTGATGACTCTCCACGTGAAGCATGTGGGGTCATAGGTATCTTTATGCCTAATGAAAATGTGGCTAAGAATCTTTTTTTTTGGCCTTTTTGCCCTGCAGCATAGAGGTCAAGAAAGTGCAGGTATAGCTGTTTCAGATGGAGAAAATATACGTATTCATTCAAAAATGGGACTAATATCACAGGTTTTTAGAGAAGAAGATTTAAATGGTTTAACTGGATATGTAGGAATAGGACACACCAGATATTCTACTATGGGCGGAAGTAAAATTACTAATGCTCAACCTATTATAGTAAATGGAGCCAGAGGTAAATTAGCTGTAGGGCATAATGGTAATGTGATTAATGCTGAGTTACTAAGAGACCAAATAATAAAAGAATGGGAAGTCAATTTTGAAAGAACATCTGATACTGAAGTAATTGCAGAATTATATGCTAATACACCAGGGAACAATTGGTTTGATGTTTCATCTTCTGTTATGCGTAGATTATCTGGAGCTTATTCTTTAGTAATTATGAATAAGAAAGAGTTAGTTGCTGTGAGGGACCCTCTCGGTATAAGGCCACTATGTCTAGGTAAATTAGGAAATGGATGGGTAGTAGCATCAGAGACAGTTGCATTAGATAATATTGGGGCTGAATTTGTAAGAGAATTAGAAAATGGAGAGACTGTAGTAATTAATGATGAAGGAATTAAATCAAAAAATTGGAGTGGTAGGAGGTCATCTCATGCTATGTGTATATTTGAGCATGTATATTTTGCCCGACCTGATTCTGTTATTAATGGGAAATTAACATATCAAACTCGATTAAAAATGGGATCAGAACTGTGGAAAGAATTTCCTGTAGAAGCAGATTTTGTTACAGGTGTTCCAGACTCATCTACACCTCATGCTGTAGGTCTAGCTAGAGAATCCGGTATTCCCTATTTAGAAACTTTGATTAAGAATAGATATGTTGGGCGAACTTTCATTCAACCTGATCAAGCGATAAGGAATACTGATGTAAAAATGAAATTTAATGTTCTTAAATCTATTGTAAAAGATAAGAAATTTATTGTAGTGGATGATTCTATAGTAAGAAGTACTACTATTAAAAGAGTTGTATTATTACTAAAAAAAGCAGGTGCTAAAGAAGTACATGTTAGGGTAGCAGCTCCGCCGATTAAATCTACATGTCATTTCGGAGTAGATATGGCTACACTTAACGAGTTAATTGCATATAACATGTCTACCGATCAGATTAAAAATCTTATAGGTGCAGATTCATTAAAATATTTATCACTAGATGGTTTAATTAAATCTGTTGAGGGAACTAATGACAGTTATTGTAGGGGGTGCTTCACAGGAAAATATCCTATACCAGTTCAATTAGAAATGGATAAATTTTCATTTGAAAAAAAATAGATATTTTATATAAATTTTCTTGAAAGGAAAAAATTGGAATCTAAAACATACAAAGACGCTGGAGTTGATTTAATTGCAGCAGCGAATATAAAAGAAAAAATAAAAAATCTAACTGAAAAAACTTTGGGGACTAATGTTTTTTTAGGCCCTGGTGGTTTTGGAGGAGTAATTGAACCATATCCTGATTCTGAGATATTACTTGTATCAAGTACAGATAGTGTTGGGACAAAGCAAAAAATTGCCGAAGCAATGGACAATCACAGTAAAATAGGAGCTGATATTGTTAATCATTGCATAAATGATATCCTTCCTTGTGGAGCAAAACCGTTATTTTTCCTAGATTATATAGGAATATCAAATTTTAATTCCAAAACAATTTCTGAAATTGTTGAAGGATTATCATTATCATGTAAAGAATCTAATATAGCTTTAATAGGAGGAGAAACAGCTACTCTACCTGGTATTTATCATGGTAAAGATTATGATTTAGTAGGATTTATTGTTGGAACAGTTAAACGTGATCTTTTAATCACTCCTAAGAAAGTTTCTGATAATGATATTTTAATTGCTTTACCATCCAGTGGATTACATACGAATGGGTATTCTTTTGTTAGATCTATTTTTGAAATAGATAATAATCCTAGTGTTTTAGATGATAAAGTTCCTGGCACTAACGAAACATTGGGTGAAGCTTTAATAAAACCACATAAAAGTTATCTTGATACTTTCGGGGAAAACTTAAATATTATAAATGGTTTAGCACATATAACAGGAGGAAGTTTTAATAAAAACATTCCAAGAGTAATACCAGATGAATTATCTGTTGATTTGAAGTTAAGTACTTGGACCCCCCCAGATTTATTTAGATATATACAGGAATCTGGTAAAGTTACGGATCAAGAAATGTATAAAGTTTTTAATATGGGTGTGGGTATGATAGCTGTTGTATCTGAAAATAATGCTAGTTTATTATTAGAAAGATTAGAAGATTCTTGGGTCATAGGAAATGTTAATAAGAATAAAAATAATAAAAAGGTTAATTATCTAGATTGAAAGCATTAATTTCAGTATCAGATAAAACTGGTATAGTAGATTTTTCGAGAAATTTATTATCTTTGGGATATGACATTATTAGTACTGGCGGTACTGGAGAATATTTATCTAATAATGGCATTACTGTTACTGACGTTTCAAAAATAACTAAATTCCCAGAGTTTTTGGATGGAAGGGTAAAAACTTTAAATCCAATAATACATGGAGGTATTTTAGCTAAAAGAGAAAACAATTCTCATATTAATCAGCTAATTGAATTTGGAATAGATCAAATAGATTTAGTCGTAAATAATTTATATCCTTTTCAAGATACTATTAAAAATGAAAATATATCTTTAGAAGATATTTTAGAAAATATAGATATAGGCGGTCCAGCAATGACTAGAGCTGCTGCAAAAAATTTTAAGAATGTATTAGTAATAGTTGATCCAAAGGATTACCAAAACATAATTAATGCTCATTCAAATGATCAAATAGATTTTAAATTTCGAAAATCTTTAGCTTCAAAAGCTTTTAGGCATGTTTCATTTTATGATACTTTAATTGCTGATTATTTAGCTAATGAAAATGAAAAGCATATCTTTTCAAAACAAAAAACAAATGCTTGGGAATTAGTTAATATACCTAGATACGGGGAAAATCCCCATCAATCTTCAGCTGTTTATAAATTACCTAATGAAGAGGGAGGAATAGTAAATTCAACAAAATTACATGGTATCGATATGTCTTATTTAAACTATTTTGATGCTGATGCAGCTTGGGTGTCATGTAATATATTTGAAGAGAATTGTGTGTCTATTATTAAGCATGGCAATCCTTGTGGTCTTTCTATAAATAATAATCAAACAGAAGCATACTTAGAAGCATTAAGTGGAGATCCAGTGTCTGCTTTTGGCGGTATCGTTGGTTTCAATAGTATTCTTACAGAAGAAACAGCGAAAAAAATGGAAGGTCAATTCATCGATGTTATTGTTGCTCCATCTTATGAAAAACTTGCTCTAGAAATTTTAAGAAAAAGAAAAAAAACACGGGTAATTCAAGTATCAAAAAATAAAATTTCTAACTTAATGATCAGATCTGTTACAGGAGGATTTTTATTACAAGAATTTGACCAATATAATGATTTTTCTGAAAACTGGGAAGTTGTTACTAAAAATAAACCAAATTTTGAAATAATGGAAGATTTAAAATTTGCTTGGAAAGTTTCTGGACTAATTAGATCAAATGCAATAGTAGTAGCTAAAGATAAAACCTTGATAGGAATGGGGGCGGGGCAACCAAACAGATTAAATAGTATAAGATTAGCTACGAATTCTAAATTAGAAAATTTCTATCATGGAAGTGTTTTGGCATCCGATGCTTTTTTCCCTTTTCCAGATAATCTAATTGAAGCTAATAAAAAAGGAATAAAGTTTTATATTCAGCCAGGAGGCTCAATTAGAGATAAAGAAATAATTAATGTAGCTAATGAACTTAATATGATTATGGTTTTCACACATAGAAGGCATTTTTTACATTAGATAAACAAAATGACTCTTAATCCAACTGTAGATATTGTAATCCCTGTACTAAATGAGGAAGAATCTTTGCCTATTTGTGTACAAAAGCTTCTAAGTTATACTAATAAGTTTAAACAATATAGTTGGAAAATTGTTATTGCTGATAATGGTTCAGAAGATTTGACTGGACAAATTGCTAAAAAGTTAGCAAAGACCTATTCAAATGTTTCGTACTTTCACATAAAAGAGAAGGGGCGTGGTAGGGCCTTAAAATTAGCTTGGGGAGAATCTACTTCTGAAGTTATGGTTTATATGGATGTTGATTTATCCACCAATCTAGATGCCTTAATACCTTTAGTAGACGCGATAGTAATTGAAAATTTTGACATATGTGTGGGTACGAGATTATCAAAAAATTCAAAAGTAATTGGTAGAAAAATTATAAGAGAAATTATGTCTAGAGGATATAATTTTTTAATAAATTGTTTTTTTCCTGTTAAAGGTTTTTCAGATGCTCAATGTGGATTTAAAGGTATTTCAAAGAAATTAGGATATAATATTCTACCTTACATTAAAGATAATGAATGGTTTTTTGATACAGAACTTTTACTATCATGTAGACATTACTCGATACCCGTTAAAGAGATAGGAGTTATTTGGGTAGATGATCCAAATACACGTGTTAAAATACTTCCAACAGTTTGGAAGGATTTTAAAGGATTAATTAGATTAAGGTTTTTAGGTTTTAATAAAAACATTAATTAGACTTGAATAAAAAATATGACAACACCAGAATTTGAGATAAATAGAAATATTCTTTCAGGAAATACCGCTGATTATGAAATAATTAGGACTGGAGAAATATTAAGAGAAGAAAAGATAAATCCAGATGTCGTAGTTGATTTTACTTTCCATGATGATGGTATTTTATGTGGTATTACAGAAGTAAGAACTTTACTTAACTTAGTTTTACCAGAGAAAACAGGTCAAGCTTTTTCATTAGAAGAAGGACAAGAAGTTAAATCTGGAGAGGTTGTTTTACAAATTAAATCTTCATATGCGTCATTTTCCACATATCAAACTGCAATTTCTGGTATTCTTGCATCCTGCTCAGGTTGGGCTACAGCAGCAAAAGAATGTTTTGATGCAGCAGATGGTGTACCAGTAATTGGGAATCCTGCGAGATATGTTCATCCTGAAGTAGTAGGAATGGCAGATTTTTCTGCAGCTGTAGGAGGCTGTTCCAGTACCACTACGATGGCTGGGCACTATTTACACAATCTTACTCCATCAGGAACAATGAATCATTCATTTGTACTATTGATGGGAGATAGTTTGAGGGCTATGAATGCGTTTGATAAACATATGGATTTGGATATTCCCCGTGTTGCTCTAGTAGATACTTTTTCTGATGAAATTGTTGAATCTATAAAAATAGGACACTCTATGAAAGGTAGATTAAGAGGTATTCGTATAGACACACCAAAATCTAGAGGAGGTGTAACTCCAGAGTTAGTTAAAGAAATTAAATCTAGATTAGATAATGAAAAATTAGGATATTTAGATGTTATTATTAGCGGAGGTATGAATCCTGAAAGAATTAGACAATTTGTTCAATCTAAAGCTCCAGTTGGGACATTTGTAGTAGGCCATTATATAGCTTCAGGGAAACCCAAAATAGTTTCTGCAGACATTAAGAGTATAGATGGAATTAATGTTGGTAAAAGGGGAATTATTCCTGGGCCTGCTAGTAATGAAGGATTTAAACAGATTCATTAATTTTAGTAATGATAAAGTGTAGAACGAAATTTTCTTCTTTATTAACTTTAGCCCATTCTGCTGGTCTTGATCCAGGGACCCAAGCAATTTGATCCTTATATGTCAATACTGGTATTTTTTTTCTTGATTCAATGTCGAATATGTTATTTTTTAGAAATTTTTTTAATCTGATCTTCTTATTCATTCCCAAAGGTTGGAATAAATCATCTTTTATGTTTTTTCTAAAATAGAATTCTTTTTCCGAGAAGTCCGATCTTAGATATACTTCTAAGTTTTTATCAATTTTTTCTAAATTATTAGGTCGCTTAATAATTTTTTTAGTAATAAGATGATTTTCATCTAATTTAGTGTGGTTTGAGATGATTCTTATTGGTTCATTTATTATTAATGGATACTGAGGATTATCCTTTATTCTAGAAAATATTTTTATTTTATTTTTTTTTGAAATTATATTAATGTTATTAGGTAAATATATTTCACCTGAATTAGAACTTTTTACAAGTTTTATAATTTCATTTATATGATTATTTTCTATATTAATTTTTTGTTTAAACAAATTTTCAATATGTTTAATAATTATTTCATATTGTAATGATTCTGGTAATAAGAACATTTGATTTTTTTTAATTGAACAATCCTCGTTAATCATTAATGGGTAATATTTTTTTATTGCCCAATCTTTTAAATCCAATTCTTTTCTTGAATTTTGAGACAATAATGAAAGTTTTTTTGTAAAGTTTGGAAAATCTTTTTCTATTCTTGGGATGGTATTATTTCTAATAAAATTTCTCAAATAGATGTTTTTTAAATTAGAAGAATCCATCATTGGTTTTATTCCTAATGAGCTACAAAAATTTTTACACTGTTCGTGAGTAATATTTAACATCAATCTATAAATTTTTATTTCTTTATCATTTTTAGTCGATAAATTATTTTCAGATTTCATGCCTGAAATTCCCCTTATACCAGTCCCCCTAATGATACTCATTAATACCGTTTCTGCTTGATCGTTTTCTGTATGGGCTGTCAGAACTCCTTTTGCATTATATTTATCTGCTGTATCTTGCAAAAAATTGTATCTTAGATCTCTCATAGTATTTTCAGATAATTTATTTGATTTATTATCTTGTTTGAGATTTAATTTATTACTAACAAATTTAATTCCTATTCTATTTGATAAATCAGACGAGAATTTTTCATCTCTATCTGATTCTTTTCCTCTCAAATTATGATTGAAATGTGCAGATATAATCTTGAGATTATATCTCGATTTAATATTACCTAATGCTAAAAGTAATGCAGTAGAATCCACTCCACCTGAAAGTGCTAAGATTAAAGTTGAACCATCTTTAATATCTGTATTCTTTAAATTTAAGGAAATTTTTTCTATAAAATTATTATTCACTTGTTGAGGACATTTCTAGTATTTGAATAATTTTACCAATTCTTACTTTTGTTATTTTATGAACTTGCATTTCTGCTATTTCCATACGTAAGTTATTTACTCTTACTTTAGTTCCGACTGTTGGTACAACCTGACTTTGATCCAAGAAAAAACCAGCGACTGTTTCATATTCTCCTTCTGGAATTTCTAAATTCATTTCATCATTAGCTTCCACTATACTCATACCACCGTCTGCTATATATGTATTTTCATTAATAGTAATGTACATTTTATCTGGTTTTTTTCCTTCTTCTCCTGTTCTACCAACTATTTGCTCAATTAATCTTGTATAAGTAATTAGACCTGAAATACCGCCAAATTCATCTATAGCTAATGCAAGTCTTTGGCCTTGCTCTTGCATTTCTTTGAAAAGGTGATCTAGTCGTTTGGTCTCTGGAACAAAAAGAGCTTTTCTTACTAATCTAGTAACATTTGGGTCTTTATTCCCATTTTTTTGTCTTAATCTATCTAATACATCCTTAATTGATAATACTCCCACAACATCATCGAAATCATTATCATATACAGGAAAACGAGTTTGAGGGAATTTTTTATATATTTCTAAAAATTCTGATAATTTTGTGTTTGATCTTATCCAAATAATTTCATTTCTTGGTGTCATTACATCTCTTACTTCTGATTCACCAAATCTAAAAATTTTTTCTAACATTTCTCCTTGAGATTCTTTTACGGTACCTTCTTGTTCTCCTAAATCAATTAATGTCCTTAATTCTCCTGTTGTTACCATTGGTTGTGAATCATTTTTTTTATTCTTAAATAATTTTTCTATACCTCGTGGAAATAAAACTAAAGTCCATACAATTGGTCTAGTAATTAACATAATGAATAATATGATTTTTGCTGTTTTAAGTGACCATTTTTCAGCTATTGATACTACTAAGGCTTTAGGAGTTAATTCTCCTACAATAACAACTAAAATAGTTGAAATTGCGGTAGCAATTACTGTTGAAAATACATTAGGTTGACCATTCCCTATTGTTGTAATGGCTAGAGAGGTTCCTACGGAAGCGACCATTATATTAAATAAGTTTCCTACAAGTAGTAATGTTCCAAAAAGTTTATCGTGTTTCTCAAGAATTGATAAAACTGCTTTAGCATTACGATCTCCGTTATCAGCTAAATGTCTTATCCTGTATATTCTTGATCCCACAAATGCAACTTCAGTTGCACTTATAAAAGCGCTTCCTAGTAATCCTAGGAAAATGATTATTATTGAAATTATCAAATTAGGTTAAACTTACTCCTAATTTCAATATTTGAAATATACATAATTATTTTAAGTTACTCAGAAATTTTGAACGTTTTAATTATATCTTTTTCTATTGAATCTCTGATGGTATGATTTTCCACTAAAAATTTTCTAACTGCCTCCCTACCTTGACCAATCTTTTTCTCTCCAAATGAATAGAAAGATCCATTTTTTGTTAATATACCTAATTCAACTCCTAGGTCGATTATTCCTCCTTCTTTACTTATTCCAGAGTTATATAAAATCTCTAATTCAGCTTTTTTGAATGGTGGAGCAACTTTGTTTTTTACCACTCTAGCTCTTACTCTATTCCCAATTATATCTTGTCCTATTTTTATAGCTTCAGATTTTCTTAAATCTATTCTTACAGAACTATAAAATTTTAAAGCCCTTCCTCCAGGAGTTACTTCTGGATTTCCGAATACCATACCGACTTTTTCTCTAAGTTGGTTTATAAATATACAAACTGTATCGGTTTTATTTATTACAGCTGTTAGCTTTCTTAATGCTTGGGACATTAATCTTGCTTGTAATCCAATTTGCATATCTCCCATATCACCTTCTAATTCAGCTGTTGGTACTAAAGCTGCAACACTATCTAAAACAATGATGTCTAATGCACCGCTATGAACTAAATGATCTGTAATTTCTAAAGCTTGTTCGGCTGAATCAGGTTGTGAAATTAAAAGATTATCTATGTCAACACCAATAATTTTTGCATATCCTGGATCCATTGCATGCTCAACATCTACGTATGCAGCGCTACCTCCGCATTTTTGTGCCTCAGCAATTACCGACATAGCTAAGGTTGATTTTCCTGCAGATTCAGCTCCAAATATTTCTATAATTCTTCCTCGAGGTAATCCACCTAATCCTAAAGCCATATCTAATTGTATTGATCCTGTAGGTATATAACCTATGTTTTTATTATTTTTGGATTCACTTAATCTCATTACTGCACCACTACCAAACGTTTTTTCAATTTGTTCAATAGCTAGATTAAGATTTTTATTTTTATCAGTCAAAATTATAAATTAAGTTTATAGTTAAAATTTTAAAATTATTTTTATTATTCCAATTATATTATTATTCTGGTCTAAATCCAAAAATAATTTCTTTTTTTTCTTCTTTACCATCTCTGAAAATTCTTAAAATACTTTTATCTCCAGGGTTTTTATTCAACGCTAAATATCTAACTAATTCATTCATAGATCGAATTTTAGTTTCATCAATTCCGGTAATTATATCACCGTCGTATAATGGACTTAAATTATTCCCAGTATCTCCTAACAATCCATATTTTTCAGCAGGTCCATTATTTTGAACATTAATTATTAATGCTCCCTGTATGGTGTTAGGGATATTATTTATTTCACGTATAAATTTATTTACATCTATTGCACTTATTCCTAAATATGCATATTTATGTGATTTTTTTTCTATTAATGATTTAACTACTTTTTTTACTAAATTAATTGGTACTGCAAATCCTACTCCAGAATTTTGTCTTGTTTCACTTTTTATTTGAGTATTTATTCCAATTACTTCTCCTTTAATATTTAGTAGAGGCCCTCCAGAATTTCCTGGGTTAATAGCGGCATCTGTTTGTATAACATCTGGGATTTGGAAATTAGTAAAACCGCTATCTATTGCTCTACCAGTAGCACTAATTATTCCTGTTGTCATAGTAAAAGCTTCACCGAAAGGATTACCTATAGCAATTGTTAATTGTCCTGGAAAAATGAAATTAGAATTTCCAATCGTTATAGGTCCAATATCAGTTTTCGAGTCCAATAGTTTCAAAACTGCTACGTCAGAATCAATATCATAACCTACTAGTTCTGCATCATACTCATAAAGATCTGAAAATGTAAGTGTTATTTCGTTTGAATTTCGTATAACGTGATAATTAGTTATAATATGACCTTTGTCATCCCAAATAAAACCTGTACCATAACCACCTATACTCCCCATTACTTTAGTATTTATTTGGACTACTGAAGGCAGGGATTTATTGTAAATATTCATCATTTGATTCTCCCAATTTTCGATAAATTTTAGGGAGTTTATTTCAAAATCTTCTTTTGATACTTGGGTTTCTTTGTCTATAGGTGTATTTTCTGTCTGCTCATTTTTAGATTGATTTATTGAACAACCTATGAACAATAAAAATGTAATACAAAAAAAAATATTTAATGAAATTTGTTTCATGATTTAAAAATAGTAACAAGCATATTTTATTATGTTTATTTTAAGAAAAGATTAAGATTTTTCATCCCATTTTGATGCTAAAGGCATTCTCCAATCTTTTCCAAAGGATGTGCTAGTGATTTTTATGCCTGGAGGTGATTGGCGTCTTTTATATTCATTTTTATTTATAGATTTAATTATCTTTTCAATAATTTCTTTTTTAGCACCATTTTTTAATGTATTTTCTTTTTCTAAAATATTATCTATAGTCATATGACGTTCTACATAATTTTCTATAATCCTATCAAGTTGATCATATGGAGGTAGAGAATCACTATCTAATTGGTCGGGTTTTAGTTCAGCTGATGGAGGTTTATTTAGAATACTGTCAGGTATAGGTGAACCTGGACCTATTTTATTTCTGTATATAGCTAATTCGTATACTAAAGTTTTCGGTATATCTTTAATAATTGCGAAAGCTCCTGCCATATCTCCATATAAAGTAGCATATCCTGTAGCCATTTCTGATTTATTTCCCGTAACCATTACTAGATAGTTGAATTTGTTTGCTAAGGCCATGATAATAGTTCCACGTATTCTAGATTGCAGATTTTCTTCTGCTACATTTTGTTCTGTACCTTCAAATATTTTACTAAGAGTTTTTTCAAAAGATTGATGTATAGTTTCGATTTTTAATTCTATAAATTCGACACCAATTTTTTCACACAATAATTTGCTATCCTCATTACTTGAAGATGAAGAATATCTTGAAGGCATATTTACTGCTATTATATTATTGTTTCCTATAGCATCATTTGTTAAAACAGTAACTAGAGCTGAATCAATTCCTCCAGATAGTCCGATAATAGATTTTTTGAATCCTGTTTTAGTAATATAATCATGTGTTCCTAAGACTAAAGCTTTATAAATACTTTCTAATTTATCTGTTTTTATTATGTTAGTTTTTGGTATAAGTTTTTCTTTAGATTTTTTAAGACTTTTAACTTGTGAAATAATTATTTTAGGAGAGATTTTATTGTTTTTAATTACATTATTCTTTCTTAAATTTCTTACCTCTTGAATATCTATGTCAACTATCATTAAGTTTTCTTCAAAATATTTTGAAGAACACAATAATTGCCCATCAGGTCCTGATAGCATGCTTCCACCATCAAATACTAATTCGTCTTGTCCGCCGATTTGATTTACATATAAAGAAAAGCATTTATTTATTTTAGATTTTGAAGATAGTAGTTTTATTCTTTGATCATTTTTACCTATTTCATATGGTGAAGCATTTATATTAATAATTAATTCTGCACCTGCAGATGATTGAAAATTAAATACATCAGGAGGACCATTTTCCCATAAATCTTCACATATATTTGCAGCAATTTTTATTCCTTTATAGTCTAATAATTTAACTTCATTATTGATGTTTCCTGAAGAAAAATAACGTTTTTCATCAAATACTCCATAGTTTGGTAAAAAATTTTTATGATAACTGAACTTTATTTTTCCTTCTGATAATGCAGCTACAGAATTGTATATTGAATTAGTTTCAATATTTTTATCAACATACCCAACAAAACAAATTATTTCTTTACATAAAGTTGATAAATATTTCATTCCATTTAGATTTTTTGCAATAAACTCTTCATTATGCAATAAATCTTCAGGTGGATAACCTGTAATCGATAACTCAGGGAAAGCTATAATATCTACACCGTAATTTAATGATTTTTCAATGTTTTTTTTAATTAATTCTATGTTTACTTTTATATCACCGACTGTTGTATTGATTTGTGCTGCTGCTATTCTAATTTTCACGGTGAATTTATTTTATATAGGTCTAATATATTCTTGAACTGATGGTAGGGAAGATTTCCCTTCTAAGAAAACATCAATATTTCTAGCACATTTTCTTCCACTGGCTATAGCATGTACTACTAGAGATTGACCTCTATGCATATCGCCACATGTAAAAATTTTATCGATGTTACTTTGCATTTTTTTATTAGCCTTAACATTTCCTCTATTATCATAGTTCAATTTAAGATCATTTAGTAATCCTTCATGTTGGGGGTTAGTAAAACCCATTGCAATAAGTACTAACTCTGCTTCAATTGCAAAATTACTATTTGGAATTTCTTTCATTATTTTTTTGTTTGATTCTTTAATCCATTCAACTCTTACACATTCTAATTTTTTTACATTATTTTTATAATCACTAATGAAATTTTTTGTTAATATATTATAATCCCTTTCCCCCCCTTCTTCATGTGCACTAGAGGATTTAAAAACCATAGGCCAGTTAGGCCATGGATTATCTTCATTCCTTTCGATAGGTGGTCTAGGTAAAATTTCGATTTGTATAATATTTTTAGCATTTTGCCTAATAGATGTACCAAGACAGTCTGCTCCTGTATCTCCCCCTCCAATAATAACAACGTTTTTACCTTCAGCATTTATTCTTTTGTCTATAAGTTTATCCCCACGTAGTATGGAATTTTGTTGAGAAAGATAATCCATAGCAAAATGTATACCTTTATATTCTCTACCTTTTATATCTAAATCTCTTGGAACTGTTGATCCTCCAGCTAAGCATATAGCATCGTATTTTTTAATTAGATCTGAGGGCTTAATATCTATTCCTACATCAGTATTGACCTGAAATTTAATTCCTTCTTTTTTCATCTGATCTATTCGTCTGTTTACTATCTTTTTTTCAAGTTTAAATTCTGGGATTCCGATAGATAATAATCCGCCAATCACCTCATTTCTTTCAAAAACTGTAACATAATGACCAGCTCTATTAAGTTGTTGAGCTGCAGCTAATCCTGCAGGTCCCGATCCTACTATAGCTATATTTTTATTTGTTCTAAATTTAGGTTTTTCAGGTTTTATCCATCCATTTTCCCAAGCAGTATCTGTAATAGTTTTTTCAATCATTTCTATAGTAACTGGTTCACTATTTATTGAAAGAGTACATGCGGCTTCACATGGTGCAGGACAAATTCTACCTGTGAATTCAGGAAAATTATTTGTTGAATGTAGTCGGACTATTGCTTCTTCCCAATTGCCTTCGGACACTAAATCATTAAATTCAGGTATTAAATTCCCTAAAGGACATCCGTTATTACAAAAAGGGATTCCACAATCCATGCAACGACTTGATTGTTCATGAGATTCTTTTAAACTCCAACTAGTATAAATTTCTTTCCAATCTTCAATTCTTTTTGTTGATTTTCTTCTAGGAATAGTTTTCCTATTGTATTTTTTAAATCCTACTGGATCACCCATTAAGTATTACCTTTTCGTTATCTATAATTTGTTTTTTGGAAGTTACGTTTTTTGATTGAGAGTTGATAATTCTAGCATATTCCCTAGGTAGAATTTTTTTAAATTGCTTAATGGATTCTTCCCAAGAATTTAAAATATTTTCTGCTACTTTACTTTGTGTATAAAAATGATGATTCTTTATGATCTTTTTGAGTTCGATAGAATCTGATTTTTCTTTTATATCTAATAAATCACATAATTCTCCATTGAAATTACCTGAAAATTTATTATTTGGATCCCATACGTATGCTATTCCACCACTCATTCCAGCTGCAAAATTTCTACCAGTATCACCTAATATTACTACTCTTCCCCCTGTCATATATTCGCATCCATGATCACCTATGCCTTCAATAACTGCAGTTGCCGATGAATTTCTTACACAAAATCTTTCTCCACCTATACCTCTTATATATGCTTCCCCTCCTGTTGCTCCATAAAGAGCAACATTTCCTATGATTACATTTTTCTCGGCAATAAATGAACTTTCTTTATCTGGCATAATTATTATACGGCCACCTGAAAGTCCCTTTCCAAAATAATCGTTTGAATCTCCAAAAAGTTTGAAAGTAACTCCCTTAGCTAGCCATGCTCCAAAACTCTGGCCTGCAGAACCTTCAAATGTAATATTAATTGAATTCTCTTCTAATCCGGATTCTCCATATTTTTTTGTAATATATCCGCTTATAATACTACCTACAGTTCTATTTATATTCGTAATTTTTATTTTTTCACAATAGGTTTTTTTATTATCTATGAATTCCTTAGATTTTTCTAAAATATAATTATCTAGTGCTTTATCTATTTGATGATCTTGGTTTTCACAACAATATGCATGATCGTTAGATAAAAGATCTGGTTTATATAATAAAGGAGATAAATCTAATTTATTTGCTTTCCAATGATTTATATTTTTTCGTTGATATAATTTATCTACTCTTCCTATCATTTCATTTACAGTTTTAAAACCCATTTTTGCCATATGAACCCTTAGGTTTTCTGCCAGGAACATAAAATAATTTATAACAGCATCTGGTGTACCTTTAAATAGTTTCCTTAATTCTGGATCTTGAGTTGCTACACCTACAGAACAAGTATTTAAATGGCATTTTCTCAACATAATACAGCCCATAGCTACTAATGCACCAGTTGCCACCCCCCATTCTTCTGCACCAAGTAAAGCTGCTATTGCTACGTCTTTTGAGGTTTTGATTTGTCCATCAGTTTGTACCACTATACGATCTCTCAAACCATTTGCAACAAGGACTTGATGTGTTTCTGCAAGACCAAGTTCCCATGGTAATCCAGCATGCCTTATTGAACTTAAAGGAGATGCTCCTGTCCCACCTGAATCACCAGAGATAAGAACGACATCTCCCTTTCCTTTTGCAACTCCTGCTGCAATAATTCCAACACCTGCTACTGAAACAAGTTTTACATGTATTCTTGCATTATTATTTACATTTTTTAAATCATGAATTAATTGAGCTAAGTCTTCGATAGAATAGATATCATGATGTGGAGGAGGTGAAATTAGTTCCACACCTGGTGTAGTTTTTCTAATGTAGGCAATATAATCACTTATTTTTTTTCCTGGTATTTCGCCACCTTCACCAGGTTTTGCTCCTTGTGCCATTTTGATTTGAATGTCTTTGGCATTTACGAGATAATTTGTAGTTACTCCGAATCTACCAGAAGCTACTTGTTTTACAGCGCTAGATTTTGAATCACCGTTATCATCTTTATAAAAACGATCTGGATCTTCACCACCTTCACCAGTATTTGATCTAGCCTCTATTCTATTAGTAGCTATTGCTAGAGTTTCGTGAGCTTCTCTGCTAATGGATCCAAGTGAAATTGCACCTGTGGCAAATCTCTTGACAATTTCTTTTGTAGATTCAACTGATTCTATTGGTATTGGGTTATCATAAATGAGATCTAACATATTTCTTATAGATATATGTTGATTTCCTTCATTATCTGACTCTTTTTCAAACTGATCAAATAATCTTTTGTCTTTACGTTTAGTTGAATCTTGTAATAAAGATATAGTTTCTGGTTTCCACATATGTCTTTCGCCGTTTGATCTCCATAAATACAAACCACCAATATCTAATTTTAAATTTGAAGGTATATTATCTTTAGCGAATGCATTTTTGTGCCAGAAATTTATATCTTTATAAATTTCTTCTAATCCAATTCCGCCAATTCTGGAAACTGTCCAAGTGAAATATTTTTCTACTAAATTTTTTGATAAACCAAGAGCTTCAAAAATTTGTGCTCCCGTATAGCTTTGTATAGTTGAAATACCCATTTTTGCCATAGTTTTTACAATTCCCTCTTCTATAGCTTCTCTAAAATTTAGCTCTGATTTTTTATTGCTAGGTATTTCCTTTTTTTCTTTAGATGTTATCCTAAGACCTTCAATAGACTCATAGGCTAAATAGGGGTTGATAGCAGAAGCTCCATAACCGAATAATGTTGCAAAATGATGAACTTCTCTAGGTTCTCCTGATTCAATTATAATATCTGCTTGAGATCTTATACGTTTTTTTATTAGGTAATGATGAACTGATCCTACAGCAAGAAGAGAGGGAATGAAGCTATTATTTTCATCTATTCCTCTATCAGAAAGTATAATAATGGTACTACCATTATTAATTGCTTTTTCTGCTTGTTTTTGTATTCTTTCTATAGCTTCTTTAAGTGAATTTACTCCATTATTTATTCTGAAATTGGTAGAAATAGTAATTGTATTTATACCTTCAATTTTGGAGCTGATAATAGTCTCTAGTTCGTCGTTAGTTAGTACAGGATGATCAATCCTCAGTGTTTTACAATGTATTGAAGTTTCTTCGAAAATATTTTCTCTTCTTCCTAGTGGAACGGATCTTTGGGTAACCAATTTTTCTCTAATTGCATCAAGCGGAGGGTTAGATACTTGAGCAAAACCTTGCTTAAAATAAGAAAAGAGATTTTGAGGTTTATCAGATAAAACAGCTAATGGGGCATCATTTCCCATAGAACCTTGTGGTTGGTGTGCGGTAATTGCCATAGGTTTGATTAAAAATTCTAAATCTTCCCGAGAATAACCAAAAACCATTTGCCTAGTAAGTAAACTTTTCTTATTAAATTTATGTTTACTTTTTATTTTTGGGATTGAAGATAAAATTGATCTGTTTTTGTCTAACCATTTTCCATATGGTTGTTGAGAAGATAATTTTTGGATAACCTCATCTGGTTCTATTATTCTTTTTTGTTTAAAATCAACAAGAAACATTTTTCCAGGCGCTAATCTAGATCTATATTTAACTTCAGATGGCTTAACGGGTAATACACCAGTTTCTGATGACATTACTAATACATCTTTTTTTGTTACTAAAAATCTAAAAGGTCTTAAACCGTTTCTATCAAGTACTGCTCCCAATGAATCTCCGTCAGAAAATACAACCATTGCAGGCCCATCCCACGGTTCCATTATGTTTCCATGATACTCATAAAAATCTTTATATTGTTTTTTCATATTTTCATGTCCAAACCACGCAGCGGGCATCATCATAGCAGCGACATGTTCAATAGATCTTCCAGTCATTTTTAGTAATTCAAAAACATTATCTAAAGAGGCTGTATCAGATGGATTGTCAGTTTCACAAACTGGAACTATTTTATTTATATCATCTCCAAAATCATTTGATTCAAGAGATTTTTCTCTCGATTGCATCCAATTCCTATTACCCCTAACGGTATTTATTTCTCCATTATGTGCTAAAAATCTATAAGGATGTGCAAATTTCCATGAACCTAAAGTATTTGTAGAAAATCTTGAATGTACCAGTGAAAAAGCTGACATGTAATCTGGATCTATTAAATCTGGAAAGAAAGAACCTAATTGTTCAGCCATCAACATACCTTTATACACTATGGTTTTTGAAGATAATGAACATGCGTAAAAATATTTATCTAGATCCTTTATATTATTAGTATCTTTTAAATAATTTATTTTTTTTTCAATGGATTTTCTAACAATATATAGGTCTCTTTCCATATCGTTGTATTTTTTTTCCTTTGAAATGAATATCTGTTCAATATTAGGCATTAATGATTTTGCTGTGCTTCCTATAGATTTTTCATCTATTTCTACATTTCTCCATCCTAGGATTTTAAATTTTTTTTCTATGAAAGTATTTTCTATAACTTCTTTACATAAATTGTTTTGTGTATCATTATTCGGTAAGAAAAACATACCAACACCATATTCACCTTGGTTAGGTAAAGAAATGTTAATTTTTTGAGTGATTTTGTTGAAAAATTTATGTGGTATTTGGGTAAGCATTCCAGCGCCATCTCCTGTTTTAGGATCGGCTCCAGCAGCTCCACGATGCGATAAATTTTTTAAAACTGTTACACCTTGATTAATGATTTCGTGTGATATATTTCCTTTTATGTTTGCCACAACACCTACGCCACAAGAATCATGTTCTAATTCTGGTATATATAATCCATTTTTTTCTATTTGCGTAAAATTAGGTATATTATTTTTTATAAATTTCACTTGGTATTTCCTAAATATATTTATTATTAAATTATAAAAATAAATATTTTTTTATTTCATAATCTGTTACAGACCTAGAAAAGTCTTCCCATTCAATTTTTTTATTTTCTATGAATATTTTTTTTAAGGGGTTTCCCAAACAATTTGAAATCAATTCACTGTTTTCTGCTAATAGAATAGCTTCATTCAGAGTCTTAGGTAAGAATTTTATTCCAAATTTATTTAAATCTCTACTACTCATATCAGATAAATTTGTTGTAATTGGTTTTGGTAAATCATATTTTTCTTCGATACCTTTTAGTCCTGCTGCTAGAATAATTGAAAAAGTTAGATATGGATTTGTAGCGGAATCTGGTAACCTATATTCTATCCTAACACTTTCCTCTCTACCAGGTCTATAAGAAGGAATTCTAATTAAACTATTCATATCACCTATGGTCCAAGAAGCTAACACTGGAGCTTCTATTCCTGGCGTTAATCTCTTATATGAATTTATCCATTGGTTTGTGATTAAACATATTTCTGGGCTATGTTTAATTAGACCTGCGAAGAAATTTTTCCCTAAAGGAGATAATTCATTTGGATTCTTTGGATTATAAAAAATATTTTTACCTCCTTCAAAGAGAGAGATATTCGTATGCATTCCAGATCCGTTATGGTCTTGATGTGGTCTAGGCATGAAAGAGGCATAATAACCTGATTTGGAAGCAATTTCTTTTGCGGCTAATCTAAAAGTAATTACTGAATCAGCCATAGTTAATGCATTTGTGTGTCTGAGATCTATTTCTTGTTGAGCATTAGCACCTTCATGATGACTATGTTTCACAGGAATACCCATTGATTCAATTGATAATACAGTTTCTCTTCTCAGGTCCGAACTAATAGAATCAACTGAAGATTGATCAAAATATCCAGAGTGATCGTTAAGTAAATTTTTTGTTTCAGGGTTGATATAATAATATTCTATTTCAGGAGCTACGTAATAATTTAATCCAAGTTTAGAGCATTTTGCGATAGTATTTTTTAAGACATTTCTAGAATCATATTCTGATTGGCTACCATCTGGGTTATTAATATCACAAAAAAGTCTACCGACTGAATTTTCAGATGGTCTCCAAGGTAATATTTGCCAAGTTGAAGAATCAGGTAATGCTATCATGTCAGATTCATCAGATCTAGCGTTAGCTTTTATCACAGCACCATCAAAACTTGCTCCATTATTTAATACCTCTTCTAATTCGTCAACTGTAATTGCGAAACCTTTGAGGTTTCCTAGAATATCTGTAAACCAAAGTCGAATGAATTTGACACCATTTTCATTGGCAGAGAAAGCTACGTATCTATTTGCCTTTTCTTGTTCTTTCAAAATAAAATCCAATATTTCATTTGTATTCTATACTTCTAAACCTGTAACCTACATTCCATTGAGTTTGAATAAATTGATTTTTTATATCGTCAATTTTACTTCGTATTCTTCTAATGTGAACATCAACTGTTCTAGTTCCTCCAAAATAATCATCAGACCAAATTTCTTCAAGCAGGGCTTCACGTGAGAATACTCTACCAGGGTTAGAAGCTAAATATTTTAATAATTCATATTCTTTAAAAGTAAAATTTAATTTATTACCATCTAACCATACTTCATATTTATCTAAATTTATAGTTAAATTTTCAAAATAAATTGAGTTATTAATTTGTAAAGATTTAATTTTTCTCAGGTATGAAATTTCGAGTCGTTTTTTTATCTCTAAGGCATCAACAGGATGAAAGCATAATTCTATATTAGTTTCAGAAATATCAAATTCATAAGATTGAGATTTTGATAATATTACTACTTTAGGTAATTCATTTTTATAAATTAATTCAGAAAATGATTCAGCAAAATTATGATTAATTGTTATATTGTCGTAATCTATAATTATTCCATAAGTATTTTGTAGTTTATTCAAGTCTTCATCTCCATTTAAATAAACTATCTTGTTTTTATTAAAAGTATCATTGATTTGTTTTATCAATGTTTTTTGACTCTTATTATTGAATCCAATTATAAAAATATTATCTTTAGGCATATCTGAATAAATTGTTATTAAATTTACTAAAAGATCTTTTTACCATTTTTGAAGTTTTTTTAGTAAAAACAGGTATTTAATTATATATTTATATTAAAAAGATAAAGATATAATCGTCTTATTACATTGACTATATTTATTAAATATTAATATAATTAATGTTTGCCGACTTTAATTGTTAGTGTTTTTCTAACCTACTTTTGTAATTCCGGAGTTTAATTTGCCTACAGTAAATCAACTTGTCAGAAAATCGCGGAAAAGTAAGAGGCGTAAGCCAAGTACTCCTGCGTTAAGATGGTCTTTTAATTCACTTAAGTTGTCCAATTCTTTTTTGAAAAAGGGAAGTCCACAAAAAAGAGGAGTGTGTTTACAGGTTAGAACAATAACACCAAAAAAACCAAATTCAGCCTTAAGAAAAATTGCTAGAGTACGATTAACGAATGGTATGGAAGTCACAGCTTATATACCAGGTGAAGGACATAATTTACAAGAACACTCTGTTGTTCTTCTTAGGGGCGGTAAGGTGCCTGATTTACCAGGAGTACGATACACGATTATTAGAGGTTCACTTGATACTGCTGGTGTAGATGGAAGAAAGAATGGAAGAAGTAAGTATGGTGCGCAAAAATCTTAATCTATACTTGAGGAAAATAAGCTAATTATGTCTAGAAGACGACAATCTGAAAAAAGAAAAATTTCTCCTGATCCAATATATGGAAGTGTTGATATCGAAAAATTTACTAATCGATTGATGAAAGGTGGAAAGAAGTCTATTGCACGTAAGGCTCTTTATGATGCGATGGAAAAAATTAATCAATCTACTGAAAAATCTGGCTTAGAAGTTTTTGAACAAGCAGTTAAAAATGCTACACCTATTTTAGAAGTTAAGCCCAGAAGAGTGGGCGGTGCGACATATCAGGTTCCTGTAGAAATTCGACCTGATAGAAGACTAGCTCTTGCTCATAGGTGGCTCATAACAGCAGCTAGATCTAGATCTGGAAGATCTATATCGGAGAATTTATCCCAAGAATTTATAGATGCATCTAATGGTACAGGCTCTGCTATAAGACGGAGAGAAGAGGTTCACAGAATGGCTGAAGCTAATAGGGCTTTTGCACATTACAGATGGTGATACGAAGAAATGAATGATTTAGAAAAAGTTAGAAATATAGGATTTATAGCTCATATTGATGCTGGTAAAACTACGGTGACGGAAAGAGTTTTGTATTTTACAGGAGAAACTTACAAAATTGGTGATATAGATGATGGTACGACCGTTATGGATTTTATGTCTTTAGAAAGAGAGAGGGGTATAACTATTGGTTCAGCTGCAACTAATGCTAAATGGAATGATTATCAAGTTAATATTATTGATACTCCTGGCCACGTAGATTTTACAGCAGAAGTTGAAAGAAGCTTAAGGGTCCTGGACGGTGGAGTTGTGGTTCTTGAATCTGTTTCTGGTGTGCAGCCTCAATCTGAAACAGTTTGGAGGCAAGCTGATAAACATGGAGTGCCTCGGTTAATTTTTGTTAATAAAATGGATCGTTTGGGTGCTGATTTTGATTTTGCTGTACAGACTGTCAAAGATCGTTTGGGTGCAAATGCTGTACCTATTCAAATACCTATTGGAGCAGAATCAGAATTTACTGGGATGATAGATATTATTACTCAAAAAGCTTATATTTATGATGGAAATGATGCCACGAATCATAAAATTATTGAAGTCCCAAGTGAGTATTCTGAGAAGGTACTAGAGCTAAGGCAACAACTTATCGAAAAAGTTGCTGAATTTGATGAAGATTTAATGTTAAATTTTCTTGAAGATAAAGAAATAACAATCGAGTCAATTAAATTAGCATTAAGAAAAGGTGTTTTAAGTTTGGATATTTTTCCTGTTTTAGTGGGTTCTGCTTTGAAGCATAAAGGTATACATCCTCTACTTGATGCTGTTATTGATTATTTACCATCACCTTTAGATGTGCCTCCGGTAAGTGGAGTAGATCCTAAAAATGAGGAAACAAAACTGGATAGAAAAGCTAATACTGAAGAACCTTTGAGTGCACTTGCTTTTAAGGTCGTAACAGATCAACACGTAGGTAGATTAGTTTATTTACGAGTTTATTCGGGGAGATTAGAACCAGGAATTAATGTATTAAATACGACTAGTAGAAACAGAGAAAGAGTCGGTAGATTAATGGTTATGCATGCTGATTCTAGGGAGGATGTTCCGGTTGCTGGGCCTGGGGAGATTGTAGCAGCAATAGGTTTAAAAAATACTGTTACTGGACAGACATTGTGTGATCCAAATAGTCCTATTGCACTTGAATCTATCACTTTTCCGGATCCAGTTTTATCTGTTGCTGTTGAACCTAAAACTAGATCTGATCAAGATAAGATGACAAATGCTTTAACTAGGTTAGTTGATGAAGATCCAACTCTTCAGGCGAGCACAGATGATGAAACAGCTCAAGTTATTTTAGCAGGAATGGGTGAATTGCATCTAGATGTAATTATTGAACGCATGAGGAGAGAATTTAATGTTGATGCTACTGTTGGTGCCCCCAGAGTGGCTTATAGAGAGACTGCTACAAAAACGGCTAATGCTCAGGGTAAATTTATAAGACAATCGGGAGGAAGAGGTCAATATGGAGATTGTACTCTCAGAATAGAACCTCTTGAACCTGGTAGTGGTATTTTATTTGAAAGTGAAATAACTGGTTCGACTTTACCTACAGAATATTTTCGACCAATTGAGCAAGGTTATCGTGAAGCGGCTCAAAGTGGATTTTTGGCTGGTTATCCTGTAGTGGATGTAAAGGCTGTTTTGATAGACGGATCTCATCATGACGTAGATTCTTCAGAGATGGCGTTTAAAGTTGCTGCATCGATGGCTTTTAAATCTGCTATGAATAAAGCATCTGCTGTAATGTTAGAGCCTATAATGAATATTGAAGTTGTAACCCCTGAAGAGTTTTTAGGGGATGTGATTGGAGATTTAAATTCTAGAAGAGCTCAAGTTCAAAGTATGGAAGCTCGTGGTAAAGTACAAGTTGTAAAAGCATTTATTCCTTTGGCAGAGACATTTCAGTATGCTACAAGACTTAGATCCCTTACAACAGGTAGAGCTAGTTTTTCTATGGAGATGGATCATTATTCACGTGTTCCAAAAGATATTTTTGAAAAGGTTGTAAATTAGATATGCCAGGCCAAAAGGTTAGAATAGTTCTTAAATCGTTTGATCACAGGGTATTAGATATATCTACCCAGCAGATTTTAGATACTGCTGCTCAGACTGGTGCCCAGGTTGCTGGACCAGTACCTATGCCTACGGCTAAAAGAAGATTTACAGTTCTTAGATCACCTCATGTCAATAAAGATTCAAGAGAATATTTTGAATTACGTGTACATAAAAGAATTATGGATATATTAGAGCCTAGTTCTAAAACCATTGACTCACTGACTAAATTAAATGTTCCAGCGGGTGTGGATATTTCAATTAAGTTGTAATTTATAGGGTTATTTTTATGAGTATAAATGGATTAATTGGAAAAAAAATATCAATGACAACACATTTTGAAGAAGATGGTTCTTCTAATGCCGTGACTATTGTTAAATTGGGTCCTTGTGTAGTCACTCAAGTTAAAACAGAACCAAAAGATGGTTACCAAGCGGCTCAGATAGGATTTATGGATATTCAAAAAATTAATAAACCTAAATCTGGACATTTAGCTAGATCTCAGGGTAAATATCGTTTCTTAAGAGAATTTTTATCTGTCGATTTATCTGATATAGAAGTTGGGCAAGAAATTAAATCAGATTTATTTAAAATAGGAGACTTAGTTAAGGTAACTGGAACTTCTAAAGGCAGAGGTTTTTCGGGTGCAGTAAGGAGATATAATTTTAAGGGTGGTCCTAAAACTCATGGGCAATCAGATAGACATAGAGCTGTTGGTTCTATAGGTGCTGGTTCTTCACCAGGAAGAGTTTGGAAAGGTACAAGAATGCCAGGGCATTACGGAGTGGATAAAGTTACTGTTAGGGGTTTAAAAATAGTTCATGTTGATTCTGTTCAGGATATTGTGTATGTAAACGGGGCTTTACCTGGGGCAAAAAATGGATTATTGATTGTAGAGAAGCAATTTTAAAATGAAAATGCAAGTTATAAAATTAAATAGTAAAAGTAAAACTCAAACTTCAGTTACTGCAAGTGATTATGTTTGGTCTGTAGATCATAATTCTAGCGTTTTGCATCAGTCAATTGTTGCATATTTGGCGAATAAACGTCATGGTACCCATGATACTAAAACTAGATCAGAAGTAATTTATTCTACTAGAAAAATAAGAGCACAAAAAGGTACTGGTAATGCCAGGTTAGGTAGTAGAAGATCTCCTATTTTGATAGGTGGTGGGGTAGCTCATGGACCTCATCCGCGTTCATATAGACAGAAATTACCTAAGAAGATGAAACGTCTTGCATTGAGAGTGTCATTGTCTGACAAAGTACGCTCAAATAATCTTTTTGTCTTAGATAAAATAGATTTTAAAAATATTAGTGTTTCAAATATTAAATCTTTAATTGGTGGACTAGCCATTAATGGTACCGTATTAATAATTACTGAAAATACTGATCATAATGTAATAAAATCTGCAAGAAATTTACATGGAATAGAAGTTATAACAGCTTCTTTATTAAATGCCTTGGACATTTCTATGAAAGAAAATATATTGACTACTAAGAATGTTATTAAAAAGATAGACTCAATTTGGGGAGAGGTTTAATCTATGGATTATTCTGATATATTAATTCGCCCTTTGGTTACTGAGAAATCTACAATTCAAGGAGAATCTGGGAAGTATGTTTTCGAAGTTTCAAAATCAGCTACTAAAAAACAGATTTTATCAGCAGTAGAATGGGCTTTCGAAGTTAGAGTTCTTAGTGTCAATGTTATTAACATTAGAGGTAAGATAAAACGATATGGTGGACGTCCTTCTAAAAGACCAGATTGGAAAAAAGCCATAGTCAAGTTAGCTGAAGGTGATTCTATTCAGCTTTTTGAGGGAGCATAAGATGGCATTAAAAGTTCATAAATCTACATCCCCAGGCAGAAGAGATTCTGTTTCTACAGATTTTAGTGACATTACTAAAAGTAAACCTGAAAAATCACTTTTAGCTCCTTTATTAAAAAAGGGAGGACGAAATAATCGAGGCCGTATAACTGTTAGGCATAGAGGAGGAGGGCATAAACGTCGTTATAGAATTATCGATTTTGATAGACGTAAGAATGGTCAAGCAGAGGTTTTATCCATTGAATATGATCCTAATAGAACAGCTAGGATTTCTCTAGTAAGGTATGAGGATGGGCAAAAAAGTTATATTGTTGCCCCTAATAATTTAAAAATAGGACAGAAAATAATTAATGACAGTTCTGAAAGTTATCAAATAGGTAATTCAATGTATCTTTCTGATATTCCTACTGGAACCCTTGTTCATAATATTGAAATTAATCCTGGTAAAGGTGGACAGTTAGTTAAGAGTGCAGGGACTGTTGCACAGGTAATGGCACATGAAGGTGGATATACTTTAATAAGATTACCTTCAGGTGAAATGCGTCGAATTATAAATAAATGTAAAGCAACTATTGGTCAAGTTTCTAATTTAGATCATAAAAATCAAAAGCTTGGGAAGGCGGGACGGAATCGACATAGAGGTAGAAGGCCAACTGTAAGAGGTTCCGTGATGAGTCCTGCTGCGCATCCACACGGTGGAGGAGAAGGTAGGAGTGGTATAGGTATGCCTGGTCCAAAGACTCCATGGGGTAAACCTGCATTAGGTGCCAGAACTAGAAGAAACAAAAGAAGTAATTCTTTAATATTAAGGAGGCGCAGATAATGCGTATTAATTCATAGATGAGTAGATCTATTAAAAAAGGCCCTTACGTCAGTCCAAAACTATTAAAAAAAATTTCGGCGGCGCGTAATACAGGATCTAATAAACCTATTAAGACATGGGAGAGAGGTTCAATGGTGATGCCTGAGATGGTAGGTATTACATTTGCTATTCATGATGGGAGAAAATTCTTACCTGTTTTAATTACTGAAAATATGGTTGGGCATAGATTAGGAGAATTTGCTCCTACTAGAAATTTTAGAGGACATTCTAGGAATATTTAAGGATAATTATGGCATTAGCGAAATTAAAAAATATAGGCATTTCAGCCTACAAACTTAGATTAGTTATCGATAAAGTTCGTGGCAAAAGAGTTATTGATGCTGAAAACGAATTACGGTACATGAAAAGTCCTGCAGCAGCAATTACTTCTAAGCTTTTGAAATCAGTTATTTCTAATGCTGAAAATAATGATTTACAAAATAAAGATGATTTAAAAATAGTAAAAATCACTGCAGATAAATCTTCTAGTATTAAAAGATATAGAGCAAAAGCCAGGGGTAGAGCAGGTGCTTTTGATAGACCTACATCACATTTAGTGATTGAAGTAGATGAGGAAGGAACTTAATTATGGGACAAAAAACACATCCGAAAGGTTTTAGATTGGGTGGAGTCCAAGATTGGAGTTCACACTGGTTTGCTAACAACGCATCTGATTATAAAAAGTTAACTACTGAAGATTATACGATACGTAAAATGATTAATGATAAATATAGTGAATCCGGTGCTATTTCAACTATAGACATTGAAAGAGGTGCCCAAGAAGTTGTTGTAACTATTCATACAGCTCGTCCTGGAATTATAATAGGTAGAGGTGGTACAGCTGTTGATGTGATGCGAGAAGACATGGAAACTTTGACAGGAAAGAAAGCTAGACTTAATATTTTAGAAGTTAGGCAGCCGGATTTAAATGCTAATTTAGTTGGAAGATCGATTACAGAGCAATTGGAAAGAAGAGTTGCATATCGTAGAGCTATCCGAACAGCTGCCCAACGTACAATGCAGGCTGGAGCCCTTGGTATTAAGATTCTTGTTTCCGGAAGATTAGGAGGTGCAGAAATAGCACGCTCTGATAAATATATGGAAGGAAGGGTACCATTACACACTTTAAGAGCTCAAATAGATTATGCTGTTTCAGAGGCTTTTACTACCTATGGCGTTGTTGGTGTCAAGGTATGGATTTATACTGGCGATATGTCTATGACTTCAGAAAGTCTTATGGCAAGAACTCAATCAAGGGCTACAATGTCTAAGCCTCCTGAAGAAAACAAGGATAAAAAGCGCCCTAAAACGCGAAGAAGATCAAAGAAGAAAGACACGACTGATGTTACAACCTAAACAAACTAAATATAGGAAATATCATAGAGGAAAGATGAAAGGTTTATCATCAAAAGCATCTACATTAGATAATGGCGACTATGGTTTAAAGGCTGTGGGTCCTGGTTGGGTTACAGCTCGTCAAATTGAATCTGCTAGAAGAGCTATAACTGGTTATTTAAAAAGAGGAGGACAGGTATGGATAAGGGTATTTCCAGACAAGCCAATTACTGCTAGAGCTGCTGAAACAAGGATGGGTGGAGGAAAAGGTGCTATTGATCAGTGGGTAGCTGTAGTTAAAAGAGGACGTATTATGTATGAGATAGCTGACGTTCCTGAGGAGTTGGCAAGAGAGGCTTTAAGACGTGCTTCTCACAAATTTGCTATACCTACAAAGATTGTAAGCAGGAGTGATGAATTATGAAGATTAATGAAGTTAGAGAAATAAATACCCAAGATTTAAAAAAAGAATTTAGAGATCAAAAAAAATCTTTAATGAATTTAAGATTTAGAAAATCTACCATGCAATTAACAGATACTAGTGAATTGTCGAAAGTAAGAAAAACAATAGCACGAATAAAAACTGTAATAAGAGAAAGAGAAATTGTAGAAGATATCTCAAATGATACAAATCAATCAAAGGAAGAATAATTGGCTCGGAAAAGACGTATAGGAACTGTTTTAAGCGATATTAACAATAAGACTATTATTGTTGGTGTTGATTGGACTCAAAGAGATCCGGTATATGGGAAATCAAAAAAAAGAATAACTAGATTTTCTGCATCAGATATTAATAACTCTGCTAAAACTGGTGATCGTGTGATAATTGAAGAGTCTAAACCTATCTCTAAAACTAAGAAATGGAGATTGATTGAAATTGTCGAAAAATCAATTAATTATAATATGTTAGATCTACCTGAAGATTCTGATTGAGTCTATAAGATATAAGGTTTATATATGATACAAAGAGAATCAAGATTAAAAGTTACTGATAACTCGGGTGCGAGAGAGGTACTCTGTATTAATATTTCTGGAGGAAGTGCTAGAAAATATGCCAAAGTAGGTGATATAATCACCTGTTCAGTAAAAGATGCACAACCTGGTGGAAATGTAAAAATGCATCAAGTGGTTAAGGCTGTAATTGTACGACAAAAAAAAGAATTTAGACGATATGATGGTTCATACATAAGATTTGATGATAATGCATGTGTAATTATTGGTGATGATCAGAATCCCAGAGGAACGAGAATTTTTGGTCCGGTCGCTAGAGAACTTAGAGATAAACAATTTATGAGAATTATTTCTTTAGCACCTGAGGTTTTATAGTTATGAGTAATAAAATAAAGATTGATGATAAAGTAATTGTGATTTCTGGTAAAGATAAAGGAAAAACAGGTTCTGTTATAAGGGTGATAAAATCTTCTAATAGAGTAGTTATAGAAGGTGTGAATATGGTGACAAAGCATGTTAAACAAAGACCTGGTGTTTCACAGACAGGGCTAGTTAAGGGTGAGTCTTCTATTCCTATTTCTAATGTTATGCTTATAGATCCTGACACATCACAACCAGGAAGAGTTAAATGGCAATTCCTAGAAGATGGAACTAAAACGAGAATCGTTAAAGGAAAGAAAAGTGCCGTCGAGTAAAGTTAATAATAAACCAAAACAGAAATCTAAATCTCCTGTTAAAAACAAAAAAAAATTGATTGATTCTTATGTCTCTAACAGGACTATTCCTAGGATGTTAGAAAAGTATCAGAAAGATGTTGTCCCAATTATGAGGGAGAATTTTACTTATAGAAATATTATGGAAGTACCAAGAGTAGAAAAAATTTATGTAAATATAGGTATGGGGGAAGCAGTATTAGATAAAAATTCTTTAACTGCTGCCATATTGGACCTTACTACTATAACAGGTCAAAAACCTAGAGAAAATAAGGCAAAAAAATCAATTGCAAATTTCAAATTAAGAGAAGGTATGGTTATTGGTCTATCAGTGACACTTAGAAGAGATAGGATGTGGGATTTTTTTGATAGACTTGTAAATATAGCTTTGCCTAGAATTCGAGATTTTAGAGGTATTAGTTCTAAATCCTTTGATGGGCATGGGAATTATTCTTTAGGTTTAAAAGAACAAGTAACATTCCCAGAAATTAATTATACTGAAGTGGATAAATTAAGAGGACTGCAGGTTACTATAAATACTTCTGCGAAAACTGATCAAGAATCTAAGAAACTTTTAGAGTTACTAGGAATGCCCTTTAGTAGTTGAATTGAGGAAAATGAATTTTATAAAGGTGAAAAATAATGGCTAAAAAATCTATGGTTGCTAGAGATGTTAAAAGAAAGAAAATGATGGAGAAACATCTTAGTAGAAGGAATGAATTAAGATCAGCATCATTAGATCCCAAATTGTCTCTTGAGGAACGAATGGCTGCTCGTAAAGAGTTATTTACTTTACCAAAAAATTCTTCTCCTACGAGACTTAGAAACAGGTGTTCAATCACAGGAAGACCTAGGGGGTATATTAGATTTTTTGGTCTTTCAAGAATTGCTTTTAGGGAAATGGCTCTTAATGGTGAGCTTCCTGGAATACGTAAAGGTAGTTTATAAATTTAGGAGTTATTATATTGCCAGTATCAGATCCAATATCAGACATGTTGACAAGAATCAGAAATGCTGTGATGGTTCATCATAGTTCTGTTTCTATACCTGCTTCTAAAACAAAAGAATCTTTATTAACTTTGTTAAAGCAAGAAGGATTTATTTCAGATTTTAAGAAAAATATAGATGGTTCGAAAGCATTTTTTGAAGTTACACTCAGATATTATGATGATAATTCATCCGTAATTACTGGTTTAAAAAGGATTAGTAAGCCAGGGCTTAGAGTTTATTCTAAAAAGAATGATATTCCAAGGTATCTTGGAGGTTTAGGTGTGTCATTTTTATCTACACCTAAAGGTATAATGACTGGTTATAATGCCAAAAAACAAGGACTTGGAGGGGAATTACTATTTTATGTATGGTGATACTAAAAAGATAGTATTTTTATTTAATATATGTCAAGAATAGGAAAAACCCCAATAAATATTCCTGAAGGGGTAGATTTAAAAATAGACGGAACTAGTGTTTTTATCAAAGGTAAGATTGGAGAGCTTTCAAGGATATTTCCTCAAACAATAAAAATTAAACAAGAAGGGAATATTTTATATGTAGAGAGGATTAATGATAATCCAGACCAAAGATCTTTACATGGTTTATCGAGAAGTTTGTTGAACAATATGGTAATAGGAGTTTCTTTAGGTTTTTCTAAACGTTTGGAATTGATAGGGACAGGATATAGAGTTCAACAGAAAGGTAAAGCACTTCAGTTGAGTTTGGGTTTTTCGCACAATGTTGATATAGAACCAAATGGGAGTAATAAATTATCGGCTGAAGGGCAAAATATTATTATAATTTCTGGACCAGATAAACAATCTGTTGGAGATCAGGCAGCTAACATTAGAAAATTACGAAAACCTAATCCTTTTACTGGAAAAGGGATTAAATATCAAGACGAAGTTATTAGAAGGAAAGCAGGAAAAGCAGCAGCTACGAGTGCTTAATAATTATGAGTAGTAATAAATTTAATTCAAGAAATAGAATGCGTAGGCATCGGAGAGTTAGAAGGAAAATTGAAGGTTTTAAAGACCGACCTAGGTTAAATGTTTTCCGTTCCAGTAGGCATATTTATGCCCAAATAATAAATGATGAATTAGGAGAAACTATTGCATCTGCTTAATCACTAAATACTACTAAAGAAAATAAAATAGAAATTGCGTCCGGTGTTGGCGCTATGATTGCTGATAAAGCTAAAAAGTTAGGAGTTTCACAAGTTGTTTTTGATAGAGGTGGCTATAAATATCATGGTAGAGTCAAAGCTTTGGCGGAAGCCGCTAGACATGGAGGTCTAAAGTTCTAAATTATGGTAGATGAAAATTTAGATAAACCTTCTGATACTAAATCTGAGGAAAAATCTGATGCAGTTGAAGATAAATCTGTAGAAGAGAAATCAGGTAAACCTTCTGATACTAAATCTGAGAAAAAATCTGATGCAGTTGAAGATAAATCTGTAGAAGAGAAATCAGGTAAACCTTCTGATGCTAAATCTGAGAAAAAATCTGATGCTAAATCAGAGAAAAAATCAGGGAAATCACAGAGATATAGTAAGGATTCTAATTTAAATCAAAGGAACCAAAATAGGAATAAAAATAGAAGAAGGGATGATCAGGGTCCAGAATTAATTGAAAGAGTGGTTAAGATACGTAGGGTATCTAAAGTGGTGAAAGGTGGTAGAAACTTATCTTTTAATGCAATGGTTGTTGTAGGAGATGGAAATGGAAATGTTGGTGCTGATTTAGGTTCGGCATCTACAGTCCCTGATGCTATTAGGAAAGCTACAACCAATGCCAAAAAAACTATGAAACATGTTTCTCTAAATGGAGAAACTTTATTTCATGAAGCGAACGAAAGATTTTCTGGCGCTAAGGTTTTATTGAAACCCGCAGCCCCAGGAACAGGAGTGATAGCTGGAGGAGGAGTTAGAGCGGTTATGGAGGCGGTAGGTGTCAAGGATGTATTGTCGAAAACTTTTGGTTCTTCAAATACTATTAATATAGTTAGATGTACCTTAAATGCTCTTTATGATATGCGTGATCCTCAAATTGAATTTTCACGTAGAAGAGATTTAAATAATAATTCAAATAAGGAATAAAAATGTCAAAGGTACAGATAAAACAAATTAAAAGCTCTATAGGTACTAAACCAAATCAAAGGGCAACTTTAAAGGCTTTAGGTTTAAAAGGGATTAATCATACTGTTGAAAGAGAGAATAATCAAATTTTGGAAGGTATGATAAAAAAAGTATCTCATTTAGTTGAATGTAAGTATTGATATTTTTGGAGAGATTCATGGTAAGACTTCATCAAATTTCACCAAATAATGGTGCTAAATCAAAAAGAAAAAGAGTAGGAAGAGGTAATGGTTCCGGGAAAGGAACATATTCAGGTAGAGGGCTTAAGGGGCAAAAACAACGTGAAAGTATTCGACCATTATTTGAAGGTGGACAAGTTCCATTAATAAAAAAATTACCTCACATGCGAGGCTTTAATAATATATTCAAGATTTTTTATACTCCGATTAATTTAGATATCCTTAATTCATTTGAAGAAGGTTCGAAAGTAAATGTTGAATCATTAGTTGAAAAAAAGATTTTACGTAAAAAAGATTCTTTAATTAAGATTTTAGGACGAGGAAAATTAACAAAAGGTTTGGAAGTTTCTGCTCATTCTTTTAGTAAAACAGCAGTAAAAAAAATTGAAAAAGCTGGTGGTAAAATAAATACTTTATCTAAATAATAATGACTACTACTACTAAGCAAACACAAAAATCACCTATACCTGCTTTACTTACAGCAATTATTGATGCGTGGCGTTTACCGGATTTACGTTTTCGTATTCTTTTTACATTATTTATATTGGTAGTTTTTCGTTTTTTTGCTCATGTCCCAGTTCCAGGAGTAGATAGAGAAGCCTTAGCAGCTGCATTTGAAGCTAATCCACTTTTAGGGTTTTTAGATTTATTTTCGGGTGGTGCTTTAAGAAATTTATCTATTGCAGCACTAGGAGTATATCCATATATAACTGCATCTATTATTTTACAAATTCTTACTCCTATTGTGCCTAGTTTGAAAGCTATTTCACAGGAAGGAGAAATGGGAAGGAAAACAATTAATAGATATACACATTATTTGACTTTACCATTAGCTTTTTTACAAGGTTATGGGCAATTAAATTTATTCGCAGGAGGTTTTTTGAGTCAATCTGGTGCAGCTATTACTGGTATAGGATTTGGCGATAATTTTTTAAACACTTTTGCTATTCTTTGTGCTATGGCTACAGGCACTTTACTTCTTGTATGGATGGGAGATTTAGTTACGGAAAAAGGAATAGGTAATGGTATTTCATTAATAATATTTGCCGGAATTGTGACTACATTACCTTCAATTGCAGGGCAGCTAATATTATTAAGAGATCAAATTTTTCAAGTAATAATGCTTTTATCAATGTTTTTGTTGATTATATATTTGATTGTAGTTTTTGCTGAAGCACAGAGAAGAATTCAGGTCCAGTATGGTAGAAGTGTTTTTAGAGGTGGTCAAATGTATAGGCAATCCGGGGCCACTCATATTCCTTTAAGGGTTAATGCGGCTGGAATGATACCTTTAATATTTGCTTTTTCTATTTTGATACTTCCTTCGACAATTGCTAGTTATTTTGTTAACCCTTCCTCTAGTAGTTTCTTATCTAATTTTGCTTTATCTATTCAAAATGCTCTTGGCCCAACTAGTACTTTTTATTGGTTTGCGGTGTTTTTATTGGTTGTGCTTTTCACTTTCTTTTATACTCTGGTTGTTCATAATCAACAGAATTTATCTGAGAATCTTCAAAAAAATGGAGGATTTATACCTGGCATAAGACCTGGAGCTCCAACTAAAGATTATTTAATGAAAGTTGTTCTACGAATTACATGGGGTGGAGCATTATTTTTAGGAATGATAGCTATAATGCCCTGGATCGCGCAATTAATTACTAATTTACAAAATGCTACATCTATTATACAAAGTACAAGCTTACTTATTATGGTTGGTGTTGCATTAGATACTATGAGGCAACTGGAAGCTCAATTATTAATGAGAAATTATGAAGGTTTTGTAAGGTAATTCAAAATAATGAGAATTATTTTACTAGGACCTCCTGGATCTGGAAAAGGTACCCAATCATCTTTTATTTCTGAATATTATAAAATTTCTCATTTATCAACTGGAGATATACTAAGATCTGAAGTTAATAAAGGGTCAGACTTAGGTATTTCTGCGAAGAAATATATGGAAGTAGGAGATTTAATTCCTGATGAATTAATGATTAAAGCCATCAATAATAAAATACTTAATTTATCAACAGGATTTTTACTTGATGGTTTTCCAAGGACATTGAATCAAGCTCAATCTTTAGATACTTTATTAATTAATAAAAATAAACCTATCGATAAAGTCGTCTGTCTTAAGGTCAATAAAGATGAGATAATTTCTCGTTTATTATCTAGGGCAATATGTAATTCATGTGGCAATAATTACAACCTTTTATCTTCTCCTCCAAAGCAAAAAGGAAAATGTGATTCATGTGGTGGCGATATAATAACAAGATCCGATGACAATAAAGAGGCTATATCAAATAGGTTACAGATTTATGAAGAAATGACTTCTCCAGTTATTAATTACTATGATTCTGGTAAGAGGTGTTTTTTTGTAACAGCTTCTGATGAACCACAAAATGTTTTTGAAACTATTAGGAAATTGTTAGATAAATGAATGTAAATTATATGAAAATTACTATATAATTGATAAGTTGTTTTTGAATATAAACCATATGTCTGATTCTAAAAATTTATTTCTATTTATAAAATGATTTCTTTAAAATCTAATGCCGAAATAAAAATAATGAAAGAGGCAGGTAAAATAGTCGCTATTGCAGTGAGAAAAGCATTTGATGTTATGCAGCCAGGAATTACTACTAAAGAATTAGATAATATAGCTTCTGAAGAGATAAAAAATCTCGGAGCTCAACCAGCCTTTTTGGGATTATATGGATTTCCAGCTACTGCTTGTATTTCTATTAATTCTGAAATAGTACATGGTATTCCTAGTGAGGATAGAATAGTTAACCAAGGAGACATTGTTACTATAGACTGTGGAGCTATCGTTGATGGCTTTTATAGTGACCATGCTGTATCTGAAATTGCTGGAAATGCAGATGAAGATAGTATTTTCCTTGTTGATACAACTAAAAAATCTTTATTACAAGCGATTGATAATGCTAAACCAGGTAATAGATTGGGTGATATTTCAAATGCTGTTGAAACTTATGTAAGGCCAAAAGGTTTCGAACTTGTTAGAGAATATGTTGGACACGGAATTGGGAGACAATTACATGAATCTCCTCAAGTCCCAAATATAGGTCAGCCTTCAACAGGGATTGAATTGAAACCAGGTTTAGTTTTAGCTATAGAGCCAATGTTAACTGTAGGAAGTTGGGAGACAGAAAAGTTAGAAGATGATTGGACTGTAGTCACTAAAGATGGTTCAATGTCATGCCATTTTGAACATACTGTTGCCGTGACCGAAAATGGTCCTGAAGTTTTAACTGAAATTTAATTATATGTCAAAAAAAGAAGCTATAGAAGTAGAAGGAGTTGTATCTCAAGCGTTACCAAATGCTTATTTCAATGTTGATTTACCTAATGGTCATAAAGTATTGGCTCACGCTTCAGGAAAAATAAGAAAAAATTTTATTAGAGTTTTACCAGGAGATAGAGTTCTTGTAGAACTTTCTACTTATGATCTAACTAGAGGTAGAATAACATACAGATTCAAATAGAGAGAAAATAATGAAAGTAAAAGCATCAGTAAAAGCAAAACACCCAGGAAGTAAAATCGTTAGAAGAAAAGGAAGAGTTTATGTTATTAATAAACAAAATCCAAGATTGAAAGCTAGACAAGGATAGAAAATAAATGCCAATAGTAGCAGGTGTAAATATTTCAGATAATCAATTTGTTGAATTCGCTTTAACTTCAATTTATGGAATAGGGAGATATAGAGCTAAGCAAATTACTACTGATTCAGGGATACAATTAAATTCCACCAGAGTGAAAGACTTAACAGAGTCTCAGCTTTCTTCCATTAGGCAAAAAGTTGATGCAACTAATCTTACTATAGAGGGGGATTTGAGGCGTGAAGTTCAGCTAAATGTTAGACGTTTAGGTGATATAAAATCTTACAGAGGAAATAGGCATAGGATTGGGTTACCTGTTAGAGGGCAGAGAACTAAGACTAATGCACGAACAAAACGAGGAAGAAGATCGACAATAGCTAATAAAAAAATTGCACCTAAACATTAGGGATAAGAATTATTATTTATGGTGAATTATGCCAAGACAAAGAACTAGAAAAAAAGAAAAAAAATTTGTACCACAGGGTAAAGCATATATAAATGCTACCTTTAATAATACTTTGGTCACTTTAACTGATAACAGAGGAAATGTGATTTCGCAAAGTAGTGCTGGAGAAATGGGCTTTACTGGATCTCGTAAAGCTACTGCATTTGCTGCTCAAAGGGCGGCAGAATCAGCAGCTAAAGATGCTATAGAAAATGGTATGAAAACAGTTGATTGTATGGTTAAAGGGCCCGGATCTGGTCGTGAAGCCGCTATCCGTGCTATACAAGGAGCTGGGATTAGAGTTATTTCTATTAGAGATGTTACCCCGACACCACATAATGGTTGTCGTCCTCCAAAGAGAAGAAGAGTTTAAGACTTTTAGTATAAAAAAGGGAATTTATGGCACGTAATATAGGACCAAAATGTAAAGATTGTAGAAGGTATGGAATAAAAATTTGTTCTAAACCGGCAGGAAAATGCGCCTTTGAAAAAAGAAAAACTCCTCCGGGAGACTTTTCTCCAACTCGTAGAAGAAGATCTTCAGAATATGGTCAGCAGTTAAAAGAAAAACAAAAAGCAAGAGCTATATATGGAATCTTAGAACGTCAATTTAGAAATTATTATCGAAAAGCTAATAATATGGAAGGCGTTACAGGAGAACGGTTACTTCAATTGTTAGAGTCTAGACTTGATAATACGATATATAGATTGGGGTTTTCTATTTCTAGATCACATGCAAGACAGATAGTTGGGCATGGACATATAAAAGTTAATGGTAGGAAAGTTTCTATCCCTTCATATCAAGTAAAAAAGGGCGATCAGATCACTTGGAAAGATTCATCGATGAATAGTAGTATGTTTGATATTATCAAATCTGGAGAAGGTGTTAATCAAACTGTTCCAAGATGGCTAAAATCTAACATAGAAAATGGTTCAGGTGAGGTTTTATCTGGTCCAAACGTTAGTGAAATTGACACGCTTATAGATACTCGTCAGATAATAGAATATTATTCAAGGAGATAAAATTGACACAGTCACAAAATTTTGAAGAAAATTTGTATGGTATTTCACCTAATTTTGACACTGATGGAACCAAAAAAAAGGTTCCGGAAATGACTTTAAGGATTGAAGAAACCACTGATAATTATGGACTTTTTATAATAGAACCAATAGAAAGTGGCTTGGCTAATTCTTTAGCTAACCCACTAAGAAGAACTTTATTAGGATCATTATCAGGAACTGCTATCAATTGGGTAAAGATTTCAGGAATAGATCATGAATATTCCACAGTACCTCATATGAAAGAAGAAGTTATAGAATTTTTGATGAATGTAAAAGGTATTAGGATTAAATCCGATCAAATGAGACCTGGACGTTTAAGGCTAGAAGTAAGTGGGGAAGGAGAAGTAAAGGCAGGAGATATAATGGCGACGTCAGATTTTGAAGTTATCAATCCTGAGTATCATCTTGCTACTTTACAAAGTGAATCTGCTCAACTTTCTGTTGAATTTAGTGTTGATCATGGAATAGGGTATAAGATGGCTGAAAAAGGTTCTGGTATGCCCATTGGGGTTTTACCAGTTGATGCTATTTATACACCCATAAGAAAAGTTAATTTTTCTATTGATAATATTAGAATTGGTGACAGATCAAACTTAGAAAGATTAAGTTTTGAGATTTGGACAGATAGAACTATAGATCCTGTTACAGCATTTAAAAATGCTTCTAATGTCCTAATGGATAAATTTTTTGAATTTACTAGACTAGGAATAGATGATAATCCCGACGATAATCCAGCAGCTGTTTTGGGTATTTCTCCAGAAGCATATAATACTCTAGTTGAATCCTTGGATTTATCTGCTAGAACACTAAATTGTCTAAAAAGAGCAGGTATAAACAGGGTTGGAGAAGTTCTTCAACTTCCTAAAGGAGATCTACTAAAAATTAGGAATTTTGGTCAAAAATCAATTACTGAATTATTTGAAGTTTTATCTTCTCGAGGATTATTACCTAAAGAAAATTCTAATTTAAGTCCAGACCCTGAAGATTCTTCATCGGATGAGGAAGAATAAGTAATGAGACATAAACTTAAAGGTCGTCAATTTGGAAGATCTACTGGACCTAGAAAAGCGATGTATAAAATAATAGTTACTGATTTGATCCGACACGGAAGAATTGAAACTACTATTTCAAAAGCAAAAGAGATAAAATCCATCTGTGAAGAAATGATTACCTTAGGTAAAAAAGGGACATTACATGATCGTAGAATAGCTGCTGCTTTTATTACCGACAAGAATGTCTTATCTAGTTTATTTACTGAAATTGCTCCAAAATATTCTGATAGACCAGGAGGATACACACGTATTATACGAAAAGGATTTAGACCAGGAGATGGAGCAGAAATAGTGATTTTAGAACTGGTTTAGTGATTGAATCAAAATATTTTTTGATAGTTACTTATGAAGGTACCGATTTTTATGGTTCACAGATTCAAAAAAATTTACGTACAGTACAGGGGGATTTAGAATACGCCATAGAAAAGGTATTTGGTGTTCATTCTAGAATGTTATTAGCTAGCAGAACAGATACGGGGGTGCATGCTGATTTTCAGGTAGGAACTTTTGTGATTAAGCGTAATAATGGATTTAGTTCTAATACTCTACGATCTGCTTTGAATACATATCTTTCTGGAGACCTAAGAATATTATATGCCGGAAAACTAACTCAAGAGGATATATTTTTTAATCCAAGAAGAGATGCAATTTCTAGGGAATATATGTACACATTCGATGACGCAGAGGTTCTAGAACCTAAATTTCGTAATTATGTACACCATGTTAATGGAAGATTAGATGAAAATAAGATGGATGAAGCAGCATCATTCTTGATTGGTACTCATGATTTTATATCTTTTTCAGGTTCTTCTACATCTTTGATTGATTCAACGATTAGAAATGTTTTTGATTGTAAAGTTACAAGAATAAAGAATAAAGTGTTTTTTTCTATCATTGCTAATGCTTTCCTACATCAACAAATACGGCGAATTTCAGCTTTATTACTAGAGATTGGACTTAATAAAAAATCTCCAAATATGATGAAAAAGATATTAGTCTCAAAAAATAAAGGAGAATTTACACATGTACTTAGTCCTAAAGGCTTATGTCTAAAAAAAATCGAATACAAAGAAAAATTTTTACAAAAAATTATTACGCATTCTGTAAATAAATAGTAAAATGGTTAGTGAAATTATTTTATGACTACTAATATAAACATTAAAAATTATAATCCAAAAATATCTGAATTAGATTCCGATTGGCATCTAATAGATGCTACAGATCAAATTTTAGGGAGACTTTCAACTAATATTGCTATGCTTTTAATGGGAAAAAATAAACCCACATATGTTCCTCATTTATTATCAGGTGATTTTGTAATAGTTATAAACTCATCTAAAGTGAAAGTTTCTGGAGATAAATACGAAAAAAAAATTTACAAGAGATTTTCTCCTTATCCTGGAAATACTAAAGAAATTCCGTTTAATGCTATTCAAAATAAAACTCCAAATAAAATAATTGAATTAGCGGTAAAAGGTATGCTTCCTCGAAATAAGCTTGGTAGAAAAATGTTTACTCGTTTAAAGGTTTATTCTGGTTCAGAACATCCTCATATAGCTCAATTAATTGGATCTAAAAATAAACAACCAAAATCACCACAACCATTTGCTGTAAATCAGACTCAAACATCTGAAGTTAATGAATCTAGTACATTAAAGGCTACTGAAAAAAAATCTAGTACTAAGACAAAGGCAGCGGTAACAAAGTCTAGTACTAAGACAAAAGCAGCTGTAAAAAAGTCTAGTACTAAGACAAAGGCAGCGGCAACAAAGTCTAGTACTAAAACAAAGGCAGCATCAACAAAGTCTAGTACTAAGACAAAGGCTGTAGCAACAAAGTCTAGTACAACAAAAAGAAAAACTACAAAGAATTAATATTTTAGGAGTTAGATAGTTGACCACAGGTACTTATTATTATGGAACAGGAAGAAGGAAAACTTCTGTTGCTAGAGTTAGAATATACAATAAACCTGGATCAGTTAGCGTTAATGGAAAGCCAGCAGAAGATATTTTTACAGTAGAAGCATGGAAGAATGAGGCACTAAAACCCTTAAGTGTTGTTGGTCTTGATAGTAAAGTTACTATCGTAGCAGATATAAAAGGCGGAGGTGTTAACAGTCAAGCTGGAGCACTTTCCCATGGAATAGCTAGGGCGTTAGTAGTAATGGATGAAAATCTAAAGAAACCTCTAAAAGTTTCAGGATTGCTTACTAGAGACTCAAGAATGAAAGAAAGTAAGAAATATGGATTAAAAAGAGCTCGTAAGGCTGCACAGTACACAAAAAGATAGCCTAGAGATTTTTAATCACAAGATTTCTTACCAATCCATTCAGATCCTTTGTTAAATTTATTTGATTTAGAGGAAAATATTTTTCAGATATTTCGATACAGTTTTCTTTTAGATCTGGATCTATTTCTATAAAAATCCCGTATTTATTTTTTTTACAAATTCTTGGGATATCTTCCAATATTTTTTCTATAATTTTTGTTCCTTTAGGGCCTCCATTTAAAGCTATTTTTGGTTCCTTTTTTATTTCTTCGTCTAAGAATTTCAAATTATTAGTTTTGATATAAGGTGGATTCGACACAATTATATTAAATTCTCCATAAATATTTTTTAAACAATCACTTAGGATAAAATTTATATTCAACTTATGTTTCTTAGCATTTATTTTTGCGATTTCTAATGCTTCAGAAGATATATCTGATACGGTGATGTTTGAGAAAGGAATTTCTTTGCCTAAAGATATCCCTACTACTCCTGACCCTGTACATATGTCCAATATCTTTGGGTTTTTAATTTTATTTTTTTTAATAAAATCAATTGCTTGAATTACTAATAATTCTGTTTCGTTTCTAGGTATGAGTACGTTTGAGTTTATAAAAAATTTTCTTTTATAAAATTCTGTACTTTGAGTGATATATTGTATGGGTTCATTTTGAATTCTTCTTTCAATTAGTTTATTGATGTTAGAAATATTTTCATTATTTATTTCGTAATTCAAATTTGAAATATAATTCGCAGTTGTCCATTTCATATAATAAGAAATAAGTATTCTAGTCTCATTTATATATTCCGGAAAACCTGAATTTTTTAATAAAGAATTTGTCTTCAGGACATAATCTCTTAGCATCATTTTCTATTGGTCTATATTGACATTATTTTCTTCAATTTGAGACAACAATTTGGCTTGTTTTTCTTGAAGTAAAGCATCAATGAAATCTTCTAAATTTCCATTTAGCATTTCATCCAACTGATGACTAGTATAGTTTATTCTATGGTCTGTTACTCTAGATTGGGGGAAATTGTATGTTCTAATTTTTTCTGATCTATCACCAGTTCCTACCTGACTTCTTCTATTAGCACTTATTTCCTCATTTCTCTTTCTTATTTCCAAATCCCACAACCTTGCCTTCAATATTTCCATAGCCTTTAACTTATTTTGGATTTGTGATCGTTCATTTTGGCATTGTACTACCAGACCTGTTGGTTTATGTGTGATTCTTATTGCTGTAGCTACTTTGTTTACATTTTGCCCACCACTTCCTCCAGAATGAAAAACATCTATATCTAAATCATTATCCTCAATATTAATATCCATTTCTTCAGATTTAGGTAGCACTGCGATTGTTACTGTAGAAGTGTGTATTCTTCCTTGAGATTCAGTTGATGGTATCCTTTGTACTCTATGAACACCACTCTCTAAAGTTAATTTTTTATAAGCTTCTTGTCCATTTATTTCAAAAATCACTTCTTTAATGCCACCTATTCCAGTTTCATTTAAACTAGCAACTTGTAAATCCCATTTTTCTTTTTCAGCAAATCTTTCATACATTCTAAAAAGATCAGCTGCGAAAAGGCCAGCTTCGTCTCCGCCTGCACCGGCACGTATTTCCATTATTGCATCAGCATTTTCGGTAATATCTTTGGGAAGCAAAGCAATTTTTATTTGATCTGAAACTTCTTCAATCGTATTTTTTAGTGATTCAATTTCTAATTTTGCTAAATCCAATACATCTTTGTCTGTTTCTGAATTAATTAATTCAGAAATACTTTCTATTTCCAAATTTGTTTTTTTATATTTAGTCCAGATTTTTACGATTTCATCAAGTGATCGATATTCTTTGCCTAAATCTTTAAGTTTATTAGGATCTTTTGTGATTTCAGGATCTGAGAGTAAAGTTTCTAATTCTTTGTATCTTATTAATATGTTGTCAAGTTTCTCAACTATGGATTCATTAATCATTTATTTTGAAATTTTTTTATATTTTTTACTATTATCTTAGGATCAATTTCTACATTTTGTTCTTCAGAATTTATAAAAAGAGGTTTTAGTTTTGCATTGTTTGAATTAATTTCATTTTCTCCAATTATCAAAGCGAATCGAGCTTTTATATTATTAGCATATCTCAATTGAGCTTTTATAGATTTTTTTGGAGCTAAAATGGTCGTGATTCCTAGATTTCTTATTTTAGAAGTAATAGAAAAACACTCTTTTATAGTATCTCCTATATGTATAACAACAACTTCAATTTTTTTATTATTTATAGTTTCAAGTGATTGTTTTTTTATTTCTAATATCATCCTTTCAATACCAGATCCAAATCCGATACCAGGAGTATTAGGTCCTCCTATTTTTCCTATCAGTGGATCATACCTACCTCCGGCTAATATTGTACCTTGAGAGGATGTTTCATTAGGTTGAAATTCAAATACTGTACGATTGTAATAATCTAATCCTCGTACTAAAGAATGGTCAATATAAAATTTGAATTGCTTATCTTGAGATTTAATTATTTCCAATAATTCAATTAATTCGTTCCAATGGATTAAAGCATTTCCTTTCAAATATTCTACAGATCTTGGGGCATTTTTATTTATCTCAATCGTTTCTTTTTCTTTAGAATCTAGTACTCTTAAAGGGGATCTATTTAATCTGTCTTTATCAATTTTTGGGAGTTTATTTTTATTACCTTCAAGAAATTTTTTTAAATCAGTAATATATTTTTCTCTATCTATAGGATCTCCAATACTATTTATTCTTAAGTCAATATTGTTTAATCCTATGTTTTTTATATAATTCCAACCTAATTCTATTATTTCAGCATCCAATTGAGGAGATGAATCACCTATAGCTTCGCATCCAAATTGATGATGTTGCCGTAGTCTTCCAGCTTGTGGCCTTTCATATCTGAACATTGGGGCAATATAAAACAGTCTTGTAGGTTGCGGTAGGTTAAATAGACCATTTTGAATATATGATCTACAGATTGCTGCTGTACCTTCTGGTCTTAGTGTTATGGAATCTCCACCATGATCTTCAAATGTATACATTTCTTTTTGGACTATATCTGTCTCATGACCGACACCCCGGCTAAATAATTCTGTGTATTCAAAAATAGGAGTGTTTATACGTTCATATGAAAAATCTGAAGTAATTTTCTTGCAAACAGAAACAACCTCAGACCATAAATACTGGTCTTTAGGTAATATATCTGATGTACCTCTAGGGGCGAATATTTTCATAAAACTAAATAATATCTTAATTCTTTAGGAACCTAATCCTGCTATTTGATATATCTTCCCTTCAGTTTTTATTGCGGGTGCATAATACATTTTTGCACTATGCATCTCCTTAATATTATTAGCTCCTACATATCCCATACATACTTTTAATGCTCCAATTAAATTCATAGTTCCATCTGTTTTTGAGGAAGGTCCATTAAGAAGTTCATCCAGAGTGTATTCTGATCCTAGTTTTATTCTAGTTCCTCGTGGAAGCTCTGGATGCCAAGTAGCCATCCCCCAGTGATATCCCAAGGCTGGAGATTCATAACATTTTGCAAATGGACTTCCTATCATTACGGAATCTGCTCCAGCCGCAAAAGATTTACATACATCCCCACCTGTTCTTATACCACCGTCAGTTATAATCGGCACATATCTTCCTGTTTCTTTAAAATACGCATCTCTTCCTGCCTTACATTCTAAGGTTGCAGTAATTTGAGGTACCCCTATACCCAAAACTTCTCTACTGGTACAAACAGATCCTGGGCCGACACCTACTAATACACCATGTATTCCTTGTTCCATTAACTCTTTTGTGACAGAGTAAGATACTGTATTCCCTACTATGATTGGAACATTTAAGTTAGTTACAAGTTCAGATAATATTAAACCTCTTAGACTTTTAGATGCATGTCTGGCTGTTACTACTGTACCTTGAACAACAACAATATCAGCACCAGCTTCTACAGCAATAGGTGCATGACGTTTAGCGTTTTGGGGAATAAATGAAACTGCTGCTGTTCCATTATTTTTCTTAATTTCTTCAACTCTTTTAGATATTAGGTCGGTCTTGATAGGTTCTGTATAGATCTTTTGTAATATTGATGTAGCTTTTTCAATTGGAGAATTTGAAATTTCTTTATAAATAGATTCAGTGTCTTCAAAACGAGTATGTAAACCATCTAAATTTAAGACACCTATACCCCCTTGTTTATGCATCTTAATTGCAAAGGACGTATCTACTACTGCATCCATAGATGAAGCAAAGAATGGAATACCTAATTTAATTTTGTCAAAATATACTGAAATATCTACTAATTCTGGATTAATTGTAATTTCTCCAGGAGCTATGGAAACATCATCAAAACCATATGCATGTTGCAATATATTATCATTATTTTCCAAGTTTCATCTCCTAGTAAAAAATTAACTTTATAAGTATTTATAATTAGCTATTTTATATGTAAGCTTATAATAAGATTTATGTTAAATCTTCTGATAACACGTGGCTATATTTAAGTTTTTGATCTTGGTTTTAGTATTGATTTTTTGGATTAAATATTTCATTAAGTGCATCACCAATAATATTCCAACAAAATATCATTAACCATACTACAATAATAGGGGCTAGAAGTTGTTCAGGATGATTTCTTAATACTGAAATACTAGCTCCACCTCTTGCTGTAACATCTCCTATCATTACACCCAAACTAGGTCTAGGAGGTTGCACTCCAAGACCAAAAAAACTTAACATTACTTCAGATAATGCTATAGCTCCAATACTGAAAGATATACTTACAATTATTGGACTTAAAATATTTGGGAAAATATGCCTAAAAAGTATTACAAAATTAGAAGTTCCCATAGCTTTTGCTGCTTGCACATATTCTGCATTTCTAATTGACAATACTTGACCACGAACCAATCTCATAAGACCAAACCAACTAAGTGGTAGTAAAGCAATACCTATTACCAAATAATCTACAATACCAGAAGATAATATACCTCTAAATCCAAAAGTATCTTCAATATAATGGCCGAAAGAAATAATACTAGGTCTCAATGTTGCAGCAAGTAAGATTATTAATAATATGTCCGGAAAAGCTGAAATCACTTCTCCTAATCTCATAATAAAAATATCAATTTTCCCTCTGAAATATCCTGCAGCTAAGCCTAATGAGATACCTAAAATAAAACTGCCTGTGATTATTGTAATTAGTGTGATTATTATAGTATTTTGTATACCCCAAATTACTCTTGTATAAATATCTCTTCCTAATCTATCTGTGCCTAACCAGTTCTCCATATTTGGACCGTTTTGTGTTTTGGCTAAGTTTGTTTCAGCATAATCATGAGTTGACAAAATTGGAGCAAATATTCCTATAAAATAAATTATAAACAATATAGATATGCATATTAGAGCTAGTTTTCTTTTTATCAGTTGGTTCAAAAAAATTGAAAAAAGAGTTTTTTGATTAAAAGAATTCATTTATTAATCAATCCTAGGATCTACTATTGTGTATGCGATGTCAATTATTAAATTTGCTAAAACTAACATTGTAGATCCTATTAAAACTAAAGCAGTTAATACCGGGAAATCTCTCTGATAAATTGCATCGAGAGCTAATCTAGAAACTCCTGGAATTCCATATATTATTTCAACAATTAATGATCCTCCAAATATTCCAGCTATTGTAAAACCCAAAAGTGTTAAGATAGGTAGAATTGAATTTCTTATTATATGTTTATAGTTAATAGTGTAATTATTTAGTCCTTTTGAAAAAGCGGTTCTAATATAATCTTGATCTATTACATCTAGTGTAGATGCTCTCATGTATCGTACATAAATAGCCGCACCTGGTATACCTATTGTTAATGCAGGAAGTATAATTTGTTTATCAAAAAAACCATTCCATCCTGAAGCTTGTATCCAACCCAATTTAACTGCAAATATGGTGATCAGAAGAGGAGCTGTAAAAAAAACTGGCATGGCAAATAAAAAAAGCATAGATAATACTATTGTTGGGTCTACCCATGAACCTCTTCTTTTTGCAGCATAAAATCCTAAAGGTAAACCTATAAGAACAGAGATTATAGTGACAGCTATATTTAATTTTATTGATACTAAAAGTTTAGGTATAAGTAACTCAGTCACCTTTTTGCCTTGGAAAATATAACTATCTCCTAAATCTCCTTTGACAGCTTTTTTTATATAAGAAAAATATCTAATTACTAAAGGTTTGTTAAGTCCCATTTCTTCCCTGAGGGCATTTATCTTTTCTGGAGTAGCTCTATTTTTTAGGATTAATTCAGCGGGATCTCCAGGAGCAATATTTCCCATAAAAAACACAAAAAAAGAAGCGATCAGAAGAAGAATAGGAGTCCAAATTAATCTCTTTAGAATATACTCGAGCATGATATTTTGAGTATATATTAATTATTAGTAAATGTCTTTATCTATCCAAACATATTGATATGTAGGGATAGTCATAGAGTAAAATTTATAATCTTTGATCCATGGTTTTACAAGTGCTTTAGCTTCTACACCCCACCATAATGGTAACCATGCGGCATCGTTTACAATAATCTTTTCTGCATCATTATAAAGATTTACCCTTTTAGTTATATCTTGCTCTGTTTGCGCTTTATTAATTAATGTATCAACTTCCTTATTGGAATAATTTCCATTATTAAGGGCGCTATCTGAACGAAATAAAACATCAATAAAAGTTGATGGATCTGGATAATCTGCTTGCCACGAAAGACCGCTGAAAGATTGTAATCGTCCTCTATGTAAATCTTGTATATATGTAGCCCATTCTACTTGTTGGATTTCAACTTCCACTCCAAGATTTTGTCGCCACATATCTGCAATAACTTCTGTAGTAAGACCTGGTGACCCTCCAGTTCCTGGCACTGTGACAGTGATTCTAGGACGAGTATTTGGATCAGAATAGTTAGATTCGTTTAAAAGATTTTGAGCTTTTTCTTTGTTAAATTTTAGGCCTTCTATATCTGGTGAAAAACCTGGAAAGTTTGGAGGGATTATTCCATATGCAGGTCTTACTAAATTCGAAAAAACTTGATCGGCAATTAATTGTTTATCTACTGCATAATTCAAAGATTGTCTAAATTTAACATCATCAAATGGTGGTTCATTAACATTAAAACCTATATAAGATACAGAAAATGAGGGAGGAACAATTATTAGATCTTTATTTAGAGGTTCTGTAGGATCCTCTACTCTTTCTAAATCTGCAAGTCCTACACCTGTTATATCTATTTCATCATTTTCATACATTGCCATTGAGACTCCTCCAGCTAAGTTGAATACAACTTCATCCAAATAGGCTGGAGATCCCCAGTAATTATCATTTCTTGCGATTCTAATTCGCTGCCCTATCTTATATTCTTTAAGTGTAAATGGTCCTGTACTTATGGGGTTATCAGTCCAATTTCTGCCACCTTCATTAATATTTTGTTTGTTCACAATGAAAGCTGTAGGATAAGTAAGTTTTGCTAAAAAGTATGCCTTAGGTGCATCTATTTTGATTTGGATAATTTCATCATCTATTATTGTAATACCCTCTGCATTGTTTGAATTTCCTTCAATAATATCTTTAATACCGACTATGTCACCTAAAAATTCTTCTACCACTGTTGAGCCAGTATCGGGATGAGCTGCTCTTTCTAGTGACCATTTTATATCTTCAGTTGTAACGTTTTCTCCATTAGAAAATTTTAAGTTTTCACGAAGTTTAAATTCGTATGTTTTTCCATCATCAAGAATTTTCCAACTTTCTGCTAAATCTGGTTCTATTGGTTCATTTGGATTACCTCCCAGTTTCACTAAACCAGAAAAAACCTCAATAACGATTCCATATGAAGTCCCATCAGTCACTAAATGAGGATCTAAAGTTGGAGGATCCGACCATACACGTTTTAGTATTCCTCCTGATTTTTTTTCACCTTGTTGATTTGTTGATGGTTGAGATTTTTCATTTAATTTAGGTGCTAAAGAAAGTTTAGATTGGTTTTCTGAAGATGTGTTTGTATTTGAAATTGAATCTTCAGATCCACATCCAGTAGAAATAATAAATATAAGAGATAGTGCTAAAACAATTATTTTATTCATTTTTTTTATCATGATAGGTTCATTTCGTATAATTATTACATTTAAATATTAAGATATTTTATAATTCAGAATTAATCACATCTAGTCCAATATACTATTAGAATGATTTTCTATTTGATTTGTTAAGTAGGATTTAAGTAATGAATCTATTTCACCATCAAGGATTTCATTAGTTTTATTTGTTTGATAATTAGTTCTATGATCTTTTACCATTTGGTATGGATGCTGTATATAACTTCTAACTTGCCTACCGAATTCTGCAGATATATGTTCTCCTTTCAGTTTTGCTTGTTTATCAGATATTTTTTTTATTTCTAAATCTGTTAATTTTGCGGTAAGAATTTTCATAGCAATCTCTTTATTTTGAGCCTGAGATCTTTCATTTTGAACTGATACTACTATTCCTGTTGGTATGTGGGTAATTCGTACGGCTGTAGAATTTTTTTGTACACTTTGACCACCATTACCACTTGCTCTAAAGACATCGATTTTTATTTCATCTGTATTTACTTTTATTTCTTCTGCTTCATCAGGTTCTGGTAAAATTTCAACTGATGCGAAGCTAGTATGTCTTTTGTGATCAGTATCATAAGGGGATAATCTAACGAGTCTATGAACCCCTTTTTCTGACCTTAAGTATCCATAACTATATCTTCCATTGATTTTTATAACTGCGGTTTTTATTCCTGCTTCGTCTCCTGGAGAAAAATCTAAAGTTTCTACGGTGAAATTTTTCTTTTCAGCCCATCTAATGTACATTCTCAACAACATTTCTGCCCAATCCTGGGCATCTACTCCACCTGCTCCTTGAGTAATAGTTACGATAGCCGACCTCACATCAAACTCTCCATTTAATTGTAATTCAAATTCTAAACTTTTTACATTAGATAGAAGATCAGCATATTCTTCATAAGCTGTATTGTTTAAAGATGAATCATTTTCTGATTTAATTAACTTCGAAAATTCCACTAAATTTTCTGATTTTGATACGATGTCTTTCCATTTATTATATTCATCTTTTTTTGATGAAAGAGTTTTCATGAAAATTTGTGCTTTGTTTCTGTCATTCCAAAAATTTTCGGATAAAGTTTTTTTCTCCAGAGTATCTATTTCCATGTGGATTTTATTTAGGTCAAAGTCTCCTCACTATCTCAGAAATATTTTGATTTAATTCTGATATAAGAGTATCTAGATCCTTAATATTTGGAGATTTTATATTTTTTTCCATATATTATAAATATTATTAAATGTTTACCATCAGTTTAATTGTACAATAATATTTTATAAATTTTGGTGGTGTGGCCCAGTTCGTTAGCGCATTGCACTGGTGATGCAAAGGTCATAGGTTCAAATCCTGTCAATCCGACCAATTCATCTTTTAGGATTTTTTAGTAACATAAAAGTTATAGCAGCCATTAACATAAGAACACTTCCTGTTAATAATACATATTCATAAGAACCTGTATTATCTTTAGTATATCCAGCTGCTAAAGGTCCAACAAATAATGAAACATTATACATTGGAGAAATCCATCCTCTAATAGTTGAAAAATTTTTTCTTCCAAACATATCTCCTACTAAAGCCCAGTTAAATCCTGCTGCTATTTCTGTTCCGATAAATAAAATCATTGAGAAGAATATAGGCCATGTTCCATCAGCAAAGTACATTAGTAGTAAAGAAACTGATGCAGATGCATATAATATTCCTAGAAGTTTTTGTCTTGGTATTTTGTCACTGATAAACCCGAATAAAATTATTAGAGGGACAGCTATTAGAGCTATAGCGCCTATCAAATTTGCTGCTGTTTGCTGTGTTTCTCCTTTCCATACTAATATGGGTATAAAATGTACATAAATTGTTCCATGTACTGCCATTCGTAATATAGTCCCAAGAGATAAAATCCAAAAAGATCTAGTTTTTAGTGCTTCTTTTGTTTCCCAATCATTATTTAGTGATTCGTAATTTTCAATATTCTTTAATCCGTCAGGATTTTCTCCAATAGATTCTGGCGATTTTTTATAAACTAATGAAGCAGGTACTATTAATATTAAAATTCCTATCCCGACTATCATAGAGGCTGTTTCCCATCCCCATCTAAGGATAATAATTGAGAGAATTGGTATCATAAATGCGCCTCCTAATCTAAATGCAGCGCTATTTATTGATATTGCTAAACCTCTTTTTTTTACAAACCACATATTTATAGCGGTAGTAGATGCTTGCATAAAACTTGTTGAAGATCCTAGACATATTGCAAATACATATATCAATAAGAAAGATGTGAAGTTATTTGTTCTAGATAATAATAAATAACCTATTCCAGCTAAAATTGTGCCTAATATCATCATAGGTCTTACACCAAATTTATCTATCATCCTACCTGTTATAGGCCCTAATAATCCATTTTCAGCTCTAGCTAATGCAAATGGTAAAGCGGCTTGTGTATAAGATAGATTTAGCGAAGTCGCTATAGGTAAAAAAAATACAGTGAAACCTTTCCATTGTACTGAGCCACCTATAGCATTTATCCAACTAGATGCAGCAACTATGTACCAACCGTAATAAATTTTATTAGTGTATTTTTTAGATGATTTTAGTAAATTCATATTAAGGATGTTTTATTACATAAGATAATTTTATAAATTTAAGTATAAATTATTTATTTTTAAGCTTATTCTTAATTTAAGTGATTACACAAATGATAGTTCCTGAAGATATAAAAATCATAATACATAACGCCTTGGATGTTGCTCAATCATCTGGGGATTTACCAAATGTAAAAATTGTAGATATACATGTTGAAAAACCCAGAAATATTCACCATGGAGATTTTTCAACTAATTTACCTTTGATTTTGACTAGAATAATGAATATTCCACCGATGGATATTGCTGAAAAAATCATATCTAATATAGATTCTAATTTTTATTTTTCTAAAATAGAATCTATCAAACCTGGATTCATAAATTTCACTTTTTCTGAAAAATGGCTCCAAAAAAGTATTCAAGAAGTTATTGATCTAGG
>MDTE01059103.1_pt1 | contig 125323 bp, 107 predicted proteins | sample 811231 | NCBI WGS metagenome assembly MDTE01 (sample SAMN05326651, study PRJNA326480) | marine metagenome | isolation source: seawater | place: Indian Ocean: Red Sea | collected 2010 | reverse complement strand
TCCTTGATGCTGTCTCGCGTGAATGCGAGCAATGAGCCGGTGACCACGATGGTCTGGCCGTCGAGCGGACCTCGAGAACCTGCCGCGTCTTCCCGTGGAATCTCGTTGCCGAAATGAAGACCCAGTGTCCTGAGATCCTCGACCAGTTGTCGGCCTGTACGGGCCTGGAAAAACTGCTGGACGCTGGCGGCGATCACCGGACCAATGTCATCGACCTCGGCTAACTGTTCTTCGGATTGGGACGCGATGGCATCAATCGTGCCAAACCGGTCGGCGAGGACTTGCGCGTTGGTCGCCCCGACGTGGCGAATATTGAGTCCCGTCAACAACCTCCACAACGGTCGTGACTTGGTGGCCTGGATGGCCGCCAACAGATTGTCGACCGACCGGGTTCCCATGCGTTCCATGGCGACCATGGCATCACGGTGATTGGTGAGCCGATAGATGTCTCCCACGCAGGTGAGCAGGCCCGCCTCCAGCAAGTTTTCGATCAGCTTGATCCCCAGTCCTTCGATGTCCATCGCAGCCCTGGAGGCGAAAAATCGCAGATTCTCTCTCAGCTGGGCCGGGCAGGTCGGATTGGGGCACCGAATGTAGACGCCACCCTCGTCCTGCACGACCCGAGCGTGACATTCCGGACATTTGGAGGGAAAGCGGAACCGTTTTTCGCGTCCCGTGCGGCCATGTTCTTCCACCCTCACAACGCGTGGGATGATCTTGCCTGCTTTTTCCACCACAACCGTGTCACCGATGCGAATCCCCAGCCGCTGTAGTTCATCCCGGTTGTGCAGGCTCGAGCGGGACACGGTGGTGCCGGCGATCTCAACCGGTTCCAATTCTGCCACGGGAGTCAATGTTCCCGTCTTGCCGACCTGGATGGAGATGTCACGGACCACGGTTGTCCCGGTGTAGCGTTCCCACTTGTACGCGATCACCCATCTCGGACTCTTGCTGGTAGTCCCGAGTCGATTGCGCTGCTCGAGGCTATTGAGCTTGAGCACAAGTCCGTCGACTTCGAAGTCGAGCGAGTGGATGTTGTCCATCAGTGACTGGGCGTATTCGCGGGCTGAGACGATGTCGGGCCGGGTCTCCACGTCGGGGGTGGCAGGCAGTCCCATGGCGGCGACCGCGTCGAGAAACCCGGTGTGCGTGCCGAAGTCTCCTCCCTGGAGGAATCCGGTGGAGTGTGCGAAGAACCGCACCTGCCGCCTGGCGCACAGCACGGGGTCGAGCAGCTTGAGCGCGCCAGCGCAGCTGTTGCGTGGGTTGGCATGGGGTGTCTCGCCACGTTCCACCTGCTCGGCCTGATGTCGCGAAAAATCCGAATTGGCGATGTACGCCTCGCCACGGATTTCAATCAACTCCGGGTAAGTCCCCTCGACCAGCCTCAAGGGAACACCTCGGACCGTCCTGGCATTGTGGGTGATGTCGTCGCCCTGGACGCCGTTGCCTCGTGTGAGGGCCTGGACCAGCCGGCCGTTTTCATAGATCAGGGCCAGTGCCACGCCGTCAATCTTGTATTCAAGGGTGTATTCGAACGCCTCGTCCTCGTCGAGCAGCTTCCGCACACGGGTGTCGAATTCAGTCAGTTCTTCATCGGAGAATGCGTTGTCGATCGACAGCATGGGCACACGGTGTGTGACCGTCTCGAAGCCGTCAATTGGCTCTCCACCGACCCGCTGAGAGGGGCTGTCCGGACTGTCGAATTCCGGGTGAGCGGACTCCAGCGTCTGCAACTCTCGCATCATGCGATCGTATTCGACGTCCGAGGCACCGGGCTGTGCCTCCACGTAGTACAGCCTGTCGAGATGCCGGATCGTCTCACGAAGAGACTCAATCTGCTGTTGGACGCTCTGGTTCATCGTGCCTGTCGTCGGTCGATGTGTCCGCGGTTCCCTGATTGTCGTCACTGGACCCATCGCCGGCCATGGCAAAGCCGGCGGAAACGAGCAGGACCAACACCTCGGCTCCCAGCAGCCATCCGGCGTTGTCTTCCAGGGTAGCGCGCGCCATCGACGAGGATTCGGGGCCGAGCGCGGAGGCGATCAGTGCGAGAATCGTGATGACGAAGAGTGCTCCGGAGGCGATGGTCATCCGGAAGAACGGATTGAGAGGTTCAGGATGCGGTTCCGATTCTGGCGTCGGGTCTGGCGTCATGCTGGATTGCGCCGGGGAAGGGGGGGCTTAGCAGGGGAAAGTCTGTCCGCCGCCGTCCACTCTGAGCACCTGGCCGCTGATGAACCGCGAGGAATCAGTGCAAAGAAAGCCGACCACGCCGGCAACTTCGTCGGGCCGGCCATACCTTTCGAGCGTTCCGCTCTCGACCATCATCTCGTCGTCAACCGGGTTGATTCTCAGGAACCGCTCCGTAACGGTACCGCCAGGGGCGACGCAGTTGACAGGGATGTTGTAGGGGCGGAGCTGGTCTGCGAGACAGCGGGTGTATTCGTGCAGAGCGGCCTTGGCGACCGAGTAGATAGCTCCGTATGTGCGACCGGCACAGCCGGCGATACTGCCAATCGTGATGATCCGGCCGGAGCGGCGTTCCATCATCCCGGGAGCCACTTCGCGGCAGCAGAGAATGCTGCCCAGCAGGTTGCGGTCCATCACGCTCTGGTAGTCGTCCAGTGCGATGTTCAGGCAGTCGTCATTTTCCGGGCGGCCACCCTTACCCACCGCGGTGCCGGCGGCGCCGATGTCTCCTCCGGCACAACAGACGAGGATGTCGATCTGCCCCCAGCGATCCCGGACCTCGGACGCGGCGCGAGCCACCTCCTGTTCATCGGTCACGTCACACCAGCAGCCCATGGTGTCGCCGGGCCCCACCTGCCCGACATCGTCGGCAACCTGTTCCATCGAGTCCCCTTCACCGAATGTCCGGGGACTGTCCTGTCGGGTGCCGTGGACGGCGACGTTGGCCCCGAGGCGAACCAGTTCCTCGGCCATGACCCGGCCGAGTCCGCGTGATGACCCGGTGATCCAGGCGGTGAGACCGGCGAGTGGGGTAGTCATGGAGGGAGTCTCCTGTGCGACGAGGAAAGGGCTAGCCAGCCGCGTCGGTCATCAGTCGATGTGACTCGTCACGAGCCAATTCGAGGTCGGCATCGGTCATCATCCGGGCAAGCTCCGCAAAGCTGACGCGTGGCTCCCAACTGAGACAGCGGCGTGCCTTGGAGGCATCGCCTCGCAACTCGTCGACTTCTGTGGGGCGATAAAACCGTTCGTCGATGTCGACGTGGTCGTTGTAGTCGAGGTCGAGATGTCCGAAGACCTCTTCGAGAAACTCCCTGACGGAATGAGTCTCGCCGGTGGCGATCACGAAATCTCCCGGCTCGTCATGCTGGAGCATCAGCCACATGGCCTCGACATAGTCTCCGGCAAATCCCCAGTCGCGGCGAGCGTCGAGGTTGCCCAGCGCGAGACGTTTCTGGAGACCGAGCTTGATACGGGCGGCGGCGCGTGTGATTTTTCTCGTCACGAAATGTTCGCCTCGGCGGGGCGATTCGTGGTTGAACAGGATGCCGTTGGCTGCAAACAGCCCGTAGGCCTCGCGGTAGTTCACCGTTTGCCAGAAGGCATACACCTTGGCACACGCATAGGGGCTGCGGGGGTGAAATGGTGTTGTTTCGTCTTGGGGTGACGCGGCGTTTCCGAACATCTCGCTGGACGACGCCTGGTAGAAACGAGGCTCGCGGCCTGTGGCGTCCCGATGTTGCCGGAGCGCTTCCAGGACGCGCAGTGTACCCAGCCCGGTCACGTCGGCAGTATGGAGCGGCATGTCAAAGGAGACCCGCACATGGCTCTGGGCGCCCAGGTTGTAAATTTCGTCCGGGGCCACGTCGTTACAAACCGCCGTGACTCGTGCGGCGTCGGTGAGGTCGCCGTAGTGGAGTTGGCATCGGTCATCGCAGTGCTCGCGACGCCCGTACGGCACCAGCCCATGAACGTCGTAGTCGCGTTCGAGCAGGAATTCGGACAGGTACGAGCCATCCTGGCCGGAGAGACCGGTGATCAGTGCAACACGATTCACGGTGACTCCCTGTTTCGTCCGCAAGGCTGCGGCCGATATCATGACCGGGCGGAGGCACAAATCCCGAGGTGTTTGCCCACGATTGGGGTGCCAATTCGAGTATGAAGGGCGGTCAACAAGAGCGTCAAGCGACGTCGCCGGAGGGCTCGTGTGAGCCACTCTCGCCAGCCGCCCTCCCCCCACGATTCCTCATATGACTCAGCAAACCCACGGCACGACTCCGCGAGCCGAACCACCATCACGCACTGGCGTGGGGTGGCGGTTGTCCTCCCGCGCTCACTGGCTGGTGGCCTGGTCTGCCGGATTGTTGTTTGTGTTTTGGGTTGAGCGCAACAGCCTATCCGCGGCCCTCGACGGCGGACTACCGGTCTTCCTGGCGGGCATCAACATCGACACGGTCCCCGCGATGTTCTGGCTGGTCCTGGGCATTCCCCTGGCGCTGTTCCGGTTTCCGAGGGGATCACATCCCTCGGGACGCTCGTCCCGCCTGTCCGACTGGTGGAACGCGAGTGCAGGTGAGACCGGGGGATGCCCTCTTAAGACGGTGGCGGTGGTGAGCCTGTTGGCGGCACTCTCGTTGTGGTCCGGGTGGTTCGTCAGTACGCGAGTCGTCCGTGGACCCGGGCGTCCGACATTTGGGAGTTTGCCTCCGGCCTTCCACGATGAATACAGCTACCTGTACCAGGCCGGTCTGTTCGCCAGGGGCGAGTGGACAGGAACCGGGCATCCCACGGCGCCGCGTCTGTTTGACCAGATGCATGTCTTGAATGACAACGGGGTGATGGCCAGCCGGTACTTTCCGGGAGTCGCCGCGTGGATGGCGCCCTGGGTCGCGATGGGGCACCCGGCCTGGGGACACCTGTTGGCGGGAATGCTGACCACCGTCTTCGTGTTTGGCATTGGTCGCGAGTTGTCCAGTACGGGGGTTGGTGTCATCGCGGGTCTCCTGACCGCGCTGTCGCCCGGCTTGGCGCTGTTCAGCAACCTTTTGTTGTCTCATCACCCGACGATGATGGGCCTGTCAGTCTTCGTGTTCGCTTTCCTGAGGATGGATCGCACAGGGCATGTGGGGTTGGGGTACCTTTCGGGAGGAGGTCTCGCCCTGGCGATGCTCTGCCGACCGCTGACGGCGGCGGCAGTCGGGTTGCCGTTTGGATGCTGGCTGGCATGGTGGTGGCTTCGTCGAGATGGCATCGTTTCGACGCGTCAGAAATCTGCCCGCGTGGTGGCCGTTTGTGTTCCTCTGGCCATCGGTTTGTTGGTCACCATGTGGCACAACAACAGGCTGACCGGGGACTGGACCACGACGCCGTACCAGGTCTACACCGATCAATTCACTCCGCGGCATGTGTTCGGATTCAACAACGTCAAACGGGGCGAGCAGCGGATTGCGGCGATGGACGAGGCGGCCCAGAAGAGGGTTCTACAGCACTACGACCAGTGGGCGGAAAACCTCGATGCGGATCTCGCCGTCCGCAACGTGATCAGCCGTGTCGTCGAATCTGGCAAGTGGACGGTGGGGATCGTCGTTCTGCTGGTGACCGCGGTGGCACTGCTGTCAGCCTGTTTGCTCGGTCATCGCGCCCTGCCTGGTCGCCACTGGACTCCGATCGTGCTGTCGATCGTCTGCCTGCATGTGGCCCATGTCCCGTACTGGTACGCCGGGATCATGAACTGGCACTACGTCTTCGAGAGTGGTCCGTTGTATGCCCTGGTCGTGGCCGGTGCCACCACCGGTCTGTTCGATGTGGCGCAGCAGGCCGACCGGCCCCAGTGGTCGTTCGCGTGGGTGGGGTTGCTGTTGATGACCCCACTGACGGCCTATACGGAATGTGACCCGCTCTGGTCCGTGTCCCGTCTCGACTTGGCAGTCGGGGAAGTGGGATTCGCGCGGGCGCGGCACGCCGACTTTCTCCGCCTGGTTCAAGAGGCCACAGGGGACGAGCCGTGCCTGGTGCTGGTCGAGGCCGATCCGGCGGATCGACATTTTGACCTGGTGGTCAATGACGCAAATCCCAGTCCGAAAGTGCTGATCGGTCGATATACTCCTCAGCAGGTGCCCATCTCACACGTGCTCGACCTGTTTCCGTCACGGCGGGTCTTTGTGTTTCATGCCGCTGCTGGACGTTTGCGCGCCATTCGGAGAGGACAACGATGAGCCCAGAGGTGACGACATGGCGAGTGGGCGACATGACCTTTCAATGCACCGGCACGCCGTGGTTGATGGGGATTCTGAATGTCACGCCCGACAGCTTTTCAGACGGTGGTTCCTACGCGGCGGTATCCGACGCGGTGGAGCGTGCCGTCCAAATGGTGGCTCAGGGAGCGAAGATCATCGATATCGGTGGCGAGTCGACACGGCCGGGCGCGACCCCAGTTGCCGTGGAAGATGAACTGCAACGGGTGGTCGACGTCGTGCGGGGCGTCACAACCGCGTGCGATGCCGTGGTGTCGATTGACACCATGAAGGCACGAGTGGCTCGGGCAGCCGTGGAAGCCGGAGCAACCGTGGTCAATGACGTGTCGGGACTGGAGGCGGATCCCGACATGGTCGCGACGTGTGCCGAACTCGGCGTGGCCGTCGTCTGCATGCACATGCAGGGGACTCCCCAGACGATGCAGGACGATCCGACCTACGAGGACGTGGTGGAGGAGGTGGCGGAGTACCTGGCACGGCGGCTCGAATCGCTCGAGACGGCTGGCATTCCTGCCGATCGCGTTGTGCTTGACCCGGGCATCGGGTTTGGCAAGACGGCCTCACACAATCTCAGCCTGCTGTCATCGATCGAGCGGCTCCGAAAGATTGGCAGACCGATCCTGGTTGGCCATTCGAGGAAACGATTTCTCTCAAGGCTCCTGGGCCGCGATGTGGACGAGCGGACAGCCGGCACGGTGGGCGTATCACTGGGCCTGGCCGAGCAGGGCGTGGATCTGCTGCGGGTTCACGACGTGGCTGCCGTCCACGATGCGCTGGTGGCCTGGAGGAGTGTCCGTTCCGGACGAACCACAGAGCAGTGAGTTTCGACCGCTTGGAGTGACTATTCGTCTCGCGGTGGCCGCATCATCAGCGAATCGGTCGCCTCGACCGCCTGCTTGCCGTCGAACAGGACCCGGTACACCTCGGCGGTGATCGGCATTTCGATTCCCTGGGCCTCGGCCATTTCATGCACACTGCGGGTGGTCCAGACCCCCTCGGCCACAGCATCCATGGTCTCGAGAATCTGCTCGAGAGTCTCCCCTTGGCCAAGCCTCTCGCCGACCTTGCGATTTCGGCTGAAGTTACTGGCGCAGGTGGTGATCAAGTCTCCCATGCCGGCAAGACCTGCAAACGTCTGGGCCTCGGCGCCGAGCGAGGTGCCAAATCGGGTCATCTCGACCAGTCCCCTGGTCATCAGGGCGCTCTTGGCGTTGTCGCCATAACCGAGGCCATCACAAATCCCGGCCGCGATCGCGATGATATTCTTGAGCGCCGCGGCCAACTCGACGCCGATGATGTCGACATTGGTGTAGACCCGGAAGCGGTCGGTTGCAAACGTCTGCTGGACTCTCCTCGCGAGAGCCAGGTCGCCGCTGGCAGCCACAACGGTTGCCGGTAGCCGTCTCGTGATTTCCTCCGCGTGGCTGGGGCCCGACAGCGACACGACAGCACGGCTGCCGAGAACTTCACCGATGATCTCGCTGGGGCGGCGGAATGTCTCGTTTTCAATCCCCTTGATAACGCTGACCACTGGTCGATCGTCGTTGAGCGCAGGGGCGATCGTATTGAGGCAGTCCCGTAGAAAGGCTGTGGGGACCGCCATGACAAGGAGTTCGCTGTCGGACACCGCAACATCGATATCGGAGGTGATCGTGATGGAATCCGTGATCGAGATCCCGGGCAGCAGCCGCTGGTTTTCTCGGGTGGCTGCCATGTGGGCCGCATGGTCGGGGTTGCGAGCCCAGAGTGTCACCTGTTGATCGGGATTTTCGGCCAGCACGATGGCGCAGGCGGTGCCCATAGCTCCGCCACCAATCACCGTGATTCGGCTCGTCATGATTCGCCTTCCGGTGGGATCGGGAAACAGGGCCGCCGCGAGTAGCCCAGCGGAGGGGCATTTTAGAGCAAGTGAGGAGGCAACAGAAGTGCGACCTGTGGCGTGGAATCAGCCGGCACGTCGAAGCGGGATGTCGGCAGACCTGGGGAGTGAGGGGTTTTGGGGGAATTCGGAGAGAATCTGGTGTTGACCTGTTTGGCGACATAAAGACAATCCCCGCTCGAGCTGCTCTCTCTCCTGCAACAACTCACTCATCTCTCCCGACACCAACAGGTGCCGCTGTGACTGCGCCCATTCGAGCTCTCTTGACGTTCTGCCTGGCCTGCCCGTTGGCCGTATCTGCCGCCGACACCGGTCTGCTGGTCGATGCCGTGGTACGAGGTCAATCTCCGACAATGATTCCCGTCGGTGGTCCGATTGTCGGTCCAGGGATTGTGCCGGGACAGATAGCGCCCAGTGGGCTGCCCTACGCCAGCCCCGCGCCAGGGACAGCTGGTTCGGTGTATGCCCCGACATATGATCCCGCGCCGGTTGCCGCAGGTGTGCCCGGGGGAACCAGCTGGATGGCGATGCCTGTCCTCCAGACGGGAAACCCGATGGGGATCGCTCCGGCACCCGGCATCCAATCCGCTCCGTGGGCGACGCAACCGACTCCCGGCCAGGTTCCCGGCGGGCTCACCTTTGGTGCTCATGCGAGCTTGCAACCCTATCGTCTGAATGCTTGGACCGGGCGTGTCGAGGGGGGATTCATGCCCCGCGAGGGGACCGAGGGACGCCTGGGCCAATATGGTGCGACCGAGCTCGATATCGAGTTGGAGTTTTCAGGACTGTTCATGCCCGGTTGGCTCTTCAGTTTTACGCAGATTGCAGACACAAGATGGTGGGATGGTCCGAGCGATCGGGGCGTGGATGAAGTCCCCGGACCTCCTGTTATTCCTGCTATTCCCGGCAACGGTTTGCCCCCCCGGGTGCACAAGATCGGGTGGGACCTGGAATTGGCAACAATGAACCAGGGTGGTTACAGCGCGCAGTTGGCCTTCACACCGTCATTGGCGACAGATTTTGATTCCGGTGTCGATTCCGATTCGTGGCAATTCGACGGGCGTGGCGTGATCTACTACCAGTATCCCGGGATGACGATCGCATTGGGAGCGGGATACTGGGATCGAGTAAAAGACCGGGTGATCCCCTACGCGGGCGTGATCTTCAAGCCGGATACGATGTGGGAGTGGCAGTTGATGTTCCCGCAGTCCCGGATCAGCGTATTCCTGGGCAACTCTGGGGGGACGTCGAGCTGGATGTACACCAAGGCGGAGTACCATGTCGAAGCGTACGACGTGACGCTGCAGCGGACACACCTGGCGAGCCCGGTGCGGGACCAGGTGGAGTTCGAGGACTACCGGTTGCTGTTGGGGTTCCGATCCGAGGCACTGCAGTATTCGAGCTTCATCGAGGCCGGCTGGGTGTTCGGCCGCAAGACCCGGTTCGCCGGATCGACTCCCGGATTTTCCATCGGCGACGGCTTCATCGCTCGCGCCGGTTTCAGTTTCTGAGCCACACGATGGCGTGGCCATGATCGGGTGATGAGAGGGGGACGTGGTCGTGAGTGTGCCGGTCGCAATTGTCCTGGCAGCCGGCGAGGGCCGGCGCATGCAATCGGACTTGCCTAAGGTCCTCCACGAAGCCAATGGTCGACGGCTGGTGGATTGGGTGCTCGATGCAGCACGGGCTGCGGGGATCGCCAGGATCGTCGTTGTGGTCGGTCACAAGGCCGACGAGGTGCGATCGGCTCTCTCGGTCCACGAAGATGTGTCGTTTGCTCTGCAGAGCGAGCAACTCGGAACGGGCCACGCCGTGATGATGTGCCAGGAGTCTCTCCAGGAACACGCTGGGCCGATTCTCGTCCTCAATGGAGATATGCCGCTGATCCGATCCTCGTCTATCTCGGCACTGTTGGAATCCCAGTTGTCGCACGGTGCTGCGTGTGTCATTGGTACGGCACGCACGGAGGCCAATGCGGGGCTGGGGCGGATTGTCCGAGATTCACGGGGTGATTTTGAGCGGATTGTTGAAGAGGTCGATGCGAGTCCCGAGGAAGCGTTGATCGAGGAAATCAACACGGGGCTGTATGTCTTTGATGGCCCGTCACTGTGGCGGGCGTTGTCCGAAGTCGAGCCCAACAACCGGCAGGGGCAGTATTATCTCACCGACTGTGCCGCGATTCTCCGAGACTCGGGTGAGACAGTTGTTGCGTCGTGCTCGCTGGACATCACAGAAGCGATGGGTGTGAACACGCCAGACCAACTGGAAGACGTGTCACGGGCGTTGTCTGGCGCTTGACAAGTTGCTGTGGGTCGGGCAGAACTATGTCGCCCGTGAAGTCTCGCGTGTGGCGCCTCGTCGGAAGCTGCCGGCTGGCAAGTGTGCCGAGACGCCACTGACGGATCTCAAAGGGGGGGCATGTACGATCATCTGACGTTGATCAGCGGTCGCGGTCATCCCGAATTGGCTCTCGAGATCTCCGAACATCTCGGGCTGTCGCTGGGTGCGGTCCAGGTGGCCGATTTTCCTGATGGGGAGATCAGCGTACAACTGGACCACAACATCCGTGGTCGGGATGTCTTTCTGATTCAGCCAACCGGTCCACCAGCCAACGACAATTTGATGGAGCTGTTGATTCTGATCGACGCTTGCCGTCGAGCCAGTGCCGCTCGCATCACTGCCGTCATCCCGTACTTCGGTTACGCGCGACAGGATCGCAAGGATGCCGGGCGCGTGCCGATCACGGCCAAGTTGGTGGCCAATCTGATCGTGAAAGCGGGGGCGGAGCGGGTTCTGACGATGGACTTGCACGCGGCTCAGATCCAGGGCTTCTTTGATGTTCCCGTCGATCACCTGTACGCCGCTCCGATTCTCGACGACTACTTTCTGTCGCTGGGCCTCGCGCCGGACGACATCGTCGTGCTCAGCCCGGACGAGGGGAGCATCAAGCGGAGTCTCTCTCACGTGCGACGCCTGGGGGGTGCGTTGGCGATCGTGGACAAGAGGCGGAGCAGCGCGACGGTGACCGAGCAGGCCAACCTGATCGGCGGGCCGATCGATGGCCGGACTGTCCTGATCTTCGATGACATGATCAGCACCGGTGGGTCCATCGTGGGTGCGGTCGCTGTGGCCCGCTCACACGGAGCTCGCGAAATCTACGTGAGCGCCAGTCACGCGGTGTTGTCCGGTCCGGCGCCGAGGAGGCTCCGCGAAGCGGGGATCAAGCAGTGTGTCTTCACAAACAGTCTGCCGCTGACCGGCGAGAAGCAGCTGCCGGACATGACGGTGGTGTCGGTGGCCCCGTTGCTGGGCGAGGCGATCCGGCGGATCCATCGCAACGAGTCGGTGAGTGGCCTGTTTGGTTAGCCGGCGACGTGGTCGCGGAAGAAGTCACGACTGGTTTCGAGGTCTGCAATCAGGCACGGGTGCTTGTATTGCTCCAAGCTGCCGCCTCGCTTCTGACGTCGTGCACTGGCAAACCTCATCCAGGTCCCATGCGGGATGGAAACAAGCGAGAGTTGTCCCAATCGCTGAGACTGACGCTTCTCCCGATACTCGATGTTGAGCTCCTGGAGTCGCGTGTCCACCTGGCTGGCCAGTTTGCTCCACTGATCTCCCTGGTGCCCCTGGTCGGGGGCGGCCGTGAGGTGCGACGGGGCATCCTCGACGACAAGGCGATATGCCGGAGGATCTCCCCAGAGCGGCATGGCGGCGAACTGACCAACGTCGAGATCCAGCGCATGGGCACTCGACTGGACCGCCTCGACGACCTGGGATTCGGAGATTTTCTCGCCGGTCACGTTCGCGATATGTGCACCCTTGTGGAGAAAACGGAGTAGTGGTGTCGTGCCGCAGAAACCGGTACAGCGGACGACGTCACAGATGTCGTAGCGATAGAGTCCCGCCCCTGTCGTGAGCAGGATGTAGTACTCTCGCTCCATCTCCAACTCATGGGCCTTGAGGACACTGGCGTGTTCCTGGCCATATTCTTCGGCCGGAATGAACTCAAAGTAATTCGACACGATGTCCAGGACACCGTCGCAGCAGTTGTCGTCAAGCGGAATCGTCATTCGGCCTTCGCTGGCGTGTAATCCGTGATCGCGGGCAACCGCGTCGCCGAAGAGGTCTTTGACGCTGTCGAGATAGGCGGCACAACTGCCACCCGTCCAGACTGCCAGAAACTGCATCGACGGCCAGTAATCCTTCGGAAGGAGTTGTCCTGAGCGTGTGACGAGATCTTCCAGGTCCCGGGCCCGCTTGCGATTGGGTTTCAGTCGTCTGGCCAGGTCGCTGCGAATGTCATCTCCGATCTCAAAGTTGCGCGAGATCGTTCCGTCTGAGATGTCGCGGATGATGTCCTCAGCATGGTCATTGGCCAGGCGGGCCACGTGCAGCAGCGTGCTGGGATTTGCCGTCGTGACCATCCCCACGCGTGGGTCAGTGATACCAAACCGCATGGCCGCGTAGTATTTGGCCTGGGGCTCAGCGATCCGGGCCGTGTCAAACGGAACCGAGTACATGTGCTTGACCACAAATCGCGACTGCATGCGGATGGCGAGGCCACTGATGTTTCCGCACGGCGTGCCACCCTCTGTCCGGAACTGCTCGGGATGGCTGACGAACTGGATGATGTTGAAGCCGGCGGCAGCCGGGTGGTCGTCGTAGGCGAAGATGGCCCAGGTCTTCCAGCCACGGCGGTAGTCGTCGAGTGATCGACGGCTGACGGGAATGAACTTTGCGTCCGCAGTGGTCCCGCTGCTGAGCGTGAACATCAGCAACGGATTGTCCCGTCCGAGCATGGCGGACTGGTCACCTGCCTTCATTCGGTCTATCCACGGGCGATAGTACTCGTAGTCGACAACAGGAACCCGGGATTCCAGTTGGTCCACCGCGTCATCACGATCGAGTCCGTGTTCGCGTCCGAAGTCACTGCTGCCATTGGCCTGAAGCAGTTCGGAGAGGACACGCCGCTGCGTGGCCTGGCAGTCAGCGGTCGCAGCAAGAAACCGGCGACCCAAGGCTCTCATCCGCCGGCGGGGCAGGGTGCCGGCCAAGGACTGCAGCGTGAAACGGATGTCCATCGTCAGGTGAAAGAAAGAGTGAGAGACGTCAGCAGAGGGTCAAACGACACACCCAGCTATTCGCTCTCCTCGGTGGTGTCGGTCGACTCGAGAGCTTCATCGCCGAGTTCGCCTTCCTCTTCCTTCTTCTTCTTCTTTTTCTTGCCGATGGTGCTCTTGATGACACGCACCTTCGGCAGACCATACGGGCTCTGGCCATCAACCCAACGGTCTTCGAACTCAAGCTTCTCGATCCGCTCGGCGCGTTTCAGCACGTTGCGAGCTCGCTGCAGGCGGTTGCCGCTCTTGAGACTCTTGTCGATGGTCACCGTGGCATCTCCCGTGGTCGGCGCGGTAGAGTCGGTCCCGATTCCGGTTGGCATCATCAGAAACCGATTGCCAACTCTCAGAGAGGCCATCCTAGGACGAGTGAGCCCTGAATGCAACCGCTGCATTTGAGGCGTGAAACGAGCAAACATGGGGCTGTTTGACACCAATTTTACCAATCTCGACTGGGGAATCGTCGTGGTGTACTTGGCCGGGTCGATCCTGGTCGGGTTGTGGGCCAACCGGTATGTCGGAGGTCTCTCCGACTATCTCGTCGCCGGGCGGACGCTCCGGATTCGGCTCGCCCTGGCGACCATGACCGGCACTGAGCTCGGGCTGGTGACGGTGATGTACGTGGCAGAGCTGGGATTCACCAAGCAGTTTGCGTCGTTGTACCTGGCGGTGGTCGAGGTGACGGGGTTGGCCGTGATAGGTCTCACCGGTCTGGTCGTGTATCGACTCAGGCAGGAGGCCGTGCTGACTGTCCCGGAGTACTACGAGCGGAGGTATTCGCAGTCGGTCCGCGTGGCCGGCGCCGTGATGATGGTGATTGCCGGCGTGCTGAACATGGGCGTCTTCCTGAAGGCTGGGTCGTTGTTCCTGGTCGGTGTCACCGGGCTCGACGATCCCATGGCTCTCAAGCTGATCATGACCGGACTCCTGCTGCTGGTGCTGTTCTATACGGTGCTTGGTGGCATGGTGTCGGTGGTGATCACAGACCTGATCCAGTTTTTGGTTCTTGGCGTCGGGGCTCTGGTCGTCAGCGGATTCGTGATGGGTGAGCTGGGAGGGCTCGAAGGGCTGTGGGAACTCGGTGGGCGGTCTTACGTGGATCCGTTCCAGTCCGACAACCCGGTGACGCCCGAACCCGCCGACGGGGTGGGCCCGTGGATGCTGATGGCACAGTGGGTCACGCTCTCGATCGCAGTCATGCTCTGGCCCGCGACAGTGTCGAGGACGCTGGCTGTGAAATCACCGGCCGTGGCACGGAGGCTGTACCTGTTCAGTTCGATCCCTTTCCTGGCCCGTCGTACCCTGCCGGCTCTCTGGGGTATCGGTGCCTTCGCCTTCTTCGCATCCCACGCCGAGTTGGGATCGCAGTTTCAGGCGGCTATTACCGCCCAGCCAGACGTGTCGACGCTGTCCGCGATGCCGCTCTACTTGGCGAAGATCATCCCCAGCGGACTGCTGGGACTTGTGACAGCTGCGATGCTGGCCGCCTTCATGTCCACTCACGACAGTTACCTGCTGTGCTGGAGTGGCGTGGTGGCCCAGGACATCGTGGCACCCTTGTGCGGGGGGCTCAGCGATCGAGGCCGCGTGCTGGTGACGAGGATCAGCATCGTTGTTATCGGTGCGTTTCTGCTCTTCTGGGGACTCTGGTACGAGGTCAGCCAGGAATTGTGGGACTACCTGGTGATCACCGGCACCGTGTACCTCTCGGGTGCACTTCCCGTGATCGTGGGAGGCCTGTACTGGCGACGTGCCAGCTCAGCCGGTGCCCTGGCGGCCCTGGCGTGCGGCCTGATGGGAGTGTGTGGGCTGCCACAGGTGATTGACGCGATCAATGCGGCGGTCTTTCCGGACCGCAGCGGGTTCCAATTATTCGGCGCGCTGATGATGCTGGTTACCATGCTGACTCCCACGCTGGTGTTCATTCCGGTGTCACTGATCTGGCCTGACCGGGCTGGCGCGGATGGTCCTGGTGGAGGAGAGGCATGAGCCAGGTGGCGTGGCAGGTGACGTGGATGATCGTGCTGGGCGCAGGCCTGCTGGGGATGGCTGGCCTGTTGGTGGCTGTTGGCCAGGGGAGCGTCCGTGAACTCCGGCAGTCGCTCGATGAGTTGCGTGATGGGGGCGAGAAAGACGCGTCCGAGGACGTGGTCTCGGAGCCGGACACGGTGGGCTAGCCACCGCGGGTGTCGAGCGTCTACATGGGCGTCACTTGGGGTTTGCAGAGTCCGCCCCCTGCGTTACGGTATCGGCGCGATGACGTCCTACGGTCCCGAAACGTGTTACTCGGAGTCACGGGTCGATGCAGTGTCCGTACTGTCGCTACGAAGAGACCAAGGTGGTCGATTCGCGTGCGAGTCAACCGCATGCCATCCGGCGGCGTCGTGAGTGCCTGGGTTGCGGACGTCGTTTCACGACCTATGAGAAGATCGAAGAGGCGCCGCTGCGCGTGATTAAAAAGGACGGATCTCGCGTGCCATTTGACCGTGAGCGGATCCGGGTCGGGCTGGAAAAGGCCTGCTACAAGCGACCCGTCAGCGACGACCAGATTGAGAGCATCATCAACTCGGTTGAGACCGATATCCATCAGTCCTTTGATCGCGAGATTCCGTCTCGCGAGATTGGCGAACTGGTGTTTGGTCGCCTGCGCGATGTGGACCAGGTTGCCTTTGTGCGTTTTGCCTCGGTCTATCGTGAATTCAAGGACGTCAACGACTTCGTTGAAGAACTCGAGCCGATGCTCAAGGACGTCGATCGCCCCTAGCGCGGTGAGGCGGTCGTCCCGCAGGGTGTCTCTTGGGCAGGGCCTGCCAAGAGGCATTGACTCGATGGGCGAGGATCGTGATGATCCCCCCGCCATGTCGTACGAGTTGGTCGAGATTCTCCGGGGGGCCGGGCATCCGCGAATATTGGTCGTGGGTGACCTGGTGCTGGACCGATACACCTGGGCGGATGCCGAGCGTATCAGCCAAGAAGCCCCCGTGATGCTGCTGCGGGAGAGGCGTCGCGAGGCGAGGCTCGGCGGCGCGGCCAATGTGGCCAACATGCTGGCCGGGCTGGAAGCCGACGTCGTGATGGCTGGCGTGGTAGGTGACGATGAGGACGGACGCGAGATGCGTCACCAACTGGTCAAGTCGGGCATCGAGGCCAGCCTGGTGTTGACCGATGAGACTCGTCCGACGACGGTCAAGACTCGTCTGATGGGGCGGGCTCAGCACAGGCATCCTCACCAGGTGATGAGGGTCGATCGGGAGTCGCGGGATGCGCTGTCCGACGCGATAGCCAAGACGATGTGGCAGGCTGTTGAAAAGACGATCCGCAGCGAGACGAAGCCGGTCTCGGCCGTCCTGGTGTCAGACTACGCCAAGGGAGTCTGCACCCCTGGCCTGGTGGCATCGATCATCGGATTGTGCCGACACCTGGGGATCCCGGTGCTCGTCGATCCGGCTTCGGGGGCCGATTACACCACATACTGCGGGGCGACGGGGATTACTCCGAACAGGACCGAGACGTCGAGGGCCACCGGCACGGAGATCACGACGGTGGAGCAGGGGATGGCCGCGGCGTCCTTGCTCTGTGAACAACTGGGCTTGGACACGGCCTTCGTGACGCTCGACTGCGACGGAATGGCTCTGGCGACATCCGACGGCGAGGCCTGCCATGTTCCGACGCGTCGACGCGATGTATGCGACATCACCGGGGCCGGTGATATGGTGCTGGCCACCATGGGGCTCGCTGCGGCGGCAGGATGCGACGCCAGGACCATGGGCCGGCTGGCCAATATCGCCGGAGGCCTCGAGGTCGAACAGATCGGCGTCGTGACAGTGACCCGCGCCGAAATGATCGCTGATCTGCTGGGAGGACCAAGGTCGGCGCGTGAGAAGATCCAGGACCGCCAGGACCTGGCGGCGTCTCTGGTGGCGCGTCGAGACAGTGGCCAGACGATTGTGATGACCAACGGCTGCTTTGATCTCCTGCATGCCGGTCACCTGGCGTCGCTGGAGCAAGCGGCCGCCGAAGGGGATTGCCTGGTCGTGGCGGTCAACAGCGATGCGAGTGTCAAGGGGTTGGGCAAGGCACCCGGGCGGCCGATCGTCCCGGAGTCACAGCGTGCGGCCATGCTCTCGGCCCTTGAAGTCGTGGATTACGTCGTGGTGTTTGACGAGCCGACCCCGGAAAATCTGATCCGTGCAATCAGGCCGGATGTTCTCGTCAAGGGCGGGACCTATGCGGCGGACGACATCGTGGGTAAGGAACTCGTGGAATCCTACGGGGGATCGGTGAAGCCGCTCGGGCTGGTACCCGGCCTGTCGACCAGCGAGATCGTCTCACGCATCCTCGACGCTCACAGCATGCCATGGAAGCAGGCGGGCTGACGCCGGTTCGGCGCGGGGGCTGACATGAGAATTGCCGTGTTCTTGCCCAACTGGGTTGGCGACGCTGTGATGGCCACGCCCGCCCTGGCGGCCATTCGCAAGCGGTTTCCCGAAGCGGCATTGACCGGCATCCTGAGGCCCTATGTCGAGGACGCCCTGGAGTCCAGCGGCCTGCTTGATCATGTGATCTCGTGGAACCCTCGTGGCGGAGCGCCCGCTGAACGCGGCTGGCGACTGGCCCACAGGTTGCGACAAGAACGGTTCGATGTGGCAGTGGTCATGCCCAATTCGTTGCGATCGGCCTGGATGGCCTGGCTGTCGGGGGCAAAGCGACGGATCGGGTTGGCTCGCAATGGGCGTCAAATGTTGTTGACCGATCCCGTGCGAGGCCCTGATCGGCGCGTGCCTCACCCTGCTCTCGACAACTACCTTCTACTGGCGGAGGCCCTGGGGGCCGAAACGGGAAATCGGCAGATGCGATTGGGAACTTCGGTCGACGATCAACTGGCCTGGGATGAGGCGAAGCGACGGCTGCAGTCAGTGTCCCCGGTCTGTCTCGCACCAAAGTCTTACATCAGCCTGAATCCAGGTGGCGCGTTTGGTGCTGCGAAGCATTGGCCGGCGACGCACTTCGGGACACTGGCCCGGCATATCGTCGAGGACCTCGGGCTGTCTGTGGTCGTTGTCTGCGGGCCGGCCGAACGGGACGAGGCGCGAGCGATCGTCGAGCACGCCGCCACGCCCGGCGTCGTGTCTCTGGCGGAGGAGAAGCCCAGTCTCGGACTCACCAAGGCCGTGATTCGCGAGTCGGCCGCGCTGGTCACGACGGATTCCGGACCGAGGCATTTCGCGGCACCGTTTGGCATTCCGACCGTGACGGTATTTGGTCCGACGCATATTGCCTGGAGCGAGACGCACGATCCCTTCGCAGTCCATGTGCAAAGGGACGTCGATTGCGGCCCATGTCAACAAAGGGTGTGTCCGCTGGGGCATCATGGCTGCATGACCGAACTGAAACCATCCCTGGTCCTGATCGCCCTGCAGAGCCTGTTGCGACGGGTCGAAGCCGCCTGAAGATCGGCTTGTCGTGCTGCTCGTGGGAGATCAGAATCCTGCGTCCTGCGCTCGACAACGCCACGGCTTTCGATTCTAAGATGTCACGTGACGGAGCTGGCTCGTGACGACACGTTCGGGAATCCCGACGTGGCGACGCACAGAATGGTGACATGACTGATTCGTTGTACATGCTGCTGGCCGGTGTGCTGGCCTACCTGGTGGGTGGTATTCCCTTCGGCTACATCACCGGACGGGTGGTGGGAGGGATTGACATTCGCCAAGCCGGGAGTGGCAACATTGGAGCCACCAACGTGGCGCGGGTGCTGGGCCTGAGATGGGGAGTGGCTGTCCTGGTCCCCGACGCTCTCAAGGGACTGGGGCCGGTCTGGGCCGTGTCGGTGACGATGCCGGCTTGTGTGGAGACCGTCGTGCCAGGATCTGTGCAGGTTGTCCATGTACAAGTCCTGATCGGTGTAATCGCGATCCTGGGCCACATGTACTCCTGCTGGATCGGCTGGAAGGGGGGCAAGGGCGTGGCCACGGCGCTGGGGGTCGTGGGTTTGCTCAGCCCCTGGGGCACGCTGGCTGCCGTGGCCGTCTACGTGGTGGCCCTGGCTACCAGTCGGATCGGGAGCCTGGGGTCATTGCTGGGTGCTCTGACATTCGCCGTGGTACAGACTGCGCTGATGGTGGATCGAGGCTCGTGGAACGAACAATGGAGCCTGGCGGCCTTTACGCTCGGAGTGCCCGTTCTGATCGTCTATCGGCACCGGGGCAACATCGTGAGAATCATGCGGGGTGAGGAGGCGAGGATCGGCCGAAAACCACGCAGGAAGGACGAGGCCACGGTGGATGATGTGGAAGACGGATCAGCGTCGACTAGCCCGGACCCGGATGCACCATGATCAACCGATCCTCGTGCGGCCGGTAAAAGCCATCGAGCCGCTCACGTGTGACGAATCCAAAGTTCTCGTACAGGCTGACTGCCGCTGCATTGACCGGGTCCACGGTCAATAGGACCGGCGCGTTGGCGATTTCGAGTCCGGCACGCATTAGGTCCGAACCGATCCCGGCACCGCGGCGATCGGGGTGGACCATGATCTTGTGGAGGCACAATTCGGAGGTTTTGGTGGGGAACATGACCAACGCACCGGCGATGTCATGTGATTCAGACAAGAGCGGCGCGTCAGCCGGCTGTCGGGCTACCAGCAAGGTGGCCAGGTCGCACCAGATCCGCCAGATGTGCTCGCCGTCAGGAATGAACAGGTCGGGGGCTGTTGGCCAGGAAATCCGGTCCAGGGCGGCGACATGCAGGTAGTCGCGATCGGTGGCGTTTTCAATCGAGCACGACACAGCGGAGTCCTCGCTAATCCGATGATGTGGCTGGTGCCCAGGCGATGAGGCGGGAGTCGGCGGGGCCAGAGGATACGGATTGGGATGCTATGGGTAAAGTGCTGCCGCATCGACGATGTTTGACAATCCGCTGGCAATGAGACAATGTGTCGCCGGAGTGTTCAGCGAGTTGGAGAAACTCATGTTGAATTGCGTGCGAGCCCGAACGGTGGCCATCCACGGAGTGCTCGTCGGGGTGGCGTTGCTGGTTGTGATGAATGTCACCGCGCAGCGGGCATCGGCCGCCACGAAGCCCAATATCATCCTGGTCATCACCGACGATCAGCGATTTGATGCGTTGGGATGCATGGGCAATTCCGTGCTGAAGACGCCGCATATTGATGGCTTGGCACGGGATGGACTGGTTTTCACCAACATGTTTTGCACGACTTCGATCTGCGCTACGAGCCGCGCGAGCTTTCTGACGGGCCAGTATGCGATGCGGCATGGCATTCGTGGATTCCGTACGCCGCTCACCAAGTCGCAGTGGCGGGACGCTTTTCCGGTACTGCTCAGAAACAGCGGCTACCGCACGGCGATGGTCGGCAAGTGGGGGCTGGGCGGACCGCTGCCGAGGGAGCGATACGATGTGTTTCGGGGATTCAGCGGGCAGGGGCGGTATTTTCCCAAACCGGACGGACAAGGCGAGCACTTGACGCACCGACTTGGCCAGCAGGTCATCGATTTCCTGCAGAGTTGTGACGGCAAGCAGCCGTTTCTCTTGCAGTACTACACCAAGGCGGCACATTGCCAAGACGGCGACCCGTGGCCGTTTCAGCCAGATCATCGCTACGACGACCTATTTGCCAGGACAACTATCCCTCAACCTGCGACGGCGACGCCCGCCCACTTCGCCCGGCTGCCTGAGTTCTTGCAAAAGTCCGAAGCTCGCAGGCGATGGAGGATTCGGTTTGCCAACCCTTCCATGTTTCAGAAGTCCGTCAAGGATTACTACCGGCTTGTGACCGGAGTCGACGATGTCGTCGGTCGAATCGTCAGCACGCTGAAGCGGAAGGGACTGTACAGAAACACGGTGATCATCTTTACGTCCGACAACGGCTTTTACCTCGGAGAGCATGGATTGGCAGGCAAGTGGTTCATGCACGAGGAGTCGATCCGATTGCCACTGGTGATCTGTGATCCACGGCTATCGAAATCCAGGAGAGGGCAACGTGTCGGGCGACAGGCTCTCAACATCGACATCGCCCCGACGATCCTGGACCTCGCAGGTCTCCCGGCTCCCGCTTCGATCCAGGGCCGTTCGCTGGTGCCGTTGATGGTTGGTGAGCGGACCGAATGGCGCAGCGAGTTTTTCTACGAGCATCCCTTCCGGCATGCCCGCATCCCGATGACGGAAGGAGTACGCGGCACACGATGGAAATACGTGCGTTACACTTCACTCGATCCAGTCTTTGAAGAATTGTATGACCTGCACGAGGATCCTCACGAGGAACGCAATCTGGCGTTCGATCCCGCTCATGCCAAGCGACTTGCGGAATTCCGAAACCGGTGGAAGCAGTGGCGACGGCGTGCCATGAGCGACGATCTCGCACTCGAGTGACCAGGACTGGCAGATGACGCGATATGTGCTAGCGCTCGACCAGGGCACGACCTCCAGTCGCGCGGTCGTGTTCGATACGCACGGCGGCATCCGGTCGATGGCCCAGGAGGAATTCGAGCAGATCTACCCGTCGCCGGGTGATGTCGAGCATGACCCCGAGGCCATCTGGTCCAGCCAGTTGGTGACAGCACGTCGTGCTGTGAAAGAAGCTGGAGTGGATCCGAGCGACTTGGCGTGCGTTGGCATCACGAACCAGCGCGAGACGACCGTGTTGTGGGAGCGGGCAAGCGGACGTCCGGTCGCCAATGCCGTCGTGTGGCAGAGTCGGATCACGGCACCTCTGTGCGCCACGTTGAAGGAGGCAGGCCACGAAGCGCTGTTCCGAGAGCGAACGGGACTCGTCCTCGACCCATATTTTTCAGGGACAAAGATCGCGTACCTGCTCGACTCGATTGAGGGCCTGCGGACACGTGCCGAGAAGGGAGAGATCCTGTTTGGGACGATCGACTCATTCCTGGCGTGGCGTTTGACCGGCGGACGTCACCATGTGACGGATCTGAGTAACGCCAGCCGAACGCTGCTGCTGAACATCCACACGTGTGAATGGGACGATGAATTGCTGGGGATCCTGAATATCCCGCGGGCGATGCTGCCGGAATTGGTCGAGTCATCCGGCGTGATCGGTGACGTGGATGCCGAGATTCTCGGGGCCCCTGTGCCGCTGGCAGGAATGGCCGGTGACCAGCAGGCAGCTATGTTCGGGCAGGCATGCTTTGGGGTCGGCCAGGCCAAGAACACCTACGGCACGGGGTGCTTTCTGCTGATGAACACCGGCCAGGATCTGGTGGTGTCGGAAGGAGGCTTGTTGACGACAATCGGTTGGAGCCTGAATGGCCAGGTGACATATTGCCTTGAGGGGGCTGTGTTTGTTGGCGGGGCCGTTGTGCAATGGCTCAGGGATGGGCTGGGCCTGATTGCCGATGCGGCCGGGGTTGAGTCCCTGGCGGCCCAATGTGCATCCACTGCGGGAGTCTACCTGGTCCCCGCATTCGTCGGACTGGGGGCTCCGTATTGGGATCCGTCGGCACGCGGCACCGTGGTGGGGATCACGCGGGGGACCGGCCGAGCGGAGTTGGCTCGGGCAGCCCTGGAATCGATCGCTTATCAAAGCCGGGATCTCCTGGAATTAATGCAGGAAGAGTCTGGCATCCGAATGCCGGGACTGCGTGTCGACGGGGGAGCGTCTGCCAACAACCTGCTGATGCAATTCCAGGCCGACATGCTCGGTGTCAGCGTGCTCAGGCCGGGAATCCTCGAATCCACGTCTCTCGGGGCCGCCAGGCTGGCAGGCCTCGCCGTCGGTGTCTGGGACGGGCTTGATGAGGTCGCTGCCGAGTGGCAGCTCGAGCGAGAATTTCTTCCGGCGATGGAGCCCGCGGATCGCGACAGCCTGTATGCCGGTTGGCTGCGGGCGGTCGAACGGAGTCGGGGATGGGCTGAGTGACCTGTCCGTCGAGAGTCGACGCCGGGTGGTTGGGTCGGACCGGGGCTTCGGTTAGAGTTGGCCGCATCGTACAAGACAGAGCGGACCAGCAGGCCCATGACTCGTGACTTCAGCACCGAGAGTCTCTCGCATGACCCGATCCACGGATACATTCCATTTGTCTCCGCGGGGCACCTGCCCGACGGTGAAGTTTCAGAACAGGAGTTGATCGACCATCCTTGGGTTCAGCGTTTGCGACAGATTCACCAGTTGCAGACGGCTTGGTGGGTCTTCCCGTCCGCAGAGCATATGAGGTTTCAGCATGTGCTCGGCGCGATGCACCTCGCGAGTCGGGCGATCGACGCCTGGTACGATTCGCTGACCGATTCATGTGAGAATGTCCCGTCGCGACCGTTCATCGAGAGCCTCGTCCGCATGGCGGCCTTGCTGCATGACGTCGGACATGGCCCGTTTGGGCACTTTTTCGATGACCACTTCCTGGCCGATTTCGACGTGACACACGAGGACCTCGGTGCGCTGATTATCGAGGAAGAACTGGGAGACCTGATCCGCCGTGTCCGCAGGAATCCCAAAGGAGTGCTTGGACCGCTCGAAGAGCTTGACCCACGGCATGTCGCGTGGCTGATTCGACGGCCACGTGGTGAGGAGGAGACGGAAGGCACCCCGGACTGGCTCTGCAAACTGAGAGCTCTCTTTAGTGGAATCTACACTGTCGACAACATGGATTTTGTCCTGCGTGATGCCTATATGACCGGCTACAACACGAGAGCTTTTGATCTCTCGCGCCTGTTGCATTACAGCTTTTTCACGCCACAGGGACTGACGATTCATGCGCGTGGTCTGTCAACGCTGATTCACTTCATTGAGACGCGCGCCAACCTGTTCCGCACCGTGTATTTTCACCGCACCGTCCGTGCGCTCGACCTGTCGCTTGAGCAGCTGTTCCCTGAGACCATGAAGCGTCTGTTTCCAGGTGACCCCACGCGTCACCTGGAGGAGTACCGGCGGTTGACCGAATCGACTTTTCTGGTCGATGTCGGCCGCTGGGCCACCAGTGACGAGGAGGGCACACGGGAACTCGGCGAGCGGTGGGCGAAGATCCTGGCCCGCGACGTGGACTGGAAGCTGGCCTGCGAGCGGACGCTGCATTTCCGGGCGGGAGAATCGGAGCGTGTGACGATCTTCTCGGAGCCAGAACTGATTGAGAGCCGCGTGCGGCGTGCGTTGCCGGAGGGCCGGCAGGAAATCCCCCTCCGGTTTGATGTGGCGCGACATTATCACCGTCCCAGCGGACCGTTGCCGGCCGGCGGCCAGAACTTCCTACTCGACTCGACAGGCAGCGCACCGGTGGCGCTCGATGACGACGAGCTGTTTCGGCAAATCCCTGTCAGTTTCTCGATCTTCCGTATCTACTCGACCGACCATGCTCACGATGAGATACTGCATGAAGCGCTCAATCAGGTTCTCGGCGATGTCGACGACGCCAAGACGAACATGTGAGCGTGACACTTGCCCTTCTGATAATTGGTCCGGTTATGCAGGATGTGCGGCCTGCAGGGCCGGCAGATCCCGCATTCTGGTGCAGGTCATAACGGTCGTAACAGCCAGCGGGATCCGTCTGCGTCTGACGGCGAGAACGGTCGATATCCCGGGGGATGATCGACATCGACGCAGAATTGCTCGACCGGGACCCCGGCTGGCGAGCGGTACTTGAGGCCTATCTGCCGGTCGAGGAGGGGGCTGCGCCGGAGGAGTTCGATGGTCTCGAAACGGAGGCTCTCGCGGATGCCCCGGAGTTCCGAAAGCCAGGTGAACAGGCTCCTGGTGAGGATTCACCGCCTGGAGATTCTGAATCGTGCGACATCGTATTGGCGCAGCTGCCCGACGAGGAGGACGAATGGCTCGAGCGGGGGATGGAGATCGATGGGGTCGAACCCGAACGCCTGTCTGTCTTACACGGTCGACTCATCGCGCTGGGCTGGCTGACGTTTGACGTCGGCGACCGGATCACCGGTGTTCGTTATCAGCTCACCCGTGAGGGGTACCGAGTGCTCAGCGGGATGGTCCCGGTGCCGACTCTGCAGGTCGTCACCGCGAGTGATGATGAGTTGGCGACCGTCGCTGGTCAGTCGCCGACGGTCCTGGTGGAGCCGGAATGACGCGAGCCTGGTCGGCTAATCAGCGGGTTGACGTGTCCGGCTGCCAGTGCGCGACCACGGCATCGACAGGCAGGACGAAGATCTCCACTCGGCGGTTTTTCTGCCGCGACTGGTTGTCCGTGTTGGCGATCAGTGGCTGGTTGGCGCCGTAGCCGGCTGCTCCGAGCCGGGATTCGTCGATCCCCAGCTTCTGGAGTGCAACCAGAACGGCGTTGGCGCGGTTTGTTGAGAGGTGCCAGTTCGTGGCGTGCTTGGCCCTGGTGCCGGCCTGGGCGATCCGACGATCGTCGGTATGGCCGACGACGAGGATGTTGAGGTCCTTGGCGTCCCCGGAATTCATGATCCGGGCAAATTCCTTCAGGATCGTGTCGGCCCGATTCTTGTCGACTTCGGCCGATCCGCTTGGAAAGAGAATGTCCTCACCAATGCGGCTGACCCCGGTCTGAGCTTCAAACTGGAACAGCGGATACTTGTCCTTGAGAGCCTGGAGCCGTCGTGTTGCTTCAGGCGACAGTGGGCTCTGTTGCTTGAGCAGGTTGACATAGCGCTGCTGGAGCAGCGTCCTCTCGTTTTGCAGGTTGGCCAGTCTCTGGCTGGAAACGTCGAGATTGGACTTCAATGTGAGATTGTCTCGTGAGAGCTGACGGTTTTGACCCGCCAGCTGCATGGCACGGACCTGGGTCTGCCTGAGCGTTTGCTGGGGAACCATGTTGCAGCCGGGCAGGCAACTGATCAGGAGAGCCAGGATTGCAACTGGAAAAGCACAGACCTTCGAGGGCATGAGTGAGCACTCCTTTGCAGACCCGGACGAATCACGGCCGTTGTGCGGACTGGTGTCGCAGCACAAACGGTGTGGACGGGCCGGGTTGAGATCGCTTGAGCGTTGAGGGGGAAGGGAGAGAGTGGATTGGTCGTGGTGTGAGAGTATCCGGGTTGGGGCTGCTGAGAGAGGCAGCGATACCGACCCGTTGAGTGAGGACGGATTTATAGTGCGACGCGGTAACGCGTGCCTAGGGCAATGCTGCGTTTTTTGTCGTCGTCTGCGGCTAGTTGAAGATGCCGCCGACGGCGTCGATCAGGCTGGCTGAGAAACCAGGATCCTGCCATCCCCAGATCGAGCGAACGAGCTCGTAGAGCACCATTCCACAGACCAGCATCAAGCCGGTCGACATCAGCATGGCCAGAAACGTGCCAACACCCCACTCCTGCTCGACCGTCGTCGCGATCCGCTCCACGGGCACGGCGTAATCGTCGTCGCCGTCGTCGTCAAAGACATCGTCGTCGGCGTCGAAGACATCCAGGTCCTCGACTTCGTCGTCGTCACCAAAGATGTCATCGTCCACAACGTCGAGGTCATCGTCGTCGTCGAGGTCACCAAAGTCGTCGAAAATGTCCTCGTCGTCAGACTTTTTGACCACCGTGGCCGAGTAGTCGTCGGCGTCTTCCTCGTCGTCAAACAGCAGCACGCTGGTGTCGGTCGAGGTGTCGCCGTCGTCATCGTCTCCGCCGACCATCTCGTCGTCAGTTCCGTCCGCCGTGAGAGAAGGAACCTCGATCTGGGTTTCATCGGGACTGCCATCGAGATCGAGGGAGATGCCACTTTCCTCACTCCCGAAATCCAGGGCGATGCCACTGTCGGCAATTGTCACGTCACTGCCGAGTTCAACGCCGCTTCCCGAAGGCTCGAGGCTGATGCCGCTTTCATCGGTCATCTCGAGGCTGATGCCGCTTTCGGCGACAGCTTCGAGCGAGATTCCACTGTCTGCTTCAGGATCGAGAGAGACGCCACTGCCCTCGGCGATCTCCGTCACGTCAAGGTCTGCTGGTGCTCGCGGGGTTTCCAGCACGGTGGCGTCCAACCGGTCACCCGTGACGAGCTTGACGTCGCTGTCACTTCCGGCCATGCCGTCGTCCTCGGACGGTGATTCCGAGACGAGACGTACCTCGCTGTCGGATTCTGCCAACAGCGGTGGATCGTCCTCAGCCGGGGACTCATCGGCCACAAGCCGGACGTCGCTGTCCGATTCAGCCAGGTCCATGTCCTCGGACAAAACCGGCTCATCGTCGCCAGCGGCCAGCGGAGCCTCCAACTCGAGACTCTCATCGATCACCAGCCTGACATCGCTGTCTGAAGACTCATCGACCAGCAACGGCTCGTCGTCATCCAGAGACGATTGCACCAGCGTGGGTTGTTCTGCGGAGACGCCCTCATCGTCATCGAGCAGGGACGTCGTGCCAAGATCGTCGAATTCGTCGTCGGAAAGGGCCAGGTCATCGGCTCCGAGCCCGCCGTCGTCGGACGAGTCAGCTTGGCGCGACCGCCGGAATTCCTCGACATCCTCAGACCGAAACTTCCAAGTGCCTCGATCGGCAAAGCCCCGCAATTCGCCTGCTTCTCTGAGACGGTTGATTTCGTCCTGCGGGATGCCCAGAAGCTCGACGGCTTCTTCGATGCTCAGGTATTTGCTGGCCATACTGAATTCGCTCCGGCGAAACGGCCCGTAAGCCGTGACCGCTCAAGGAGTTGCTGAAAGTGTCAAGTCTGAGAGGACATCTCGAATCGAGTGATGGGGGCGAGCACGGAATGCCACCTGCCTGCTGTATTCTAGGTGGCGGATTTGGTGATGCAAGATGATTGGAATTTGGGACGTCAGAAACCGCCCGGACAGGCCGGTTGTAGGGGCTGGGTTGCGTGTTTTTGCAACGGCTGGGAGACTTTTCTGGGTCCTGGATTTGCGTGATTCGGAGAAGAGCGATGCAACCTGCCAACTTGCTGTTCATTCTCTCGGACCAACACAACCGCGACACGTTGGGGTGCTACGGGCACCCGACGATTCGCACACCTCATCTGGACAGCTTGGCGTCTCGTGGTGTCCGATTTGATGCGGCGTACACGAATTGTCCGATTTGTGTCCCCGCTCGGGCGAGCCTGGCCACCGGCCGTTTCGTTCATGACATCGGCTACTGGGACAACGCATTTCCCTATGACGGTCGCGTGACCGGCTGGGGGCATCGGTTGCAGGCCGCCGGTCACCGGGTCGATTCGATCGGAAAACTGCATTATCGCAGCATCGATGATGACGATGGCTTCAGCGATAGGATTGTGCCCCTGAATGTGGTCGACGGGGTCGGGGACGTGATGGGGGCTATTCGCGATGATCCTCCGATCCGGTCGGCCATGCGAAGCGGCGTGATTGAGGCGGGACCGGGCACAAGCACATACACGGACTACGACATTGAGATTGCCGATCGGTCGATCGGTTGGTTGGAGGCTCGGGCCGTCGAGGCGGATGCCAAGCCGTGGATGCTGTTTTGCAGTTTTGTTTGCCCGCACCCCCCGTTCATCGCTCCTCCGGATCTCTTCGAGTTGTATCCGCCGGAGGACATTCCTCTGCCGGTGCAGAATCGTTCCGACGAGCAGCCGCGGCATCCTGCACTGGAGACCCTACGGCGGACGATGAACTATGACCGCCCGTTCACCGATGACGAGATTCGCCAGGTGACGGCGGCGTACTACGGCACCTGCACGCACCTGGACAACCAGGTCGGTCGAGTTCTCCAGGCTCTCGAGGACACGGGGTTCGCCGATTCCACCCGGATCATCTATACGAGTGATCATGGCGAGAGCATGGGCCGGCGCGGGTTGTGGGGAAAGTTCACGCTCTACGAGGAGTCAGCGGCGGTGCCGCTGATCGTGGCGGGACCGGGTGTGCCGGAGGGCCAGTCCACCTCGGACCCTGTCTCCCTCGTCGACTGCCATCCGACGATTCTCGAGGCGGTGGGCGTCGAGCCGGAGCCGGGCGATGACGAACTGCCTGGACGCAGCCTCTGGTCCATCTCGGCTGGCCGACCGCTCGATCGCGTTGCCTTCAGCGAGTACCACGCTGTGGGCACAACCTGTGGCAGTTTCATGATTCGCCATGGAGACTGGAAATACATCCACTACGTGGGTGAGGCACCTCAGCTGTTCGACTTGGCGACCGATCCCGAAGAGACGGTCGATCTGGCTGGCCGTTCGGAGCACGCGGAAGACCTGGCTCGCATGGGCAGGCTGCTGTCAGACCTGGTCGACACCGATGCCGTGGATGCGGCGGCCAAGGCGGATCAGTCCGCACTGGTTGAGGCTCACGGAGGGCGCGAGGCGGTTCTGTCGCGAGGCACGTTCGTCAATTCTCCGGTCCCCGGCGAGGAGCCCCGATTTGAGCCAGGTGACGACACCGAGTGACACCGGGGTGGAGTCTGAAACGACTGACCCGGAATCGCAGCACCTGCGGCAGTGCTTCCGTGAGGGACGCGTTGCGGTCGGGCTCTGGCTGGCGGGCCTGGTCTGGACGCTGGTTGTCGTGATCGGGTGGGGCTATGTCCCGGTTGACCAGAGGCCTGATCAACCGACCCTGGTCTTGGGCATGCCCGCCTGGGTGGCCTGGGGCCTGTTCCTGCCGTGGTTGGTCGAGATCGCGGCGACCTGGTGGTTTGCCATGTGCGTATTGCAGGACGATCCCCCACTGGCTGATGACGAGGGGGCCTTGCCGTGAGCCTGCTTGCCCTCGAGGCTGGGTGGTACCACCTCGGCCAGCGTGACTACGCGATCCTGATCCCATTCGGCCTGTTCATGCTGGGTGTAGCGGTGATCACGGTGTTGTCTCACCGGCACCAGAAGAACGGGGACTTTCGCACCGAGTACTACGTCGCCAATCGCAGTTTTGGGGCCTGGGTCCTGGCGATGTCATGGGTCGCGACACTGGCCAGCGGTGGCAGCTTTCTCGGCTATCCGTCGCTGGTCTACTCGTATGGCTGGAGCATGGCGTTCTGGGTCAGCGGTTCGACAGTGACCGCCATCATCGGTCTGGGAATCGTGGGCAAGCGGATCAACCGCCTGGCACGCCGGACTGGCGCCTTGACGCTCGTGGATCTGTTACGAGATCGCTTTTCCTCTCACGCTGTGGGCGTGACCTATTCGGGCGTGATCCTGGTCACCACCAGTGTGTACCTGATTGCCCAATTTGTGGCGGGCGCGAGGATTCTCGAGAGCCTGCTGGAAACGAGTTACACCATGGGCCTGCTGCTGTTTGCCGTGTCGGTGGTGGCGTATACGACGGTGGGCGGCTTTCGGGCGGTCGCCTGGACCGACACATTGCAGGGAATCGTGATGATCATCGGCGTCGTATTGTTGGTGCCGTTGCCCCTGTCTGCCGCGGGAGGACTTGAGCAGGCCACGTTGACCGGTGATCGGTCCCAAGCCGTCAGGGTGGATCCCGAGGCGGCCGAACACGGGGTTGAGACGGAAAAGCACGCCTACCTGTATCCACCTGGGCCCCTTAGGCGCACGGATCCGGGAGACGGGCAGATGGGGGGGGCCTTTCTGCCGTTCGGCATGGGGTTGAGCCTGTTCTTGATCCGATCGCTGGGTGCGTTGATGATGCCGACGACCGTGCCACGGATGTTGGCGTTCAAGGACACGGCTGCGCTGAGACGAGCCATGATCGTACTGGCGCCGTACTTCTTGCTGATGTATGGAAGCAGCCTGATCACGATGAACTGTGCCCACGCGATGGGGGTCGAGCTGCCGCCGGGCAAATCGGACCAGGCGATGCCCGCGCTGGCCCAGAAACTGGTGGAACTCGAAGTCGCTCCGGCTCTTCTGGCTGGCCTGCTGATTGCGGCCCCCTTCGCTGCGGTGATGTCGACGGTCGATTCGGCATTGCTGGTCATCAGCGCCTGCGTCGTGCGAGACCTGGTCGAAAAGTCGTTTGGGATGAGACTGTCGGACGTGGCGACGCGACGCCTGAGCTATACGGTGACCGCGCTGGCTGGGACGGTCGTCTTTGTCGGAGCACTGTGGATCGAGCCCCGTTTCCTGCAGCCCCTGGTGATCCACTACGTTGGTGGTTCTGCTTCGGCCCTGTTCTGGCCGGGGCTGGCAACGCTGTTCTGGCGGCGGGCGACGTCCAGAGGGGTTACGGCCGGGCTGGCTGGCGGAGGAGCGATCTACGTGGCCGCCATTTTTCTGAAGCCGCTGGTTGATCCGATCGTGCCGTTGCATCCCTTTGTGTTCGGATTCGCCGGGTCTGCGCTGTTGGTGATCGCGGTGAGCCTGGTGACAAAACCGCAGCCCGACCGGGAGCTGGTGCCGTATTTCGGACGGGCGTAAGGGCTTGTGATGACCACTGCTTGCACGTCGCGGGAGCACTGTTTCTACTAGCAGAAGCTCTTGGGCTGCCCTGCAGCCCCTCTCGCTCCCGGCCTCGACAAGAGGCACTCTTATCACTCCTCCCCCGTCACCGTTGCCGATGTCTGACCACCTGGTGTTCATGATGGGCGAGTACGAGGCGATCGTGCCGACGGACCGGAAATATGCCGAGAATCACCTGTGGTTGCAGGAGGATGATGGCGCTTTGCGTGTCGGTCTGACGTCGTATGCCGTCAGGTTGCTTCAGGATGTCTATTTTCTCGACTGGACGATCGACGCGGGCACGCGGGTGTTGGCGAGGCAGGAGATTGGCGAGATTGAGAGCTCCAAGGCGGTTTCGAGCCTCTTTGCGCCTGCCGAGGGACGGTTGATGGAATTCAACGACGCCCCGCTGGACGATCCGTCGACCATCAACACATCCGGGTACGAGACCGGTTGGCTCTACCGATTTCAGACGGACGCGACGTTGCTTTCGCCCGAGGAATACGTCGAGCTATTGGACGGCGGTTGGGAACAGACTCAGCGATTGATCAAGGGGCAGCTCAACTGATGGCCACCAAGTCATTGACCGTCGTCGTTTCCCAATCCCCATCCAGGAATCCCGCCAAGCGGAACCTGGAAGAGGAGCTGGTGGCGGCCTGCCTGGTCGATGACACCGTTGACGTCGCTGTCGTCCCGCACCTCTACAATCTCGACGCCCAGCATTCGGGCACGATGTTCCTCAAGTCGATTCCCGGTCACCTGGTGCTGTTGAGCTGGATGTACCCTCGCGCCTCGCACTGGCTCCTGGATCGCGCCGGCATCAAGGGGCGCCAGGGCGAGACGCTACTTGACGAGGAAATGGACGACGAGGACATCGAGATTCCTGAGCCGGCCGGCATTGGCGGCGTGGATGTCCCCGACCGCAACATTTACTGCCTTGACCTGGGAGTGGACGACGACCCCGGCGTGTTCCTGGACGAAATCAAGCGGATTGTCAGTGAACTGAACGTCGAGACGGTGGAGTTGATGGACTGGATCTCCGGTTCTCCTCAACCCGAGCAGCTCGAACGGTATCTCGACCCAATGAGCGTCCTGGGTGGCGAGGCGGATCTCGAGCCGGTCAAGCGACGCTGGTACCCGGTGATCGACTACGAGCGGTGTACCAACTGCATGGAGTGCATCGACTTCTGCCTGTTTGGTGTCTATGGCGTTGATACGCTGGACAGGATCCTGGTCGAAGAGCAGGACAACTGCAAAAAGGGGTGTCCGGCATGCAGCCGGGTCTGCCCGGAGAACGCCATCGTATTTCCGGGACACAAGGAACCGGCGGTGGCTGGCGCACTCGGGGACGTGGGGGCCTTGAAGATCGACCTGTCGAAGCTCTTTGGCAGCACAACAGGCATCGACACCGCGGTCGCCGAACGCGACGTGGAGTTGCTCCGTGATGGTCGTGACGCGGTCGGCGCGACGGTCGGCATTCCCAGACGTCAGGAACCTCGTGACGCGAGCCAGCGGGATGACCTGGACGACCTCTTCGACGGTCTCGACGCCCTTGATCTCTAGAAGACAGCGCAGGCTCGCCCAGACCTACCCGCCCCGTGGCGCATGTTCGTGAATACTTTTCGCGACTCCATCGAATCGGCCGGTGTTTCGCCGTCGCGGCTGGATTCTGCCGCCCGGCTCACCACGCAAGCCCTGCTGGCCGAACGGCTGCGTGAGGGGCAGCGGGCCGGAACGTGGGAAGGAGAGCTGTCCACATCTGCCCTCTCGACCGCCACCGCCACGCTGGCGCTGTGGCTGTATGCCACATGCGAGGAGGCGGCCGGAGACAGGGACCAACACCGCCTGGAAGAACTCGTGGCGGGCGGTCGGGACTGGCTGCTGTTCCATCAGAACGAAGACGGCGGGTGGGGAGACACCGTCAAGAGTCTCAGCAATATCTCGACCACGATGTTGGCGCATGCCACGCTCTCGGCGGTCGCCGTGCCCAAACTGACCCATCTCGCCCAGAAGCGAGATGACGTCCTGGAAAAGGCGCAGAAGTACATCGAAGATGCAGGCGGTGTCGACGCCGTCATGGCGCGCTACGGACGCGACAGGACGTTTTCGATTCCGATCCTGACCCACTGTGCACTTGCGGAGCTGGTGGACTGGAAGCAAGTCCTGCCACTGCCGTTTGAACTCGCCGCGTTGCCACATCGGTTCTATAAGACCGTGCGGCTGCCGGTCGTCAGTTACGCGTTGCCGGCGCTGATCGCCATTGGATTGGTGCGATTTGAGCGGAGGCGGCCTCGAAATCCACTCGCCTGGCTGGTGCGGCGGCTGGTGAAACGACGTGTGTTGAAGGTGCTTGCAGGGATCCAGCCGAGCAACGGCGGCTTCCTGGAAGCCGCTCCCTTGACGAGCTTTGTCACGATGAGCCTCGCTGGGTGCGGCCTGGGGGGCCATGATGTCGCTCGTCGCGGAGTGGGGTTCCTGGTAGGTTCGGTCCGCGAGGACGGCAGTTGGCCGATCGACACCAACTTGGCGACGTGGGTGACAACACTCTCGGCCAACGCGTTGTCTGATGTCCTGGAACCGGGAGATCGGCAGCCCATCAATGATTGGTTGCTGGGTCAGCAGTTTCGCGAGATCCACCCCTATACCAATGCCGATCCGGGAGGCTGGTCATGGACGGACCTGCCAGGAGGCGTGCCCGATGCGGATGACACCCCCGGGGCGATCTTGGCACTGCTGCATGGCGGCGAGTCCTTGTCCGAAGAATCGGCCGAGGCGATTTCTGGTGCGGTGACCTGGCTGCTGTCGCTTCAGAATCGAGATGGGGGATGGCCGACGTTTTGCCGTGGGTGGGGCACTCTGCCATTTGACAAGTCGTCACCCGACATCACGGCTCACGTCCTGAGAGCGTTGCTGGGCTGCCGGCAGGCTGTGCCCGAGATGGCATCTCGGGTGGCCCGTCCCATTGATGGCCCCATTGAGCGTGGATTCGCATTCTTACGGCAAAGCCAAAGGTCAGATGGTGCGTGGGTTCCGCTGTGGTTTGGCAATCAACACGTGCCAAACGACGAAAACCCGGTCTATGGGACGGCCCGTGTGCTGTCGGCGTGGCGAATGTCCGGGCGAGGGAATGATGTGAGTGCCGTCAGAGCTCGCCAATGGCTCGCCAGTCGACAGAATTCCGATGGTGGATGGGGCGGAGATGCCGATACGCCTTCCAGCGTCGAAGAAACGGCTCTGGCGACGGAGGCTCTGCTCGGTTGGGAGCCGGTGGTGGATGCCGGAGGCCAGTTGGAGCCTGGGTTGGAAAACGAAAAAAAACGGGCTGCGGAAGGAGTTCGCTGGTTAGTGGATCGGGTGGAATCCGGTACATGGACCAAAAGCAGTCCGATCGGTTTCTATTTCGCGAAATTATGGTATTTTGAGAAGCTCTACCCACTGATTTTCACGGTGTCCGCCCTGCAACGAGCTTGTCTTGTGGCCGGTGGTGCCGTTAGTCCGCTACGGTAATTCGGGCCCGACGCTTCGTAACCCGTGGTGGACGCAGGAGTTCCGAGTGTCGATTGCCCCGTCCGAGCCGCGCCAGGCGGCATCGTCTCCCACGGAAAACGATGCGACGAGTGTGGCCGATGTGCCACGCCCGCGCAAGCGTCGCCGCAAGAGCACGAGTCACCTGAAGGCTGTGCCTGAGACGCTTTCCGAACGTGAGCGTGTGAAGGCGGCGGCCGAGCGGTTTGCCGAAGATCTCGATCGAGCTCAGCCATTTGACAGTTCACAGCTTGAGACCTGGGCAAGAGAACTGCTTGGTCAGCTTGAGATGCCGGAGAAATTTCTCGGGTTTGCCGCGGTCCTGATCGGCAATTTTTTCTGGAAGCGGCAGTTTCTCTCAGTACCATTTGAGCGGCGGATGCTGTTGCTCCCGCATTGCCTGAAGCACGCTGAGGGATGCCCGGCGGAATACGACGAGTTCGGTCTCGACTGCGACAAGTGTGGCGCCTGCTCGATCGCGGACTACAAGGTCCGCGCCGAACAACTGGGGTACAAGGTCTTGGTGGCCGAGGGGTCACCAGTGGTGTTGAAGATCATTGTGGGTGGCCATGTCGATGGGATTCTCGGTGTCGCCTGTCTGAATGTCCTGGAAAAAGCGATCGACAAGGTCCTGATCGCCGGCGTGCCGTCTTATGCCATTCCGCTGCATTCCGGCGACTGCAAGAACACATCCCTGGACGAGTCTTGGGTGTGGGACGTGCTGGAACAGTATGAACCTCTGCCCGAGCCGGTCACCGACAGCTACCTGCCGTTGATCCGCGAGTCGAACCGGTTGTTCGAAGAGGATTTCGAACGACTGTTGCCACCAGTCAGAACCGCGTCCGAGGCCGCCGTGCCGGCTCCCCTGGCCAAGACTGAGCAGATTGCCTACGACTGGCTGGCCCGCGGCGGCAAGCGGTTCCGACCGTTCATCACACTGGCCGCCTATGATGCGATGACCGGCGGAGAGTCGTTGAAGGCCGTCGGAGGCAATGGGGTGGGGCTGGGTTTGCCGGATGCGGTATGCCGCGTGGCCATGGCGATCGAGGCCTTTCACAAGGCTTCGCTGGTGCACGACGATATCCAGGACGACGACCTGTATCGATACGGCCGGGAGACTCTGCACCGCCGTTATGATCCCGGAACGGCCATCAATGTTGGTGATTACCTGATAGGAATCGGCTATCGCCTGGTCAATTCAGCGCGAGGTGAAGTCGGCGCCGATGTTGCTTGCGACGTGCTGGACAGAATGGCGACAGCTCACATCAAGTTGTGTGACGGCCAGGGGGCCGAGATGGCCTGGAACGAGCAGTCGGTCGAGACGATTACACCGCTGGACGCCCTGCAGATCTATGCTCTGAAGACGTCGCCTGCGTTCGAGGCTGCCTTGTATGCTGGGCTGAGGATGGCCGGAGACGTTGCCGAATATGAGGAGATGATTCCGGCGTTCTCTCGTCACCTCGGTGTCGGTTTTCAGGTGCTCAATGACCTGAAAGACTGGTGCGGCGATGCCAATAACAAGCTGGTGGCTGGGCAGGACATCCTCGCGGGGCGGCCGACGGTGATGCTGGCCCTGGCCTTTCAGTCCGCTGATGACGATGGCCGCGAGCAGCTGTTACAGGTGCTGCAAGACACCGGCGAAGATGACGGTGTCCGCATGAGCCGTCTCAAGCGACTGCTGGCCGAGGGGGGCGTCTTCGATCAGGCCGAGGCCCTGGTCGACAAGGCTCGCCAGAGGGCCGAGGAGTTGGCCGATGGCGTCGAGGTCGAGCCGTTGCGTCGCCTGCTGTATTTCCTGGTCGACACCGTGTTGACGCCCGAGGACGAAGCGGCGGCTCCGGTTCCGACACCTGAGGACGTACTGTTGAGTCTTCCGGTGGCACAATAGTGGCGACGTCGCCTGTCACGCTCGCCAGCTAGCCGAGCGGCATCGGTTCAGGACGGAGCAGGAACGGAAAGACCCTGACGGGTTCTCCGTCGGTGTCGAGCTGCTTATAGGTCAGTTGGGCGGCTCGGTCCGCGGCGAATTGCAGCGTGGTCAATTTCAGACCACAGAAGCGGTCCTTGTCGACCTCGGCAGCCACGTCCGCAAAGACCTCACCCGAGGACGCGGCATGTCGCCGGACACCATGAATACTGTTCTCTCTCACCTTCAATCCCGCAGCCGCAAGCTTGAAAAGGCCCTTGAGGAAGCGGCCAATGAGATCTTCGCTGCCGGAAACTTTCAAAAGCTTGTCGAGCTCCTCGTGGGCTTCCCAGTAATAGCCGTTGTTGAACAGGTCGATCGCGAGCAGGTAACTGCGATTGTCGGCCCAGGCTTCATCGGCCAGCGGCTTGGCCGCTGGTCGATTCTTCTTATGGCTGTGCCCCTCGGGGTGGCGGTACGGATGCGGGGTGGTGGAGCCGGGAATGAAGGTGTAGGCGGGCAGCTCGACAGGTGGCAGCAAACGTGGTGTGTCTTTGAGTGTCTCGACCATCGGTGATCCGAGCTCCTGGCAATCAAGGGCGCGTCAGGTGGCACGCGTGAGGGGTAGGAGGGAGAGGAGAAACGCGAGGGTGGGAGTGAGAGGCGTTTCTCGATGCCCTTCTAGCATAGCGGATTCCTCGCAGGTTGCACGGTTTGTTGGCGGGAAACCAGGGCGAATCGGCGGGATATGGTGGGCCGGATTCGGATAAGGCAACACGTGAGGATCAGGACACGTTGGCGGCCAGGGTCCGTCGTTTGATGGCTGCGATCAGCCCTTGTGTGCCATGGAGCCGTTGCATGCCGAGAGCTTCACCGAGTCCCAGGGGGGCCAGCACATCGGCCGGCATCGCGATCACCTCGTCGGCCGGTGAACCCTCGAGTCCCTCGATCATCAGGGCGACCAATCCGCGGATTGTCGGTGACTGGCGAGGCACGATCGCCTCCAGGTGGACCCGGCCGTCCACGACATCGATCCACAAGTCCACGGGGGTCTGACACTCTCGGACCCGGCACTCATCTGGTGGCGGAACCGCGGCCCGCTCTGCTGACAACCCGGGCAGGGAGTCAGAGAATTCCACCAGCATTTCAAGGCGCTCGCGGGCGTCGAGCCCCTCGAATTCCAGCAACAACTCGGAGAGTCTCACGTGGTTGGCTCCGCAGCCGCCTGGCCTTCAGAAGGGACGACAAAGCTCATGTGCAATTCAGCATGGCGCAAGTGCAACGCCAACCACTCGCGTTCGGACAGCCGGCCGAGGAAGGGGTGTGACGCGGTGGGGGGCGTCGTATCGAGTCTCGCTGTTGCCTGCTCGAGATGTGCGAGGGCACTGTCGAGTTCACAGTCCGGTGCAGGAAGATAGCTGGCGGCCCGGGATCGCAGGTTGTAGCCAGGCTGCATGCGGCCGGTCAACAGGCGGTTTTTCAGCAGTGGAGCTACGAGTTTTCTGACCAGCCAGTTGGCCTGGAAGCTGAAGCCGTCGATCGAGCTGTCAATGGCGCGGGCCAGGTGTTCCAGGATCTGTGCGAGCGTCCAGTTGCCGACCGTGGTGACGTGGCCGCCCACGAGGCCACGGACGTCAGTGAGGAATTCGTCGAGAGTCGCGTAGACGACCTGGCGACGTTGGGAGGTGTGGGCGGTCATGGAAGCGCCATGCTGGTAGGAGACGATGGTCCGTATCGGTGGTGTCGTGACCACCGGGCAGGGCCATTGTGGGGGAGCGTGGGCCGGGCGACAAGGTCGCCACCTTTCTCTATACTGACCGCTTCGCGCTGGCAGACACTGCTTCGATATCGGGGAGATATGAGCGATCCAGGCACCTCCAGGCCACCGTCAGGCGAGGGCGAGACGGCGGTGTCGGATCCCGGTGCGGGTGGCAAGCCGGGGCTGTTGGCCCGGGTGTTGGCAAGGTTTCCTGAGCCTTGCCGCCGGCCACTGATGTTCGAGGCCGCCTACAACGTGGGCAGTGGGGCCTTTTACTGCCTGACCATGCTGACGGGAGTGATTCTCGAGACCATTCTCGACGGCGAGCCGGTCCACCTGGCCGCATTCTGGGCCGCAGCCCACGGCAGCAGCGTGCTGAGTCCACTGGTTGGCTATGCGGCTCGCAAGTTGTCGATGAAGCAACTGGTTGTTGCGCCCAACCTGGTGTCAGTCGCCCTGCTCCTGTGTGCCGGCCTGTATCGTGGCGACGCCACGTGGTGCACCATGGTGCTCTCGGCGGCATTTATCGTCCGTGTGTTCCCACGCACCGGCGAGATGAACATGTACCAGGTGCTCTACCCGACGTCCCATCGCGGGGCCGCTGTGGGGATTCTCAAGGCCATCATGGGGATCTCGGCGCTGCTGGTCACCGTCGCCGGCTTTTTCTGGTTTCGCTACGACGAATCACTCTACTGGGTGCTGTTCGTTGCCATCGCCGGCCTGCTGTTGATCTCGTCCCTGAGCTACGGTTCGATTCCGATCAGGCCGCAGGATGAACTGGAGACCAACGGCAACATGTCGTCGTGGGCCGCCCTGATCGAGGGTTTGCGGATCTTCCTGACAGATCGCCGATTTCTGCTGTTCCAGGTCGGCTTCGCATTCGCGGGGACCGCCAACCACATGGTGTTCTGGATGGTGCCTGATCTGTGTAACGATCACCTGGGAATGCCCGAGGATCAGACGCGACTGATCGCCGCAGTGATTCCAGCGTTGCTGGTAACGTTCTCAGCCCCCTTCTGGGGACGCTACCTCGATAAGACCAACCCGATGCTCGGTCGCGCGACATTCAACGTGATCCAGGCCACTGCCTTCATGCTTGTCGCCTGGGGGGGCCGCGGAGGAGACTCCACGATCGTCGTGATCGGCATCGTGGTTCACGGGGTCAGTGCCGGTGGCAGCACGGTCAACTGGTTGACCGGAAGCCTCCATTTTGCCGGCAATGATCGTGTCTCGCTCTACAACGCTGTGCACGTTGGGTTGACCGGATTGCGAGGCATGGTGGCGCCCCTGGTGGGCTACCTGGTCTATAAGAGTGGGACGGTCCTGGAAGAAGGGACGCCGGTCGTGGGCCGCCTGGAAGGCTTCGACATGGGGCCAGGGGTCTTTTGGATCGCAGCCGGCCTGTCGTTCACCGGTGCCACGTTGATGCTCTGGCAGGGCCTGACAGATCCGGGGCCGCGGTCTGAGCAGATGGCCGACAGGTAGCGGCCGGCGATCACAGCGTCGGAGGCCAGAGCCTGAAGAAGAGATAGGCGACAGGCCCGGCGTAGAGGATGCTGTCGAGCAGATCGAGTGCCCCTCCCATGCCGGGGAACAGGGCGGCGGAATCCTTGACCTCGGCGTCACGTTTCATGAGCGATTCACAGAGGTCGCCGATTAGGCCGGTGACGCCCATGACGCTGCCGAACACCACTGCCCAGAGCCACAGTGGCAGCGAGGAACTGACTGATGCGTCGAGGGGTACTTCCGATGTGGTCATGAGACGGCGGCTCCACTCCAGCCAGGCCACGGCACCCAGCGAGGCCCCCAGGACCGCGCCTAGTGCTCCCATCCACGTCTTGCCGGGACTGAGACGTGGATGCAGCTTGCGACGTCCCCAGAGTCTCCCCAGCGTGTAGGCGCCTGTGTCGCCCATCTTGGCCGATGCCACCAAGGCGCCCAGCGCGATATAGCCGAGGTCTGGATGGGGAGTCCAACGCAGCTGAGATGTGACAACCAACAGCAATCCGGTGTAACAGACGACCAACATGTCGGCCGACAACGCCCCCAGGCTCTTACCTGGCTCACGAAACCTCAGGGCATGTACCAGCAGCAGCACGAGGACCATGAGTGCGAATGCCAGTGCCGTGCGGTCGAGGGGTGATGAGTCCTGAAAACAACCGCATGCATGTGACCAGAGATCGTTGGACCAACCGGCCACAACAATCACGGCAGCTGCGATCCCGCTGTGTGGCCAACTGGCCAAGAGCCCGCGTCGATGCAGCATCTGCACCAATTCGAACGCGAGGCGTAAGGCCAGGATCACGCAGAGCCCCAACAGGACCGGGGCCTCGCTGCCCAGGCTGGCGTCCCAGACAAACAGCCCGATCAACGACGGGATCAAAATCGATGAGGCGAGGAGGCGTTGGCGAAGCATGGAGGATCGTGTGATGCGGTGTGATGTTTAGTCGTTGAGTCCACCGAATCGGCGTTCTCGGGATGCAAAGTCTCGAAAAGCGTCAAACAGGTCGTCTCGTCGAAATTCCGGCCAGCACTTCTCGGTGACCCAGATCTCGGCGTAGCTGATTTGCCAGAGCAGGAAGTTGCTGATTCTCATCTCACCCGCGGTCCGGATCAGCAGATCGGGGTCACTCATCCCAGCGGTATACAGGTGAGATGAGATGGTCTCTTCATCGATGTCACCCGGGGCGACTTGGCCGTCGACGACATCACGTGCGATATCCCGGACCGCATCAACGAGTTCTCCACGTCCACCGTAATTGACGGCCAGGCACAGCCTCATGCCGGTGTTGTCCTGGCTGCAGGCTACCGTTCGACCGACTTCCTTGAGGACGTTGTCGGTCAGCCCTTCTGTCCGTCCGATCATGTTGAACTGCATATTCTGTCGCATGATCTCGGAGCGTTCCTCGATCACGTATTGTTCGAGTAAACGCATCAGCATTTCGAGCTCGCGCCGCGGTCTCTTCCAGTTTTCACTCGACAGGCAATAGAGCGTCAATTGCTCCACGTGTTCGAGTTCCACGCAGGCTTCGATCACCGATCGAACGCTCTTGACCCCGCGCCTGTGTCCCTCGGCGCGGGGCAAACGGCGGGCCTTGGCCCAGCGGCCGTTGCCGTCCATGATGACCGCCACGTGACGCGGGATCCGATCGGGAGGCAGTCCGAGATCCTCGAGCGCGCCGGGGGGCATCTTGGTGGCGGCCACGGGACGGGTCCTCACCTGGCCGGGGCAGGACTTGGAGCCGGCCTAGTTCAGTTGCAATTCCGCAGCCACGGGCCCTGCCTCTTCGCCAACGGAGATCGGCGTCAACAGAGACTCCTGGCAAAACAAGGTCTCTTCGCGGTAGGAAGGCGTCTGGTTGGGAGACGAGATTCCCAGACGGACATGAGTGTCCTGGACATCAAGCACTGTCACTGAAATATCGTGGTCGATGACCAGGCCTTCGTTGACGCGACAGGAGACGACTTGCATGACGGGCGATCCTGTATGGCAAGAGTGAGCCGAAACGGCATGATAAGAACATCGAGTTGCCGGGGCCTTGAAGCGGCCCGAGACGAGCAACGAGGCATCATTGTGACGGCGGAACGGATGTGGGGCAAGCTGGAGAAAGCCGGTTTCGCGGGGAATCGGGGGGAAGTTGAGAATCGGCAGTTCTTGGGTTGACTTTCGGTTGGCAAGGCAATTGATGCGGCCTCGCCACGCGGGTTGCCAATCGCCAGAATGTCGGCTCGGTTTCAGATTCGGAGACCCCCATGCTCAAGCTTGTGATACACCCGCCCGTCGATGAAGGCCGGCTCGAGAAGATCCGGGAGGCCGCCGGGGAGATGGTCGTGGTCAACGCCGGTGACGCCGAGGAGGCCGCCGGTGAAATCATCGACGCGACGGCATTCTTTGGGAAGATCACTCCCGAGCTGCTTTCAGTCGCCGGTCAACTGGAGTGGGTTCAGGCTCCGACTGCGAGTCTCGAACATTACGTCTTTGACGACCTGGTCGCTCACCCCTGCATGCTGACCAACATGCGTGGACTTTACTACGACGTGATTGCCGATCACGTCATGGGCTACGTGCTGATGTTCGCCCGCAACCTGCACCGCTACCTCAGGCTGCAGATCGACCGTTCGTGGTCGCCTGTCGGGGGCGAGGAGGAACGGTCTGATTTTCTCAGCGGTCCCGGCTGGGTGAGCGGAATTGACGCCAGCCACATACACCTGGCCGACTGCACGATGGGAGTCGTGGGCACCGGCTCGATTGGAGCGGAGATCTGCCGTCGGGCGTCAGGATTCGGGATGACCGTCATCGGCGTGGACCCCGTGGCCAGCAGTGTGCCGGGCGTGGTGGACGACGTCTGGGGCACCGACCGGGTGGATGACCTGCTCGCGGCGAGCGATTTTGTGGTGATTGCCGCGCCGCACACGCCCGAGACCGAAGGCTGGTTCGGGGCCGAGCGATTCGGTGCTATGAGAGAATCGGCCTTCTTCATCAACATTGGCCGAGGGGCCATCGTCCAACTCGATGCGCTCACCGAGACCTTGGAGGCGGGGGGCATCGCGGGTGCGGCGCTGGATGTTTACGAGATCGAGCCGTTGCCCGAGGACCATCCTCTGTGGGGAATGGACAACGTGATCCTGACGCCGCACATCGCCGCGGCGAGCCCGAGAATCTCCGAGCGCCACCTCGCGACGCTCCTGGAAAACGTCCGGTGCTACGTGGCCGGTGAGGACCTCGTGACCGTTGCCGACAAGTCTCGCTGGTTCTAGCCGCGACCGATGTACACCTGGTCGCGGGGCAGGACGATGCCCTCGAGAAAGTTGACGTGATCGGGCAGCGAAACCATGGCCAGACCCGCCTCGGCAATCGTCTCGATTTCCATCATCGGTTCCTGGTCGGATTCCTTGTCCGAGTCCTGACGTCGCTCGATGGCGACGTTTCCCGGGTGGAGACAACTGGCGATGATACCGAAATCGCGGCCATCGAGCGTGGTGGCCTTGGTGAGGCCCCAGATGCCGAACTTGGCCGACACGTAGGGGCCGCTGCCTGGACGCGGGACCTGGGCGGAAATGGAGCCGATGTTGAGAATCCGGCCTCCGCCCTGGTCCTTCATGATCTTGAAGGCCTCGCGAGTACAATAAAATGCCCCGGTCAGACAGACACCGATCACGTTGTCCCAACCCTCGGTGGTCACCTCGTCAATCCGGCCCCCGTCGAAAGCTCCCGCGTTGTTGACCAGGATGTCGACGCGGCCGAATCGTTCCATCGTGGCCGCAAACAGGCTCTGCACCTGCTCGAGGTCCGTCACGTCTGTTGGTTGCGAGACGACCTCGGTTCCGGCGGCGGTCAATTCGTCGGCGACGGCCTGGAGCTTCTCGGAATTGCGGGCTCCGATGGACAGCTTGGCCCCTTCGGAGGCAAACAGCTTGGCCATCCCTTTGCCGATGCCCTGGTTGGCGCCGGTGATCACGACGACCTTGTCCTGCAGTTTTCCCATGGTGTTCAACTCGTGGTGGTGCGTCTGAAGAGAAATCGGGTGTCTAGGCGTCGATGCCCGGCTTGGGTAACCAGAGCCAGTCGTAGAAGAGGAACGAGAGCCGATCCGAGATCAGCGCGATGCGGCCCATCACGGTCATTCCGAAGCCTGCACCAAACGTGATCATCAGGACCCAGATGCCCACCCGTGCCGTCACGCCCACTGCGCCGCGATGTTCGACGGAGAAGAAGAAGTAGACGAGACAGGTCAGCACGCTGATGACGATGGTTACGTTTTTCACCGAGGAGGCCAGGTCAAAGGACCCGTCTTTGGCCGCGACCAGGAATGGCACGATGGTCGTGGCAATCTGCTGGACAAAGTCAGCCTCGAGGTACGCGATCAGACGGATGCCGGCCGTTGCACCGATAAAGAAGGCGAGGGGCCATCGAGCAATCCAGCCTCCCGCAGGTGCGAGACGCCAGAGCATGAGCACGCTGAGCACCAGCGGCACAATGTAGATGTACTCGGACACCTGGTCTCCGGGCGTGCCGGGCAGGACGCTGTTGCGAACCAACGCTGGAGCCAGCTTGCCGAACAGGTTTTGAATGATTCCGGTCCAGAAACCGACGACCATGGCGTAGGCCGCACTGGCCCCCACGACGACCGCCTCGACAATCTTGTAGAGGACGTTGTCCCCGACCAGGAATGACATCATGCAGAGCGTGCCGACCGCAGCGACCCACAGCCCGATGGTCCGCGACATATTGACATGCACGCCGGGTGCCAGTGCCCCCGACTCGTCCCGTGCCTCAGACCGCTCGACCACCTTTTCGGTCGTCCAGGGCGTGACCCGGTCTCCGACCTCCTGCTTGACCTCCTCAGAAAACGTAACGGTCTCGGTCTTGCTGTAGACCTTTCCGAATTCGGCCGTGGCGGCCCGGAAGGCGAGGAAGCCGCCAGCCAGGACGACCAGGATCACCGAGATCTTCTGGTTACTGTTCATGAGGCCACTCCTCGTTTGCGGCCGGTGAAGAAGATGAAGTTGCCCAGGACAATCAGGATGACGATGTAGACATGGGCAATCAGCTGTGGCCCCATCCGCCTCAAAGCCTCTTGCGACTTCGGGTTCTCGGCCAGGGTCGGGTAGGCATCCAAAAGAGTCTGTTCGTACTCGGCTGCCGACTTGATCGCCCCGAGCAGCCCCGTGAGTTGCTTGGGAATGTACGGATAGAGTGGCGGGGCTCCGACGCCTGTCACACCGGCGACCATCTTGATGCCAAACGGGGTGGCGGCGTATTGCACCCACTCCTTGGCACCCGGCGTGCCGGCGCTGACGTTGACGATCAGGTCCATCTGCTGGATGTTCTTGATGTTCCTGGTCATCGGGATCTCAGTCACAGATACGCCGTCGACGTCGTTGGTGTACAGTTCGCCGAGATCCGAGACGACGACCTTGATCACACCTTCGTTGCCGGGCCGAAATCCGAGATTCACGTAGTTCTCGCCGTACTTGTAGTGGTCACCGTATTCGGATTCGAGAATCGCGATGTTCTGGCGGAGCATGGGGACGGCGGCTGGCCAGAGGGTAATGAAATAGAGCTTGTGTTTTCGCTCGGCACAATGACGCGTGAAGGCCGCTGCCATCGGCTCAAGTTCGCCCTTGCTGGCCGGGTCGTAGTCATAGGCCATCAGGACATTGGAACCCTCAGGCAGTTCTTCCACGGCCTCGAAGACACTGCGTGCCATGTCAGAGGGTTCCTCGGGAAACTGCAGCCCCAGCAACATGGGAATCGCAATCGACAATCCCATGGCCAGGAAGACCCAGCGTCGATCGAGGTTTTCCAGGAAATCTCTCATCGTGGCATGACTCCTCGTACTAATCCTCGGACCCGAGGTACGACCGATCGACGCCCATCAACACTTTCAGAGAGAGCGCGGCGATACCGAGTGCGATTCCCATGTTGATGGCGCGGTTGCCCGCCAGGTTGAAGACTCCCATGATCGTCTCGACCAACTTGTCGAGCCGCAGCGACTCGAACGCCGTCGGATCGCCAAACATCTTGCTGCCTAGTAATTCCAGTGGCTGAGACAACCAGATACCGGCGTAGGTCCGTCCCATCAAGACGATGAAGGCGGTGACCAGGAGAATGATCGCTTCGGTGTTCTTGGCGCGAAATGCCCGGAAGGCTGCCGAGGCGATGAAGAAGGCCAGCAGGCTGAACATGGTGGCGGCCAACGGCAGGTACACATGCTGGTAAATCCACCAGAACCCGCCACCCTCGGCCAGGAAGTCGCCCGACCAGGCATATTCGGGGAATTTCTCTGCCGGGGGGACACCAAATTTCGAAAGGCCAATCACCATCGTCACCAGGAAGGCCGTGATGGTGATCAGCGAGAATCCCCAGCCGGCACGGCGATCGGAGATCTTCTGGAGGTGGATCTTCAGGAGGTTGCCACCCCCGAGGACAAATGCGATCGAGGCCAGGATGTCGAACCAGATCATCGCCTTCTCGCCCCACGAAGCTGTCGGGGGGACGAAGTGCGAGACGATCAGGACAAAGCCCGTGACGGCCGCGATCAGAAGTGGAATGGTGCGTTTCATGGGGTGAGCCCCTTGTCACCAAGCACGTTGTCGGTCAGGTAAGAGACGACTGTCTGAGCAAAACTGTCTTCGCCCGTGAAGTAGGTCAGTGTGGCCAGCAGGCAACCCGCGATGATCAAGATCGCACCGAGGAACTTGCCCATGTCCTGGCCCTTGAGGCTTCCCAGTTGGTGCATTTCGCCGGACAGGTAGGCACTGGCGGCAAAGAACTCCTCGCCGATCAGCGTGTAGTCACACGCGGCGACAAAAAACGGCAACTGGCTGGGCATGGCGGTTCCCGCAACCTGGATCGCGCCAATCGAATTGCCGGTCTCGGCCAGGATCAGGCTCTCGGCAAAAAAGGCCCCCATGTAAAAGCAGGCGGCCGGTTCGTCCCGGACCATGGTACCCGTGACACCGGCGACGTAGCCGAATTGTTCATCAGTCAGGTAGTAGATGTTGTCCTCGTTGTAGGCATCCGGGCGACCGGCACCGAGATAGGCCGACTGAACCGTTTCACGGGCCGTGGTCATCACGAGTGAACGAGACGTGGGGACCTCCAGTTTGGCGTCATACTCGGCCGCCAGTCCGGCCACCCGCGACAGCACGGTGATGCCGGCCACGGTTTGCATGTCATTGATGTCCAGGATGCCGGGGACGAACAGGCAACTGCGGCCCATTTCGGTGGCCCGCCCGACCGCTTCGTCAACCGCCTCCAGCCCGGCAATCTTCCGGATCTTCAACTCACGTCCGCTCTGTGCGATCCGGATGTAAACGATGACCGCCCCGCAGGTCAGGAGGACAATGATCCCGAACCAGATGCGACCCGTGTGGATGAATTGCACGACCGGAGTGGCCGGCTCGGACATGTCCGACGGAACCGACTTCGACGTCTGCGATTCCACAGCGATGATGCGATAGACGTAGGGATTGCCTGCTACGCACTTCGTGTCCTGGAAACTGGTGGAGCCAAACGTTGCTTCTCCTACTTTCTCAAACGCAGCCTCCGGGTTCTCTGCCGGCCGGCGTTCGATGTCATACGCGACGACGATACGAGGGTTGGCATCCGCGGTGTCCTGTTTTGAGAGCGTCCAACTGATGATCAGGCCCGTGCCGTCATCATCGGGCAAGTCCTCTGCCTGGACATCCCGGGGGGGATTGGGAGCCGCGTGGCTCGCCGTGGAGAGCAGCGTTCCCAACAGCAACGTCCCGACCACCGCCGGGAGCATCCACAACGGGCTGCGTGATTGCGAGAGACGTCTCATGATCACTCCTCGATCAATTCCACGTTGGCACGCGGAACGGTCACAGTCTCACCACCGACCGTGTCGACGGTCAGGACACGGGCCCGGGATTCCGATCCCAGGGCCTGTGGTTCCGGTGGCAGCGAAGCCACGGTCCCCAGGACTCCAAAGTACGGATCCCGAATGACCCGGATCGGTGTGCCAATCTCGAGCAGCCCAGCCACGCGGCCTGCTGTTCCATCTTCTGTGGCCGGGGCCTCGGAACGCGGGATCACGATTTCGGGACGCATGACACCGGCTCGAATCTGAGTGGTCCCATTGACCGACGCTTCTGTCCCGGCCAAGCCGGTGAGCAACTGGTGAGTCCGTTCTGCCATCGCGATTTCGCCAAATCCTTCTGTCACCACCAGGGTGACTCCGATGGTCTCAGAACCGGTGATCGCCACGCCCAGGTCGTAGCCGAGGATTTCTCGCAGATCGGCGTCATCGAGTCCACCCGAGACGACCGCCGCGCAGCCAACCTCGATCGCCCGCCTGACGGCCGGCCCAGTCATGCGACCGCCGCCGATCACGACCGCTCCGGCCATCTCGTCGGTGATCTTTTCGGGTATCAGTTCCTCGCCAGGCTGGTGGCAGGCTGTCACGATCGGTCCGACGGTCTCACCTCCGATGCCGAAGATGCCCTGGACAAAGGCCACATCACTTTCGAGCACGACTCCCTCATCGGGAATCACCTCGACCACCTCTCCGGCCACATAGGCGGTCACCTGCACCGGGAGCGGGGCCCCTCTCAGGATCACCTGCCCCGTGACATCGGAAATGGTCTCGATCGTTCCCGCTGCTCTCGACCGGCAACTGGCCTTGAAGAACCCGAAGATTCCCTTCGTCTCGGCCAGAACGTCGTTCTCGGCCACGTCATCTCCAACCTGCTTGATCATGCAGTCGGGAATGTCGCCGGGAGGCATCGAGAGCATGTTGGCGACATTGATCGGAGTCACATTGCCCGGCATGAAGGTCTCGGCCACCACATCTGTCGCACCGACCGAATCCCCGACCGCCAGTTTGACCTCGCCAGGAATCGGCAGAATGCGGCGCACGCGGTGTCTCGTCCACGGAGTGACCTTCAGTCCGGGTGTGTATGCGTGAGCCATCTAGTTCAACTCCGCCAATCCCAGCACCTGGTTCCAGGTGCTGACTGCCGTGCGGCAGGCGTCTCGATCTGGTGGCAATTCGAGTGGTCGGCCACGACCGTCGAGCAACACGCCAACCGTGCCTCCCCGAATCTCTCGCTCGATTCTTCGCCCGGGCCCTTCTCCGGCGTCGAAGCCCTTGGCCGGTTCGACGACGGCTGTGGCGACGACTCCGTCGGCCATGGGCAGCAATTCCACATCCCCCACGCCAATCTCACCGCTTGCATCTATGCCGTCACCGGTGATGTGGTAGGTGAAGCACGTTTTCCCCGTTTTTCCTGTTCCTGCTGGCGCGATACAGGTGCCCAGGTAGACCAGGCAGTCTCGTTCAAAGACCTGCACGGCTGCCTCGGGGTGGACCTGTGCCAGTACGCCCAGGTGCGGCATCATGAAAATACTGTCTTTGGCGAGTGTTGTGATTCCCTCCGGCTGGAAGGCGTCGACGAGCATCGCTGCGGTCTGGGCCATCCGTGGTGCGTGCGAGAGGACTCCGCCGGAAGCGACCAGCAGATCGAGCGTCATGTTGTTGACGATCGTCTGGCCACTGGTCTGCTGGCTGAACGTGTCGCCGACAGTCCGTTGCTGCTGGACTCCCTTGAGCGTCGTGGCAAAGTCCTTGTGCTGCTCGTAAGCCAGTCTCAGGGCCTCGCGGGCCACCGCCTGCTCGAACAGCAGGGACTCGAGCGTCTGTGGAATCGTTGTCGGCCGGATCATCTTGTTTTTGACACGGTTGCGGAGTTCCCGCTCATCCATGTCCAGCGGCACCCATTGCAGGATGCTCGGCAGTGTCGCTTCGGCGCAGACATTGGAGATCGAGTAGCTCATGCCGAGATTGGCACTGACGGTGCGATTGAAAGTTCCCTCGAACACGCTGAACACGTCCGTGGTGGCGCCTCCGATGTCGACTCCCACGGCGTTCACCCCACGCTGCTCGGCGATCTGCTGCAGAATGTTCCCCACCGCACCGGGCGTGGGCATGATCGGCGCGTCGGTCCAGGAAATCAGCTTGTCGTAGCCGGGGGCGTGAGCCATCACGTGTTCGAGAAACAGGTCGTGAATCGCGTCACGAGCCGGAGCCAGGTTCTCTCGCTCCATGGTCGGTCGCAGGTTGTCAACCAGCGACAATTCCACGCTGTCGTCAAACGTGCCGGTGATGGCGTCGCGCGCATCAACATTTCCGGCATAGATCACCGGCATGCGGTATTCGCTGCCAAACCGCGGCTGCGGCTTGGCGGGTGCCACCATTTCTGCGATCTGTACCACGTGTTGGGTGGTGCCACCGTCGGTCCCGCCGGAGATGAGAATCATGTCGGGGCGCAGTTCACGGATCCGCTGGATCTGCTCGTGCGGCAGCCGCTTGTCGTTGGTGGCTATGGTGTCCATCACGATCGCCCCGGCGCCCAGGGCGGCTCGCTTGGCGCTGGCCGCGGTCATTTCGCGGACCACACCAGCCACCATCATCTGCAGTCCGCCTCCGGCGCTGGAGGTCGAAATGTAGATGTCGCAGCCCGCGTCGGTGGTGGCGGGACGGATGACCTGGCCGTCGTCGTCGATCAGTTGCCGGCCGGCCAGTTCGCCGACTTCTGTGACCGCGTTGACCACGCCCATGGTGACATCGGCCGCGGGCTCCTCAACGGTGGTCGGCGCCTCGCCGCGGAACGTCTGGCGATACTCGCCGTCAACTTTCTCAATCAGGATCGCCTTGGTCGTCGTGCTGCCGCAATCGGTGGCCAGGATGACGTTGATCGACGACGGGTCGAGTTGCGGGGCATCTGCGGCGCTGTGGTCGGCTGGCGTGGTCATCCGTGTCGTGCCTCAGTCCGTCTCCGACGGAACCGGTTGCTCGCCTGGAGACGATTCGGCTTCAGTCTGGACACTCGCCTCGATGGCGTCCGCGATGTATGAGATCGCGCCGCGGTGTTCCAGGAACGTGGAGAAGTGGTGGTACCCGGTGGTGCTGGCGAAAACCGACACAAACGGGGAGAAGAAGTGAAGAGCCTGAGCGCCCACGTAATTCAAGGGCCGGCTCATTTCGAGAGCCATCAGGGTGGGTGTCGCGAGGCCGCGACGCACGATCTCCTGGACCACGCGATCGATGGCCTGCTTTTGCAGATCGGTCGGCTCCGCCGGACCCGGCGGATCAACAGCAAAGGCGTGCTTGAGCCACTGCAAGGGACGGGGCCTCCCTGGTTTCCCCACGTCCAAGTGTCTGGGATCCACAGACGCGTGTGATCGGGCGAGGCACAAGCTCCCCGTCCAAACCGCCGACAAGATACCGCGCGGACCCGCGAATTGATAGCCCGTCGAGCTCGACTCCTGGAGTCTCGTGATGTGAGCCCCGGTACGCTGCTTGTTGTCAACCGGCGGTCGACCGAGTCGGCGATAACCCAAACAACAATAACGCGTTATCAGTGGTCGCCTCGGCCAGTTCCTCCACGCTCACGCCCTGGCACTCGGCCAGGCACTCGGCTGTGTGTTTCACCCACGCCGGTTCATTTCGCTTGCCCCGGTTGGGCATAGGGGCGAGGTATGGGGCGTCGGTTTCGACCAGCAGGCGGTCCAGCGGCACAGCCGCTGCGGCCTCGCGCAGTGCGTCGTTTTTCTTGAATGTCAGCATGCCCGCCAGCGAGATGTGCATCCCCAACTCGACACATCGCTCGGCGGTTCGGGCGTCACCGGCAAAGGAGTGCATGATTCCACAGAGTGGTCCATTTTCAGCCTCACGCTCGAGTTCTGAGACCACATCCTCTTCGGCCTCTCGGCAATGCACCACGAAGGGCAGTTGGTGTTTCCTCGCCAATGTCATGTGTCGGCGGAACATGTCGACCTGCCGGTCGATCGGGGAATAATCCCAGTAGCGATCGAGCCCGGTTTCGCCGATCGCGACGACGTTGGGGTGATTGACCAGTTCGAGAATCTGCTCCCAGTCGTCGTCGGTCGATTCAGAAACGTAGTTGGGCTGGATGCCCACCACGGCGTGGAGCAGGTCGTGCTGTGCTGCCAGTTCGACAGCGGATCGGCTGGTGGAGGCATTGATGCCGATCGTGGCGATCCCGACCAGTCCGGTTTCGATGGCCCTGGCGATCACCTCGTCGACCTCACCGGCGAAGGCCTCCTCGTCGAGATGGCAGTGCGTGTCGAAGAGCCGCATGGCGCCGGTCTCAGTCGGCCGCGAGCGTTTCGAGTTCTGTGAGGGTGCGGCGTTCCTCGGCGAGCGCGTCCTTGACGAGAGACGCGGCGGCCTCGTCCGGATGGCACGGTGACCCGGCCTTGCGAATCGTCTCGACGATATCCTGCTGGTTGGCAATCATCCGCGGATAGAGATTCTCGAGCGACACAAAGTGCAGGTCTGTGTATTCGCTCGGGAAGCGACCCATCTCAATCGTCGCGCCGTGATCACCGAGCAGGCTGACCAGGCGTGCGATCTGCAGCTGTTGGCGTCGCCGAAACAGGTCCAGGGCGGCCAGCTCGGCGTCATCTTCCCCGGGAGTCCACGGCCCGCATTCGCCCGTGTACTGGACCAGGCTGCTGGACAATGCGCCGAGCACACTGTTGAGGGCGTTGTCGACGGCGGATGTGGAGACGGAATCGGTCATGGTCGGACTTGAACAGCGTCGGTCACTCTGACGGGTGGGACTTGGTCGAGGAGGAGTGCTGGTCGTCGGGCTGGATGATCGAGTCGGTGGCGACGGTCTCGGCTGCCTGGCTGAGCTTGCCGATCATCGGCGTCATGCCCAGCAGCAGGATCGGCACGGTCAGCAGGGATACGAAGACGCGCTCGGTTGAGTCGGTTGCCGCCTCGCGGGCACCTTCTGGACGTTCAGCGATGAACATCGCAATGGGCACGCGGATGTAATAGAAGAGGCTGAAGACAGTGTTGAGCAGTGCGAAGGCCACCAGGGCGCCCATCGTCCAGTGCAGCCCCATGTCGGCCGCCTGCCAGATCGGTGCCAGCAGGATGAATTTGCCGACGAATCCACCCAGAGGTGGCAGCCCGACGAGGCTGAAGAGGCAGACGGCAAGGGCGACACAGAGCCAGGGGCATTGACTGGCGAGGCCACGGAAGTCCTCGATCTCCTCGCTATACACCTGGTTGCGGATCAGGGCCACGATGCCAAAGGCGCCCAGGTTCATGAACAGGTAGACCACCAGGTAAAACAGCACGCCCTCGACGCAGTCTGCCGCCAGCGCGGTTTCGCCTTTCTTGAGGGCCACGAGCATGGCCGCGACGCCCATCAGCATGTAGCCAGCGTGAGCGATGGTCGAGTAGGCGAGCATCCGCTTGATATTCGTCTGGAAGTAGGCAGCCAGGTTCCCAAACGTCGATGAGACGACCGCCATCACACCCAGTCCGATAGCCAGCGGAATGGCCAGGTCGCCCAGTCCGGTCAATTGCTGTGCCACCCGAATGAGCAGGGCGAATGCGGCGGCTTTGGAGGCGACCGACAGGAAGCCTCCCACTTCGGCCGGGGCACCTTCAAATGCGTCGGGGCACCAGAAGTGGAAGGGGACGAGTGACAGCTTGAAGGCGAGTCCCACGAGGATCATCATCACGCCCAGCACGATCGTGCGGATCGCAGCATCGGACATGTCTGTTCCGACCGACTCGTCAGCGAACAATGTGCCGAGTGCGGCGGTGATCTGCTGGAGGTCGCCGGTACCGAGCATGCCGGCCACGAGGCTGGTGCCATAGAGCATCACTCCCGCAGCACCGGCTCCGTACACCACGTATTTCAGAGCTGCTTCGCTACTGGGACGGCGTCCCTTGAGAAAACCCACCATGACGTAGCTCGGCACGCTGGCCATCTCGACAGCCATGAACAGCATCAGCAAGTGGTTGGCCGATGACATCAGGATCATGCCGATGGTGGCGCCGATCAGCAGCGTGTAAAAGTCAGGTCCATCCTCGTTGTCGGGGATGCCGCTGAGGACAGAAAGCGAGATGACAAGGACCAGGAATACCAGCAAGAACAGCCGCAGGAAGCAGGTCAGCCCATCGTTCAGCAACAGACCGCTGAAAATCCGAGCAGCTTCACCATCCTTGTAGGCGTCGGCCCCCAAGGCATAGAGGTTGCTGAACGCAAACGCAAAAGCGACCAGCGTGCCGGTCAACGCGATCCAATGGCTCGGTATCTTGCGGTCGAGGCTGAAGAGTCGTCCCAGGAGCAGGGTCACGACTGTGCCACACAGGATCAACTCGGGCAAGAACGCCAGCACGTCGCCACCGATTGATTCGGTGAAGCCGGTGATCAGGCTGTTGAAGGAACTGGCCAGCATGGTGTCGTTTGATGAGTGTCAGGGGCAGGGCAAAGAGGGAATCGCTAGAGACCGGCGAGTCGGCCGGCCATACCATTGGTCAGCTTTTCGATCGCGGGCACCATGTACTGGAACATGATGTTTGGGAAAACGCCCAGGATAATCGCAAACGCCAGCAGAACGCCCGCGACGATTTTCTCACGACCAAGCATCGGAGTCAGGGCCTCCTCGTGAGGCCCCCGGTACTCGGCGCCGAGGAAGACGCGTTGGAGTGTCCAGAGGATGTAGCCCGCGGTGAGGATCACGCCCGAGGCGGCCAGCACGGCCAGCAGCTTGCTGAACTGCCAAGCACTCAGCACGACAAACACCTCGCCGATGAACCCGCAGAGTCCCGGCAGGCCAAGGCCCGCGAAGAAGATTCCGGCGGAGAGTCCGGTGTAGAGCGGCATCTTGCCGGCCAGCCCACCGAATTCGTTGAGGTTCCTGTGGTGCACCCGGTCGTAGACGACGCCGACCATGAAGAACATGCCGGCTGACGAGACGCCGTGGCCGAGCATCTGGAACATGGCGCCGTTGATCCCCATCTGCCAGGTGTCTGATCCGACGTAGCCTGAATCGGTGTTGGCCGCAACAACGCCGACGACACCGATGCCGAGCACGACATAGCCCATGTGGCTGACCGAACTGTAGGCGACCAGCCGCTTGAAGTCGGTCTGGGCCATCGCCGCGAATGCTCCGTAGATGATGCTGATCACGCCGATCGCCACCATCACTGTGGCACCTTCTCCGACGGCTTCCGGACAGAGGGGAAACGCGATGCGCAGGATCCCGTAGCCACCCATCTTGAGCAGGACGCCCGCCAGGATCATGCTGATCGGGGTTGGGGCCTCGACGTGTGCGTCGGGAAGCCAGGTGTGGACGGGCACGCTGGGAACCTTGATTGCGAAGCCGATGAACAGCAGCCAGAAGGCCCAAGTCTGCAGGACGGGGTCGAGGAGCCCTTCGGAGCCCTGTGCGGCATCTGCCAGCAACAGGAGATCGAAGATGTGTCGGCCGTCGTGATTGCTGTTGAAGTAGATCATCAGCAAGGCGACGAGCATCAGCACGCTGCCAAAGAGCGTATAGAGAAAGAACTTGATCGCCGCGTACTCTTTTCTCGGCCCGCCCCAGATGCCGATCAGGAAGTACATCGGCAGGAGCATGACTTCCCAGAAGACGTAGAACAGGAAGAAGTCGGTAGCCATGAAGACACCGAGCATTCCTGTTTCCAGCAGCAGGAACAGGATCAGGTAGCCCTTGATCTGCTTGGTGATGCTCCAGGAAGCGACCATCGCCCACAGCGAGATGAAGCTGGTCAAAAGGACGAGCGGCAGGCTGAGTCCATCGAGGCCCAGCTGGTAGTTGATGTTCCAGTTGGGAATCCACTCGGCCGAGACCGTGAGCTGCATGTCCTTGTTGTCCATGTCGAACAACGGGAGCAGCGCCAGCGTCAGCAAGAACGTCAAGACGGTGGTGGCGAGGGCCGTGTACCGCAGTTCGTCTTCTCGATCCTTGGGCATCAAGGCCAGGATGAGCGCTCCGAGGGTCGGGGCGAAGATGATCAGGGTCGGCAGGAGTTTTTCAAAGTCCATAGCTTGTCAGCTTCCTGGTCGGGGTCGTCCCGTTTCGGAGTTGCCGTTGGTTGGTGAGTGAGGTCCGGGAAATCAGGAACCGGTCAGGGGCGAGGGAAGAGGGCAAAGATCAGCACAAACAGCGTGACCACGCCCAAGGCGATGAACATCACGTATTGCCGGAGCCGCCCGGTTTGCACGCCTTGCAGCGAGCGTCCAACATCTTGGGTGCGTCGGGCGATCCAGTTGACCATCCCGTCCACCACGCTCTCATCAAACTTGCGGTCCCAATCCGACACCACCACACCCGTGCGGGCAAACCAGTGGAGCACGCCGTCGAGCACCCCGCGATCGAATCCGGCGAACCAACTGGCGACCACGTGCACCGGTCGCACGAACATGGCGTCGTACAGGTCGTCAAACCGCCATTTCTCGACAAGAAACTCGTGCGTTGCCGCAAACTGCCGCTTGATCAGCGACGGGTCGGGACTCTGTCGGCAGTACATCAGGTAGGCCATCAGGGTGCCGAGTGTGGCGACCAGCAACGCCATCACACCGGCCTGCGTGTGGAATTCGGGCGTCACGGCGTGGTGCGTCGCCAGTTCAATGCCCGAGCCGGCGATGTTCTCGACATGCTTGCCCGGCAGGTTGATCGACTCGAACAGCGGTCCGTGTTCGCCGCCCCACGCACAGAAAATCGCGAAGAATGAGAGTACCAGGAGCGGTGCCGTCATCACCTTGGGCGATTCGTGGCAGTGGTCATGGAGGTGCTGATCCCGGGGCTTTCCGGCAAACGTGTAGAACCAGAGACGGAACATGTAGAACGCCGTGATCCCCGCGGTGACCAGTGGAAGCAGAAACAGCAGGGCATGAATCGGATTCAGGTTCAGGTAGGTCCAGGCCGTGGCCAAGATCGCGTCCTTGGAGTGGTAGCCGGAAAACTTGGGGTAGTAGTGTCCAATCGACGGGAGGATCCAGTGGAACGGGATGGCGAGCCCGCAGATGGCGATGACTCCCACGAGCATCGTGTAGGCCGTGATCGGCATCTTGTGCCGCAATCCGCCCATCTTGGGCATTTCCTGCTCATGATGACATCCGGCAATAACGCTGCCGGAGGCGAGAAACATCAGGGACTTGAAGAATGCGTGCGTGACCAGATGAAACACCCCGGCGACCCAGCCGCCGAGCCCGATGGCGAGCATCATGTAGCCCAGTTGGCTGATCGTGGAGTAAGCCAGGACCCGCTTGATGTCGGTCGCCACCACCGCAATGGTCGCGGCGACAAACAACGTGATGGCACCGACATAGGCGATGGTCAGCAGAACCTCGGGCAGGAAGACGGGGAAGAACCGCGCGGCCAGGTAAACACCGGCTGCCACCATCGTGGCCGAGTGAACCAGGGCGGAGACCGGCGTCGGACCTTCCATCGCGTCGGGCAGCCAGGTCTGCAACGGGAACTGCGCACTTTTACCGACGCACCCGCCAAACACACCGAGCCCGGCGACCACCATCAGCCAGTAGGGGATAGAGGTGTGGGAACCGTTGGCGGTGGCGAAAGCAACCGTCTTGCTGCCGTCGGTTCCGGTTTCCACGTGCACGACGCCGTGATCATCCCTGGCCATTTCAAACAGCCCCGGCTGTTCGCCGGAGCCGCCGTCGTTGTAGGTCGCAAAGCCAAATGTCCCAAACGACGTCACCAGGATCATCAAGCCGATGATAAAACCAAAGTCTCCCACGCGGTTGACGATGAACGCCTTGTTGGCCGCGGTGGATGCCGAATGTCGTTCGACGTAGAAACCGATCAACAGGAAGCTGCTGATGCCGACGAGCTCCCAGAAGACAAATACCATGAAGACGTTGCCGGCGAGGACGATGCCGAGCATCGAGAAGCAGAACAGCGACAGGTAGGCGAAGAAGCGGTAGAAGCGTCCCGGGCGATGTAAGTGTGACCCGTCGCTCATGTGGACCTCGTGGTCGGCGTGGTCATCGGTCCGCTCGTCATCCATGTAGCCGATCGCGAAGACATGGATGCACGTGGCGATGAGTGTGACCATTGCGAACATCACCAGTGTCAGCTGGTCGATGTAATAGTCGATCGCGAACCGGATGTTGCCGAAACGCGCCAACTCGTAGATCTGCCCGCTGATGTAGCGGGGAGGCTGGTGAGAGTGACCATGACCGCCGTGGCTGGTCGCCTCGGTGTGTCCATGGCCATCCTTGTCGTGATGGTCGCCGTCCTCGTGACCCGCCGGTTTCTCGTGAGAGGTGTCTGCGGCGTCCTTGTGGTCCGCCGGTGTTCCGTCGTCGGCGACGGCGAATTGGGCGGCGGCGTGAGCTTCGTCATTCGCGGAGTCGGGCAGGCCCACAGCCAGTGCCCCAATGCTCAACAGGAACCCGCCACCAATGCATCCCACCGCGAGGTAGGCGGCCAGTCTTGACTGGAACCGTCCACCGGGTGCGTGATGCGACCAGTATCCGCCAAAGATCTCGATGGCGAACCCGGCGAGGGGCAGCAGCCAGGCGGCGGTCAGGAGCAGGGCCGTTGTATGCATGGGGAACACGAGGAGTCAGGGGTGACAATCAGCGGGAATCATCCCTGCAGCTTGTCGCCCTTGTCGACGTCGATGGTCTGGTGGTTGTTGTAGAAGTTCAAAGCGATTGCGAGTGCGACGGCCGCTTCGGCGGCGGCAAGAACAATGACGAACAACGAGACGATCTGTCCGTCGAGTCCAAGATTGGTGTAGCGGGCGAATGCCACGAAATTGACGTTGGCGCCATTGAGCACGAGTTCGACGCCCATCAGCACGGCGATGCCGTTTCTCTTGGTGGCCATGCAGACCACGCCGGAGACGAACATCACGGCACCAATCAGCAGGTAGTTGGTCAAACCCGCGTCCATGGTCAGGCGTCTCCTCCTTCACCCCCGGCAGCCGGCTCACGCCGCTTGGTACGGGCCAGGTAGGCGGCCCCCACAAGGACCACCAACAGGTGGACCGAGACGATTTCAAAAGGCAGCAGGTATCCGGTCTTGCTGGCCGCATCATTCTTGTGAACGCCCACTGATCTGTCGGCGGCCACGCCGAGCATTCTCAGGCCGATCGGTCGCGAGGTGGCTCCGATCTGATCAGTGACCTGGGCGTCGATCGGCCGATGGCTCGGCAGATCAGACCAGGGCACTTCGATCACGGTGAACGCGATGACCGAGAAGAACAGCAGGCCGACTGCGGCACCGAGCAACGTCTCGCCCGAGGACATCTTGATCCTCAGGAATGGGCCGCTGGCGGTGAGCATTACGCCGAAGATCAATAACACCAGCGTGCCGCCAACGTAAACCAGCAATTGCGTGGCTGCGACAAAGTCGGCGTTGAGCAGAAAGAACAGGCCGGCGGTGGATGCGAGCGAGATGATCAACGAGAAGGCCATCCGGACGATGTCCTGCAGGATCACCACGCCAACGGCACCGCCCCCGGCCAGGACTGCAAAAATCCAGAAGAGTGCCTGGTCCGTCATTCGCCCGACTCCCGTTGAGACGGCGAAGCGACTTGCTGCGGAAATTCAGGTGCCACCTGGGCGGATTCGATTTTCATGGTCGGGGCTGCGCGGTCACCCGCCGGACTGCCCCAGAGGCTGGTGGTCCCAAACAGCGTGCCCAGCGCCAGTGGCCAGATGACGGCTCCCAGGAACAGGACACACGAAATGGGGACCAGGTACTTCAGGCAGGTCATCATCACCTGGTCAATCCGCAGGCGCGGCAGAGTCCAACGCACCCAGATCTGGACACAAACCAGTAACGCGGATTTGGCGAAAAAGACGCCAAATCCGAGCGCGTTGACCAACCAGGCAGTGACAAAACTGGAGGAATCTCCCCGCAGTCCGTCCATCACGCTGTTGTCGAGACCCGGGATCCCGGTGTGCCATCCGCCCAGGAACAGCAGCACCGCGATGCCGCTGACGGCAAACATGCTGGCGTACTCGGCCAGGAAGAAAAAGCTCCAGCGGAAGCCACTGTATTCGGTCAGAAAGCCTGCCACCAATTCGCTCTCGGCTTCGGCCAGGTCAAACGGGGCACGCTTGCAACTCGCAGTGGCACAGACGAAATACACGAAGAAGGTGACAAAGGTGAAGGGGTCGTGGAACAGAACCCAATTCTGGATCCCGCCGGTCTGCATCGCCCCGATCTCGTTGAGGTTCAACGAACCGGCCGCGATGATCGGGATCACCACGCAGATCGACATCGGGATCTCATAGCTGACCATCTGGGCCGCCTCCCGCATGCCGCCAAACAGGGCCCACTTGGAACCACTGGCGTATCCGGCCAGGATCACGCCAATCACCTCGAGCGACATCACGGCGAGCATCAGGTAGAGGCCAATATCGAGACTCACAGCGATCCAGCCGTCGGAAAACGGCAGGAACATGAACGCGGCCAGAGAACTGACGACCACCACGTAGGGAGCGACACGGAAGAGTGGCCCGTCGGCGTCGGCTGGCACCAGGTCCTCCTTTTGGACCAGCTTGCCGCCGTCGGCCAGGGCCTGCAACCAGCCGAACTTGCCACCGACCCGCGTGGGGCCCAGGCGGTCCTGGATGCGTCCGGAGACCTTGCGCTCAGCCCAGATGAAAATCCCCGCCGGCAAGCCGAAGAAACCGGCCACCAGTGCGACGTGAACAACGGCAGCCAGGAACATGGCCCAGCCGTTGCTGATGTTCCAGTTCTGGAGTGTCGCTTCGATGGTCGTTGCGGTGTCGGCCAGCGTGGAGATCATCTTGGTGTCCAGGCTCCCGGCATCCTGCCGGGTCAATTCTCACACGTCCGACGTGTACCAAACGGCACTCCCCAGATTCTTCCTGACACCCGGCCACCGGTTGTGGCAGGCGGGAATGCGGACCCGGGAACGTCTTCACGTGCGCCCGGGGTAAACAAGAACCCCGGCTCAAGGCTGAACTATGCCAGATGGGTCACCGGACTTCAAGAGAACCGAATCAGGCTGATTTCGCCTCGATTCCTGCGGCGGAGCCGCCCAGGGGACGAGATAGAAACCGATCTGGCACGAGGGGCACGGCGGCTTGGTGAGTGACGGTCACGGTCGGTCCGGAACCGGGCGCGGGTCGACCGATTGCGGGGCAATCGCGAAGTGAATCGCATCAAATTCCGCTGCCAGCGCGGCGTCGTAGGCCGCGAGCGCTTCTCCAAGCGTGATCTCCGGTGCAATGTCCAGGATGACTGGAAGTTCAGCCGCGGCTGATGAGAGCGTCTTGAGAAAAATGGCCAGGTCCTGGTGACGGCTGTTCCCAGAGAAGACCCGGCCTTCCACTTCGATTTCAACCCCGCCGTTGTCCTCGGTCGGCCTGACCCGGACCCAGGCTTCGCCGAGAGGCCTTTGGACGGGAGTGACATCGGTCGCTGCGACCGCACCGCCGGCCAATTCGGTCGGCAACAGGCTCTCGGAAATCTGCCCGGTCGACGCACAGACGAAGAAGATCAGCAGCAGGAAGACGACGTCGATCAACGGCGTCATGGCCTGGCTTTCGTCTCGAGACCGATCGTGGTGTGCCGACGGGATTCTCATGAGGGCGACACGATTTCAGGGGACGGGTTCATTCGGGAAGGACGGCATAGCCGACCCGCGTGATGCCGGATCGTGCGCAGGCCACCATCAGTGGCTCGACCACGCGGTAAGCGACCCGCCGGTCGCCTCGGATCCTGACCTCGTAGTCACGTCCCTGTCCACCGGCCGCCGCGTCCTCGATCAGGTCCTCGACCTGGGCCAAGGAAATCGGGCGTCCTCCGACGTGGAAGGACTCATCTGAGGTGACGGTGACTACCAACCGGCGTGGCATCTCTGTGGTGTCGTCTGCAGCGGCACCGATCAGCGGCAGGTCGACCGGTTCGGTCGATTCGGTTCTCGCTGCGTGGCTGGCCACCAGGAAGAAGATGACCAGCAGGAACACGATGTCGATCAGCGGGGTGAGATTCAAAGAGACCCCGGTTTCCCGTTTCCGTAGTGGGGCTCTCATGGCGACGGATCCTCGGGACGCTCGATCGCCACTGGCGGGACCCGTCGAGAGCCCTGTCCGGAGGTGGACGACTCGGGGCCTGCTCCCCTGCGTCGCCGTGGTTCGTTGGTGCGGCCGAGTCCCGCTCTTTTGAATCCGGCCCAGGTGTGTTCGGCCGCCAGGCTGGCCTCAGCCACCAACTCGTCGATCCGGTTGCGGAAGATGGCGAATGCGGCCAACGCGGGGACCGCCACGCCCAGGCCCATGAGCGTAGTGACCAGTGCCTGATAAATGCCTGGTGCCAGTTCGCTGACCGGTGGATTGATCTTGGTCGCGAATTCCTGAAAGGCCACGATCATGCCCCAGACGGTGCCGAGCAGTCCGAGCATCGGTGCCAGCGTACCGATGACCGACAGGTACTCGATCTTTCGAAACAGCCTCGCCGCCTGTTCGGCGCAGGCATCCTCCATCGACTTTTCGACCGCCACATAGCCGAGCGGCGCATCGGCAAGACCCTCAGCCAGGACCGCCCCCAGGAAACTTGGTCGTTCGCGACACAGCTTGTCAGCGTCGGTGAATCGTCCCGCAGCCAACAGCGAGGCGACCTGGTCGGACAACCCCTTGGGCATCAGGGCCTGGCGGCGAATGGTCAGGAGGTGTTCGACCACCAGGGCGACCATCGCCATCGAGAGACCGAGGATCACCAGCCCGATCGAGCCACCCGCTCGCAGCAACTGTCGGAGTGTCATCGTGTTGTCCGAGCTCGGCGTGCTGGAATCCGGTGAGGACGTGACCGCTTCACCCGTCGCCTCTGGAGGCGACGGGGACGTGGGTGGCGCAGGGGACTGGGCGAAGACCGTGGTTGCCAGGACGCAGGCGAGAAGGCCGAGTGGGATGGCCAGGCGGACTGCGCTGGGAGCCAGTTGTGAATCGGGTGGCGATGGGACAAAACGGGTCATGACTCGGTGCGCCTCGTGCGCGGAGGAATGGCAGGGGGGGCGGGCTTGCTGGAGGATCGGGAGGGGCTGTCGTCGGGCTGAGGGCTTGTGGAGAGTTCCCTGGCTGCGGGAGTCTCTGCAAATCGCTGCTGCAGGTCACGGAGCAGCGTGCGGGCAGCGGCTGGCTGATTGTCGGATAGCAGGGCGGTCGCCGCATCGCGAGTGGCTCTCGCCGCCAGTTGGCGATCGTGGTCCCCCACCAGTGACGTCCACAGCAGTGACGAGGCCGCGGGTTGCCAGGCCTGTCGGGTGGCATGGGCCGAACCGAGCACGAACGCGGGCCCGGCACGGAACCGGGACGGCATCTGGTTGAGGTGTCTGGTCCAGTTGTCCAGTTGTTGCGCGTTGGGCCGCTGTTTCCGCAGGTCGACACGCCAGCACTGTGCCACGGCGAGGTCACGGATGACCCGGCTGGAGGATGTGCGGAGCTTGCGCAGCATAGACTCGGCTTCGATTGCGTAGGCGGTGTCTCGCAACAGGTGGCTGGCTGCCAGCAGTTTCGCCATGTCGTCGTCTCGAATCCGCCAGTTGCGGGCCTCGCTCGAGACCGCCGGTGTTGATGTGCCACGGGTCCGCCAATCGAGCGGCGCGAGGTACAGGTGGCGGGATCTCGGATTGCCGTCGGCCAGAGCCAGAAAGTGCGCCCCTGCCCGTCGGTAGTCGCCCTCCCAGAGAGCACAGCGAACGAGACCGGCCAGCAGGTCTCGCCGGACCCAACGCCTGGTGGCCGTGCCGATGGCCTCCTGAAAGGCAGCTTCGGCCGAGGCGATGTCGGAACGAGCGAGGGCCTGCAAGGCCCGCCGATGGGCAGCGGAGCGTGCCGGGACAACCTTGATGAGTCGCGTGGCTGGGACGCGGACTGGTACCGCGCGTCCGCGGACCCGGATCACAAGCTCGATCGCGTCGTAGCTGGTGATTTCCCCAACGTGTGTCAACTGGCCTCTGCCCTTCTCCTGCCGGACGATTACACGATCCCGAGTCCCGGTCTCTGCCGCGATTGAACTCCCCGTCTCTCCTGGCACATCGAGAGGGAAGGACAAGACGAGGACTGCGCAGCCGACCGGCCAGCACAGCATCCGCGGTCGGAGGCCGGGGAGAAATCCGATCGGGTGCCGTCTGTCAGCGAGGTGCAGGGCGTCGTGAGAAGGAATTGATGTCACGGTATCGATAGCGACCGCCGTTCTTGACTGCGAGTTGCCTGACATAGTGGTTGGTCACCAACTCGGCCCCCTGGCCGAACTTGATGGTGTGGATCCTGGTTCGTCCACGGTTGGTCCGCACCAGTCGCTCCATGTCACCGGGATGGATGGAGGTGTTTTGGTCCGCGTCGGTCAAAAAGTAAATCACCTCGGGGTCGAATTGGAGGGCGGTCTTGAGGGCGGGGTAGTGAAAGGTCCCACCGTCTCCTGTGACTCGTGCAATCTGCTGACGGGCGAGTGTCTTGTTGATGTCTGTGGCTGAGTGCAGTGTGTTGCGGCCACCGAGCGTCATCGGCCGGTGCTGGTTGTTGTAGAAGATGACCTGGAATTGCTGGGAGGCGTCGAGGTGTTGCAAGCTGGCCATCAATTCGGACTTGGCAACCTCCAGCGGCGTCGGCCGGTTGGGGCCGACCGAGCGGCTCATGCTGCCGGACCGGTCGAGCACGTAGACGAAACGGGTTCCCTTGTCACGAATGCCCAGGAACTGCGTCTCCCCTTTTTGCAGCCCGGCCAAGGGTTGTCCTCCAGGCAGGGCTTCACGAGGGACGAGTCCGGTGGGGTCGGCGAGAGGGGAGCCGGGGAGCCTGGCTCCGGGACCGAGAATCTGCGGCCCCTGGGTTTCGGGGAGATTGAGCAGGCCCTCTATTGCGGCTCGGTCATCGGTCGCTTCGGCGAGGACAGGATCGGCCGGGGCGGCTGGTGATGGGACAGTGTCCTGAGAAGCAGTTGTTGGTTCCACGGCGGACGAGTCGGTGGTGGCGGCAGGAGGAGACTTGAAAACCAGGCCGACGTTACGGAAGTCCCCGGCTCCATCCTCGCCGCTGGTCGATTGACAGCTCTGCAGCCCGACAGCACAGGCCAACAGCAACACGCCGTGGAAAAGCACCGACACGATCCAGCCGGGGATGGCTCGCCCCTGGACGGCGGACTCTCCATGCATGGTGGTCACTCCGGGCCGTCTCTAACGAGAACCGGGACGACGAGGCGAGGTGCCACCGGTTGGGCCGCCTCCGGGCTGCGTCTGGCTCCCGGCGACTCCCTGGCGGATCTGGCGGAGATAATCGTCGGTCACATCGGTGACGCGGATTCCCGGTTCGGGTTTGAAGGCGAAGCTGGAGTCCGCGAGCTTGGCCTTCAACCGGACATTTCGAAACTCGAGACTGACCATTGGCCTCAGGACTCCCCCGGTGGCCTTTTTCAGGTAGACGATCCGGTGCGGAAAGCGGGTCGCCTTGTCGATGTACACCCTCACGCGATCCGGAATGTACTCGGGCAGTTCCTCGGCTGCGGCCTGGTCATCATCGGTGAGGTTCTGGAGGAAGGTCGCGTTCCAGGTCCCTTCGATAATCACGAACGGACGGTCTCCAAACGTCTGCTCGCGACGACGGTTGAAGGTCATGGAGGTCTCCATCGCGTCCAGCAGCGCATCGAGACCCCCGAGGCCGAGATCCGCTTCAAACTGACCCGGCCGTGGTCTCGGGCCAGCCGAACGAGACAGCGTCTTCATCTCGTTGAGGATTCTCGGCACGTTGCGACTCGTGGCCTGGCTGACCAGTCCAATTTTCTGCTGTGTGAAGAGCGTGGTGCCGTCGCAGACCTGGATCAGCGATCCCTTGGTGCGACCGACCTCCAGCGAGAATTCCAGTCGTAACCTGGTTCCCGTTCCCTGGAGGTACTTTCCAGTCGCCTTGAACCGCTTTCCCCTCACGACAATCGTCTCGACGATTTCTGCCTGGAAAGGGACCAGGGACTTGAGAGTGTCCCGGGCTTCTCGCAACGCGTCAGCGGGTCTCTGACGCTTTGGGGCGGTGGCGGGTTTCCCGGCCGCGTCCTGAGCCAGCCCACGGCTGGCACAGAGGGCGGCGAAAAGAGTCCCCAGCAGGCCGCAGAGGATCGTTTGCGACCGCCTCACGGGCTTCGGCGGTGAAGTGTTGTGGCGGTGAAGCCGAGCCGGCCTGAAGGCGTGGTGCCGGTTAGAGAGTCTGGGTGGTGTGTTCATGTTGTTCGGAAAATACGGGAATTGCCAAAGATCCGGAACAGATGTGGTCGAGAACAACATTGGGCACGGGATGCCAAGAGGTGAGTCCGATTGTCGTTGCGCGACAGCGATTCGAACCACTTGGCAACCAGCGGGTGCCCGATCGGACTTGGACCATTCTAAGGGCAACCTGTCTGACCCGTCGATGGGAATTCGGGAGAGTCAAGAGGACTCTGCAATGAAATACTACTTCCTGGCACTGGGTACGTTTTTGGTCGTCTGCGTGGGATGCCACGTGGACGGTCGCAGTTTTGGAGACAGTGGCGACTACACCGCGCCACCGGCCGCGATGATGCAGCGGCCCGGCCCGATGGTCGACGGACCGGGGCCTGGCGTGTTGCCCATGATGCAGCAGGCTGCGGCGGCTCGAGCCTTCTCGACACGTCGGACGCAGATTCGCTTCATCCGGCCCGTGGCCATGAAAATTGGATGGAAGGCGGGCAATGCCTACGCCGACAACCAGCGGGTCACTCCGACGACGTACGACTTCGTCCAGGGGGCGACCTACAGGCTGAAGCTCACCGAAATCGCTGGCCGCGAGGGCATGACGCTCTACCCGACCATGCAGGTCTACCCGGCTCACGCCACGACCGATGCCTATCTCGCTCACAACAGTGTACCGCTGGAACTGACCGATGAGGATCTCGACCAGGTCGAGAGCAACAACTTCGTCACCAAGGTGATCTACCTGCCAGATCCTCAGCACCAGGAACTGGCGGTGGCGGGGGTCGAAATGCTGGTGTCGACCCGTCTCGACCCCGGTGTCGACCCGGTATCGGAGGCCGATCGTCGTGGGACGATCATGGTGGTGCTGCGAGTGGGCAACATGGATATGGAAACGGCCACAAGTGGTGCTCCAGCCCCTCCTGGCGGAGCCGCGATCATCGGCCCGAATGGCATCCAGCAAGTCGCCTACCAGGCCACGGCCACGGCTGACGGAGCCAAGGGCCAGTTTGTGCCTCCCACCCCCATCGCCGTGATGGACCAGGGGATGCCCGGCATTCCCGGGCCGCTTCTGATGGGGCAGCCCGGAGGACCAGGCATGCCCGGGATCAACCCGGTTGCGGGTACCGGTGGAACACCCCAGTGGGGCATGCCCAGGACGCCGACACCGATCGGACTGCCGGGACCTCCGCACCTGCCCCTGGGTGGGCCCGCGGGACTCCAGTCCTACACGGTCAAGAACAACACGCCGGTCGAGCGACATGATCCGGTTAAGGATTTCCGCGTCGTGATCAAGCACGATCCGGGCATTCGCATGCCCAAGCCAGTCTCGGAGGTTCACTACACCGAGAAGCACCCGACGTTTGGGCCGGGTGCGCTGAGCCGACCTGCGTGGGCGACGCCAGGCCAGTAAATCGCCCGGCCAGCCACGTGTGACGACTGCACAGACGACGCACCGGCCGCCTGGGCGAATCCGTCCTGGCGGCCGGCCTTTTGGGACAAGCTCGGTTGATCGAACGAGGCAGGGAGATGCGACCGTGAGAGGATGGCGGACAATCACGGCCGGCCAGCGAATCATCTGGCGAAGTGCCGCGATGCTCGTTGTGCTGCTGGCATGGGTGCCCTCGGCATCGGCCCAGTCGCCGGAGGGGCGAGATGTCTATGAGCCTCTGACCGCCAGGATGTCACCCGGTGTGGTGGCCCGTTGGAGCGCCCAGGCAGGGCGTGCCGGCGTCGCCGGTCAAATTTACCACCAGCCTGTTGAGGTGAGGCTGACGGACACTGGGCCCAGCGGCGGCGGACGCGTCACCTGGTTTGGTGGCATCGGGGATCGACGTGGCGTGACCGCCGCAGCGCCTTTTGCTGCGGGTCTCCTCGTCGGAGCCACTTACCGGGTCGCGATCAGCGACATGCCCGAGTTTCCCGGCGTGACTCTCTACCCGACCCTCGAAGTGCTCGATCGCCTGCACCCGCCATTGGGGCAGAAATTCGCGTTTCCCATTCCAGTTGAAGTGACGGCCGAGGATGTCAGGTTGGCCCTGCAGGGCCACCTGGTGACACGTGTGGTGTTCCTGGAAGAACCGCGGCTGTCGGCCGGCAATGAACAGACGCGTCCCATGATGGTGCGAGACGTGGACCCGCGAAAGAACGCGTTGGCCGAGGCCGATCGGGCCGGTCGGCCGATGGTCATTCTGCGGCTGGGGAGCCGGACGCCACCCACGCAAAACGCTCCCGCGGCCTTTTTTGGTACCGGTGCACCGCTGGAATTCCCCATGGCGCGGCCGGTTTCGCATCTCAGGCACCGACGCGGCCTGCAGAGTCTGGCCAGGCCCGAGGCCGTCTCGCGTGTTGACGGAACGGTCCGTATTCGCTCGCGTCGACCCGGGAGTGCGATCCGAGTTGCGGGAGCCGCACGATGAGCATGACCGGAAGACCGGACCAGCTGCAGCACTCGCCTGGAACGCCCCTGACGGCCGACATGCTGGCAACTGCCATGTTGGTCCTGGCCACCGGCGTCCTCGCCTTGCCAGGATGTGCCTCGGCCCCGCGGCTGGGGGCGTCGGTGGAGGTTGTCAAACCGGCCCCAACGAACGAATCGGCAGTCGGCTCCCCGCAGACTCTCGCCACGTCTGCCGGGACTGCCGATGGCACGGTGAGGCTCACGGGAGGTGAACGGTTTTCTGACGTGAGTGTCCAGCCGGTTCACCTGCCAGCGATGCCTCGCCAGGTGGCGGGGGCCGAGGCGGCTCCGGACGGACCCGACCCGGCTCTGGTCGATCACTTTCCCGATGAATTTGTGATCGACGGCGGCGATCGGGGTGACCCGGTCCATTACCAGTCATTCCTTCGATACGGCGTTGAGACCGAGGACACGATCGCGGAATACACCGACGACGAGGGTAAGAACCACGTGCTGCCCACGAACCGTGTGGCCATCTACGCCCCACGGTTTGCCGCGATTCGGACCGTGCAGTTGCCGATCGAGGGCTTCGGCGTGGAACGGATGGCATCGGCTCATCGACTGAGCCGGGAGGTGCGGTTGAGGACGAGGCAAGAATTCCACCAGCACCAGCAACACGCCTCGGCAGTCAATGCGAGGTCGCGAAACCGGGCGAGCGGGTTGCTGGGTGAGACGGCCACGGCGGGTGTGTCCCGGCTGATGAGAACCGGTGAACACGTGAAGCTCCTCAACGCCTTTGGCGAAACCGGGCGGGTCGTGGCCGGCCGAATGGATCAGGCGGATCTCGCCAGGCTGGCCAAATCGCTGGAAAATGCCTCGGCGTGGGCCGGTGATGAGGCGATTCGCGCCACCGCATCCTCGGCAGCTGGGCAGGAGGTCCGGGCGACGCCATGGGTTGGTGCCTATACGGGTGTCGAAATCGACCAGAAGCGGATCGGGGAACTCAAGATCGTCAAGCTGGCCGATCGGAAGACGGCCCTCTCGGGAGATCTGATCACGTTCACCCTGAGATTCGACAACACCGGCGAGCGACCCCTGAGGTCCGTCCGTATCGTCGACAATCTCTCGCCTCGCCTCGATTACATTGTCGACAGTGCGACTGTGGGATTCACCGACGAGGACGACAAGACACCGGACGACCAGGCTCGAGGCGGTCAGGTCACTGTTGACGATAATGAACAGGGAAGCCAGGTGCTTGTCTTTGAAGTCGACGGCGAGTTGCCCGGCGGAGTTGGCGGTGTCATTACGTTCCAGGCCCGGGTGCGGTAAGCGGCGCGACCATGTTCACCACTTGTGACACAGTCGCTGCCGGGCTTGATCCGGCACGTTGGGAGCGCGTCGAGGAGTTGGCTGCCGAGCTGTGCCATCGCCGCGAGGTGGGGGCCATCGGGTTGTTTGTGGCACGAGGCCGCAGGACGATCGGATCGCGAATCTTTGGTCGCCAACGTCTCGATGACCCGTCAGACCGTTCGATCCGTGACGACGCCATCTTTCTGATCGCCTCGATCACCAAGCCGATCGTCGTGATGTCGGCGCTGCTGCTGGTGGAACGGGGCGAGGTCCGACTGGACGACCGCGTGAGTCGTTTTCTTCCAGAGTTTGGCAACAACGGAAAGAACGGAACGCGGGTCCGGCACCTGATGACTCATACCTCAGGACTGCCCGATATGCTGCCGGAGAACAGGGAGTTGCGCGAGGCGGGAGCGGGGCTCGACGAATTCGTTCGCCTGACCTGTGGTGTCAAACCTGATTTCAAGCCCGGTCGCGGGGTGCAGTACCAGAGCATGGGCGTCGGCGTGCTCGGTGAACTGATCACTCGCGTGACGGGCCTGACATGTGGCGAGTGGCTCAGGCAGCAGGTGCTCGACAAGCTCGGTCTCCATTCCACCCGCCTGGGCGCACCTGACGAGTGGTTCGACGGGGAGCATCCGGTGGTGGGGCGGATCGCGGAGATACGGACCCCGGAGGAGCAGGACGGAGCGGATTGGAATTGGAACCGTCGCTACTGGCGGCAACTGGGCGCGCCTTGGGGTGGACTGCTGACGACACCTCGCGAACTGGGAGCGATTGGCCGGATGATGCTCGAGGGGGGATGCGGCGTCGTGTCACCGGCCTCGATCGCTGCCGCGACAAAAAACCAGTTGGCGGCCATGAAGGACGTCCCCAAGACGCATCGTCGCTGCAAACCGTGGGGACTTGGCTGGAGATTGAACTGGCCGGCCACCAGCGCGAATTTCGGCGATCTGCTCGGCCCCCGTACTTACGGTCATTGGGGAGCCACAGGTACGCTGATGTGGATTGATCCGGACAGCGACACTGTCTGCGTGATACTGACCACGCAGCCCCAGGAGCCACACGGCCGGGAAATCGCGGCACTATCCAACGCGATCGCTGCGTCGCTGGTTGAGTGATCGCACTCGGTCGGTTTCGACCGTTCGGATCCCCGGATTCACGCTGCCTTGCGTGAAAACGGCCACCACGATGTGCGAGCCCGGCTCGCATTGTGGCTTGACGTGACCACCTCGTATTCGGGGAGCAGCAACGCCGTGAGGTCTCCACCCATGCCACCGGTGCAATCGAGCATGATCCGTTTTTTGCCGATGTGAGGCTTCGGGTAGGCGACATGGCCCGAAGCGATGGGGACCAGGCAGTCCCGCGGTGAGACGTCTGTCCCGAGGTCCTTGCGGCACAGCCACGGGGGGCGATGCAGCGTGAAGTCCCTGTGCCGCAGCACTTGCAATTGAGTCGGCGTGGGCAGCTCTGGAGTCAGCCCGGCATGCACGCAAATGACCCTTGGGTGCTCGACAACCCACGGCAGCGAGGCCAGCAGCGTGGCGTGATCATCCGGGATCGCGTCCCCGAGTCCCTCGAAGTCTCCGGGTGAGACTCCGTAGGAGGCGAACGTCGTTTCTGACTGGTAGCCGCGGCGCCAGCGACGTCGCCAGTCGGCCTCCTCGGGGGCTGGCACGAGTTTGAGCGAGCCTGCCATGGCGAGGTCGTGGTTGCCACAGGTGATCGTCGTCCGAGGGTGTCGTTTCATCAGATCCAGCACGCACTCGATGACTCCTCGCGGATCGGGGCCTCGGTCTACGAGGTCGCCCAGAAACACGATCCAGCGTTCTGCGAATGCCGGGTGGCACGAGATTCGGGCCAGGAGCTGCTCGAGCTGGTCAAGCTGACCATGCACGTCGCCGATCAGAACCACCGGGCCGTCTATCCTTGAGGGCAGCGGCGGAGGAAGCGATTGAGCGGGCATCCGTTGCCAGGCTTGACTGGTGACCGAAATGAACTGACGTGCGTGGCACCTGTGTAATCGCGAGTGGTGCCATGAGGCAAGATCAGATCCGATTACCCTCGCGAGGACCATGTTCGGTCAGCGTCAGGATCTCTGGCCCGTCCTCTGTCATGAGGAGCGTGTGTTCCCACTGGGCCGACAACCCACCGTCGCGGGTCCGGACTGTCCACCCATCGGCCTCGGGGCGCTTGGTATGCCATGTGCCGGTGTTGATCATCGGCTCGATCGTGAAGCAGGTTCCGGGCTGGATCACTGTTCGGTTGGGAGGCCGCGAGGGCACATGAGGGATCCCCGGTTCCTGGTGAAACTTGCGACCGATCCCGTGTCCCTGGTACTCGCGGACCACATCGAGCCCTTCGCCGATGGCGTACTCGTAGATGGCTCGGCTGATGGCATCGATCGTGCCGCCAGGCTCGATCGCCCTGATGCCCAGGTAGAGTGAGTCGAAGGCGACCTGGGCCACGTGACGCGCCTCATCGCTCACCTCGCCGATCAGGAACATCTCACTCTGGTCCCCGTACCAGCCGTCGACAATCGTGGTCAGGTCGACGTTGACGATGTCGCCATTCTGCAACGGGCGGTCGTCCGGCACACCGTGGCAGACCACGTCGTTGACGCTGGTGCAGATGCTCTTGGGATACGGCACACTCTCGCCGGGATATCCCAGGCAGGCCGGTGTGTGTCCGTGATCAAGGGTGAAGCTGTAGGCCATCCGGTCCAATTCGGCCGTGGTGGTCCCGGCGACGACATGCGGTCTCAGGTGGTCGAGCAGCTGGGCGTTGAACCGAGAGGCCCGTCGCAGGCCGTCCCGCTCTGGCTCGGTTTGGAACAACGGGATCCGTGATCTCATCATGAGGCTGGTCAAGAGAGGGGGGAGGACGAGGGGGCCAGCCGCAAAGATAGCGACTCGCATTCGCCGGTGGCAACGAGCCGGTTGACGTGGTAGCGGGTATGCAGGATTCTCGTGTCGGCCCGCCTACTCACGTGACACGGCCCCGGCCGAACGCTCTCTCGGATTTCCTATAACGCGAGATGCCTCATGCCTCGTCAGCCCATCGTCGATCTCATCCTGCTGTCTGCCTGCGTCCTGGCCACGAGCACTGTCGCGGTGCAGGCGGCGAAGCCCGAGCAGCCATCGCGTCGCCCCAATTTCCTGTTCATCCTGACCGACGATCAGTCACCCGAGTCGTTGTCGTGTTATGGAAACCGCGTCTGCCGGACTCCCAATATCGACCGATTGGCCAAGCGAGGCATGGTGATCGATGACGCGCATCACATGGGAGCCTGGGCCGGTGCCGTCTGCACGGCGTCCCGCACGATGATCATGACCGGCCGTACGGTCTGGCGGATTCCTGGTGCGAGAGGACCGGGGCTGACGCGGAATCGCGCCTTCCGTCAGAAAGCGGCTGGAAACAGCATGCCCGCGATCTTCAACCGGGCCGGTTACGCCACGTTTCGTACGTGCAAGCAGGGGAACAGCTTTCGTGAGGCCAACGCGTTGTTTGCCGAGAGACATGACATGACCAGGCGCGGTGCGACGGCCGAGACCGGGAGCCGGTGGCATGGGGATCGCGTGATCGACTTCCTGGCCCGTCGCCAGGCCAACAAGACCACGAAGCCGTTCCTGGTCTACATGGGGTTTTCGCACCCGCACGACCCGCGGAACGGTCCCGAGGATCTCGTCGCCAGCTATGGGGCCAACAACAAGGGGGCGGGGACGACGCCCAATCCGAAGGCACCTCCGCTCCCGGTCAACTATCTGCCCGCCCATCCGTTCCACCACGGGCATCCGAAACTGCGTGATGAGGAACGCGTGCAGGGAGTGCTGAAAAAACGAGACCCGGCCACGGTGCGCAATGAGACGGGACGCGAATATGCCTGCATCGAGAACATCGACCGGCAGGTGGGACGCGTGATCAAGAAACTCGAGGAGATGGGCGAATGGGAGAACACCTATGTCGTCTACACCTCAGACCATGGCATCGCCGTTGGCAAGCACGGGCTGATGGGCAAGCAAAACCTGTATGAGCACACGTGGCGGGTGCCGTTTGTCGTCGCGGGACCAGGGATCAAGGCAGGAACGCGCGCCTCGGGGTACATCTACCTGCTCGATGTGCTGAGGACGTTTTGTGACCTGGCCGAGATCGAGCCGCCGAAGTCGGTCGAGGGCAGGAGTTTCAAGAGCGTGCTCGAAGGGAAGAGCCAGGCCGTTCGCAAGGTCATGTATGGCTGTTATACCGGTGGCACCAAGCCGGGGATGCGTGCGGTCAAATCGGGCCGTTTCAAGTTGATCAAGTATGACGTGTTGGATGGCCAGGTTCGTGAGACCCAACTCTTTGATCTGCAGGCCAACCCACGCGAGTTCCTGGTGGAGCACCAGGCCACTGGTGTCGTGCAAGTCCTGGGGCGAAAACCACAGACGGTCCAGGTCAACCTGGCGGACAAGCCCGAATATGCCAGGCAGCGGGCCGAGATGGAGGCGCTGCTGAAGCGAGAGATGTCGCGACTCGGCGATCCTTATACGTTGGCTGACTGAGGTGCGAGCCAGCCTGGACCGCAGTCGGAAGAAGTGCGCAAGAGAGGACTCGAACCTCCACGGACCGTTAGGTCCACCAGGCCCTCAACCTGGCGCGTCTGCCAATTCCGCCACTTGCGCGTGAGTCTTTTGGCGAGGGCCAGTATAGCAGCGGTGTCACCGCCTTCAAGAAAGCGGCCACCTCAGCGATCCGGGACCTCGCTCCCGATGAGACCGGGTCGCCAGTCAGCGGGATTCGAGTCGACCGGCGGGCCGAACTCCCTCGCCCTTCTGCCTGGTGGATGAATCGCCGAGGTCGAGGCGTGCCGCATCCGCCAAGCGTTTCAGTCTCGATACCACGGCGGGGTGTTGCTGGAGCACGTTGTGCTGTTCGCCGATGTCGGTTTCAAGGTCGTAAAGGGCCAGCGGGGTCTTCTTTTGCTCGTAACGAGTCGGCTTGCCGTCACGACCTCCGTCGCGTCCCCCCAGGCTGCGATAGGCGTGAGGAAAGTGGAGCTTGAAGCGACCGCTGCGGATCGCCTGCAGGTGGCGTCCCCAGTAAAAGAGATACGACTCGTGTGGACTTGTGGCTCCCTTCTGCCCGGACATCAGCGGCCAGATATCCTTGCCGTCGATCTTGTGTCCCTGGGGCAGCTTGCTGATGCCGGCCAGGCGAGCGAGGGTAGGAAGGATGTCGATGGTGCCCGCCACCTCGCGGCAGACGTGCCCACGGGGGATCTGTCCGGGCCACCACATCACAGTCGGCTCCCGCTGACCGCCGTCCCAGGTCGTGCCCTTGCCCTCCCGAAGCGGCACCGCCCGGCCGGAGTGCGTGCCGTAGCTGAGCCACGGTCCATTGTCGGACGTGAAAATGACCAGCGTGTTCTTGTCGAGGTCGTGTTTCTTGAGAGCCTTGATGATCTGCCCGACCGACCAGTCGATCTCCATGATGACATCGCCATACAGGCCACGCTTTGACTTGCCGGCAAACTTCTTGCTGACGTACAGCGGAACGTGTGGCATCGAGTGCGGCACGTAGAGGAAGAACGGGCGATCCTTGTTGCGACCAATGAATTTCACGGCGCGCTCCGTATACCAGGTGGTCAACTGGGCCTGGTCCTCGCCGGTCACCTGCGCGTTGATGGTGGTTTCGTTCTCGATCAGCGGGAGGTGTGGCCAGCGTTTGAGTCTCTCGGCCATCGGCAGATGCGCGACACCGGGATGGTAGGGCCACATGTCATTGGAGTACGGCAACCCGAAGTATTCGTCAAAGCCGTGCCGGGTGGGCAGAAATGGTTTGTGGTGCCCGAGATGCCACTTGCCATAGATCGCGGTGGCATATCCGCGGAGCTTGAGAACTTCCGCCGTCGTCCATTCGTTCTTGTTGATCCCGTGATTGCTCCTGGGGCCCAAGGCCCCCTGGATGCCAATGCGATTGGGATAACAGCCGGTGAGCAATGCGGCTCGCGAGGCCGAGCAGACGGCCTGTGCCGAGTAGAAGTCGGTGAAGCGAACCCCCTCCCGCGCCAGCCGGTCGAGGTGCCTGGTCTTGATGTCCGGGGAGCCGAAGCAACCGAGGTCCTCGTAGCCCTGGTCGTCGGTGAAGATGACGACAAAGTTGGGACGATCGGTGGCGTCACGTCGGTCGGCCGGGGCCGCGGTGGCGAAGCAGGCCAGGAGACATGCGGTACACAGAGCCCTGGTGGCGAGGTGAGTCATGAGGCCGTTTCCGTGTGACGTGGTGTTCACGATGCGTCGCTGCGCCCGCATGATAGCCGGTCAGCCCCCAAGTCGCTTCTGAATCTCGAAACCACCAGCGGCCAGGTAAAACAGCAGGACGGCAATCAGTGCGATGATGCCCGGCCAGCGATTGACCAATCTTTCGCCGAGACGGTCACGTCGATTCCCCAGGACGAGCAGGGCGACGGCCACGGCCGGCAGAAATGCGGCACCCACGATCGCATACCACTTCTGGATCTCGGCGAATTTCGTCCAGAGACCCAGCAGGGGGACAACGGCCAGGAACAGCAGCCATCCTCGATAGGGAACGGAGTGGGTTGAGACGGAAGCGGGACGAGATCTGTCCGGCGGAGTCCAGAGTCGGCAGGTGTCGGCAAACAGGTATGGGACGCTCTGCCAGACGCCCAGCAGGCTGCTGAAGATCGCTCCCCAAGCCCCCACAAGAAAGGCCCACTTGCCAACGGCGCCCAGCTGCGGAGCCACCTGGGTTTCGATTCGGTTGGACAGGTCGACCAGCAGGCGACTGCCGGACCCGTTGGTTTCCAGGCCCCGCGACAGGATGACCATGGCCAGGCCAAAGACACCGGTCATCACGTAACCGGCAGCCAGGTCGATGCGGCAGGTTCGAACCTCCTCCGGGGCGTCGCGACCGATTTCCCGGATCCAGTATCCGTAGCACAGGATCGTGACCGTTCCCCCCACGCCTCCGGTCAACGCCACCGTCCATCCCAGGCCGTCACCGGACAGGTCTGGAATCGTGGGGACCACGAGTCCCTCGAGGCATGCCCCGATGTCCGGGCCTGAGGCGGCCGCGGTGACCACCACGGTGACCACCATCACACCGATGCAGACGCTCATGACTTTCTCGAACAGCCGATAACCACCTCGCCAGACAAGAACCACCGCGACGAGCGAGTGGGTGATCCCGTAGATGATCTTGTCGTTCTCGGTGTCTGAGCCCGGTAGTGGGAACACCGCGTGAGCTGTCACGCCACACGCACTCACGAGGGCCGATCCGACAAAGAAGCTCCACGCCGCCAGGTAGACGGTGAACAGGGCGAGCACGCCGCGTCCGAAGATGTCGGTCGTGCCCTCCAGGAGCGTCTGCCCCGTGCCGAGTTGCCAACGGGCCAGACCCTCGGTCAGCACAAACTTCATCGCCGCACCGACTACGACCGCCCACAGCACCGCGACACCGAGGTGGCTGCCGGCCAGCGCGGCGGTCGCGAGATCTCCGGCCCCGACGCCCGTTGCGGCGACCAGGATGCCTGGGCCGACGATCGTGAGCCAACCGGGGCGTCTTGAGGTCTGGGATGACATATGACTGCGAGGACAACCTGAGCGTTAGGGAGGGCAGTGGCCTATACTCTAGCGACACAGAGGTCAGAGCGTGTCCTGCCTGGAGAACCGAGCAGGACCCGGCCAGTTTCGCGACTATCGGGTGATCATCATGCGAGAGACCAGGTCACGTGCTTGTTGTTGCGGCATACTCTGGACTCCTCTCATTTGCCTCTCGCTGGTCGGTTCACTTGAAGCGGGCAAATTCAACGCCGTTCTCGACATTGGCCAGAAGGCCCCGGCGTGGGAGGGATTGCGTGGGGTGGATGGCAAGCGCCACTCGCTTACGGATCTCAAGACGTCTCGCGCCGTTGTGCTCGTCTTCATGTCCAACCGGTGCCCGATGACCCGGGCGTATGAGGGACGATTGAAGAAACTGGCGGCCCGGCATCGCAAGCAGGGCCTGGCGGTGGTTGGTGTCAGTGTCGGCCGGTCGCGGGCCGATCGGCTCGACAAGATGATCGCTCGAGCTGCGAAGTCCCAATTCGGATTTCCCTACCTGATCGACCCCACCCAGCAGATCGGTCGCAAGTACGGGGCCAACTGCACGCCCCAGGTGTTCCTGCTCGACGCCAGCCGGCGCGTCGCCTACATGGGAGCGATCGATGACAACATGGACCCGGACAAAGTCGAGTTTCACTACCTGGCCGATGCGGTGCACAATGTGCTGGCCGGCAAGAGTCCCGATGTGATCGAGACCCTGCAGAAGGGCTGTGAGATCAAGTACGCCAGAACGGCATCCTCGGGGATGGAGTAGCTCCGACGTGTTCGTCACCGAGCCAAACGCCTGGCTGGTTGTCGTGGCCTGTGGCCTGGCCGTCTGTCTGCTGGCAGGCTTCCTGTTGGGCCGGGCGAGGGCGAGACGACAACTGGGGGACGAGATGGCCAGGGCCGCGGCGCTCGTGGCCGACGCCGAGGTGACCGCCCGTCTGGATCCTCAGACTGCGGTGTGGAATCGACTCGGGTTCGAGGAGTGCTACAACTCGCTCCGAGATGGACGACGGCGGTCAGATTGGCCCGTGTCGCTGGTTCTCCTGGACATCGATGACCTGAAGTCGGCCAACGATACTCACGGTCACGTGGCGGGTGATCGTCTGCTCGGGTGCCTGTCTCACCTGCTCTCCGAGAGCATCCGGGAGCAAGACGAAGTGGGACGTCTGGGGGGTGACGAATTCGCCATCCTGCTCCCCGGGACGTCGCAGGACGATGCGATCGGTGTGGCTGAGAGAATTCGCACCGATGTTGCGGCGATGCGCGTGCCCATGGGTGAGACCGAATGGTCGACGACGATCAGTTGCGGCGTGATTGCAGTCGAACGGGGTGAATCTCTCGAATCGGCTGTGGATCGGGCTGACAAGGGGCTCTATCACGCCAAGCAACATGGGCGAAACCGGGTTGCGGTTCGCGGCGATGCTCTCCGTGATGACGGTGGTTGAGTCTTGCGGAGACTTGTGGCGCTGCCGGACCGACGCAACACTCGAGACAAGATCAGGATCCGCGGAATCTCGTGACTCAGCCGCTGGAGGGTCGGTGATGGCGTCGGAATGGTACGTGCTGATCGGTGACAACGAAAAGGGACCGTTTGAATCCGCCAGACTGAAAAAACTGGTGGCCGACGGGCACCTGACCCGCGAGATGCAGGTGAAGAAGGGGGCCGAGGGAGACTGGGTCCACGCCGGCAGAATCGACGGCCTGTTCAAGGGCAACACCCCGACACACTCTGCCCGGTCCATTCCGGCATTGGGGGGCAGTGACAGGTACTACAAGCCGTCGGGGGTTGTGCCAGCCAAGGGACTCGTGCTGGTCCCGCTGGGTGGACTGGTGGCCTCGTTGGTTCTGTCGGCGATCTACGGCGTGATCGAAGCCATCAACCCGTTCATCTACATCACGCTGCTGGCCACGCTGGGGCTGGGACTCGGCGTGGCGGTGGCTGTCAACCTGCTCAGCACGATGGGCGGCGTTCGCAACAAGGGATTCAACATGATCTGTGGCGTCGGGCTTGGGCTCGCGTCGGTCTACTTCTCCTGGGTGTTCTACATCTGGGCCTATAAGGAATTCGACATACAGCAGCTGTCCTTCAACCCTCTTGAGGTCTTGAGGTTCTTGTCATTCGCAGGGGAGGAGGGGCTGTGGTCGATGGGCAGGCTGACCCCGACCGGGATCATGCTCTACTCGGTCTGGTTGGTCGAAGCCGCGATTATTGTTGTTCTGCCGACGGCGGCCACTTTCGGAAGTGTCGACCCGTACTGCGAGGATTGCGATTGCTGGGCCGAGGAGCAGGAGGAGGTCTGGACGTTGCCGGCTGATGCTGCCGCCGGTATCAGTCGAGACCTGGAGGCCGAGAAGTACCAGGTCCTGTTTGATCATGTCGACGAGATCGTCGACAGCGACGATTACCTGGCCATCGATCTGTTCTGCTGCCCCAGTTGCGACGATTCCAACTACCTGAAGGTCCGCCAGCTCGAAACGACCTACGACAAGGATGGTGATCCGAGCGTGGAGGACGAGACGATTGTCGAACCGATTCGGGTTCCCACCCAGCTCGTGGCCGAGTTGCTCAAGAGTGGCGAGGCCAGCGAGGTTCCCGCCCGGTGAGCAGCCTCAGGAGGCTGAGGATTCCAGACTGGACAATTCGACGGTGGGACACTCGACATCCGCCAGCATTCGGTCCACGGACGCGTCGTCCTTGAACCCGCTACCGGTGACCAGGCAGACGATGGTGGCGTCACGCCGGATGTGGCCGCTGCGAGCCGCCTCGACACAACCAGCCAGAGCGGTTGCTGCTGCCGGCTCGCAGAAGATGCCCTCCTCGGTGGCGAGCCGCTTTTGCATGTCCCAGACCGCCTCGTCGGTGACCAGATGCCCCTTGCCGTCGGTCGGCCTGAGTTCCTCGACAACGAGGTGTCCGTCGTTGATGTTGGGGACCTGGAGGCCGCTGATCTGCGACGTGCACTCCACGGGGGTGGCCCGTGTGGCACCGGCGGTCAGGGCCGACGCCATCGTGTCATTGCCTTCCGGCTGCACGCATTCGATGGCCGGTGAGACCGTCAGCAGTCCCTCGCTGACGAGCCGGGCATAACCACGGCAGACCGCCAGGCACAGTCCTCCTCCTCCCGACTGGCAAAAGACATGGTCCACCGGTGAGCCGCACTGTTGTTCGGCCTGCTCGGCCAATTCAAAGCTGATGGTCTCCACCCCGGTCATTCCCGGGATGCTGTAGATGTAGGAACTGACCTGAAGCCTGGCATCCGGGGCGTCGCCTTGTCCGGTCAGCACTTCGAAGGCCTGGCTGGAGACGGCGGGATCGAGACCGAAGCCACGAATCCGATAGACATGTGCCCCGTAGGCCATCATCTGTTTGAGCTTGCCGGCGGGGGCCGTTTCCACGACGGCGATCTCACAGGACAGTCCGGCCGCTGCCGTGTAGGCGGCGACCGCGGACCCGGTGTTCCCGCTGGAGGTGGCAATACAGCGAGTTTGTCCCTCGGCCCGCATGGCTGAAATGGCTGCGGCGCCGAACCGGTCCTTGAACGAACCCGCGGGATTGCCCATCTCGAGCTTGAGCCACAGGTTGTCGAGGCCCTCGGCGGGGCCGATCGCCGTGGATCGGACCAGCGGCGTGTTCCCCTCACCCAGGGTGACTCGATGCTTCTCGGCGACCGGCGTGATCCAGTCGGCCCATCTCCAGATACTCATGGACTTGTGTCTCCCACGGAGCTGTGACCAGGCCAGGAGGCTGTCGGCTCAGTCGACATCTTCCATGACGACCAGGACCGAGTCGCCCTCGTGGACTCTCGGGTAGGTCCTGATTGCCAGGACATGTCCCGACTGGGTGCAGACGATCTCACGGACATCGTCTCCCAGGACGTTGGCGACGTGTCCCAGCACGTCGCCGGGGGCGACGCGGTCGCCGAGAGACACCGCTGGTGTGAACTGGCCGGTGATCGGCGATGGGTTTTGCACCTGCATGTGCCCCGAGCCGTCCCGGTCGTCCTCGACCACAATTTCGACCCGTGACTCGGGGGCCTCCCGCTCGATCATGCCGAGCTCACCCATGACGTTCAGGCAGCCGTCGACGTAGGCTTGGACGCCTTCACCCGAGCAGTGACCGGATCCCAGGTACTCGGTGTAGATCGCCGGGACTCCCGCATCGCGGGCGACCGAGAGCGAGCGTCCATCGAGCGTGCCACACGTGCCCCAGATGACCGGCAGGTTGAACGCCTGGGCCATCCGTCTCTGGGTGTCGAGCCGATCAGGGTCGTCAGAGAGTCCGTAGCCGGACATCGGCCAGACATCCATCACGATGCCGCCGGAGTGCAGGTCGATGTAGTAGTCGGACGAGTTGATGAGGGCCGAGAGCGAGACGGCGGTCCGCAGCGTGACGCTGCCGTCGGGGTCTCCCGGGCAGACGCGGGCCAGGTCGAGACCGTCCTCGGCGGTCCGATCGCCGTTGAGGAAAGCCGCCTCGTTGACCACCGGCACCAGCGTCAGCCGGCCCCGGAGTTGTTCGGGGGCGACGATGTCGGCCAGCCGGCGGATCGCCGACATCGACTCGAATTCGTCACCGTGGACGCCGCCGGTGATCAACAGGTGGGGGCCGTCCGGGTCCCTCGCCGTGCCGAGGATCTCAATTCGCTGCAGTTCGATGGTCTCGCTCATGATGCGTGGCATACTATAGGAGCCGGGTCGGTGAGGGAAACGAACCGGCCCGGCCGGGAACGGGAGATGCCATGACAACAGACAGGACGGCGAGATGAGCGACGGTGTGCCCGAGACGATCACGCTGGAGATGATGAGGGAGTCGTTGTATGCGGCGGTCGTCTGTGACGCCCTCGACGGACTCGGCTACACGCACCAGTCCCCTCGCATCGCCCTCCCGCCGGTGACGGTCGACACCACGCTGGTCGGCCGTTGCAAGACCACGCTCTGGGGTGACATGTACCACCCTGATCCCCGCCCCTATGAGCTGGAGCTCAAGGCGGTGGACGGCTGTCAGCCGGACGACATCCTGATCGCGGCGGCTGGCGGCAGTGAACGATCGGGTATCTGGGGCGAGTTGTTGTCGACGGCCGCCACCAATGCCGGCTGCGTCGGAGCGATTGTCGACGGAGCCGTGCGGGACATTCGCCAGATGACCGAGATGGGATTCCCGGTCTATGCGAGAAGCCGCAACATCTATGACAGCAAGGACCGCCAGCGGGTCGTGGATATCGACGTGCCGGTGGAGATCGGCGCAGTCGTGTTTTCGCCCGGTGATCTCGTCATCGCTGATGTTGACGGCGTGGTCGTCGTGCCGGCGGAGATCGAGAACGAGGCGATCTCGGCGGCGTGGCAAAAGGTGCACGCCGAGAACATCACGCGTGATGCGATTCGGGACGGGATGAAGGCGACCGAGGCATACGAAACATTCGGGGTGCTCTAGGGGGCCGGTGGTCCCGGCGGCAGCCCATTTCAACTTGGAGAGGCGGATTGATGGCAACGACCGACACCAGCCAGACCAGCGGCCGCGTGGCGAAATCGATGGAGATGTATGGGCGGCTGCTCGAGTTGATCCCGGGTGGCACCCAGTTGATCAGCAGGCGACCCACACGATTTGCTCTCGGTGTCAGCCCGGTCGTGGCCACCCGCGGCAAGGGGCCGAAGATCTGGGACGTGGATGGCAACGAGTATGTCGACTGGGTGAGTGCCATCGGGTCGGTCATTCTCGGGTACGCCGACCCGGTGGTCGACGAGGCGGTCAAGGCTCAGATCGATCGGGGTGTCAACTTCTCGATCACCCACGAGCTGGAACTCGAACTCGCCGAGTTGCTCGTCGAACGGATCCCGTGTGCTGAAATGGTGCGATACGCACGCGGCGGAGGGGATGCCTGTTCGGTGGCCGCGAGAATCGCCCGCGGAGCGACTGGTCGGGACAAGATCCTGTTCTGTGGCTACCACGGCTGGCACGACTGGTACCAGGCAGCCAACCATGCGAGCGACGAGAACCTCGACGAGCACCTCTTCCCGGGAATCGAGCCGATCGGGGTGCCGAGTGCCCTCGCCGGGACGGCGATCCCGTTCGCCTACGGAGACCTCGATGGTCTCGGTGAGCGTCTCGATCGGCACCGCGGCGAAGTGGCCGCCGTGATGATGGAACCGATGCGGAGCGACTTGCCTCCCGAGGGATACCTCGAGGGTGTGGCCGGTCTCTGTCGGGATCACGATGTGGTCCTGATTTTCGACGAGGTGTCGACCGGTTTCCGCCCGTCTGACGCCGGCGTCCAGCCGGTCCTGGGGGTGGAACCCGACATGACGGTCTTTGCCAAGTCGATTTCCAACGGTTACGCGATGGGCGCCGTGGTCGGACGACGTGACGTGATGGCACCGGCCGAACAGATGTTCGTCTCCAGCACCTACTGGGGCGAGGCGGTTGGCCTGTCAGCTGCCATCACGACGCTGAAGGAACTGAGAACGAGACAGACGGCCGACACGCTGGCGTCGCGAGGGCGATTGCTCAAGGAGAAGCTCAACAGTGTGGCCGAAAGCGTCGGCGTTGGGATCCGATGCACCGGAATCGACTATCACCCCCATCTCGAATTTGGAGTCGACGACGCGACGCTGTCCAATAAGCTGGGCACGCTGTACGTGCAGGAGATGGCCAAGCGGGGGCATCACGGGTACACGTCGTTTTATCTGAACGAAGCCCAGGGCGAGGCCGAGATCGAGTCCGCGGCGGACGCGGCACGCGAGGTTTTCACCCTCATTGGCGAAACCCTGGACGACGGGCAGATTGACCAACGGCTCGAGGCTCAGGAACGACAGGAATTCTTCAAACGGTTGGTGACATGATGCAAGAAGCAACCTCGATCGCCACGGCGGCCGCCGTGGAGGACTACGCGAGTTTCCGGGACGACTACGAACGCGATGGATTCGTCGTACTTCGTGGCTTCTTCAAGGGGCCGGAGTTCGAAGAACTGCGCGAGGAACTCGACCGATATATTGCGGAGGTCGTTCCCACTCTCCCGGACACCGACGCGTTCTTCCACGATCGCAAGTCGCCCGAGACGCTCAAGCAGATGCAGTACATGGTGGATCCGTACTTCGTGGAGTACGGGACACGCGAGCCGTTCGTGAGCCTGGCCGAGGCGTTGATGGGTGAGCCGGTGCGGGCACAGCGGCCCGAGTGGTTCAACAAACCGCCGAACACCGATCACCCGACCCCGCCACACCAGGACAACTTCTACATCAACCTCGACCCCGCCCCGTTGACGATGTGGCTGGCGCTCGATGCGGTGGATGAGGAAAATGGGTGCCTGCGGTACTGTCAAGGCACTCATCGTGACGGGCTGAGGCCGCACGCGCGAACGGAGGTCCTGGGGTTTTCGCAGGGGATCTCTGATTACGGTGATGCCGACGCATCGCTCGAGGTATCGGTACACATGCAGCCAGGCGACGTGGCTGTGCACCATGGCGAGTTGATTCATCGTGCCAACGCCAACACTTCGGCCGAGCGGCATCGCCGAGCCCTGGGACTGGTCTACTACGCCGGGTCAGCGGAACGAGACGAGACGGCCCATGCGGCATACATGGCCCAGGTCGTCGATCAGCACAAGGGGATGGGGCTGGAGAACGAAGGCCCGTAGCCAATCTGGTAACAGATTGGAGAGTCGCTGGTCGCTCTCCTGAAGTGTGACCACTTCAGCGACGTGAGGATCTGTCGTCTTTGGCTACACATCCACCCAGGTGCGGGAATCGGCGGCCTCGAGGATGGCGAGGTTGCACCTGAGCGTCTGGATTCCCTCTTCGAGCGGGCAGAGTGGGTTGGCGTCTCCGCAGGCATGGTCCAGGAAGGCGTGTGCCTGATTGACGAAAATGTCATCTCTCTCCAGCGGTGCCATCTCGTGAATCGTCCAGGGAGTCTCCGGTTCCGTGACGGTCATCCAGCGTCCCAGGTGGGCCTCGGCCCGGATCGTCCCGGCTTCGCAGATCACTGTCAGTTGGCCCTCATTGGGAGCCTGGTGCTGGTTCATCGAATAGTTGGCCATGATGTCACCGTGGCGAGCGATGACATGCACCGAGTCCTCGATGTCCACTCCCACGAGTGCGAGGTGATCGCAGTCAGCCGCCACCCGTGTCATCGGTCCGACCATCCACTCCACGAAATTGACCGCGTGCGTCAGGCCATCCTGGATTACTCCGCCACCGGTGGCACGATCGACGTAGTAGATCTCACGATAGGCCGGGCGGTAGTGCGGGAAGTGCTGACCGGAGACGAGGATCACCTCGATCGGTCGTCCGAACTGGCTCGACTGAATCTGGTCGCGGACAGCCTGGAACAGCGGGTGAGCCCGCATGACGTAAGCCATGGAGAATCGGGCCGACGGGGCGGCCACGAGTTCTGTCAATCGCTCGATGTCGTCGAGCGAGGTCGACAACGGCTTCTCGCACAGGACCGCGATGCCGGATTCCAGGAGCCGGATGGCCATTGTCACGTGGAGATGAGCCGGTGTGCAGATGACGGCGATGTCAGGGGGATCTGAAAGGGCGGTATCAAGATCGGCAAACGCGCCGGCCAGCTCGTAACGAGCTGACACGTCGTCACGGACGTCCGCGTTGGTTTCACAGATCGATACGTCGCACCGGCCGGTCGCCAGGAAGCAGCGAGTGTGCCGTTCGCCGATAGATCCGGTGCCGATCACCAGCACGTGAGGGCGCGAGGAATCAGTCACGTCAGTCACGTCAGTTCTGCTCGGACAGGACGTCTTGGATGCTCTGGTCGAGGATCGCCACCATCTGGTCGATCTGTTCTCCCGTGACCGTCAACGGCGGCCCCAGCGCGATCCAGTGCGGATCAAAGCGGCTGATCAGCCCGTTTTGCAGGGCCCGTCGACCGATCGTCTGGCCGATCGGGGGATCAAACTGCTCCTTGGTCGCGGGGTCTTTGACGATTTCGATGCATTGCATCAAACCTTTGCCACGGATGTCGCCAATGATGCCGTGCCGCTTGAGGGACTCGAAACCGGCCCGAAGTCGGTCTCCCTGCTCTCGCACGTTGGCACAGAGGTCCCGTTCGAGAATCTCTGACAGGGTGGCCAGGCCGGCTGCAGCCGAGATCGGATTGCCTTCGAAGGTGTGCCCCTCGACGAAACCCGGGTTCGACTCAGGGTCACCCCAAAACGTCTCGGCGATGTGCTTTCGGCACAGCAGCGCCGCGATCGGGGCATAGCCTCCCGAGAGCCCCTTGCCGAGGCAGAGCAGGTCGGGGGTCACGCCGAACGTTTGGGCCGCAAACATCTCACCCGTTCGCCCAACGCCCGTGATGATCTCGTCAAAAATCAGCAATACGTCGTGGCGATCGCAATACTCGCGGAGCGCCGGAAGGTACTCATCGGGCGGATCGATGATGCCGCCGGTGTGCCCGATCGGCTCAACGATCACTGCTGCCACGCTGTCGGGTTCCTCGAGATCGATCACGTCGTCGACCAGCGACGCACAGGTCAGTCCGCAGTCGGGGTACGTCTTGTCGAACGGGCAGCGGTAGCACGTCGGCGGGAAGACGTGCACGAAGCCGGTTCCGAGAGGTTCGTTGACCGCGCGGCGTGACTTGAGACCACCGGCCGAAAGCGACCCCATGGTCGATCCGTGCCAAGAGTGATAGCGGCCAATGATCTTGAACTTTCCGGCGTTGCCTTTCAGCCGGTGGTATTGCCGGGCCATCTTGATGGCCGCCTCGGTTGTCTCGGAGCCGCCGGAGAAGAACTTGACCGCTCCCATGTCGTCGGGAGCCACCTCGACCAACTTGTTGGCCAACTGCACCGCCAGGGGGTTGGTGCCGTGCATGACCGGTGAGAAGGTCAGCGTGTCGAACTGCTGCTTGATCGCATCGATCACCCGCCGGTTGTTGTGGCCGACGCTGACGACGTAGATGCCCGAGAGCCCGTCAAGGTACTGCTTGTCGTTGACGTCCCAGTAGTGGACGCCGTCGGCCCGCGACATGATCAACGGGTCGGCGGCAAAGGCCTTCATCTGGGACCGGACCATGATCTGGCGGAGGAACTTCTCCTCGGTCGTCTGGGCGTCAGAGATGATCTCGGTGGGCGTCGTCATTCCCGCTTACCTGCTTCCTGGTTGGCTGTGGGTGTCATCGAGGCCGCTTCAAGTCGAAACGTGGCCTGTTGTTGCACTTGGAGGCGGATGTCGACGTCGACCATCTGGCTCCAGGCGGTCATCAGTTGATCATAAACGGGGCCCGGTTCGCCACGCCCGACCGGGGCGTTGTTGAAGGACGTGACCGGGGCGAGGCAATAGGGAGTGGTGGCCACGAACGCCTCGGTGGCGTCCGACACGTCGTCGGGACGGAGTTCACGGTGCGAGAATCCGATCCCGGCCGCCTCGCAGAGCTCCTCGACCACCGCCACGCTGATGCTCGGCAGCACGCTGTCGCTTTCGGGCGAGACGACTCCGGAATCGTCGAACAGCAGAAAGCTGGCGGCAGCCGTTTCGGTCAGACGTCCGTCCGAGTCGAGCAAAACCGCCCGGGCCCCCGGAGCCGCGACGCTCGCCTGGCGATCGGCCAGGTAGTAGTGCAGGCGGCTGCGGTGTTTGATGGCCGGGTCGATGCAGGACCTGGGCAGCTGTCGGACCGCGGAGGTCACCAGGTGGAGACCGGTAGACTGCATGTCCGACCAGAGTTCAAAGGGGAGTGGGAACGTGTGGACGCAGACGGACGGCGTGGACGGAACGCTGCCGGCGACCTGGCCCGAGTAGGTGGCGTAGGGGCCAGCTGTGGCAAACAGGACGAGACCGAGATCGTTGTCCTGAGCGGTCGCCACCGAGTTGTGGGCGACGACATCACGGCAAATCCCGGCTAACTCGTCAGAGCTCAGCCCGATGTCAAAGCCGACTGTTTCCAGCGAGTTGGCGAATCGCCACAGATGGTCATCGAGCCGAAACAGCTCGTGGCCAAACGTCCTGAGCGTTTCGGACACCGTGGCGCCCTGGACAATCCCCGCGTCACTCACCGGCAGGACCGCCTGGTCGGCCGGGACCATTTCCCCATTGAGAAAGGCGAGCGGCTGGGCCATGGTGATGTCCGGGGCTGACCGGATTTGACTGGAGGCGAGTTGCTGGTCGTTGGTGTACGAGTGAGACTATCGTATCGGTTGGGCTGTGGGCCGACAAAGCCGTTGGCCAACCGCTGACGCGTGCGGATCTGCAACGAGCGAGCTTGTGAGAAAGTTGGATTGATGGACCCGTTTCAGGCGATCACCGCGCTGCTGACACTAACCGCCATGGAAATCGTGCTGGGCATCGACAATGTCGTGTTCATCGCGATCCTGTGCAGCCGCCTGCCGGAGTCTCAACAGAAACTCGGACGCCAACTCGGCCTCGCAGCGGCCCTGGTCACGAGAATCCTGCTCCTGTGCCTGCTGTTCTGGATGCTCGATCCTGAGAACAGCGTCTTCACGCATGTCCTGCTTGACCTGAACGGAGACGTTGGGTTTCCGCAGGAGTGGTTGCAGGACGACGCGGGGCAGCTCCGTGAGTCGATCAACCAGTTCACGGTGCAGGACCTGATCTTGTTCGTGGGCGGGATGTTCCTGATTGGCAAGAGCGTGCACGAGGTGCACAACGCGATGGAGGGAGAGTCGGAGGTCGAGGACACCGACAAGCCGGCCAGCTTTTCCAGCGTGCTGGTGCAGGTGGCACTGCTCGACATCGTCTTCTCGCTCGATTCGGTCATCACCGCGGTGGGCATGGCCGAGCAGCTGTGGGTGATGGTGACGGCGATCATCATCGCGGTGGGTGTGATGCTGATCTTTGCCGACAGCATCAGCGGGTTCATCGAGGCGAACCCGACGGTCAAGATGCTCGCGCTGAGCTTCCTGATCCTGATCGGGGTGATGCTGACGGCCGAGGCGATGGGGATGCATATCAAGAAAGGGTACATCTACTTCGCCATGGCATTTGCCCTGGTCGTCGAAATGCTCAACATGCGGGTCCGACGACGCAAGGCGAGACTGAGGGCAGAAGCGGAAGCCGCCTGATTCAACGGCGGTCGTGCCACCGGGTTCAACCTGGCGTGGTGTCCTGCGGTGCCCCGTCTCGGAAGCGGTCGAGTTGATCGCGATCCAATTCGACGCCCAGGCCAGGTCCGGGTGGCGGAGCGGCGGTCTTTGGGCCGAGGTCGAGCGGCCGGGTGATCAGGTCGGCCTCGTGGTAGAGAGGCCCGATCAGGTCTGCCGGATACCGGTCGCTGTCGATGGCCGGGTCTGCGACGGCGAGATGGAGCATGGCGGCGGTCGCGATGCCGAGCTCGAGATTCGAACCCATGGCGCAGACGATCCCCGCCTCGGACGCCACCCGCGTGATGCGACGGGTCTCCAGCAGCCCCCCGTGCTTTCCGGGATAGATCGCCAATATGTCGGCGGCGTCGTGACGCGTCAGCTGCACCGCGTCGTCGAGCGTGAAGCAGCTCTCGTCGGCCATGATGGGGATGTCGGTCTGCTGTTTCAGGGACGCCAGGGCCTGTGGATCGCCCGCCGCGATCGGTTGCTCGGCAAACAGGACGTCGAATTCGTCCAGGGCGGCCATCATGGTAGCTGCCGTCGCGATGTCCCAGCCGCAGTTGGCGTCGAACCCGATCGGGACATCAGCTCCCGCCAATTCGCGGACTGCCCGAAATCGGGCCAGGTCGGTCTCGGCGTCCAGCCCGACCTTGACCTTGAGTGCCCGGACACCCCAGCCCAGGAATCGGCTCGCCAGCCCCGCCGCCTTGTCCACGGGAAATGCCCCGACAACCATCTTGATCGGGGCCGATTCGCGGACTTTCCCTCCCAGCAGGTCATGGACCGGGGCATTCTCGGCCTTGCCGGCCAGGTCCCAGATGGCCATCTCGACGGCGGCCTTGGTGAAGGGGTTGAATCGGATCACTCCGTCGATCTGGTGCCAGGTCTCTTCGATCCGGCGCGGATCCATGCCGAGGATCGCCGGCCCGATCAACTCGTCGATCGCGGCCAGGCACCCGGTCCTGGTTTCGCCGCTCCAGCGAGGTGCCACGGTGGCCTCGCCAAAACCGATCAGCCCATTGTCGGCTTCCACCTCAACGATGACGTACGGCGAGGTGATGTGCTCACCGTGGGCCGTCTTGGTTGTCAGCTCGGGGACGAGGGGGACATGAATGGGCGTCGCGGTCACGCGGGTGATTTTCATCAGGCAGAGTCGCTTTCCTTGGAGTCGTCGCCAGGGCTGTTCGTGGCACTTGCGGCATCTTCGGCGTCAACGCTGCTGTCGTCGTGCGGTGTGGGTTCGGTCACGGGATGCGCTGGGATTCGGACGGCAGCGAACGCCAGTGCGGCACACAGGTAAAACCCGGCGTGCACCAGGATCAACAATTGCCAACCCTCGCTGCCGGTGGTCCCCTCGCTATTGACCTTGATCGCGTCGACCAACGTGCCGACCAGCGGCGTGAAAATCACTCCCGCCAGGCCACCAATCGTGTTGGATGCCCCGGAGACGACCGCAGCACTCTTGCCGCCCAGGTCGATCAGTCCGACCCAGACCGCGGGGCTGGCCATCCCCGAAAAGCCGGCGCCCACAGTGATCATCAACACCACCTGGCCGGGCGTGCTGGCGAAGGCGGAACCGACCGTCAGTGCCGTGGTGATCAGCAGAGACACGCAGGCGAATCCACTGCGGCTCAGCGTGCGATTGCCTGTCAGTTTCTGCAGGAGGTCGATCACCGATCCCCCCACGAATCCTCCCACGATGACACCCACCAGGGGCCATGCCGAGTAGTCAGCGGCCTGCTTGACGCTGAGCCCATGGCCTCGTTCCAGGAATTCGGGAAAGTAGGTCACAAACAGGTTGTAGCCCGCGGCGCGGAATGGAGCCTGGATGCACATCCAGATGATCGATGCGTGCGCAAGCAGCTTCCAGAGCGGCACGCGAGGTGTGCTCGAGCCGCTGTCATCCGGGCTGACGGTCTCAATGAGGTCACTGGAGTCTCCGATCCTGGCCGCGGACTCTGCAGACGCGGTGCCGGTTTCGGCGCCGCATGCATCGTCCCTGGCAGACACCCACGGGTGTTGCTCGGGGCGCGTGCGAAACACCAGCCAGAAGGCGACGGCCCAGGCGATGCCGACCAGGGAGTAGACCTGGAAAACGCTGCGCCAGTGCATGTGCTCCATCAGCCGTCCTGTCAGCCAGAAGGCAGCAGCTCCACCCAGTGACATGGCCACGCCAATCATCGCCGACACCGAACCGTGCAGCTTCGACGGATACCAGTCCTTGATGATCTGGGCGGTGTTGGGAACCAGGCCCGCCTGAGCACAGCCGAAGAAAAACCGGCTGACGACCAGCGGAATCAGTGATGCGACAAACGAGGTCCAGACGGTGAAGATCGACCAGACCACGCTGAACAGGGAGAGCGCATTGCGTGTGCCGATCCTCTGGCCGATGGCGCCTCCGGGAATCTGAAAGATCATGTACCCGAGCGCAAAGAGGCTGAAGACGTAGCCCATCTGCTCGCTGTTGAGCTTCAGCTCCGCCTGGATCGTCGTGTTGGCCACGGCCAGGCAGTGGCGGGTGAGATAGGCGCTGGCGGAGGCGAGTGCGACGAGGACGAGGACGCCCACGCGCAGGTTCAACGAGATCCTGGGGCCAGGTTCTTCATCCGATCGGCTCACGCGAGCATCCCTCTGAGGGCGTTGGCGGTGACAGCGCTGATGCCGTCGTCGATCGGGATCGAGAGCGTCCAGCAGAGCGAGCCCACCGAAAAGACCTGGCCACCCGATTCGGTTTCGTACGAGATGAGATCAGCCCCCGTGTCGCCCGGGTTGGTGCCCTTGGAGAGGTGGCAGAGGTTGGCTGGCGATTCCGGGCAGATCTTGTCGAGTTCGTGGCCCGAGGCTCCGCCCGGACACCGCTCGTGGAGGCTGCCAGTTCCGAAGAGGTCTCCGGCCGAGAGGCCGGTGCCGGTGAACACCGGGTTCGTGGGGTCAATCACGCGATACGGGGCACCGGATTGAAATCCTGAGTGGGTGTAGGCAATTCCCAGCAGATGAGCTTCCGATTCGCCTCGCAACGGGTGCTCGCCTTCCCGGCGGCAGAGAATCGTCTGCTCGTCGGCGAACTCGACCTCGGCATACAGGCCACAGCCGGCCAAATACATCAGTCGTCCTCCATCGTGATGCACCCATTTCTTCACCCGAGCATACATCTCGGGCGACCAGTATTCCGGGTGAGTGTTGAGGATCAGCACGCGATAGCTTTCGAGCGGCACCCGATCAAAGTGCAACTCGGTTTCGCTGTAGAGGTCGTAGTTGAAGCCCTCGCGTTCGAGCCAACCGAGCAATCTCCATTCACCAGGAGCCAGGGCCGATCCCATACGACCCCGGATGGGAGACGTGATCTGGTCTGCCTCGGGAATCACACATGACGGAGCCGGTCGATCAAAGGACAGTGGTGCTGCCGTTTCTTCGAACGGCCACGTGTCGGGCCGCAGGTAGCGGCCCAGGTCCTGCCTCGAGTTGACGACCGGCTCGGAAGTGAGACCGTCCTGGTTGAAGTAGTTGCTGCGACCGCCAAACTTGTTGTACGCATTCCAGGTGATCGTCGAAGCCAGGACGCAGATGTCTGATTGCGGTGTGGCCGGCGAGACAATCCACGGGAAGTTGGTGAAGCGTCCGTCGCGTGTTGTGGCATGCAGGTAGTAGAGGCCCTGGCGATCCGGCGCCGGGAGTCCGTGTTTTTGAAACTCGAGCGTGTAGCCGGTCCGATTCCACTTCGCTCCGGTTTGGGTGTAGTCGCCATCGGGAGTGATCTGCATCATCGCCCGGTGCCCGTGTTCGTCGCACCAGCCGTAACTCTTGATGAACTCGCGCGTCCATCCGTAGCGAAACAGGTCGAGCCGGAATTGCTCGACACTGTGTACGCGGTATTCAGACGATTCCCCCACGCGACACCAGTTGGGCCACATGTAGCCGAGGAATCCGTCTGAAAGCAGCCTAAGGAGTTGAGGCTGATCGGGGGCGACGGTGATTTGTGTCCGCTTGGAACCAAAGCCGGTCGCGTGCAGAATTGCCTCGTAGTCGCCCAATTCCAGGTCGGCGTAACAGGCCCCCGACGCCGACGAGATAATCGTCCAGGCCCGCCCCGCTTGCCTCAGCTCGAGCGTCGCTCCACAAATTGCCTGGTGGTTTTCGTCGCTGACATGCGCGATGAGCATCGGAGACCTGGTGTGACGAGGAGGGGGGCGGTGAACTATGAAGACGGGGGTCGGACCCGCCATTGGCAGAACCGACCCCCGGGGCAGTGTGCGTGGCGCAAGATCGGGAGCTCACAGCTCCTTGATCATGATGTTGCGGAAGTGGATCGGTGCGCCTTCGGACTGAAGACCGAATGGGCCCTTTCGGTTGATGTAGGGGCCACTCTTGGCGATCAGCACGCCGTTGAGCTTGGCGGTCAACACGCCATTTTCCGAGACGATGTGGAGCTTGTTCCACTCGGTGTGTGGCTTGCGGGATTTTTCGCGGGCTGCCTTGTCTCCGTTGTTGCGTGGCCCCTTGGCTCCGCCCATGGCGAAAATCATGCCCAGGTTGTCGTAGTGTCCTTGTACCTCGACACAGGCCGGCCAGATCTTGTGCTTACCGGCGATGTAGTTGAGCACACCGCTGTTGCCCTTTTGCTTGGGATAGCGAAATTCGAAGGTGAGGATGTAATTCGAGTAGCTCTTCTTGGTGCAGATGTAGCCGTTGGGCTTGCCGGTACACTCGATCACGTCGCCATTGACTTTCCAACTCTTTGCGTCACCGAAGGCGACAAAGAAGTCTTTCTCCAGGCTCTTGAGCTGAACGAATCCCTTCTTGTCGGCGGCGTTGGTGGCCGAGGTGGATTGCAGAACAATCCCGACGAGCAACGAGGCGACCAGGGTGGTGGTGAGCAGGCGGTGGATCATGGTGCGGAGTCCTGTGAGAAGAATCGGAAGCGTGTGGGGCGCGAGGACGGCCGAGTATCACGCGAGAATCGACTTGATCACGTTACCGGCGACATCGGTGAGGCGGAAGTCTCGACCCTGGAACGGGAACGTGAGTCGTTCGTGATCGACGCCCAGGAGCCTGAGCATGGTGGCGTGCATGTCGTGCACGGTGACCACGTTCTCGGCAGCGTTGTATCCGAGCTCGTCGGTGTTGCCGTAGGAAATGCCGCCCTTGATGCCACCTCCGGCCATCCAGATCGAGAAGCCTTTGATGTGGTGGTCCCGTCCGCTGCCCTGGGCCATGGGCGTCCGCCCGAATTCACCAGCCCAGATCACCAGGGTGTCCTTGAGCATGTCGCGTTGCTTGAGATCCTTGATGAGTGCAGCAGCACCCTGGTCGACGATCTTGGCCGTGCGAGCCGACGCCGTCTTGATGTTGCCGTGGTGGTCCCAGCCCCGGTGGTAGAGCTGCACGAACCGCACACCTCGCTCGGCCAGCCGCCTGGCCAGAAGGCAATTCGAGGCGAATGAGCCGTCGCTGCCCTTGGTGCCATACAGGTCGAGCACGTGCTTAGGCTCGTCGGAGATGTCGATCAACTGGGGCACGCTGGTCTGCATGCGAAATGCCATCTCGTACTGGCTGATCCGAGTGGCGATTTCCTGGTCAGCCACCTGGAGATCTCGGATCTGGTTGAGTTTCTGGATGGCGGTGATGACATCGCGTTGCCGGACTTGGCTGACGCCCCGGGGGTTCTTGACATAGAGAACGGGGTCGCCCTTGGAATGAAAATGTACGCCCTGGAACCGGCTGGGCAGGAATCCGCTGTGCCACTGTCGAGATGCGATGGGCTGGTTTTGTCCGCCGCCGACCGAGGTCAGGACAACGAATCCAGGGAGGTTTTCAGTTTCGGCGCCGAGTCCATAGGTCAACCAGGCTCCCATCGAGGGGCGACCGCTGATGGTCGTTCCGGTGTTCATGAAGGTGTGGGCGGGGTCATGGTTGATCGCCTCGGTCTTCATCGAACGGATGATGCACATCTCGTCAGCGACCTCGCCCAGGTGAGGGAAGATGCTCGAAAAGGTCTGGCCACTCTTTCCGTACTGCTTGAACTCGTGTTGGGGCGCCAGGCAGGTCAGCTTGCGTCCCTGCAACTGGGCAATCGGCTGTCCCTTGGTGTAGGACTCGGGCATCGGCTTGCCGTTCATCTCGGCCAGCTTCGGCTTGTGGTCCCACGTTTCGAGGTGGCTGGCTCCACCGGCCATGCACAAGAAGATGACCCGTTTGGTCTTGGCCGGGAAATGGAGAGTCTTCAGCGATCCGGTCCACTTCGGGACGCGGATCCCGTCGGCTGGGGCCGCGGCCTGGGCGCGCGAGGCCGCCTGCTGACCGATCATGGTCGCCAGGGCCAGTGATCCGATACCCTGGGCCCCCCGGCCCAGAAAACAGCGTCGTGCCAGCGGCATGTTGGAGGCTGCCAAGCGGGCAGATGTGATTTGTGAACTGCCGGATGTGTTGTTGTTCATGATCTCGTGATCGTCTCGTGCAAGTTGAGCAGGATACGGGCCAGCGACATCCACGCCGCTCGCTGGGCAATCTCGGCGTCAGATGCTTGGGCGGGCGGCTTGAGCCGACCGGCGGTGAGCACCTGCCTGGCCGCAGCCGGATCTGCGAGATACTCGGACTGGTGCTTGTTGAAGACGGACTGGAGCACGGTGCGTTCCGCCGAGCTGGCGGAACGTGCGAGGACGCGGCGGAAAGCCCAGTCGAGGCGAGTGGCAAATGCGTCCGGTCCACTCGCCGCCACGTCTGAAGTTGCGATCCGTTCGGCCAGAGCTGCCGCCGCCTCGACGTAAGTCGGATCGTTGAGCAGGACCAACGCCTGTTGTGGCGTGTTGGAACGAGGCCGTTCGACGGTGCACTCCTCGCGGCTCGGGGCATCAAACGCCAGCAGGCTGGGGTGCAGAAACATCCGTTGCCACCAGGTGTAAAGGCCACGCCGGTACACGCCCTCACCGCCTGAAGCCTGCCAGGTTCGGGCCGGGAAGTTCATGTGGCGCCAGTAGCCTGCCGGCTGATATGGCTTGACGCTCGGTCCGCCAATCCGGGTCACGAGCAGGCCGCTGACGGCCAACGCGTTGTCCCGGACGATTTCGGCGTCGAGCCGAAAGCGGGCCTGTCGAGCGAGCAACTGGTTGTAGGGATCACGCTTGGCCAGCGCGGGAGGCACGATGGACGCTTGGCGGTAGGCCCCGGAATTGACCATCAGGCGAATCATGTGCTTGACGTCCCATCCGCTCTCGATGAATTCGACCGCGAGCCAGTCCAGGAGTTCCGGGTGAGTCGGAAGAATGCCCTGGGCACCGAGGTCGTCGAGGGGCTGTGCGAGTCCCTGTCCGAAGAACAGCTTCCAGAGCCGATTGACGAAGGCGCGGGCCGTCAGCGGGTTGTCCTTGCGGACGATCCAACCGGCCAGATCGAGGCGTGTGCCGCGGCGGTCTCCGAGATCCAGTGGAGGCAGAAAACCGGGGACGTCTGGGCTCATCACCGGCCCGGAGTCGTCCATCCAGTTGCCCCGTGGCAACAGGCGAATCGGGCGGGGCGTGACCGAGACGGTCATCAGAGTCTTCGGCAGTTGCTTCTCGAGATTGGCCTTTCGTCCGGCGGCTGCAGCCAGTTTCTGCCGAAGGGGTTTCAGCGAGGGGGCGATCGACAGGAAGTGGTCCGTGACAGCTTTTTTCTGTGCGTCGTTGCGCTTGTCGTCAGGCACCCGTAACGCTGCCGCGACGGCCTGTGGCAGCTTGTTGGCAGTGGGCCGGAAGTAGAAACCGTATCCGCCACCACCGTTGGCGACCTTCATCAGCAGCCGATTTTCGCCCTTGATGAGATCCAGGGTCGTCTTGTCCTGGTCGGGGGCAACGCCCCGCAGGACTTTCTTTTCAAACACCGGTTTGCCGTTGAGCCAGATCTTCAGGCTGTCGTCGCTGCCGAGGCTGACGGCGAGTTTTTGCGGCCGATCGGTGGTGATGGTGCGTGTGAGATACGTGGCACAGTTCTGGCCGGGCAACGCGTGCGGCTTGCCGTCGACAAACGCCTTGGCCAGCTTCCACGCCAACCCGTTGTACGACTTGGCCAGGTCGACCTCGGTCTCCGGCGGAAACGCCTTCGCGTGGGCCTCGTCGAAGTTGCCCGCAGGGAACGGGCCGATCGATGACCAGGGAGACAGCGTGAGCTGGCTTTTGGCCTCTGCGGACACCGATTGCTCCCAGCGAGCCTGTTCGGCTTTCAATGCGGGGGTCTGGGTCGTCAGCTGCTTGTTGAGCGCAGTCACCTCCGCCTCGACGGCCTTCAGTGATTCGTCGAACATCCCCACCCGGACCGGATAGGCCTGCGGGTTGCCGACGCCTCTCTCCTTGATGTCGGCAAAGAACGAGGCGAACCGGTAAAAGTCGGTCGAGGTGAACGGGTCATACTTGTGGTCGTGACACTGAGCACATCCCAATGTGACACCCAGAAAGATCGAACTGGTGTTGCGGACGCGGTCGGCCGAGTACTTGGCCAGGTATTCCTTGGCCTGGGCACCACCTTCACTGGTCGTCTGCAACAGCATGTTGAAACCCGACGCCACCTTCTGTGTCGTGCCCGAGTCGGGGAGCAGGTCGCCGGCGAGTTGCTCTCTGACAAAGCGGTCGTACCGCATGTTGCGGTTGAAGGCATCGATGACGTAATCGCGATACGGGGCGATCTGGCGTGGTTCGTCGGAGTGGTATCCGTTGCTGTCGGCGTAGCGGACGACGTCCAGCCAGTAGATGGCCATCCGTTCCCCGTAGTGCTCAGACTCCAGCAGGCGATCAACCAACCGGTTCCAGGCTCGCGGCTTGTTGTCGCGGACAAACGCTTCGACCTCATCGGCCGTCGGCGGCAGACCGAGCAAATCGAGATAGGCCCGCCTGACGAGTGTCACGCGATCGGCCGGTCGGGAGGGAATCAGCCCCTCGGCGTAGTGGCGATCGAGCAGGAAGCGGTCAATCGGCGAGCGGACAAAGTCGAGGTAGTCAGGCGGAGAGGGGAGAGCCGGACGTCGCGGAGTGATCCAGGCCCAGTGCTGCTGGAACGTCGCCCCCTGGTCAATCCACGTCTTGAGCAGCGCGATCTGTTCGCTGGTCAGCGGCTTTTTGGCGTCGGCCGGAGGCATTCTCTGGTCGATGTCCTTAGTGGTGATGCGACGGAACAACTCGCTCTTGGCCGCCTGGCCCGGAACGAGAGTGCGATGGCCGTCGCGCGGCGCGAATGCCCCGTCCCTGGTGTCGAGTCTCAGGTCCGCTTCTCGCTGATCCGCGTCAGGGCCGTGGCACTGGAAGCAGTGCGCGGCGAGGATGGGACGAATCTGCCTGTTGAAGTCGACCTGCCTGGCCACGGGCGGCTTCGGCGGGTCGGCAGCCAAGGATGTCGGAACTCCGAATCCAGCCAGGCCGGTGCCGGCCAGCATTCCAAGCAGCCATGCCCAACAGGCTCGCGTCACATGCGTCTGGCCTGTTGTCGTCGACATTCCCATCGCATTCGCCTCCGTTGCCTTCCGAGTCAGCCCGGTGGGGCCGAACAACCCTCATAATATGAGTCACCGTCCCGATTGGTGACAACCCAGCCTCGAGCTGGCCGGCGGCCGGAAGTGCCCCATTGAACGGCCGCCGGATGGCTGTGATGATGAAGGTGAACGGTCCGTCGCTGGAGCGACATCGTTCCTGGTTTTTCAGAGAGGCTGACAGGTGACGACTCACGACCCGCATGACCGGCAGGGCCAGCCAACCGAGGCCGACGCGGAGGGGGCGGCGTGGTTTCCGCTGCGCTGGGCGGCCTGGTTTGACTCGTTGATGGCGAGGCTGGTGCAGGTCGTGGGACGGTCGGCGACGTTTCGCGTGGCATGCGGTGTGGCTATCCTCGCAATGGCGGCGATGCCAATCATCTACGTACTCGAGTGGCCGGACCGCCAGAGATCTCGTGAACAACTCGAATGGCTGGTACTGGTGGACGCTGGGAGTCGGCCAGGCGGCGGTGCAGCGGTTCGCGAGATTCTCGAGTCGATTCACCAGCGTGGCTCGACCTCGTTGGCCGGATTGAGTCTCCAGGCAAAAAATCTGGTCGGCCTCCGGCTTGCGGGAGCGAATCTCAAGGGGGTTCAGTTCACTGGATCCCGATTGACGGAGGCGGATCTGTCTGGTGCCGACTTGTCTGAAGCAGACCTTTCGGGGTGTGAGATCTCCGCGTCCAACCTCGTCGGGACCCGATTGCCAGGACTTGTGGCTCGCAACGCCGTGTTTCGACGGGCTGACATGACCCGTGTCGACGCGCGTGAAGCCGACCTGTCAGGTGCGGATCTCCGTGGTGCGAAACTGGAAGCGGCACAGTTCTACATGGCGAAGTTTCGTGGCGCGGACTTGACCGGCCTGAAACTGGGCATGGTGGCTGCGGCGGGTATTGGGTACCGGGGGACCGGCATGTCCGCCGCGATGATTGCCGGACCGGACCTCAGGCTGGCCGATTTCAGCGAGGCCAAACTCTCCGGAGCGGACCTCTCAGGAGCCTCGCTGGAGGGAAACACGTTTGTCCGTGCCGTGCTGAATGGGGCCAGGCTGCGGGGGACGCAGCTTCGGAGAGCTGATTTTTCGGCTGCTCAGCTTAAGGATGCGGACCTGACACGTGCTCAACTCAACGGCAGCATCCTGCGTGGTGCCGATCTCCGTGGGGCCAACCTGTCGGCGTCGGACCTGAGTGGATCGGATCTGGAAGGGGCACGGCTCGAGACAGCTGTCGTTGATCGAGCCGACTGGTTTGACCACCTGGCCGGGCTAGCGACTCCTCCCAGTGGAATCGCAGAGTTGGCCTCACGCTGGGTCGTGGTCCCCGTCTCGGGCGAAGCAGGGAGCACTCACTTCCGGATCGAGTCGTTTCAACCAGCGGGACGCGTGTCACGTGACGGGCCAACTCGGTAGCCTCGACTCCTCGAGAGGCCGCCGGTCGTCCCGCGGCCTCCGCCTCTTCCTTGCCTTCCTTACCTTCCTTGGTTGCACCGGATTCTCTGATATGACCATCGACCTGGCGGTTGTTCCCGTGGCCGGTCAAGGCACCCGTCTTCTTCCGTCAACCAAGAGCCAGCCCAAGGAAATGCTGCCGGTGGGGCGCAAGCCCGTAGTGCAATACGTGATCGAGGAACTGGCAAATTCGGGGATCGGCCGCCTGATGTTTATCACGGGGCCGGGCAAGGTTTCGATTGAAAACCACTTTGACACCAACTGGGAGTTGATCACCTTCTTGCGCGAGACTGGTCGCGAGGAATTACTCGAGGAACTCGATTTCGAGCGTCAGTCCCTGGAGTATTTTTATACCCGTCAACGACGACAGTTGGGATTGGGGCACGCGGTGCTTTGTGCTCGTCCGCTCGTCGGCGATCAGCCCTTCGTGGTGGCACTTGGGGATTCGATCATCGGTGTCAATGCGCAATCGGACATCGTCGCGCGCATGGTCGAGCGATTCGAGGCGGACAGCGCGGACGTCGTGGTGGCTTTTGAGGAAGTGCCAGCGTCGGAAGTGGTGCGTTATGGGATCGCGTCGCCGGTCGCGGGTGAATCTGACGAGGAGGTCTTTGGATTGGCCGATGTGATCGAAAAACCCACCGTAGAAGAGGCACCGAGCAGACTGGCCGTGGCCGCTCGCTATATCCTGTCCCCTCGGATCTTTGACGCCCTGGCCACGACCCGACCGGGACGGGGTGGAGAAATCCAGTTGACCGATGCGATCCGGGCGGTGTTGGCAGACGGGGGACGCGGGATTGGCATGCGGCTGAGGTCGGATGAGCAGCGATACGACATTGGGAATTTTGGCAGCTACTTCCGCGCGTTTGCGGAATTCGCATTGGCCGATCCCAGGTATGGAGAGGAATTGAAACGCCACCTCGCGGCCTTGCTCGATGCGTCTTCAAAGAGCGATGGAGCCGGTTGATGGAACTGATCAGGCAGCGAGCTACGGCACGAGCCGGTCTGATCGGAAATCCCTCCGACGGCTATCACGGCCGCACCATATCGGTGGCGATCGAGGACTTCTGGGCCGAGACGATCCTTTATGAGTGGGACCGGGTGGAGATTCTCCTCAGCCAGGAGGATCAGAGCCGGTTTGACTCGGTCTCGCAACTCGTCGACGACGTTCGCTTGCACGGTTACTACGGCGGTGTACGCCTGGTGAAAGCGACCATCAAGCGGTTCGTGGAATACTGCCGGGAGCGCGGAATTGCGTTGCACGAGCGGAATTTCGCGGTCAGGTACACTTCGAACATCCCGCGAGCGGTCGGGCTGGCCGGTTCGAGTGCCATCATCGTGGCGACCTTGCGTGCCCTGATGCAGTTTTACGGGGTCGAGATCCCCTGCGAGATTCAGCCGTCTCTGGTGTTGTCTGTGGAGACTGGAGAATTGGGCATCACGGCCGGGCTGCAGGATCGGGTCATCCAGGTGTACGGCGGAGTTGTGTCGATGGACTTTGGCAGTGAGGCCCGCAAGACGATTGATGGTTTTGAGTGCGGATCCTACTCGCCGATTTCGACCGGAGCGCTACCTCGTCTCTACGTGGCCTACTCGACGGATGCGGGTGAGCCAACAGAGGTGTTTCACAACCGGTTGCGTGAGCGTTATGACTCGGGAGAGTCCGCTGTTCTTGCCGCGATGGAGCGATTTGTGTCGCTGACTGAAGAAGCCGTTGCGGCATGCCAACAGGGAGACGTGGCGCGTCTGCACAGGTTGATGGACGAGAATTACGACACGCGTGCATCAATCTGTCGACTACCGGTGGAGCATGTTGCGATGATCGAGGCTGCGAGGTCGACGGGGGCCAGTGCCAAGTTTGCCGGTTCCGGTGGGGCGATCGTCGGCTGCTGTCACGACGACGCGATGTTCAATCGCCTGGGTGAGGCCCTTTCGCCACTTGGTTGCCGCGTGATCACACCGAGCATCGCTGAGCCCTTCGTGTAGCGTCGAACGAGTGTCGGTGCATTCGTGTGCTCTTGGGAGCTGCCGGATCTCCCTGCCGTTGCGGTCGGTAAATGGATGGCCATTCTGCGGGCCGCAGCCAAAGACCGTCAGAACAAATTCACTCACTCGTTGCGATTGGCGCAACCGATGTATTTTAACAATTAGCTGCCGTTAAATACGGCATGACGTCATGGGCAATGTCCTGCGATTCACGGGATGAATCGCGGAGGAAGGGGCACGGACTGATGTCCTCTTGCAACCTCACACTCACGTTGTTGGTGTTCGCAGCCGTTGGTGGGCTGTTTTGGCGGTGATGTGAGCGTTCAAGAGGGTGATGCACGATTTCACCTCGTCGCTTTGTCGGGTACCGGGCGAGCCCAAACCGCCGCAGGCGGGTGCGCGAAACGAATTGGCCCGGGGCGTGAGCCCCAGGGATCGAGAGTCAGCCAGAATCTCAGAGAGAGCCTGCCCCACCTCTGGTGGGGCGGGCGACACCTGTGGGTTGAGCATCGTTGCGGCCGACACCGGTATGGCCTTCCGGGAAATCTCCGCAATTCCGCGGTTTTTCTCGAAACTCCCGTTTTTCGACGGGGTTTCATTCCGTATGGAGTGCTTACCCACACCGGGTGACTCACCATACCGGGGGCGGCCTCCCGGAGCCCCCACTCCGGGATGGCCGTCCCTCCTTGTCGTCCTCTCAGATTACTGTTACAAGGCAATGGCCCGGCACACAGCGGAAGACGGGCGAATCCTCAGTTGTCGAGTCAATTCTCTACCAGGAGTCACGAGACATGTTGCGTTCCATGATGCAGTGGCGGAGCCTGATCGCCCTGACGGCGGTGGCGTTGTTGACCGCTTCGGTGGCTGAGGCTCAGGAAAAGAAACAGCAGCAGCCTCGACGCCAGCGTGGCGGTAGCGGTGGCCGGGCGTTCAACTTCGGCGGCCGTGGCGGTGGCGGTGCCGGTGCTCTGCAACTGATCGGACGCGAGGAAGTCCGAAAGGAACTCAAGATCACCGAGGAGCAATCCGGGATCATTCGCGAACTTCAACAGTCGGCTCGCCCCGACTTCCGTGCTCTACTGGGCAACATCCGCGACTTGTCTCGTGAAGAGCGTGAAAAGAAGTTGGCCGAGCTGCGGAAGCAGTCTGAAAAGAAGGCGAAAGACGCTGAGGCCGACCTCTATGGACTGATCCTCGACGAACCTCAGTCCAAACGACTCAAGCAAATCGTCTTGCAGCAGAAGGGCAACCGCGCCCTGACCGAGCCCGAGACGGCCAAGGCCCTGGGATTGACCCCGGCTCAGACCGCCAAGATCAAGGCCGCGATGGAAAATGCGCAGAAGAAGCAGCGTGAGCTGTTCTCGGGAGTCGGTGGCATCTTTGGTGGTGGTCGCCGTCCTGGCGGGAACAAGGACAATAAGAACACCGAGCGGAAGCGACCGTCTCGGGAGGAACTCCAGAAGCGGTTCGCCGAAATGCGAGCCAAGGGCGAGGCTCTTCGTGCCGAGACCGACAAGGCGATTGCCAGTGTCCTCACCGCTGAGCAGAAGACCAAGTTCGCTGCCCTGAAGGGGGCCAAGTTTGAACTTCCCCGCCGTTCGTTCTCCCGCAACCGTGGTGGACGAGGTGGCCAGGGGCAAAGGGGGCAGGGCGGCCGCGAACGAAGGCCGCAGCGCCCCAGCAACAAGAAGCGTGAGGCTTAGCAGACGCACGCGACATCGTCGTGTGGACTCCCGCTGTCTGCAGAGACGGAGTCCACCGCTTGGTCTCCTTTCAGCCCGACAGAGTCGGTCGGTGGTTGGAGTCGGCGGACGGTTTTGATCAGCCGCCACTCAATGCAGACAACGAGAGTTCATGGACGTTAGACGAGAGAGGGTGAGAGGCATCATGGTGCTTGGAAGTCGACGGAATCGATGGGGGCTGGCCTGTTTACTCGTTGCGATGATTGTCACGGCCCAGGGACGGGTCCTGCCAGCACAGGACACGGATGCGGACACGACGGCAGACAAGTCTGCTGCAGTGCCGCTTGTCATCATCAATGCCGCCAGTGTCGACCGCTTGCTCGGTGACGTGAGGTATCTCTTCGAAACCGCTAATCAACCGGCGATCAACGACCTGATCGACAATGGGCTGGCTGGCGCCAACAATCTCGAGGGGCTCGATCGTAACAAGCCGTTGGGCGTGATGATCTTCCTCGCACCAGGATTCCCTCCGAGCCCTGTTCCAGTGGGCTATGTGCCGGTAGACAACATCGACCAGTTGGCCAAGACGGTCGGTGGGGGAGAGCGAAACACGGTGCTGAAGCCGGTCGCCGGTGAGGCGAATCGCTTCGAGCTGGTCGGCCCGCGGAACACCCAGCAAATCCTGCTGCGAGGCGGCTACGCATTCATTTCCCAAAACGCCGACAACCTCGACCAGAAGTTTCTCGATCCCGCCAAGCTCACCGGTGGGCTGTCGGCTCGACACGACCTGGCGGTCACACTGCGATTGGACACCGTGCCCGACGCCGTGAAGACGACTCTGCTGGGTACGCTGCGGGCCCAGTTCAACGCCAACATGCAACAACGGGATGGCGAGCCGGATGGCCCGTACCAGCTTCGACGTCTCAACGAGTCGAATACGCTCGAGTTCCTGGAGCTGCTTCTCTCCGAAGGCGACCAGGTCATTCTTGGGATCAACGCCTCGAAAGAAGACAAAGACGCGATTATCGAGTTCCAGTTTGATGCCAAGGCCAATGGCAGCTGGGCCAAGGCGCTTTCCAAGATCGATTCTCGCCCGAGTTACTTCGCACCGTTGCTCGACGAAAAGGCTCCGTTGAGTTTTTCCCTGTCCTGGAAGATGGACGAGCGCGAGCAGGGCAACCTGACCGACTTTCTCCGCGTCGTGGAACCGCAGTTGGCCGGGCAGCTCGAGCCGGTGGCTCCTTCTGTCCGCAATCTGTTTGCGGCTCTCAACAAGACTGCCGAGACGAGTCACGCCGACGCCTTTTTCCAGTACCGCGTCATGCCGCCAGAACGGATGGCACTCTATGGCGGACTCAAGGTCGAGGACGGACAAAAGATCTCAACCTCCCTCCGATCGATTCTCTCACAACTGAAGCAAAACCCGGATGTTGGTGAGATGGAGCTCGACATCGATGTCCACAAGGGCGTGTCGTTCCACCGGATCGGCAGTCGCGATCAGGCTGTCAGCCCTGGTAACCAGAGGGTCTACGGTGGACGTCCGGCTCTGTATGTGGGCACCGGCCCCCAGGTGATCTGGTTTGCCGTTGGCGACAGCAGCGCGCTGGATGCCACCAAGACCGCCATCGACCAGTTGCGATCGTCTCAGGCAACGGTGGGTCGAAAGAAGCGTGGAGCTCCATTCCAATTCGTTCTCAATGCCGGAAGCTGGCTCGACAAGATGGATGCCAACAGCGCGTTTAGCGAGAGGGCTCGCGCGTCATTCCAGAACGGCAGTGATCGTCTCCATATCGACATTCGCCCGACCGACAACGGCATGCGATTCCAGTTGAAGGTCGAAGAGGGATACCTCAAGTTGCTCGGCGGCGCCATCGGTTCGGGGATTCAGCGACGGCAGCAGCGTCGTGAGGAACGCCGCAACCGGGCTCGTCAGCAACGAGATGCCGCTGCGGCGTCGCAGCCGTAGTCGGTCGGGCCGTCCTGGAAGCCTACTTGGCTCCGACCCACCGCTGGTAATCGTCGCGGCGATCGGCGGAGGCATCTTCGTCTGGAGCAAACTTGGCCGACAGCTCGTCGAGCTGTGCCTGCGTGAGACCCTGTGCCCGCCACCAGTTGGCCCCACTGAAATCGGCGTCCACGAGTCGCACACCGTCCATGATCGCCAGAGACAGATCGGCGTTGCGGAAGACCGCGGCCTCGAGGTTGGCGTCGGTCAGATTGGCGGCCGTGAAACTGGCCCCCGTGAAGTCACCCATGTACAGGTAGCTGTCGGACAGGTCCGCCTTGGCGAAGTTGGCATCGTGGGCGTGCACCTGTTCCATCGACGCCGACTGCAGGTTTGCCTCGTAGAAATTCGCATCATCGATCTTGGCTTTCAGTGCCACGATCTCTTCCATTTGTGCACCGTGCAACGAGGCGCCACGGAGATCGGTGGTCTTGAGGCTCGCGCGGAGCAGGTCGGCGCGACTGAGATCTGCATCTCGCAGTCTGCTGCCGTCCAGGATCACTTCCGGCAGGAGGCTCCCGGCCAGGTCGACCTTGTCGAGCTCGAGCTTACGAAGCCGCGCTGCTGTCCAGATGGCGTTGCCGTCTGCGACCAACGCCAGGAAAACTTCTCGGCGGCTCTCCGGTGTCCCGCCCTCGTGGCAGATCGACCAGAACAAGTGCTCTCTATTCGACCTCGATTCCAAGTCAATGTGCCGCACCGTCAGCCAGCCGTTGATGGTCAGGAGGATCAGCAAGAATGAGACGGACCATCGTTGCCACCGTGTCGCAGCGCCCGGCTCAATTGGGGCGTGGTACGGTGGGTCGAGAGGTTCTTTACCGCTCGAGTCGCTCATGCTAATCTCCGCCGGCTGCACCTGGTTCGGGGGACAGCTCGGTATAGTCCAAGACTTGCTCGATTGACAATCCCATCGTGGGCTTTCGCGGATGAACTCACAGCCAACCAGCATGGCCGATGATGGCGGGCCGCCAACGGCAGACCCGTCAGCCAATTCTGCAACCGGATTGTCGGCTGCGCGACGACGGAAACTGTTCCGATTGCTCGCCGTTCTGCTGGCAGTGATCCCCTTTGCGCTCGTGGAAGCCACGCTGCTTGTGCTCGGAATTGCTGATCCCGCAGACGCTGATGACCCGTTGTCGGGGTTCAATGCGGCCGGACGGCTGTTCGAGAAGGATGAACGAGACGAGGTGTATCGGACGGCCGCGGCTCGTGGACTGTTCTTCGGTGACCAGGAATTCGCCTTGGAGAAACCGCGCGACGGATACCGGGTCTTCTGCCTGGGTGGGTCCACAGTCCGCGGGCGTCCGTATACGACCGAGTCGTCGTTCACGAGGTGGATCGGACTGGAACTGGCCGAACGGACCGAAGGGAAACGGACGGTCGAGGCGGTCAATTGTGGAGGGTTGTCCTATGCCAGTTTTCGGCTGAGGCCGATTGTCAAAGAGGTCCTTGAGTACGCTCCCGATCTGATCGTGATCGCGACCGGCCACAACGAATTCCTCGAGGACCGCAGTTACCGGGGGATCAAGGATCGCAACGCGGCCTGGGCCTGGATCGAAGACCATGCCATGAGTCTCAGGTCGGTCACGCTGTGCCGTCGCTGGCTGGAGTCGAGTGACAGTTCTCCCCGGCGTACTGATGAGAAGCCGTCTGAGGTTGAAACTCGCCTGGATCAGCAGAGTGGTTATGCGTCCTATGAGCGTGATCTGGAGTGGCAGTCGGAGGTTGTTGCCAAGTACCGGGAATCACTGGAAGTGATGATATCGGCTTGTCGCGAGGCAAACGTGCCGGTGATCCTGGTCAGGCTAGGCTGCAATCTCAGGGACTGCCCCCCATTCAAATCTCAGCACAGGGACATGCTTGATGGCGCATTGCTCACCCGGTGGCAAAAGGCGATGGACCGGGGCGCCGCGTTGACGTCCGAACGCCGGTTTGACGAGGCGGTGGTGGCGTTTCGCGAGGCCGAAAAGATCGATGACCAGCATGCTCTGGTCGCCTGGCGGATTGCTCGCACCCTGGACCGCCTGGGACTCTTCCAGGAAGCCGCGGTGGCCTACCGAAAGGCCCGCGACCTCGATGTCTGCCCGCTGCGGATGATTGAACAGATCGACAAGACACTGCAGGAGGTCGCATCCGCCACCGGCACGCCACTGGTGGATGCGGCGGCATCGATCGAGAGCAAGAGCCCGGCAGGGATCCCTGGATCCGACTGGTACGTCGATCACGTGCATCCCACGCTGGGAGGACACCAGGAGATTGCCCGGCTCGTTGTGGAGCAGATCAACCGGCAAGGCTGGGTTGCACTGTCTCGGCCGCTGAATCCTGCCCGGCTGCGTCGCCACAGGAGGAGGCAGTTTCGCAGGTTGGGACCGGTGTTCCTGGCCAACGGTGCCCGCCGCGTGGAATGGCTCGAAAACTGGGCCCGTCGACAAAAGCTGGATGACGAGGTCGTGCCGGTGTCGTCTCACGAATACGCCCGTGATGGTTTTCGGTCCATCAGTTTTGGGCGTGACAAGGACGCGTGGGAGTCATACGCCCAATCCCTGGCGATTGCACCGACCCACGGGGACACGTCACCGGTGATCACGATAGTCCGTCACGCCGAACAGCTGTTTTGGCTCGGACGTACCGACGATGCGCGGGACCTGATCGATCATCTCGGCGAGCTGCCGGAGGTGGCACGCGGCGGGCTGGCACCACTGTGGTCACACGCCGCCCTTGTTATTGCGGTGGAGCGAGGTGACCGACAGGCGGTCGGCCGCCTGCTCCGTCAATACGGCAGTTTACTTGAGGCCGTTGAACTGCCCGACGATGCCCCGTTCGCCCGAGTGATGCCGGATGTGCTCAAGCGGTCACGACGTCTGGCGGGCGTCGGCGACGGACGTTAGCGACGAGCTGGAAACGCAGCGACAAATCCGTCCTCGTTGGTCGGCAGCTTCAACTCGATCTTGTTCTTTTCGAAATGAGTTCGTGTCCGCTTACTCTGCTTCCACTCGTCGGCCGAAAGCGATCCATCCTTGTTCTTGTCAAGCGCCTTGAAGGCGTACTTGGCGTACCGAACCGTTCCCGGGTCCTTCTTCGTCGCCGAGGCTGAGGCCGGTTGCGGAGCGGATGTCGAAACGACCGTGGTGGCGGTCGGCGCAGGCGTCTTGGCCGCGGCAGAGGTGTCGGTGCTGGATCCACCAGATCCCGATCCGCTCTGAGACGCAGTCTGTTCGGCCGCGGTAGTCAATTCTCTTGGTGTGAGAAACCCGTCGCCGTTCTTGTCGAGCGCCTTGAATTGGGCGATCGCCGACAGCTTCCACTCGTAGAGACCGAGTTGCCCATCCTGGTCCTTGTCCTGGGCCGCATACTGCTCGGGCAGATCGACAGTCATCCGGGGCTTCGGCTTCTTTTCACGACGCGGATTCGACGAGCGGCTGCGATCTCCGCCCTGGCGGCTTCCGCCTCGCGAACCCCAACGGCTCGATCCGCCGCTGTTGCCGCCTCGCGATTCTCGCATCCTCATAAAGAATTCGCCCATCTGACGACGCCGTTCATCGGGCGACGCGTTTGAAGATCGCATCTGTGTGAAAAACGCCCTCATTCGTTCGCGGCGGTCGTCGTCTCCGTTGCCCCCGCGCTGCTGCATCATGAATCCGAAGCCCCTGCTCCGCCCCGAGTCACCTCGCTGTGCGTGGGACGAATCCGGAAATAGTGTCATGGCGAGCGCGCAGGCCACAATTGTCGCCGATCGGAAGCCGGGAATTCGCGAAACAGTCATGAGAGGGTTTCCATGAGACATCAGAAAACGCCCATTTTCTCCAGTCTGAACCCCGCTCGCCGGGGTTTGTTTCTATAGAATACGCCAAAAAACTACCAACGGGAAGCGGAATCCGTGGCGGCATGATCGGTGCAACCGTCAAGCCCTCTATGACACGGTGCAGCTTTCCAGATCCCGCCTATTCTGGTACCCGTTTATCCGTCGAGCCTGGGCTCATTGACCTAGACTGTCGCAGATCCTCGAGATCCAGAAACGGTTCCCAACTCAATACGAATTCTTGGCTGGCCGTTCACGTGTACCGGCAGCCAGGCTGACCATCGCACGGAAATAGCGATCATGAGCAACCAACACACCACGATTATCAGTCGATTCGCGCTCACCGCCATGGTGGCCGTTGTCCTGTTGTCGGATTCGAATCCGGCTGACGCCCAGCGGCGTCGTTTTCCAGGGCGAAGCGACAGCCTGCTCGAGTTGGCCGAGGATCGAGAGATCCGGGACGAGCTGAAGTTGACCGATGAGCAACTCGAGAAGGTTGACATGATCCAGGACAAATATCGCGGTGCTCGCGAGAAGGGACGCGAATTCTTCGAGCGGATGCGGAATGCCAAGGACGATGCCGAGAGGCAGAAGGTCGAGACCGAGATGCGAGCGTTTTTCGAGTCGCAGCGATCGATGGCCGAAGCGGATCTCGCCAAGGTGGTGTCGGCCGACCAATTGCGTGGACTGCGAATCCACCAACTCAAACGGCGTGGAGTCCGCGGTCTCGGAGCCGAGTGGGTCGTGGCGGAGTTGAAACTGACAGACGATCAGAAAAAGAAGCTCGAGACTCTCAGCCAGGGGCATGAACAGCAGCGACGCGCTCTGAATACTGCTCGCCGAGCCCTGTTTGAAGACCAGGATCTGACCCGCGAACAGCGAGACGAAAAGCAGAAGGCCTTCCAGGCTCAGGAGGAACAACTCGGGCAGCAACGCGACCAGGCCGTCCTTGGCGTGTTGACCGCCGAGCAGAAAACCAGTTTCCAGGCCCTGACGGGGGCTCCGGCGTCGTCTGACGGCAAGCCGGTTGCCGCTCAGCCGGCGCCAGCTACACCCACACCTGCAAAACCAGCGACTCCCAAACCGTCTGCGACGCCGATCGCACCGTCGAGCGGCCCTGCGGTCGTAGGCTCGGACGGAAAACCTGACAGTGGCAAGGTCGTGGTCTCCTTCGGCGAAGGCGTCAGTCCTGACAGCACCAAGCCGTCCAAGTCCCTGACGTTTAACTTTGTCCAGGCCCCCTGGGTCGATGTCCTGAATCTCTTTGCCGGTGCGGCCGGCCTGACGTGGGACCGCGAGACCGTTCCGCCTGGCACGTTCACCTACCGCGACGATCAGGAATACACCCCGACTGAGGCACTCAACGTTCTCAATGGTGCCCTCCTGCAGAAGGGCTTCATCCTGGTGCGGCGAGACCGGTTTGCTGTGGTGGTCAGCGTGGATAACCCGGTTCCGCCCAACTTGGTTCCGACCGTGGCCATCGCTGATCTTCCCAAGCGGGCCAGTCATGAATTGGTGCGGGTTGTGCTGCCCCTGAAAGGCAAGGACGCCAACAAGGCGGCCGACGAGGTGGGCGAGATGCTTGGGCCACAAGGCAAGGCCGTCCCGATTTCGGTCGCCAACTCACTCGTCCTGATCGGACTGACCAAGAACCTTGTCGAGATCCACACGGTGCTCGAGGCCTATGTCGTTGAGGAGAAGAAAGACGTGGCCTATGAGGCATTCGTGCTCGAACATGTTTCGGCATTGTCGGCCGAGAAAATGGTCCGCGACCTGTTTGGACTGCAGCCTCGCGGCGTTCAGAACGTCAGTGCCGCGTCAGGTGCGGACAACAGTCGGAGCCGCAGCAGTCGGGGGGGTGGGTTCGATCCTCGTAGCCGCTTTGGTGGCAGCAGCCGCTCGAGTCGCGGCGGTAGCGACCCTCGGCAACAGCAGCGAGGTGGTGGTGGTGCTTCGAGCAACGGTGCGGTGTCGGTGACCGTGGATGAGCGAACCAACATGTTGCTGGCGATGGCACCTCCGGCACAGATGGAGGTCATTCGGAAGGCGGTCGAGACGATCGACGTGGCCTCTCAGGGGCCCAACCGATTCGCCTCAGAGACCCAGGACAACGAACCCTACCTGGAGGTCTACAAGGTCACCTCGGCCGACACGCTGGAAGTCACCAAGACGCTCAACGTGCTGTTCCCGGGGGCCGTGGTCAACGAGGACGGTCGATTTCGCACGATCCACGTGATGGCCACCTCGAGCGAGCACAAGGAAGTCGGGCGGATGATCAATAAGCTGGATGGGCAGGGGGGAACCCAGACGACCGCGATCATTCCGATCCGCCAGGATCCCGTTTCGCTCACGGCGACATTGCAAGGGCTCTACGCCAAGGATATCAACAGTGCTCCCTCGGTGATTGCAAACCCCGGTTACCTGGTCGTGCGTGGCAACACCGACCAGATCGCCGAGATCAAGCAGATGGTGACGCAGTTGGAAAGTGCACTCGGGGCGTCCCTGGCGACCGGTGGCGGTCCGATTCGGAGCATTCCACTGGGTGGTCGAGACGCGAACTCGCTACTGAGAATGCTGCAGTCGGTGACACCCAATCCGATCCGAATCAGCACGCCATCGGCTGGCCGCGGCCCGATCGGCGAACAACGGGTGCCGTCTGCGGACGATCCTCGTGTGCGACCCGCCCCACGCGGCGATGCCGCGGCTGGTGGTGGCGGAGCGGCGGCCCGCAATCCTGATCGAGCCAACTTCAGCATTCCGCCGACGCGTCAGGCCGAGGCCGATCGAGGCACCGGCGCGGCAGCGACCGACCAGGACCGAGGTCGCGACTCCGAGACCGAGCCAACCCCCGAACAGCGGTACCGCCGACTGGCCACGTTTGTCTTCAACAACCTGGACAAGGACAAGGACGGGCAGCTGAACGATGAGGAGTGGACGGCATCGCAAAGAACCCGGACATTGTTTGACAGCAAGAAGATCATGCTGAAGCTGCCGGTCAAAAAGGACACCTTTATCAAGGCGTTTGTCTCGTTGGTTGAAGCCGAAAACTCACCGAAGGCTGAGACGCCGGCAGCAACTCCAGCTCCTGCGACGAACCGCGGGGCGGCCAACAATGTGCCAGCCGGCGGCGCCGGGCGCGAACCTGCGGCCGCCGATCCCGCCAGACGCGAAGCACGCGGCGAGAGGCAGGACGGGCAGGAACGCCTGCCGGAGATTGTCATCGAGATCCGGGATGGCAACTTGGTGCTGATGTCCGAGGACGAGGCCGCACTCGACCAACTCGAGTCCCGTCTTCAGAGCCTGATGCAGCACATGTCTCCCAAGACAACCTGGACGATCTTCTACCTGAGATCGGCCGATGCGACCGAGGCGTCCCTGATGCTCGAACGGCTCTTCCCACAAAGTTCCGTCTCAGCCACCGCCAGCAGTTCCGGCGGGAGCCTTTTGGGCGACCTGACAGGCGGATTCAGCTCGTTGGGCAGTAGCCTGATGGACATGACCGGGATCAACTCTCTGCAGAGCGGACCGATGGCCCTTCGCATTATTCCCGAGACACGAGCCAACGCGCTGTTCGTATCGGGACCGGCCGACCAGGTGGCAGATGTCGAGAGTGTCCTGAAGATCCTCGACGCGGCTGAACTTCCCGAACAGCTCAGGCAGCGGGCACCGCGGTACATCACCGTTGAGCATGCCGACGTGAACGAGGTCGCCCAGATCGTGCGTGACGTTTACAAGGAAGAACTCTCCTCAGGTGGTGGCCGATCCAGCGGGGGCAATCCCATGCAGGGCATGAATCCCCTGGCGATGTTGATGGGTGGTGGGGGCAGCAGCCGTGGCCGCAGTTCGAGGAACAGTGGCAATAGCCGCAAGGCCGGCGTGCGAATGACGCTCGGCGTGGATGCTCGCACCAGTGCCCTGGTGGTGTCCGCCAGCGATTCGTTGTTCAAGCAGGTCGAATCGCTCGTGCAGACTCTCGACGACGCCGCCAAGGAAGCCAAGCGGACTGTACGGATTGTGACTCTCGAAAACACGAACTCGTCGGCGATCCAGCAGGCGGTTTCCGCCCTGTTGCCCAAGGCGAGTGTCAGCACCGGTGGTGGGTCGAATGGTCCCACGGGATTCGGCCCGCAGAGTCGAGGATCCAGCCGGTCTTCCAGTCGCGGCAGCAGCCAGGGCGGCGACCAGGCGGCCCGTATGCGGCAATTCATGGAGATGCGACAACGGATGATGCGGGGGAGTGGCGGGTCGAGCAGCCGTGGCGGATCACCGTTCGGCGGTTTCACTCGGGGCGGGTCCAGCCGAGGTGGGTCGAGCCGTGGCGGGTCGCCATTTGGTGGTGGCGGGTCGCGGTTTGGCGGCTCGCGAGGACGCTAGGCCCCATGGACATTGAACACGTGCTGCAACAGCGCGGACTGGTCAGCGAGGACCAGTGGCGCGATGCTCAGAGCCAGGCAGCAGGACGCCGAATCGACAGCGTCCTGATCGAGATGGGTCTGCTCAGCGAGGAGCAGGCGCTCGAGGCGTTTGCGGATGAGCTGGGGATGGACTTCATCGAGCTGGGGGAGTTCGAGGTCAACTCCGAGCTGGTCGGGCAGTTCCCCACCGCAGCGATCTTCCGCCACGAGGTGCTGCCGCTGGATCGAGTCAACGGGACCGTTCGCGTCGCCACCAGCGATCCCTTCGACCTGGAAGCTCTCAACGAACTCTCGAGCCTCTCGGGACTCGAAATCGACCCGGTTCTCGCTCGCCACGACGACATCGTCGAACTGATCAAGTCGCATCTCGGAGTCGGTGGTGACACGATCACCGAACTCGTCGCGCGGCAGGCCGATGACGGAGTCGAATTGCTCGACGACATCGACGACATCGACGGTGACCTGGTCGAAGAGGCCCAGGCGGCTTCGGTGATCCGGCTGGTCAACGAGCTGTTGATCGAGGCACTCGAACTCAACACGACCGACGTGCATATCGAGCCGCAGGAGCATGGTCTCAAGGTGCGATACCGCATCGACGGCATGCTGAGACCTCAGCCGGTGCCCCCGGAAATCAACCAGTTCTACTCGTCGATCGTCACGCGGTTGAAGATCATGTCCCGGCTCAACATCGCCGAGAAACGGCTACCACAGGATGGACGGATCAAGCTGAGAATCCGGGGCCGTGAGATCGACGTGCGCGTCTCGATCATCCCGATGATTCACGGTGAAGGGGTCGTGCTGCGATTGCTCGACAAGGGGCGGATGGTCTTCGACCTGGTCAATGTCGGGCTGCCCGAGGAGATCATCAAGGCGTTCAACGAACTGATCGAACTGCCTCACGGGATCATCCTCGTCACAGGGCCCACCGGCAGCGGCAAGACGACCACCCTGTACAGCTGCCTGAATGAGCTGAAGACGCCGTCGAACAAGATCATCACCGTCGAGGACCCCGTCGAGTACCAGACCGAGGGGATCAACCAGATCCAGGTACATTCAAAAATCGGGCTGACGTTTGCCCACGGCCTGCGGAGCATCCTGCGGCACGACCCCGATGTGATTCTGGTGGGTGAGATACGGGACGGCGAGACGGCCGAAGCGGCGATCCAGGCCAGCTTGACCGGGCACCTGGTCTTCAGCACCCTCCACACCAACGACGCCGCCAGTGCTTTCACACGGCTGATCGACATGGGCGTTGAGCCGTTTCTCGCTTCCAGCACGGTCGAGGGCGTGATGGCGCAGCGGCTGATCAGGCGACTCTGCACCGAATGCCGCGAGGAATACGTACCGACCGAGGACGACGTGCCGCCTGATTTTCCCAGGCCGCTTCCCGAGAGACTCTATCGGCCAGTCGGTTGCCGGGCCTGCCGCGATACCGGGTTCGCGGGCCGGACCGGGATTTTTGAGCTGCTGAAGACCGATGACGGTGTGCGGGAATTGTGCGTGGAGCGAGCCAGTTCGAGCCGGATCCGGCAACACGGTCTCCAAAACGGCATGACCACGCTTCGGCAATCAGGGTGGATCAAGGTGGCCGAAGGTGTCACGGATATCGAGGAAGTGGTGAGGATCACCAAGGGAGACCTGGTCTGACGCATCGGATGCACCGACCGCACACGAAAGCGACTCGCCCCCCGTCTGAAGACTCTCCAACCAGCCCCTCACAGTGATGACTGCCGCGCGAGTGTCCTGCGGCTTCCGAGTGGACCGATGCCCGATTTCCAGTACACAGCCCGAGAACTCTCCGGTCGCGAGGTGACCGGGGTCCTGAGCGCGGCGACGCAGGCCGAGGCGGCCAGTTCGCTGACCGGGCGGAGCCTGTTCCCGCTGGCGATCTCGCTGGCAGAGGAAGAGCGGCGACAGCAGAAGTACGCGGGCCGGAAGGTCAAGGCGCGACTGCTGGCGACATTCTTCAGTCAACTCTCCGACCTGCTTCGATCGGGTGTCCCTCTGCTCCGGTCACTCGATCTGCTCGACCGCCAGACTCAGGTCGGCTCGCTGAAACTGGTCCTCGGTGAGGTCCGGGACCAAGTCGCCGACGGAACGCCGCTCGCAGCAGCGCTTGGCCAGCACCGTCGGGTCTTCAGTGACCTGGTCGTCAGCATGGTCCGTGCAGGAGAGGAGGGCGGGTTTCTCGAAGACGTGCTGAAACGGATCGCCACGTTCACCGATCACCAGGAGGATCTCAAGGGCCGTGTGCTGGGGGCCATCGCCTACCCCGCGTTCCTGGTGGTCACCGGGGTCAGCGTGGTGACGGTGATGATCGTCTGGTTCGTGCCGAAGTTTGAGCCGATCTTTGAACGACTGAGCAAACAGGGCGAGTTGCCCTGGGCGACGACCACGCTGCTGGGGATCAGCGGCTTCCTGCAGCAGCCACTCGTGGCCGGAGGCCCGCTGCAGGTGTGGATGTTGATGCTCGTGGCCGTCGCGGCCGCTCTCTTTGGAGGCCTCGCCTGGTCACGTACCGAGGCGGGCCAGTGGATCACCGACAAGTTCCGCCTGAAGCTCCGAGTGATTCGCAGCCTGTCCACAGCCCGCTTTTGCCGGATCCTGGGGACGCTGCTGCACAACGGTGTGCCGATTCTCAATTCATTGAGAATCGCCAAAGACGCCTCGGGCAATCTCGTTCTCGCCAGTGCCATCAACACGGCCGCTGACAGCGTCCAGGACGGCAAGTCGCTGGCCGGACCCCTGGGAGCCAGTGGCGAATTCTCCGACGAGATTGTCGAGATGATCGCGGTCGGAGAGGAATCCAACAACCTCGAACAGGTCCTGATCGACATCTCTGAAAACCTGGAACGTCGCACGTATCGGCAACTGGAGCTGGCTGTGCGGTTCCTGGAACCGTTGATGTTGATGGTGATCGCCGGGGTGATCCTGTTCGTGGTGGCGGCACTGCTGCTGCCAGTGTTCCAGAGTTCCGGGACAATATAGAAAACCACTCAGACCGGAGGTGACTCGCCATTGAGAGTCCAACTTGAGCTGGAAAACGCTGAAAGCGATTCACTGACACGCGAGGCGGAGTCACACCTGCCTTGGCATTCCCGTGACACGGGCCGGGTCGCTGAGACCGACGGGCTCACGAAGGAGATGGAGACAAGACTCATGAAGAAGATTCACAATAAATCGGATCGACGTCGACGCAGCGGCTTCACGCTGCTGGAGGTGTTGCTGGTGCTGGCCATCCTGATCGCCATTGCGGCGATGGTTGTCCCGAACATCGTGGGACGCAGCGACGAGGCCAATAAGGACCTGACGCGGATCAACATCGCGGCGTTCGAGAAGGCAGCGCAGATGTTCAAGATCGACAACAAGACCTGGCCCGAGGGCTCGACCGAGGACGTGGTCGTCCTGCTGATGATGGTAGAGGACGAAAAGGGGAATCCGCGAGCGGCCTACCTCGAGAAGATTCCCGTCGACGCGTGGGGGCAACCGCTTCAGTACCAGTATCCGGCCGACAACACCGGGAACACGGGCAAGCCGCTGATTTACTCGTACGGTCCTGATCTCGACGAGGGTGGCGATGACAACCTGTCGAACATCGATGAGTTGATCGAACAGAATCTCTAACGGTGCATCGGGCGTTGACCAGCCATGACTCGAACACGGACTCACAGGCCGACGGCTGCTTGGCTGACAGGAAATTCCTGCCAGCCGGCGATACCGACGCGCGGTGTGACGATGATCGAGGTCGTGCTCGTGGTGGCGATCCTGGCCGTCATGGCCGCGTTGTCGTATCCGTCGGTCGATCGCATGCTCAACCAGCTGGCGATGGACGAGGCGGTGTCGCCGGTGCGGAATCACCTGGCCGGCACACGAGTCCGGGCGCTCGATGCGGGTCTGACCTGGCAGTTTCGTTTTGAGCCAGGTGGGCGGCGGTACCTGGCGGCTCCCTACGAGTTGGACGAGATCGACGCGGACGAGCAACAGCAGCGGTTGCAGGTCGAGATGCTTCCCCGCGTGTCCGGCCAACTGCCCGAAGGCTTCACGTTTACACCCATTGATGGAGCGGGGCCGACGACCGAAGCGCTCGACGAGATGGCCGTGGCGGGGCTCGACGACCAGCAGAAACTGCTCGCGACCTCCTGGAGCGTGCCTGTGCTGTTCTACAGCGATGGTACCTCCCAGGATACCTCATTTGAGATTGTCGACGAGCAGCTCCAGAGCCGTCGGCTGAGCGTTCGGTCTCTGACTGGCAGTGTGACCGTCCGAGACCCGAACGTGGTCGCCGGTACGAGGAATCGCCCATGACTTCTCGTGCCAGAAGCGGACAGGCGGGATTCACACTGCTGGAGGTGATCATCGCGCTGGCGATTTTTGTCGCGTCGTTTGCGGCACTCAGTCAGTTGTTCACCATCGGCAGCCGCGCCGCCGTGCAGTCGGCCCTGCAGACGCAGGCCGCGATGAGGGCCGAGGCGAAAATGGCGGAGGTGGTGGCCGGCGTGGAGTCCTTTGAGGCCGCCAACGAGGTGCCATTCGAGGACGACGCGAACTGGACCTGGGGGCTGGCGGTCAATCCCGGCCCGCACACCGATGTGTACGAACTGGTCGTGACGGTGACATACCAGGCGGGCAACGAGCCGTCGCCAACCAGCTTCGCGCTGGTGAGATTCCGGCGAGATCCACAACTGATCCTCGATGCGGCTGCCGCGGCGGCGGAGGCAGAGTCAGAATGACCAGGATCTTCAAAGCCAGGGCTATGCGGATGGTGATCGGCCGGGTCGACCGACGACGGGGTTTCACCCTGGTGGAGGTGCTCGTCGCCGTGGCCATGGCGCTGCTGCTGTTGACCGCCGTGTATGCAGCCATCGACATGCACTGGCGGTATGCCGATGCAGGACAGCTGGAGATGAGACGTGGCCAGGTTGCACGTGCCGTCTATTCACAGCTGTGTATCGATATCCGCAGCATTCAATTTCAGCCGCCTGATCCGGAAGAGGAGGAGATCGAGGACGATGAAGCGGATGCCGGCGATGACGCGTCACTCGACGATGTCGACGTCGATGAGCTGTTGCAGACAGTCGGGCTGGGTGTCACAGGCACGTCGACCCGTTTGACGCTGCACGTGAACAAGCCGGTTCCTCCGCGGTCTTTGGCGTTGCAGCTGGACGACGAGAGTGGTGAACCGCTCGACCTGGTGGAAAGCGAACAGAGATCGGTGACATGGTTCCTGGCAGATCTGGCCGGCGGTGAACTCGAGGGGGGAGCCGCAGCACGATTTGCCGACGACCAGGCTCTGCTGGGTGCCGGGTTGATTTCGACGCAGAGCGCTTTGGATGGTCCCCTGGGCCTGGCCAGAGCGGAGGTCGATCGGTTGTCCGGCACGCTGGATGCGCCTGCTGAGAATGACACGACGCTGTCCGAGTCGGCGAGGTTTCTGGCGCCTGAGGTCAATTCGCTCGTGTTTCGCTACTTCGACGGGATGGACTGGCAGGACGAGTGGGACAGCCAGGAGCAGGGAGCCATTCCGACGGCGATCGAAATCACGATTGGATTTGTCGAGCCCGGCGCAGATGACGTATTGCAGGTGACAGCGGCCGGAGCCATCCCCAGTACTTACCGCTTCGTCGTCGCACTGCCGGTTGCGGAGGCTGTCGTATCGGAGGACGACCTGTAGGGACGACATGAGACATCACGCCACAAACAACCTGAAGAGACACAGCGACCGGCCGCGCCGCGGCTCGGTCCTGGTGGTCGTGCTCGTGGTGGTGGCATTGCTGGCGCTGGGGGCGTACACGTTTTCGGAGATGATGCTGGTTGAAGCCGAGGCGACCAGCATGTACGCACGGCGTGTCCAGACACGGGCCATGGCCGATTCGGGGGTCGAACTGGTCACGGCGCTGCTTGGCGATTCCCTCGATCCTCGGGACATCGGTCTCTATCACGATCCCGGTCAGTTCCAGGGCGTGGAGGTGCTGGCCGGTGAACGAGCGGCGCTGACCGGTCGATTTTCGATTGTCGCGCCGATCGAGGCTGATCCGGAATTTCGACAGGTACGATTCGGGCTGATGGACGAGTCGGCAAGGATCAATGTCAACGCGATTCTCGACATGGAGCTCGACACCTCGGCCTTTGAACTCGATGCCGTCGATGAAAATGGAGACGAGGACCTCGACTTGCCCAGGGAGCTGGCCCAGCGAGAGGTACTGATGGGGCTGCCGGGGATGACCGAGGAGATCGCTGACTGCATTCTTGACTGGATCGACGATGATGACGATGTGCGAGAATTCGGTGCCGAATCCTCGTACTACGAGGGCGTGGGTGTCCCCTATCCGCCACGCAATGGCCCCATCCCCGAGATCGATGAATTGCTCAAGGTGAAGGGTGTCACCAGCTGGATGCTGTACGGCGAGGATGCGAATCGCAACGGGCTGCTGGATCCCAACGAGGACGACGGGGATGCCAGGCCGCCTGTGGACGATGAAGATGGCGTTCTGACCCTCGGCTGGAGTGGCCTGCTGTCGACCTCGGCCCGTGAGGTCAACCTGAGAGCCGACGGTGACGAGAAGCTCAATGTCAACCAGGGGCTGCTGACCGACCTCTACGACGCTCTGGAAGAGGAGTTCGACGAGGACACGGCCAAGTTTGTTGTCGCTTACAGGATGTACGGATCGACCGACGATCCCGAAACCGGTGACTGGCCCGTCGAGGAGCCCTCGGATCCGGTGACTCGCGGCGAACTGAACCTGGCCCGAGGGTACCGTCGGGAGATCAAGTCGATCTATGAACTCGTCGGCATCACCGTGACGGCCGACGAGGAGGGCGACAACGGCGGGCAGGTGTACACGTACCAGAGCCCCTGGGACGGTGATCCGGGCAGTATGTCGTCGTACCTACCCGATTTCGTGGATGCACTGACGACCAGTGATGGACCCTACATCGACGGTCGCATCAATGTGAACCAGGCGCGTCGCGAAGTGCTGCTGGGCGTGCCGGGGATGACTGAAGAACTGGTCGACGAAATCCTCGCGGCCCGGGGTGTGGATCAAAAGACCGGCGAGATTTCCCAGGATGTCCTCGACAGCCGTGCCACCTCGGGCTGGCTGGTGGCCGAGGGACTGGTCGACCTGCCAACCATGAGGGAGCTGGATCCGTTTCTCACCGCTCGCGGAGCCATCTTCCGTATGCAGGTGATCGGTCATTTTGACGCCGGCGGTCCTTTCACCCGCCTGGAAGCGGTGGTGGATGCCACCGGTGACCTGCCGAAGGTCACCTTCACACGCGATCTGACCGAACTGGGCAAGGGCTACTCCTACCAGTTGCTGGTGCCCGATTAGACGAATGATGAGGACTGTAACGACACCGAACCGAATCTCAGCGAAACTCAGCGGTGAAGCCAGAAGTGGCCGACACCGCGGCGAGACGCGGCGAATGATTTCCCTGTACGGGCACAGGCGACGACAGAAACAACGATTGCAGGTGCAGAACCATGGCTGATTTCCTTTCATTGCACTGGGGTGAACGAATCCTCGGCGTCGAGGCTTCGGTCTCGGGCGGCTCGATCCGGATCCGTCAGACAATGTCGGTCGACCGCCCACAGGCGGCCGATGGCTTAGATGCTGGTGACAGTTCGGAATCCCAAACGTCCGGCGAAAAAGCTTCCCGGTGGCTGGCGGATGCCGTCCAGGCTGCTGGCATCTCGACGAAGCAGACGACCGTCATGCTCGGCCAGAAAGATGTGGTCACCCGGTGGCTGGAATTGCCCGCCGTCCCGGATGAAGAACTGCCTGACATGGTGAAGTGGCAGGCGGGCACCAAGTCAACATTGCCCGTCGATCAGCTTCTCGTGGACTATCTGCCGCTGCCTGCAAGCGAGGAGTCGGACACCCGGGCCGTGTTGCTGGCGACCGTGGCGCGAGCCACGGTGACCGAGATCCGTCGCGAGCTCTCTGCGGCCGGTCTCGAGCTTCACAGTGTCGGTGTCGGCAGCCTCGCCTTGGCCGACTTGGCAGGTCGGGCGACAGCTGGCCCTGGCCAACGCGATGGACTGGTCATTGCTGCCGATCGCAAGCAGTTGGAAGTGATCGTCCAGCAGAAGGGCTTCCCGGTTCTGACTCACTCTGCTCTCCTCGCGGCCGACGGGGACACGACAAAAGCTGCCGGCCAGGCTATCAGCCGGGCGCTGTTCGCCGCCGGCAATACCGTCAGTCAACTGGATCTTTCGACGGCCGTACTGATGGGCGGCCTGGCTGACGACCTCAAGGAGACGGTCACGGCGCGTCTGGCTCGTGGAGACGGTGAGCCGGATGTGCGTGTCGCGTCACTGGCCGACATCTCGTTGGTCCAATTCCGCGGAGGGCAGGACGAAGAACTGGTCGGGTCACCCGCCTTCGTAGCTGCCGTAGGCGGTCTGTTGTCTGCGTCGGGCCAATTGCCGGACCACGTCGATTTTCTTGATCCCCACAAGCCACCGCCACCAGAGCGGAAGGTCTCGAACCAGAACATGGTCCGGATTGCCGTGGGCGTCCTGCTGGCTGTTGGGCTCGTCTATGGACTGCAGACGATCAGCTCTCGTTCTCTCAAGGACGAGATCAAGAATCTCAAGACGCAGATCTCGCTCGAACGCATCAGGTTTCGGGGCGGCGATGCCGCGGCGAAGACCGCGAAACTCCCGTCGACGTCGGCAATCGACCAGTGGCAACAGAAGCGTGTCAACTGGCTCGATCAACTGCATGAGCTGTCGCCACTGATTGGTGACAGCAACGACGTGATCCTGACCGAGGTCAACATGAGCCAGGACGTGCGACGTGGCCTGGGAAGGATCACGGTGACGGGGCTGGCCAACGACCGGGTGCCCGTTTCTCAGATGACCAACCAGATCCGAGGACACAAGAACTACGATGTGAGGCCTTCCAAACTCGATCCGAACAAGGATCGCCAGGCCACCTACAAGTACCGGTTCAGCAAGCTGAACATCGAATTGGACGGAAAGGCCGAGACACCCGGTGACAAGGTTGTCGAGGCCGCGAAGGGCAAGAAGGGCTCTGGGGACGTCGGCCAGACCGCTGGCGAGGACGCCTCGACTGCCGACAAAACCGCTCAGGGGGAAGCCGGATCATGAAACGGAACGAGAAGATCCTCGCGGGTGTCTTGCTGGTCGTCGTGGTCGGTTATTTTGCCGGGCCGTCGCTGTTGGGCCTGCTGACCGGTTCGGGGGAGAGACTCCAGGCCGAGAAGTTGCAGCTGACCCGGGAATTGAAGCAGCTCAAGAAACTCAACGCGTGGAAGCACCAGAGCCTGGCTGCACCCACCGATGACAACGCCCATCGCGCGGAAGAACAGTATCGCGACTGGGTCTGGTCTTTGGCCGAGAGTGTTGGCCAGTTCCAGGAGCTCAACGTGACCCCCAACAGCCGTGGTGGCAGCCGCCGGGGACGGTCTTACGCGCCGGTCCAGGTGCAGTTGACGGCCGTGGCGAAATTCGGTGACGTCAGACGGTTTCTCTACCACTTCTACCAGGCCGACCTGCTGCACAAGGTCGTGTCCTTGCGGATGAAGTCGAAGTCGCAGGATGCCGATCCTGACCTCGACATTCTGCTGGTCGCCGAGGGGCTCAGCCTCGAATATGCGGCCGACGAATTGTCGGTCCGGGATTCGCTCTTTCCAAGGGCACGTCTCGCCGGTGATGCTGATGATGACAAGATGAGCGTCGTGGGGGGAGAGGAGTTTCCCAGACAGGGTGAGTTCCTGGTCCGTGTGGGAAGCCAGTTCCTGGCAGTCAGCGGTGCGAAGATCGACGAGGATGATTCGACGGCAGAGTGGACGTTTGAGCCTCACGGTGAAGCCGGACGCCTCACCGGGGATCTCGAATCGGATGACACGGCCGAGTTGGTCAGGGTCGCCAAATCCATGGAGAAAACACGGCTTGATGACTACAAGCTGATCAACCCGTTTGCTCGCTATGATGAGGCACAGTTGATTGTCTACGGGGAGAAGACGATCACGCTCGGTGACGCCTTTAGCCTCACGGCTAAAGTCAGCGAGGGGCGTCCCGGGGCGAAAGCGAGTTTTGAGATGACCGGGCAGCCGGACGGAATGGTCATCGACAAGGAGACCGGAAAGATCACCTGGCAGACGACCAGGGACCAGCAGCCCGGGAAAGCGACATTGCAGGTCGTGGCCAGGATCGCCGGCCAGGTGACTCCCGTGACCGGGAGTCCGACTTCGCTCGAGTGGCGAGCGGCCCCAATCCCGGTGGTCAAGAACGAGAGTCCTTTACTCGGTCAACTGAAACCGGTTCAGACCGTCGCCGGGTCGCCCGTGGAATTCACCGTCTCTGCGACAGATCCGGAAAAGGGAAGGCTCTCATTTGCGCTCGCATCCGGCTCTCCTTCAGACGCCACGATCGATGCCAAGACCGGGCAGTTTCGTTGGACTCCCGCCAATCCTGGTGAATTCAAGGTGAAAGTGGAGGTCAGCGATGATGGGGCGCCTCGGGCTAAGGCGACAGGGGTGGTGAGTATCACAGTGATGCTCGATTCAGCTCAGTTCACCGTGCTGACCGCGTCGGTGAGAAAAGACGGCCGCTCAGAAGCCTGGCTGTTCGATCGGCTGAAGAACCAGCGGATCGTGCTCGTGGAACAGGCCGAACTCCGCTACGGCGATGTGGCGGCCCGGGTCGAGAAGATCGAGTCTCGGTCGGTGTTGTTCCGCATCGGCGAGAATGATGTCAAGCTTTCGCTTGGTGAGAGCATCCAGAAGCTCAAGCCCGCGACGAGCCGACCCTATGACTCTGACCCGATGTCAGCCACTGAGAAACCGGCCACCGAGAAACCGGCCACCGAGAAACCGGCCACCGAGAAGTCCGGTCGCTGAGAAGTCCGGTCGCTGAGAAGTCCGGTCGCTGAGAAGTCCGGATCTTCGGCCTGTTGATGAGTGCACGCTGTAGCCTG